>JABAOC010011106.1_pt3 | contig 30948 bp, 25 predicted proteins | sample 7062161 | NCBI WGS metagenome assembly JABAOC01 (sample SAMN14538625, study PRJNA623070) | marine sediment metagenome | biome: marine biome [ENVO:00000428]; feature: marine pelagic biome [ENVO:01000023]; material: deep marine sediment [ENVO:00002113] | place: India: Gulf of Khambhat ... | reverse complement strand
TTCTGTCCTTCGGCAGCGCTGACCCATTCCAATTGGAGACGCTCTGGTCGAATACCTAACTTTTCCAGCTTGTCCCATAATTTTTCCACCCGCTTCTGCGTCCAGCGGTTGGCATCGATGTAATGGCAATCGGCGAAATGGCAGCCTGAGACCAGTACAATCGGCGAACCCAGTTTGAATGCATGAAGGACAAATTTATCTTTCACTCGACCGCTACACATGGTTCGAATGATGCGGGCGTTGGATGGGAACTGGAGTCGAGACAAACCTGCCAGATCTGCACCGGCATAAGAGCACCAGTTACAGGCAAAGGTAACAATTTTATCCATTGGATTTTCGGACAGAATTGCCTCAATTTGAGCATACATCTGTCTGTCCGTGAAATGCTGCATGGTAATGGCATCGAACCGACATTCGGCACTACAAGTGCCACAGCCTTTACAGGATGCTTCTATTACCCGTGCAGGTGTCTTCGCTCCTTTTTCAAAAACAATCGCATTGAAGGGACAGACATTGGCACAGATACCACACAGTTTACAGGCTTCTTCTTCAACAACTGCAGTGATAGCTTCAATCTTTATTTTACCCGCTGAAAGCAAGGTGCCTGCTCTGGAAGCAGAAGCACTAGCTTGAGTCACACTGTCTTTGACATCTTTTGGAAATTCAGCGCAGCCAGCAAAATAAACACCGCCGGTCGGAGCATCAACGGGTTTCAATTTCGGATGCGACTCCATATAAAATCCGTCGGAAGTACTGGAAAGACTGAAAAGTTTTTTAATAATTTCATTATCCTGACGGGGAATCACTCCAACTGACAGAACTACCATATCCAATTCATGTTCTTCCACATTTCGTGTTGTGGTGTTTTCAACCATTAAACGAAGGTTGTTGTTAACTGGATCTTCTTCTATTTCTCCTGGGATTCCTCGAATGTACATCACCCCTGCTTCTTTGCTGCGCATGAAAAGGTCTTCGAATCCTTTACCGAATGCTCGAATATCCATGTAAAAGACCTTTACTTCCACGTCGGGGTAGTGATCTTTTAACAGTAAACTATCTTTGATTGTATTCATACAGCAGATGTTACTGCAATAGGGGTTACCTCGTTCTGGGTCATGCGTTCTGGAACCGACGCATTGGATGAATCCGATTCGCATTGGAGTCTGATGATCGGTTGGACGAATAAAATGACCCTTAGTAGGTCCCTCAGAGCAGATCAACCGCTCGAATTCCATGCTGGTGATAACGTTTTCAAATCGAGTGTAGCCGTAGTCATCCAGTTTGGTGGGATCGTATACATCCATTCCCGTAGCCACGATTACCGCACCGACTTTGAAGTTGAGTATTTCATCCTGCATATCATAGTCGATACATTTTTTATCGCACGCATCATAACATTTGCCGCAAGCAATAGGATTATTCCCCAAGCAGTCGTCCATATCCAGAATATAAGAAGACGGCACGGCTTGTGGAAAGGGGATATGGATGGCTTTGCGGAGAGATAATCCCATCTGAAATTCGTTGGGCACAGTAATCGGACAAACTTTGGAGCATTCACTACATGCCGTACACTCTTTTTCGTCAACGTATTTCGCCTTCTTTCGGATACGAACGTTGAAATTTCCAATATATCCGGAAACATCTTCGACTTCGCTGAAAGTCAACAAATTGATTCGTGGATGTCGACCGACATCCATCATTTTCGGTCCGAGAATTCATATCGAGCAGTCCATGGTGGGATAGGTCTTGTCAAGCTGCGCCATAATCCCGCCGATGGACGGTTGTTTTTCGACTAAATAGACTTGATAGCCTGTATCTGCTAGATCTAAAGCGGCATTGATCCCTGCGACGCCACCGCCGATGACCAATGCTTTACGGTCGACAGGCACTTCCAATTCGCTCTGCGCTGATAAATGATGGGCCCGAGCCACAGAAACCTTGACAATGTCTTTGGCTTTTTCAGTCGCGGTCTTTTTGTCATAGAGATGAACCCAGCTACAATGTTCCCGTATGTTCGCCATTTCAAACAGATAGGGATTTAATCCGACTTCAGCCACACAGTTGCGAAATGTCGGCTCGTGCATTCGTGGTGTACAGGAAGCAACGACCACTCGATTGAGCTTGTGTTCAACAACGAACTTTTTGATTTCCTGCTGTCCAGGATCGGCACAGGTGTACCTGTTTACACAGGTAAAAACCACATCAGACAGCGTCGCTGCATAATCACTCACTGCCTGACAATCGACAGAGCCTGCGATGTTTAATCCGCATTCGCAGACAAACACCCCGATCCTTAAATCATCAGTATCAGTCATTAATTCTGCCATCTTCTTTCCTTTGAGATTCGTTTATTCTATTTTTTCATATGTATTTTCTGTATTTTTTAAACGTCTTGAGTTATTATTCTCATTCTATTTATAACTGGTTAAAAATTCTGAAATCCAAATTCTCAGATCGAATCTGGCAACTATTAGATGCCAAATATCAACACTTCTCTCATTCGCCAGGCACTGCCTGACGAATTTAAGTTGGATCGGATTGCCATACACTGTCTAGCATTTTTAAAAATCCCTTAAATTTATCTTTTAGTATAAAAACATGGGAAAAACATTTTTTTCCTGTTAATGACATAGTCAAGTTATACAATGTATCAATTCATTGCTCCAAAACTCCATCACTCCACTTCAAGAAAAATACTAAATACAAATTTTACGCCACCATTTCTACAGGACTCTCTGAAGCCCCAATCATCTCCATAATCCGATCCACTTTAATCCGATGCAAATGCAAGCCAACTTCTTCCGGCGAAAAGCCCTGCGCCAGTCCCAACAGTTGACAAAAATAGATCACTGGAATATTAAATTCATGACTCATTTTTCGCGCAATAAGAATCTGTCCCATGTCAAACGAATTAAAACAGGTGGGACAGATCAATCCCATGCAATCGACACCAACTCCTTCCATGGAATCAAAAATTTCGTATGTCATTTCCAGCGGCATTTCATCGTCCATGCAGCCTTTGCCACAACAAAGTAATTTTTCTCTATGAGTTAATGGGCTGGCTCCGATAGCTTGAATCAGGTTTTCCAGTAAGCTGGGATAATCAGCGTCGTCGATATGCATGATCTGGCTGGGCTTTAACAAATGGCAACCATAATGAATTCCGACTTTAACACCAATCAGTGGACGAGTGATCGACTCCTTTATTTTTTGCACACCAATATCGTCCCGTAACATTACAACGATATGCTTTACTTTTACAGTACCTTTATATTCTTTATTGATTTTTTTGAGCTTCTCATTTACTTGATTTTTTAATTCGGAATCTTCGGCTAACATAAATTTCGCTTCCAGCAGTGTCGAGGTACAACCGCTGCACATGGTGACAATATCCAATCCCGCTTCCTCTGCCACGGCTAAATTTCTGGCAGCGATTGTCAACCATTGTATTTTGTCACGCGCCTTGAAATAAATGGGATCCGGACAGCAAGTAAATGGATCAAAATCGACCAATTCCACATCAAGTGGCTCCATTGTTTTCCGAACTGACAATTCCATTTGAGGGTATTTCACGGGTATCATGCAGCCCCAAAAGGGAGCGACGGAAATTTTTTTCGCCATAGCAATTCCTTTTCTATTCGATAATCACTTGAAGCTCTTCTGCGTTCATGTCTTTCAGTTCAGGCAAATCCAATTCCTGCCTGCGTCGGTTTACTGTACTAGTAATGATAACACTTCTACCTGTCTTTACCAGCGTTTCTGAAAATTTATTGATATCACCAGGAAGAACTCCCCGTTTGGCACATAGATTCTTTAAAGCAATAATCACTTCAACGGGACGGACATCCTGGGGACAGCGTTCGTAACAACTGTAACAGTTGGTACATTTCCAGATGATAGAATCTGACCGAATTAAATCTTCTTCTTCACCTAATAAAGTCTTTAATAAAATTTCTCGTGGATTAAAATCATCGGAAAAACGAGCCGCTGGACAGACAGCCACACAAGAGCCACATTGGTAGCAGTAATTGTGATGATTGCCCCCGACGATTTTATTTAATTTTTCTCTAAAACTGAAATCGAGCTTGCGTTGGGTCATTATTTTGTCCTTATTATCCCAAATTTTATGTTTAGTTAAATTATATGCGATTGTTTGGCGAATAAAAAAATCCCAAGTCTAATATTTCTAAGTCCCTTTGACAATTGGACTTTGATCATTCGAACTTATTTGGAATTTTTAATTTGGATTTTGGAATTCAAACAAACTTCCCTTAAATCAAAAACTCAGATGCCAAGTTAATCAAATCCTTAATTTCCAAATCCACCTCTTTCTTCAACCGCTCATCCTGTAAGGCGCATTTGTAATGAATTTCGCACTTGGGACATGCAGTGATTAGCATCTTCGCTCCCACCTGGTTCGCTTCTTTGAACCGATTCGACTGAATCGTTTTGGCGACACTGCCACAAGTTAGCCAATTACCCACGCCACAACAGATCGATCTTTGACGACTCTTCATTAATTCAGTAAATTGAATTTTCGGTATCGAATCGATGATTGCCCTGGGTGCATCGTAAACGCCCATGTGTCTTCCCAGGCGACATGGATCCTGAAAAGTCACTGGTTTATCAAATTCATTAAATTTTAATGTGTTTGATTGAATTGCTTTTGCCAATAGCTCAGTAATGTGAACAACTTCAACATTGAGTTTTCCAAAAAAATGCGAATATTCTTGTGAAAATGTCTGGTACCCTTCAGGACAGGAAAAGACTACAGTTTTTGCACCAGCACCTTCAATTAATTTAAGATTATGCTCTGCTAATTTCTTAAAGTTATCGATATCCCCACTCCAGAGCAGATCGTGTCCGCAACAGCGTTCATCAGCTAAAACGGCCGGTATAATTCCAATTTTATTCAAAAGCTGAATAGCGCCTTTAGCTGATCTGATTGAATCTACATTGAGATCAGTAAAATAAGCATCAAAATATGGGGCACAGCCGACAAAATAGACAACCTCGCCGTTGTTAACCGTTTTTATATCTCCTGATAACCAATCCATCCGCTGTTGTTCGAGTTCATTGGCGGTCATTATTCGCATCAACGAATGGAAAGCGCCGCCATGGCTGCACTCGGCCTTTTGTCCTGTGTTGAGTGAAAGTGACCGAACATCACGCATGAAATGAATATAAGCTATCTGGGACGGACATCGCAGTTCACATTGTCCACAGGTCAAACATTCCCACAGGGCTTTATCTTCATATAAACCATCTTCATCTTTTTGAACACATCGCATTAGCATCGACCGAGGCGAGAAGGTACGGTTGATTCTGGCTACTGGACATACTCCTGTACATTTTCCGCAATCAAGACAGTAGTAGGCTCTGGTTTGTCTAATTATATCTCCAACTGTCATCATAATTTAAATTCCTTCAGCTAACGATGGTTCGGCTGTTACGCTTTTCGTCCTGCCAGAATTATTTTTCATTGGACTGGGGCCCAGTTTTTGAACTTGCGTAATCATCTCAGTAACAACCTTAGCAAATTTCAACGATTCAGCCGCTGAAACCCATTCTAATCGCATCCGCTCCTTTTCGATTCCTACTAACCGTAAAATTTTTTCTGTCTTCTCAAAATTCTCCGCGGCACGGCGGGCGCCAAACATATAGTGGCAATCTTCAAAGTGTCACGTCGCTACCATGACGCCGTCGGCTCCCATCTCAAATGCTTTTATAATGAAAGAAGGATTTACCCGTCCACCACACATAACTCTAATAATCCGAACGTTGTGTGGATATTGAAACCGATTAGCTCCTGCAGCATCGGCTGCCGGGTAGCTACACCAGTTGCAGCAGAAAGCGATGATTTTTGGATCAAAAGCGTCTTTAGTTTTGGGTCTAGGTTTAGTCTTTGTTGCCATTTAGTGCCTCAGAATTCAGTGCAAAATTTTTAATAAAATCTCAACTTCTTAACTAACAATCTATAATGAATTAAAAATTTAAAATACCAGATCTACATTATTCTTGAAACAACGCCTCCATCTGCGCATCGATCTGCTTATCCGTAAAATGCCGTACATCCATCGCTCCTGTGGGACAGATTGCTGCACAACTGCCACAGCCTTTACACAATGCTTCATTTACAAATACAGCCTTTTTACCCGCTTCAATCTCATTCAATTCCAATGCGTGATATTCACAGACCTCGACACATTTTCCACAGGCACGGCATAGTTTTGGATCAGAGGTTGAAACAATCGGCTCTAATCTAATCGTATCCTCAGAAAGCAAGGCTGATACTTTAGCAGCGACTGCGGAAGCTTGAGAAATAGAGTCCGCTATGTCTTTAGGCCCCTGAGCACAGCCACAGAGGAAGATACCTTCCATCGCCGTTTCAACGGGACCTAATTTGGCATGTCGCTCCATAAAGAACCGATCGGCACCACGAGGAATTTTTAATAGCTTGACCAGATAATCACTCTCTTGTTCATTGGGAACCATGCCTAAAGATAAAACGACTGCATCGACTGAAAGTTCTACTGGCTGACCGGTCTGTTTGTTTTCAACAAACACTGACGATACTTGGTTATCACCTTTCAACTGAGGTGGCTTTTCTTTAGCATAAGGGATAAACAAGACTCCCATGCCACGAGCCTTGCGGTACATCTCTTCTGCGCCACGGCTATAAATACGGACATCTCGATGAAAAATGACGACCTGAATCCCCCTGTTTCGTAACGCAATCGCCTGTTTAATGGCTGCTTGACAACAATAACGGGAACAATCGGGATTGCCTTTCTCTCCTCTTGAGCCGACGCATTGGATAAAGGCGATCGTTTCTGGAGTGTGACCATTTATTGTTAAGTCTTTCCCCGGCGATGTCAACTGTTCAAATTCTTGATTGGTAAAAACATTGGGATAGACGCCATAACCAAATTCTCTTTCGGGAATCTGGTATAAATCCGATCCCACTGCGACTACGATTGCTCCTGCTTTTACTGAAGAATCTGAAAAACTGCCATTCTTTTTTGATCTTAATTGAATATCAAAATTGCCTACAAATCCTAATACACCTTCTATTGATGTTGAGGTATAGAGATTAACGCCTAATGAGTTCAGCTCATCTACTTTGGCTGTGACAAAATGACTTCCTGGTTTGTAACTGGGATAAAGCGTCGAAAGCTGGGCAGTTCGCCCCCCCAGTTCTTTTTCTTTTTCAACTAAATTAACTTTAAAACCCTTGCCCGCCAGGTCAATAGCTGCCTGGATTCCAGCAACGCCGCCACCAATAACCAATACATCATGACCGATTTCTAATTCCCGAACATCGAGTGGATTCAGTAATCGTGCTTTTGCCACGCCCATTCGAACCAAATCCTTTGCTTTTTGAGTAGCTTTCTCTGGCTCGTGCTGATGCACCCAGGAACACTGATCACGAATGTTGACCATTTCAAAAAGATAAGGATTTAAACCGACTTTTGCAAGTGTTTCCTGAAAAATCGGCTCATGTGTTTTGGGTGTGCAGGCTGCTACTAATACTCGATTTAGCTGCTGTTCAATTATCTTTTGTTGAATATCCGATTGGGTACTGGCAGCGCAGGTAAACAGCGTATCCTCTGCCAGGACGACATCGGGTAATGTCTTGGCATATTCTACGACCTGTTCTGTGTTCACCACACCACTGATGTTAATTCCACATTGGCAGACAAATACACCAACTCGAGGCGCACCACTGACATCGACCTGGGGAATTTCTTCTTTCTTGCGCTCCAATTTATAGTCTAATACATGATGGGCTGCTCTAACTGCTGATCCAGAAGCCTCAGCAATTGAATCAGTGATATCTTTGGGACTTGTTGCGCCACCGCACAGATATATACCCTCACGTGTCGAATCGAGCGGGTAGGCACATGGGTCTTTTAATTTAAAATATCGATCAGTGTCTGTCTCAATGCCAAGTATTGCTCCAAGCTCGGTGCTCTCCTTTGAAGGAATCAGGGCAGAAGAAAGCACAACCATATCATAAATGTTTCGCTCAATGCGTCCCGTATTGGGATTTTCAAACATGACAATCAGATTTTGAGTCTCAGGATCCTCTACAACCTTTGAAGGTCTTGCCTGAATATACGAGATTTTTCCATCATCAAGCGAATGGCGATAGAGCTCTTCAAATCCCTTGCCAAATGCACGAATATCAATGTAAAAGATATCAACTTCTGAGTCAGGCTGATGCTCTCGAATGAGCAGGGCATCTTTTATGGCATTCATACAACAGATACGGCTGCAATAGGGAATGTCGCACTTCAAATTACGTGAGCCAATGCACTGGACAAATGCAATCTTCTGTGGCGTACGTCGATCGCTTAATCGGATAAACTCACCCTGTGTGGGGCCTATTGATGAAAGCAGGCGTTCTAGCTCAAGACTGGTCACAATGTTTTTGAATCGAGCATAGCCAAATTCGCTGGCTCCCCTGGGATCATGGTAATCATTTCCTGTGGCAACGATGATCGATCCTGCATCGATATCAATAAATCGATTCTGATCGTTATAGTCGATACATTTGGGTTCACAGACCGTGGAACAGAGTTGACAGTCACAACATTCGGCACAGGCGATACAACGCTCGGCTTCTTTTATCGCCATCTCCTCGGTGTAGCCTGTATGCACCTCGTTCCAATTTTTGCGACGAGAAATTTCGATAGAAGGCATTCTAACCTGTGGCATATAAGGTAAGCCTTCAGTATCGATTTCATAAGTCACTTGAAAGGTACCTTCCTTTTCCCGCGCTACTTTCATATCAAGTTTATTGATGAATCGGTCAATGGAAATGGCTGCTTTTTTGCCTGCATACATGGCATTCACAACGACATCGGGACCTGTGACACAATCGCCGCCTGCAAATACACCAGGAATGTTGGTCTCCATCGTAACAGGATCGACAATAAAAGTGCCCCACTTCGTGACATCCAGACCTAATTTTTCTCCAAGACTATCCAGGTCTGGTGATTGTCCAATAGTTACGATTACATTATCACAGTCCAGGACAAATTCAGAGCCTTCAATGGGAATAGGACGTCGTCTGCCGCTATCATCAGGCTCACCTAATTTCATCTGGATACATTCAAGGGCTTTAACTTTACCATTCTTAGTTCCTATCACACTCTTTGGTGCAGCTAAATAATGAAGCTTGATTCCTTCATGTTCCGCTTCTTCAATCTCGGCTGGATCGGCAGGCATTTCAACTCGGCTTCGCCTGTAAACAATAGTTACCTCTTCAGTACCGCAGCGTAAAGCTGTCCGTGCAGCGTCAATGGCAGAATTCCCGCCACCAATGACCAGCACTCGGTTGCCAATTTTTACCTCGCGTCCAAAATTCACATTACGAAGAAATTCCACACCAGGCACAATACCATCTAATTCCTCACCCTCACAGCCAAGCTTCATCTCTAAATGAGCACCAATCGCAATAAAAACAGCGCTAAATTCTTTCCGTAATTGCTCAAGCGTAATATCCTTTCCAATCGGTGTATTCAAGTGAATAGCGACACCTGTTCGTTCAATCCTTTCAATCTCATCGAGAAGAACTTTTTTGGGCAATCGAAATTCTGGAATTCCAACGTAAACCATCCCACCAGGAACTGAAAGCGCCTCGAAAATAGTCGGCTTGTATCCCATCTGTCGAAGCTTATATGCAGCCATTAGTCCCGCAGGGCCTGAGCCAACAATAGCAACGGTTTCATCACGCTCAACCGAAGGCTTTGGCAATTCATATCGACCATTGTTATCTGTAACAAATCGTTTTAATCCCTGGATATTTAAAGGTGAATCAATTCCACAGCGAGTACATGATGCCATACAGGGATGAGTACAGACTCTGCCACAAATCGAGGGCAACGGATTATCCCTTAGAATTACATCCAGAGCTTCTTGAAATTTTCCTCTGGCAATCAGTTGAATATATCCCTGGGCGTTTTGGTGTATACTGCAAGCAGTTTGGCACGGCGCCAATCCTTTTCTTGAAATAGAATATGAGTTCGGCACGGATTGTGGGAACGGTCGATAAATAGCTTTTCGAGTTCCCAATCCTTCATTAAATTCCGATGGTAATTCGACAGGACAGACCTTTTCACATTCGCTGCAAGCGGTGCAGTCCTCCTCATCAACCATGCGGGCTTTTTTTCGCACTTTGACTTTGAAATCACCAGCATCTCCTTTAATTTCAACAACCTCACTGCTGGTGAACAATTCAATATTTGGATGTCGACCGACATCCATCATCTTGGGTCCAAGAATTCAGATGGCACAGTCCATAGAGGGAAAGGTCTTATCCAATTGAGCCATCTTCCCGCCGATACTGGGATTTCTCTCAACCAGAAAGACCTGGTATTGGGAATCTGCCAGATCAAGTGCTGCTTGCATACCGGCAATGCCCCCACCAATGACCAAAATGCCCTTTTTCATAGAGACCTCCAGGTTTTTTGGATTTTACTTTATTACTTTAGTTATTCCGAGACCTGGTAAGTTATTTAATTAAAATTCCAAATAGAAGGTTAAGTGGATTTTTGGAATTTGAAAGTTGGAACTTGGAATTTTGGCTTTTGAAATTTTTATTTAATTTTTCAAGTCATTTAAAACCCACAATACTTTATAATTCTTCAAGTATCGCCTCAAGCTGCGCCTCTATTTGGTCATCTGTAAAGTGTCTCACATCAATCGCCCCTGTCGGACATATTGAGGCACAACTGCCGCAGCCTTTACAGAGCGCTTCATTGATATACACAGCCAGTTTTCCAGCCTCACTTTCTCTTATTTCCAATGCATTAAATTCACATACTTCAACACATCTGCCACAAGCTCGACAGAAAACAGCATCTGCTTCTGAGACAATCGGTTCTAATTTAATGGTATCTTCTGAAAGCAGGGCAGAGACTTTTGAGGCGACTGCCGATGCTTGAGAAATTGAATCCGAAATATCCTTGGGCCCTTGGGCACAACCGCAGAGGAAAATACCTTCTACCGCCGTTTCTACTGGCCCTAATTTTGAATGTCGTTCCATGAAGAAACGATCGGAGCTGCGCTGTATTTTTAATAAATCTACTAAATAATCATTACTTTTCTCATCAGGAACCATGCCCAATGATAAAACCACGGCATCTACTGGAAATTCAGTTGATCGGTTTAACATTTTATTATCTACAAAAATGGAAGATACCTTCTTCTTACCTTGAAATTCAGGTGGTTTCTCTTTCAGGTAAGGAATGAATAGCACACCCAGTCCCCGCGCTTCACGATACATCTCCTCTGCCCCACGGCTATATACTCGAATATCACGATGAAATACGATGACATTGATTCCCATTTTTCGAAGGGCAATTGCCTGTTTGATGGCGGCTTGACAGCAATAGCGTGAACAACCAGGATTGCCCTTTTCACCACGTGAGCCGACACATTGAATAAACGCCACTGTCTTTGGCTTCTTGCCATCGATTTCTAAATATTCTCCTCGGGAGATATGTTGCTCAAAATCTTCGTTTGTAAAAATATTTGAATAAATTCCGAACCCAAATTCTCCTCTCTCAGGACGATAAAGATTCGATCCCGTAGCAACCACAATCGCTCCTACTTTTAACGGCTCCTGGCTATCGTCGTCAGAACCATCTATTTTTAAATGAACTTCAAAGTTGCCAACGAAACCACTTACGCCCTCGATCGTAGTGGATTTGTAGGCTTTAACGCCGGCTGAAAACAGCTTTTGCACCTTTGATTCAATCAATTCCCTGCCTGGCTTGTAACTGGGATAAAGGGTCGATAGATGTGACACTCGTCCACCAAGTTTTTTCTCTTTTTCAACTAAATAAACATTAAAACCTTTTCCTGCTAAATCGATAGCTGTCTGGATGCCGGCGACACCACCACCGATAACCAATACGTCATGATTGACTTTTAATCTTTTCATTTCCAGCGGATTCAGCAGCCGTGCCTTTGCCACTCCCATACGAACCAGATCTAATGCTTTTTGGGTAGCCCCAATGGGCTCCTGTTGATGTACCCAGGAACATTGATCCCGAATATTCACCATTTCAAATAAATAAGGATTCAAACCCACCTTAGTCAATGTCTCTCGAAAGATCGGCTCATGAGTTTTTGGCGTACAGGCAGCAACTAGTACACGATTCAATCGATGTTCGCTTATTTTTTGCTGGATCTCGGTCTGGGTGCTGGCAGCACATGCAAATAGCGTTTCCTCACTATAAACCACATTCTTCAAAGTTCGGGCATAATCTGCCACTCGTTTCACATCTACAACACCAGCGATATTTACACCACAGTGGCAGACAAATACACCGATCCGAGGGTCTCCAGTGGAAACTACTGGCGGTATCTTTTCTTCTTCACGAACAATTTTATGTGCCAACACATGCCTTACTGCTCGGGCTGCAGCTCCTGAGGCATCGGCGATGGAATCGGTAATATCTTTAGGACTGATGGCACAACCGCAGACATAAATGCCCTCTCGGGTGGTGTCTAATGGATCAGAGCATGGATCTAATTGTTTGATAAAGCCGTCCTTATCGATTTCAATGCCCAAAATTTCCGCTAATTTTCCACTTCTGGTCGATGGAATTAAAGCTGAGGACAATACTGCCAGATCAACCTCTTCTGTCTCGATTTTTCCAGTTTGAACATTTTCGTAATTAATAATGGTTTTGCCTGTAACTGGATCGTCAACAATCTTGGAAGGTTTAGCATTGATAAAAGTTAATTTATCTAAATTAAGTGTACGTTCATAGAATTCCTCAAAACCCTTTCCAAAAGCACGGATATCAATGTAAAAAATCTTCATCTCAGCATCAGGAAAATGCTCATGAATGATCAGGGCATCCTTCATGGCATTCATACAGCAGATGCGGCTGCAATAGGCAATATCTCGTTTTATATTTCGAGAGCCAACGCATTGAATAAAGGCAATTTGCTCTGGAGTTTTCCGATCAGTAAATTTAATCAACTCTCCTCTGGTAGGCCCGCTGGCGGAAAGAATTCGCTCCAGCTCCATGCTGGTCACAATGTTCTCGAAACGAGTATAACCGAACTCACTGGCTTCCCTTGGATCATAATAATCCACACCTGTTGCAACGATAATCGAACCGATATGAACTTCAATAATCTTATCCTGCTCGTCATAATCAATGGCATTTTTTTGACATACTTCAGCACAACGAGCGCAAGCTAATGGAAATGTCCCAAGACAATCATCTGCAACACGAATATAAGCGTTGGGAACTGCTTGAGGGAAGGGAGTGTAGATGGCTTTCCTTGCACCAAGACCGACTTCAAATTCATTGGGGACAACAATGGGACAGACTTTGGCGCAATCACCACAACTGGTACATTCTTCAATATTAACATAACGGGCTTTCTGAAGAATCTTGACATAGAAATCACCTACTTTGCCTTTGACTTCAATAACTTCGCTATTTGTAAACAACTCGATATTTAGATGTCGACCGACATCCATCATTTTGGGGCCAAGAATTCAGATGGCGCAATCCATTGACGGGAACGTCTTATCCAGTTGCGCCATTTTTCCGCCAATGCTTGGCTCTTTTTCTACAAGATATACCTGGTACTGGGAATTCGCCAGATCCAGGGAAGCCTGCATACCTGCGATTCCGCCTCCGATAACGAGGACACCTTTTTTCACGAAATGCCTCCGAGATTATTTTAATTGAATATCTAAATTAGTTAAATAGGCAATTTCACTGGAAGGTTTCTTGTATAATTTCTCAATGTCAATCTGTCCTTCTTCCGAAATACACGGAATGAGTGAAACTTCGACTCATAATTTCTATTTCCAAACTCTCATTAACTGCATTTTTTATTAATTCACAATGATAAGTTACTCTATTGATCCACTACTCCATTACTCTATCTCAAAACCTTCAGCATACTATCTATGACTAACTCGTTTGTTTCTTCTCTCCCAACTGCTGCAACCCATATTCATATCCCTTATCAAACGCTCGTAAATTCAACTCCTCAGTTCCTTTAGGTACAGAAGTTTCTACTGTCTTTCTTACCGCATCATGGTCAATGAGCTTAGAAATTGCTGTAAAATAACCCAGCATAACGATGTTTAAGACGATTTTACGACCAAGCTCCTCGGCAAATCTCGTGGCAGGAATTTTATACATTTTAATTTTGTCACGCGCTTTTGCGTCTTTCACCAAATCTTCATCGACTAATAATAGCCCATCACTCTTTAACTCAGGTTCGAATTTTGTATAAGCTTCCTGGGACATGCAAAGCAAAATATCAGGTTTGGTCAGATAGGGATAAAGAATTTTGTCATCATCGATAATAACCTGGGCACTGCAGGCGCTTCCTCGGGCTTCAGGCCCAAAACTCTGGTTCAATGTAGCTTGCTTTCCAGCATTTATCGCAGCCGCCTTACCCATTAAATAGCCTAGCAGAATCACACCCTGACCACCAAAGCCAGAAACTCTTATTTCAGTTTTAGCCATTACTTTTTTTAACCTCCGACAAGAGATAATTCTCTTTAGTTTTAAGATATTATTTTTCAGAAGTATTATCAATTACGAAATAAAAATCCAAATTCCAAGGTCCAAACTGCAAACAAATTGCAATTTCCAAATACTCAATGATCAAATCGAGAGAGTATTTGAGATTTGAAATTTGGATTTTGTGATTTGGAATTTTAAAAACTAGCCTGCTTTTCTCAACGACACTTGTTGAGGTACCCCATAGGGCACAAATTTATCACCTAACCTCTCCGACAGCCAATTATTCCAATTATCAACAAATGTTGGTTTCTCTTTATCAATGAATTTACCAACAGTAATTTTATCTTGAAATGCAATATCCAACGATTCCAGAGGTGCACCATGTTTAATTTCGCTGTTATCGTGGTAAAATTTCATTAGATCAAGACCGGTACCGAGACGATTCCGTCGCGCATATAATGTTGAACAGGGAGCGATAACCTCTACGAATGAAAAACCTGGTTTATTGAGCGCTTCCAACATGGAACGTGTTAATCGACGGATATGGAGGGCTGTCCATCTGGCAACATAAACAGCTCCACAAGAACCGACTAAAAGTGGAACATTGAAAGGCGGATCACTGTTACCGTACGGTGAAGTCGAACTGTTTGCATGAAGCGGTGTAGTAGGTGCCAATTGTCCACCAGTCATGGCATAAATAAAGTTGTTGACACAGATGACCGTGATATCCATGTTTCGTCGTGCTGCATGAATTAAATGATTTCCACCAATAGCAACTAAATCACCATCGCCGCTAAACACAACGACTTTTAATTCTGGATTGGCAAGCTTTAATCCCGTTGCAAAGGGAATTGCTCGGCCATGCGTCGAATGAAAAGAATCTAATTTGACATAACCCGCCACTCGTCCAGTACACCCGATACCAGACACAATCGCAACTTTTTCCAAAGGATAATCGAACTTTTCCAGTGCCGAAATAAAGCAAGAGACAGCGGTACCAATGCCACAAGTAGGACACCAGATATGTGGAATTCGATCCATGCGCAGCAGTTTTTCCATTGGATGTTCCGGCAAATTTGTATCTTTTACATTCATTTTATAGCCTCCTCAATTACTTTGTAGATATCCTCTGGATCGTGTACCCAACCACCAGCATGGGGGACATGATATACTTTTGCCTGTCCAGCAGCACATCTTTCCACTTCTAAAACCACCTGCCCCATATTAATTTCGGGCATCACAAACGCTTTGACATTTTTCGCTAATTCACGAACCCGTTTTTCTGGGAAGGGCCAGACGGTGATCATTTTGATATAGCCAACTTTAATCCCTTTTTTCCTGGCTTTGAAAACCGCTGGCAATGTTACACGAGAGGTAATACCATACGCCATTACAATGACTTCAGCATCTTCGGTTTGATCCTCTTCAATGTCGATGATCTCATCAATATGCAGTCTTATTTTATCACAAAGTCGTTTGACAAGTATATTTTGGGTAACAGGAGACATAACAGGGTATCCCCTTTCATCGTGTGTCAATCCAGTTGAATGAATTCGATATCCTGTACCAGCGAGTATCATATCTGGCACAAGATCTCCGTCTGTTTTATATGGTAAATATTTCGCGGGCGGGAGTTTCGTCAAACGTCTCGGATAAATTTTGATTTCTTCCGCCTTTGGTATAACGACTTTCTCAGTCATATGACCAACACATTCATCCATCATAAATAATACGGGCACACGATATTTCTCTGACAAATTAAAACATTTGATGGTATAATCGAATGCTTCTTGCGGTGATGCCGGGCTCAGAGCAATAATCTCATAATCACCGTGTGAACCCCAGCGTGCCTGCATCATATCCTGTTGACCTACCATCGTTGGGAGTCCAGTTGAAGGGCCACCCCGTTGGACATTAACGACCACGCAGGGAGTTTCCATCATCGCTGCCAGCCCAATATTTTCCATCATTAACGAGAACCCAGGTCCAGAAGTGACCGTCATGGCTTTCTTACCTCCCCAGGAGGCGCCGCATAAAGCAGCCATCGAACCGAGTTCATCTTCCATTTGAATAAAAATGCCACCTACCATAGGAATACGAGCAACAAACCGTTCCGCAACTTCAGTCGAAGGGGTAATGGGATAACCTGCAAAGAATCGGCAACCTGCCGCTAACGCCCCTTCAGCGCAGGCATGGTCGCCATCTAAGTAATGCTCTCCAGTCAGAACACCTTTAGGATCAGCTTTCAACGATCTCTTCCTCCTCTTTTAAAGTCACAAATATCGCAAATTCAGGACATAGCATTTCACATAACTGACAGTGTACACATGCATCAGGTTGTACAGCCTCTGGTGGATGATAACCTTTGATATTAAACTCTGTAGATAATTCGAGAACATCGCGAGGACAATATTCCACGCAGAAGGCACAACCCTTACATCGATCACGGACAATATGGATTTCACCATGCGGCACTTTGATCTTGTCCGCATCGAGAGGTTTACGCCAATATTGCATATTCCAGCTCCAATTCTTAAAATTTTTTAAGGGGATTTTGAGATGTTAATTTTAGACAATAAGATAAATAAGATAACACAAAAAAAATAAAAGGCAAGCGTTTTTTTGAAAAATTTGTAAGATTTTGGAGACAGATTGAATCGTATAAAGGCAGGGGGAGAGAATAAAGAATCTAAACCCTTAAATTTTATCGAAAAACTAACAAGACAAAATATAATCCTACATCCACCCCTCATTCCGTAAAAAGTATTTAATTTCTATCAGAAGTTTTACAGTTTCAATAGCATCTTCACTTCTTTGAATATATTTCTGAACCTCGAGTTTTAATTCCTCATCCACAAATCTACTCCATCTTTTTCAAGATTCTCGTAAAAATAAGTTCTAACTTTTTTTTCTGATAAAAACTCATCATAATCCAGAACAATTAATGAAAGAAGTTAGCTTTATCAAATCTTTATCCAGTTTATTTAATCTAAACAAAGCTTAATTTATCAAAATGATACTAAGAAAAAAGATAAATGTCAAGCAAAAATTAGTCATCATCTATTTTGTACTTATGGATTTTAAGAAGTTGATCGCATAACATTTTGTCAGAGTGATGTCGGTTTGAACTGACAATATTTCACAACCTAATTTAACATATTGCTCACTAACTAAAAAAATATATAGCATTAAGATACAATAACTTAAATAATATCAACTAACTGCTGATGTCAAAGCTAAACAATCCATAGCTGGCATATTGTTTGCATGATCATAAACAATGTATATAAAATTCAATTGGAATGAGTTGATTATCCATGACATTAGATAAATTTACAGTCAGAGCCCAGGAAGCCGTGATGCGGGCGCAACATATTGCTCAAGAAAATGGGCATCAGCAGATTGAGGTGGAGCATCTGTTAAAGGCATTGCTGGATGATGCTGAGGGTGTGCCGCAAGCTCTTTTGAAAAAGATTGGCGCCAATGTTGGACTCGTTCAAAGCCGAATCGACGATGAAATCCGCAAACTTCCTCGTGTCTCAGGAGGCGGAGCACTCGGAAATGTTTATATTTCTCCTCGTGTGAATAATGTATTCAATTCAGCAATGAAAGAAATGCGTCAACTGAAAGATGAGTTTGTCAGTACAGAACATCTATTGCTGGCAATCCTGAATGAGAAAGGCTCGCCGTCTGCAAATATTCTGCAATCGCAGGGGATTACCAAAGACTTAATTTACAAAGTCTTAAAAGATATCAGGGGAACACAGCGAGTCGTTGATCAAAATCCCGAAGATAAATACCAAGCGCTACAGCGATTCGGTCGTGATCTGACGGATTTAGCCGGCCGAGGAAAACTAGATCCTGTCATTGGTCGTGATGAGGAAATCCGACGTTCGATTCAAGTGCTTTCCCGACGTACCAAAAATAATCCTGTTTTGGTGGGCGATCCAGGAGTTGGTAAGACAGCAATTATCGAAGGGATTGCTCAGCGAATCGCCACTGGTGATGTACCTGAAGGACTTAAGAACAAAAAGGTGATTCAACTGGATATCAGTGCTCTGATCGCTGGAGCCAAGTTTCGTGGTGAATTTGAAGATCGTTTAAAAGCAGTATTGAAAGAGATTCAGGAGGCAGAAGGGAATATTATTCTATTTATCGACGAATTGCATACAATTGTTGGAGCTGGTGCTGCCGAAGGTGCGGTAGATGCTGGCAATATGCTGAAACCCATGCTGGCTCGTGGCGAACTTCGTTTAATCGGTGCCACCACTTTGGATGAATATCGAAAGTATATTGAAAAAGATAAAGCGCTTGAGCGAAGATTCCAACCAGTAATGGTTGATGAACCATCAGTGGAGGATACAATTTCAATTTTACGTGGCTTGAAAGAAAGATATGAAGTGCATCATGGAGTGAGAATTTCTGATATAGCTATTGTTGCCGCGGCTAGTTTGTCTCATCGATATATCAGCGAACGGTTTTTGCCAGACAAAGCCATTGACCTCATTGATGAAGCTGCGGCAAAATTACGAACAGAGATCGATTCCATGCCAGAAGAGATCGATGAGATTGAACGCAGAATTAAGCAATTGGAAATTGAGCAGGTAGCACTGAAAAAAGAGAAGGATCAGGCTTCAAAAGAGCGACTTGAAGGAATTAAGAAAGAATTAGCAAATCTCAAAGAAAATTCTTCGCAACTCAAAGCTCGATGGCAATCTGAAAAGGAAAAAATTAAACAGATTCGTGCTATAAAAGAAGCGATCGAACAGGTCCGAATCGACTCAGAAAAAGCTGAACGAGAGGGAGATTATAACCGAGCAGCTGAATTAAAATATGGTAGACTTAATGATTTAAATCATAAATTGGAAACCTTAAACGAAGAATTGACTCAGCTTCATCAAAATGGTTCTTTATTAAAAGAAGAAGTTGGAGAAGATGACATTGCTGAAATTGTTTCCAGATGGACTGGCATTCCAGTTAGCAAAATGTTAGAGGGCGAAAAACAGAAAATTTTAAAGATGGCGGATCGATTGCAGAAGCGAGTTGTTGGACAGGATGAAGCCATTGAAGCGGTTTCCTTTGCTGTGCGACGATCACGGGCTGGTCTCAGTGAAGAAAATCGTCCCATTGGTTCATTTATCTTTCTCGGCCCAACGGGTGTTGGAAAGACCGAACTGGCTCGTGCCTTGGCAGAATTCATGTTCGACGATGAAAACGCTGTCGTTCGTATTGATATGTCCGAATACATGGAGCAGTTTAGCGTTTCTCGGTTGATTGGAGCGCCTCCTGGATATGTTGGATATGAGGAAGGCGGTCAGTTGACCGAAGCCATTCGCCGTCGACCTTATTCGGTTATTCTGCTAGATGAAATTGAAAAAGCGCACCCAGATGTGTTTAACATTTTATTGCAAGTATTGGATGATGGAAGATTGACCGACAGCAAAGCTCATGTGGTCAATTTTAAAAATACGCTTATCATTATGACATCGAATCTGGGTGCAGATCGGATTATGGAACGTTTTCAGCATATAACCGATGCCAATCGAGAGCGAATTTATGAGGAAACAAGAACTGAGATTCTTCAATTATTGCGACAGCGACTGCGTCCTGAATTTCTTAATCGCATTGATGAAATATTAGTTTTCCATCCGTTGACCAGAGATCATATCCGAGAGATTGTAGATATTCTGTTTGAACGACATGTGCGAAGTGCGTTGATACGACAGGGTTTGGATGCAGAGTTGACAGAGAATGCAAAGAATTATTTCGCTGATACTGGATATGATCCAATTTTCGGCGCAAGACCATTGAGGCGGATCATGCAAAAGGAACTCATTAACGAAATTTCAACGAAAATTCTCGAAGGTGATTTTGTTCTGGGGGATCGATTTTTCATCGATTATCGGAATGGTGAGTTGTATTTGGGAAAAGTCGAAGCGCCGAGAACAGTAAATGAGGTGGCTGCGTAAGTGGTGATTAGGTAAATGGGTAATTGGTCGACTTGTTAATTGGGTAATTTGAGACTGGGTAATTAGATAACTTGGCTCTCGGGAAACTGGGTAACAGGGGAGTTGGAAAAATCCAATACAGTATTTACCAATAAAAAAGTCTTTTAGCTTTTTACATAATTATCCATTGCTCAAAAAGCCTATAGCTCATATACCCATTAACTCGTTTGCCTAATCACCTAATTGCCTAATTCAAAACTTATAAATCTCTTTTGGCAAATATTATAGTTTGAAACATAAAAACAAAAGGAGACAAAAATTTGAAAGAAAATCTACCAAAATCATTTCATGAATTGATACAAACGTCAGATATTCCCGTTGTTGTGGATTTCTGGGCGGCGTGGTGTGGGCCTTGTAAAACGGTTTCGCCAGCATTAGAAAGCATAGCCAAAGAATTCAAGGGAAAATTGTTAGTGATTAAAATCAATGTTGATAATAAACCTCACATTGCTGCTCAATATCAAATCCAAAGCATTCCAACAATCATGATGTTTCATAAAGGCACTCAGAAGATGCGTTTGGTGGGTGCTTTGCCTTATGAAGCGATTAAACAGGAAGTAATGAAAAATTTATCATAAACTATTTACCCAAAGGATGATAAGACAATAACGGATCATTAAAAACTGTGTATCTATTGAAGTTTTATCATCTGTTGGGATTTCTAATTTTGGAGTTCATAAAAAAAATAACCTTCTGCAGCTTATAATATGTAAGATTTTCAATATTTGTGTAACTATAATGAGTATGCAAATTAAAAAAATTTCATATTCTGAAAGAAAAAAATAGCATGGCGATTTTAAAACCGCTTTACCGATTAAAAAAATATCTTATCCAATACAAGCGAGATCTCGCTATCGGGATTGTTCTAATCATTATTTCCAATATCTTATTCGGTATTCTGCCTAAAATCCTGCAATTTACTATCGATTCCATAGACCATGGAGTCAGTTTAAAACGAATCGCTTTTTACGTCGTTTTACTCATGTCTGTGACCCTCATCTATTCGTTGATTCGTTTCTTAATGCGAAAGACCATCGTCGGTGTTTCCCGCAAAGTCGAATACCAACTTCGAAACGACTATTTCAGTCATCTTCAAAAACTTTCTTTCAGGTTCTTTGTTAAAAACCGCACAGGGGATCTGATGGCACGAGCTACCAATGATATCAATGCGGTTTCGATGACCATTGGTATGGGCGCCATGTTTACCGTGAGTAATTCTATTATTTTTATTTTAGTAGTCATCTTCATGATTTCGACCAACGTTAAATTGACATTATTAGCTCTAATTCCTTTCCCATTTATCTTCGTCTTCATGTATTTTAGCTTCGGTTATTTTTACAAGATATACGAAAAAGTTCAGGGACAGTTTTCCTCTATCACTACCAAAGCCCAGGAAAATATATCTGGGATTAGAGTTATCAAGGCTTATGTTCAGGAAGAAAATGAAATTGACCAATTCAACGATTTGAATCGTGTTTATCTCCGGCAGAATTTAAAATTGGCAAAAGCCAGAGGCTTGATGTGGGCATCCATGGAAATATTGTTCGGATTTGCTTTCGTTATCCTCCTTTGGGTAGGCGGAAACGCTGTGATAAAAGGACAAATGACCATCGGTAATTTTGTAGCGTTCACAGCCTGGCTGGGTATGTTAGGCTGGCCCATGATTTCCTTAGGCTGGGTGTTAAATCTGATCCAAAGAGCATCTGCTTCGATGAGCCGTATTAATAAAATTATGGATACGAAGCCGCTGGTTAAAGATTCAACACGCGTGGATCGTTTGATAAAGTCAATTAAAGGCGAGATCGAATTTAAAAACGTCTCATTTGCTTATGATGGCAATCCCATACTCAGAAATATCAATCTAAAAATAAAGCCCGGTATGACACTGGCTATCATTGGGCCTACTGGTAGCGGCAAAACAACCTTAATCAATATGATTCCTCGATTAATTGATACCTCAGAAGGGCAGGTGTTGATCGATGGGATTGATATCCGCTATATCCCATTGAAAGTCTTACGGAAGCATATCGGTTTCGTCCCTCAGGAGACGTTTTTATTCTCAGAGACGATTGAAGAAAATATTTCATTCGGTGTTAAAAACGCACGTCCCAAAGAGATCAAATGGGCAGCCAGTATATCTACGATTGGAGACGATCTTGAAAATTTTCCTGATAAATATCAAACATTGATTGGCGAGCGAGGAGTTAATCTCTCTGGCGGTCAAAAACAGCGGACTGCCATTTCTCGTGCCCTGCTTCAAAAACCGAAAATACTGATTTTGGACGATGCTCTTTCATCTGTAGATACCTATACCGAGGGGAAGATTATTAAAAGTCTTTCGGAAAACTATTTCAACCAAACCAATATCATCATTTCGCATCGAATTTCGACAATCAAACATGCAGATTTAATTATTGTTTTAAATGAAGGAGAGATTATCGAACAGGGAACGCATGAGGAACTTATAGATTTAAATGCTTTTTATGCACAACTCTATCAGCAGCAGTTGCTGGAGGAAGCATTGGAAGAGATGTAGAACTAAGCTTTTAGCTCTCAGCATTCGGCTGTTTGCCCTCTAGAAGCTGATGGCTATAGTGCTTACAAAGGTTCAATCGGATTTTAATTCTAATGACCGAGGGAATTTCATTTTATGAATAACTACCACGAAGAAGAAATCCTGGGAAAAGCATACGATAGCCGTTTGCTCGAACGTTTATTGACATACTTAAGTCCTTATTGGGTCTATGTTGCTTTGGGTGTAATCGTATTGCTCATCGTTACAGGTCTCGATTTGGCAGGCCCCTATCTGATCAAAGAAGCCATCGATCGGAACATTGTGACAAAAGTTTCAGTGGGTCTTATCGTAATTGTTTTGATCTATCTCGCTATTCTTATTCTGCAATTTGTTGCTAAGTTGGGACGAACATATATCATGCAATGGATTGGACAGCATGTCGTTTTCGACATGCGAATGGAGGTTTTTCGCCATTTTCAGCGGTTATCTTTGGCTTTTTTTGATAAAAATCCTGTAGGCAGGCTGGTTACTCGGGTCACGACAGATGTAGAAACATTGAACGAATGGTTCTCGGCGGGAGTTGTCTCAGTGTTTGGTGATCTATTTCTGTTGATAGGCATTATCGTGGTCATGATCAGCGTCAACTGGAAACTGGCATTGATTACCTTCTCAGTAATGCCCATGCTGGCTTATCTCACTTTTTTTATCAGAAAAAAAATTCGAGAAGCTTATCGAGACATTCGAATCAGAATCGCTCGAATTAATGCTTATTTGCAGGAAAATATATCTGGCATGACTGTTGTCCAGATTTTCAATCGTGAAAAACGAAATTTCAATAAATTCGATGAATTGAACAAAAACCACCTTGAAGCGCACTTAAGATCTATATTTTACTATTCCCTTTTCTGGCCCTCGATCGATCTTATTGAATCCATAGCCCTGGCATTAATTATCTGGTTCGGTGCCATGTGGAAATATGAGGGGGCAGTTACCTTCGGGACTTTAGTCTTATTTATTGAATATTCCAAACGTTTCTTCCGACCAATTTCTGATTTAACAGATAAATACAATATTCTTCAATCAGCGATGGCATCCTCGGAACGGATTTTCATGTTGTTGGATAATAAACCCGATATTACCAGCCCGATTCAGCCTAAAAAGATCGATACTTTTAAGGGGGAAATCGAATTCCGGAACGTATGGTTCGCCTATAAAAATAATCATGATAACACACCAGATTATGTGTTAAAAGATATATCAATTCATGTTAAACCTGGCGAAAAAATTGCCATCGTAGGCGCAACCGGTGCGGGGAAAAGTTCAATTATTAACCTATTGTGCCGCTTTTATGATGTAACAAAGGGGGAGATATTATTGGATGGAGTTTATATTAAAGATATAAACTTACATCAATTAAGAAGCTATATTGGTTTGGTGTTGCAGGACGTTTTCCTCTTTGCGGGGACGGTTGAAGAAAATATCAGACTGGGTAACAAAGATATTTCTCTTGATATTGTCACCAAAGCCGCGAAAGATGTTAATGCCCACCCATTCATCGAAAGTATGCCCCAACAATATCAAGAACAGATGATGGAACGTGGCGCCTCCCTTTCTACAGGGCAAAAGCAATTGCTGGCGTTTGCTCGAGCGCTGGCGTTCAATCCCGATATTTTAATTCTCGATGAAGCGACGTCCAATGTTGACACAGAGTCGGAAATCTTAATCCAGCAGGCACTAAAAAAATTAATGACAAATCGCACGTCAATTTGTATTGCCCATCGATTATCTACAATTCAAAATTGCGATCGAATTATCGTGATGCATAAAGGGAGAATTCGAGAGCAAGGAACCCATCAGGAATTGCTGAAATTAAAAGGGATTTATTACAAACTCTATCAATTGCAGTTTATGGATCGGAAATTTCAGAAAGAACAGCTTTCAGCTATCAGTGCTTAGGTTTCAGCTTTTAGCTGACTGCTAAATACTAATCAAAAATAAAGAGGAAAAAATAAGTCGAAATGCTGAAGGTTATTCTATCATTCGCTTTTGTCTTTTTGATGATTTTTATTGCTACCTTGATCCAAAAATTAGTTAAACTGAGTAATGAATTCAGCCGAAAGATCATTCATGTCGCTGTCGGACATAGGAGTTATGAATCTCATTGTTGGAGTGATGGGGCATGTCATGGAATTATACCTGGCAGGAAATAACGCCTTACTTTTTGTGAATCATCTTGCCTATATCATCTAGACACATGAGGCTGATTCTGCTCAGACACTGAGTGACATTACAACGTGGATGATTCAAAGTTCTTCGTTAATCATGTTTACATTCCTGTCAACGATTTTTGTAGCTTTTATCTGCTATATTCTAATGAATAAGGTCTTGAAAATAGAATGAGCTGAAGCAACCCTTCCATTAAGAAACTAATTAAAATTATCGTTATAAATTTATTCACAGAAAGGAGATTACTATGATAGAATATTTATTACCTGGCGGAGGCGAAGTACTTAAGATTCCGTTGTTAATACTCTCAATTGTCATTACACCGTTGGTCCAAAATTATAAACTTTAATTAAGACGAAAACATTCAACGTAATTTATTTTATCTCACTCCCTAAACGAAGTTTTGATAACAACGGGACTTAAAGCAAGAATTCCAATGAGATTAATGATAACCGTAAGGCCGTTCAGCAAATCACCCCAACTCCAAATGTTTTCAGCACTATTATTGGCGCCAATTAGAATTGAAAAACAAAATAACCATCGGTAAAAAGTCTTGATTTTATCACCAAATATAAATGCAGCACACTGTTCTCCATAAAAACACCATACAATTAATGTGGAATAACCAAATAATAATGACGATCCTAAAACGATCCAGTTACCAAATGGAATACCTTGTTTAAAAGTTTCCGAAACCAGGGCTGTGCTATTCAAATCACTTGTCCATTTGTTGAATAGAAGAATTACCAACGCCGTGACAGAACAGATAATAATGGTATCAATAAATACACCTAACATGGCAATAGTGGATTGTCGCACAGGATTATCAGACTGAGCCGTGGCGTGAAGGATGGCTACTGATCCTGTTCCGGCTTCGTTACTGTAGGCGCCTCGCGCCGCGCCATATCGAAGCGCCATCATAATACTGGCTCCTGCAAAGCCTCCAACTGCACCTCTCGGCGTAAAAGCATAGGTGAAAATTTCATTAAATATTACAGGTAATTTATCGAAATTTATCATCAGAATTAATATTCCACATCCCAGATAAGCAATCGTCATAAATGGAGTCAGGTATTGGGCAGTTTTGGCAATTTTCTGCAATCCCCCGATAATAACAATCCATGTTAAAAATGCGATAGCAATACATGAATAAATTAATGGGATATTAAATTGATTGTTCAGCACAATAGACATGGAGTTGGATTGAATGGAAGTCGTCGCCAGAAGTGTCTTAATCCCCATAGCAAAGGCGAAGGCAATGGCAAGCCATTTCCATCTTAATCCCTTTTGAATATAGACCATTGGTCCGCCCAGATAAGTACCATCTTTATCTTTCTCTCTGTATTTAAAACCAAGCAGGGATTCAGAGTACATTGTGGCCATGAGAATCAAAGCAGAGATCCACATCCAGAAAATAGCACCTGGTCCTCCCATGAAAATTGCAGTTGCTACGCCAGCGATATTTCCATTTCCAACAATACCTGAAAGCGCAGACATTAATGCTTGATAAGGTGTTATATTCCCATCGCCTAAAGATCGAAAAGATTTTGTTGACTCTTCAACTGCAGATTTGAATCTTCGAAATTGAATGAATTTTAAACGAATCGAAAAATAGATGCCGCTGCCCAATATAAAAAGAAGCATCTGTGGTCCCCATAAGAAATTGGCAATATCTCTGACAATAGAAAAGAAAGACATAATAGCTACTCTCCAGAATTTAAAGTAATGAATAAATTAAAAAAATTAATATTATTAATCAAGTTTTTTTGTTAAGAATTTAATTTTCTACCACAGGTCCTAATCAAAAATTCCTGGAAGGTAATAGGATCCTTCAGTATATTGATACTGAATGTAAGATCAAAACGGATATTTATCCTTTTTCAATAATTCTCTTTATAAGAGTTGGTAATCATAGCTATTAGAGCTTACATTTTGGAATAATTTGACTTAGAACCTATAATATAAAAATTTTTATTTCCTTCATAATGTTAGTAAAAAAATATATTGACAATAACTTTGAAAAACTTTATATTTAACTTCAACTTTCATATCATATATGATGCTTTTGGATTTAGGACGTGAGATAAAATAACTTACTCAATTTATTGTCAGATTGTCGTTACTTGCAATTATCGTAAATTCAGAAATGATCAATTTATTTAATCTCACGTCCTTAAAGCCCTTAAAATCACTTGATCAGGGGCTGATCGAAAGTTTATTATTTTGATCTTTCTGTTTAGATTTGCACTGATTTTTTCAGCCCTGCACTGCAATGGGAATAAAAAAATTGATTGGTGATTTATTTGGACTGAAATTAAACTTATTGGTTATCAGTCTTCATGAGATTTTTAGAAATTTAAAGGAAAATAGGTAGTAAGCTAATTTTAAATGGAGTAAGCATTATGACTAGCATCAACAAGAAAAAAGGAATTATCGGGATTTTAACAGGTGGAGGGGATGTCCCCGGATTGAATCCAGCCATTCGTGCAGTTACAATTCGGGCCATACGCGAGGGCTACCAAGTCATCGGTATTCGTCGTGGTTGGGCTGGTATGATTGAGATCGTTCCTGATAAAGATGCGGATAACAGTAACAATTATCAAATATTAACCGAAGAAATGGTGAATAAAGTTGGACGTACAGGAGGGACTTTTCTACATACTTCGCGGACACGCCCCAGCCACGTACCGCAAGTCACTGTGCCCCCAAATTTGAAAGACAAATACAAAGACGAGATAAGTGACCTCACCCCTGAAGTTTTGAAAAATTTAGATTTTTTGGGTATCGATTACTTAATTCCAATTGGTGGAGATGATACCTTGAGCTATGCCGTTCGGCTTCATCGTGAAGGAGTTAAAGTCATTGCCATCCCGAAAACGATGGATAATGATGTGCCGGGAACAGACTATTGTATTGGGTTTAGCACATGTGTGACGCGTACAATTGAAATGACGCACCGTCTCAGAACTTCAGCCGGTTCCCACGAACGAATTTTAGTCATTGAGGTATTTGGGCGTTATGCTGGTTTCACTGCACTGCTCCCCACAATGGCTGGAGCTGCTAATCGCTGTGTTATTCCGGAATACAAATTTAATATCGAAAGAGTGACCGAACTTCTGGTTGCTGATCGTTTTACCAATCCCAGTCACTATTCCGTTGTCTTGGTTTCTGAAGGTGCCAAGTTTGAAGGCATGGAGGAGATGATCTATCAAAGTCAAGAGAAAGATGCTTATGGACATAAAAAATTGGGCGGCGTTGGAGACATTATGTCAGAAAGAATTAAGGAACTGTCACCCAAATTTAATTCTAGTAAAAGAATCAATGTTATTAATCAACGATTGGGCTATCTCGTCCGCTGCGGCGATCCTGATGCGATTGATTCCATCGTTCCCATGGCTTATGGTAATTTAGCACTGGATTTGATTCTCGAAGGTGTTCATGGAAGGATGACCATTCTCAACAACGGTCGTTACGATAACGCACAGATTGAAGTTGTGACCAGCTTTAAAAAGGTCGTTGATGTTGATAAATATTACAATACCGATCGTCTGAGACCTTATTACAAAAGTTTTGAATCCAAGCCTTTGTTTATTATGGCGAGTGATTAAAACCGCGAATGGCGCGAATTTTTCGAATTACGGGAATTAGAATGAACAAGTATTAAATTTTAAACAGAACTTTTCGATTTTAAATCCCGAAGCTAAATATAAATCGGTTCGGGATTTTTTTATAATTTTTGTTAAATTTTATCCGGTAAATGTTGGGAGTGATATCACTACCAATACAACCTCACCACAAATAAAACAAATGCCACAATCAGCCCAATTGCCAGGAACCAGAATCCCCATTGCAACTGACGCTGTTTTTCCAATGTGAATTTTGTTGATTTTTCTTTGATATCATTTGGGGAATGCAAGAACACGTCTATTTTGCGAGTCATCACAACCCCAACACAGAAATAAATTGAAATCATCCAAAATAGGAGTGGAAAAATAAACAAAGCCTTTTTCCAGAGCACCATTTCATCAGGAATGAAATTTGAAAATCCCAGGACTCCGAGATAGAAGCCTTCAACAATCCCCAATGCAACAATTAAAGCATTGGCTGCCGATCTCACCGCGCTCAGAGATTCGGTGACCATTTGCCTGCCATGCTCCAGCCAGAAATCGTCTTCTGGATCTGAGGTGGGACTGTCATATATTATTTCGTTATTTTCAGACATGTTTTTCCTCCCAATTTGAAAATATAGTGAGACGTGAGACGGCAGACGTGAAACGTGAAGCGTAATGCGTAAAATTTGAATAAAGATGTTGATTTCAGTAATCCTTTCACGTCTCACGTTTGACGTTTCACATTCTAGTTTCAGAACCTGGGGATGCTATTTCAATCCATTTCCTCAATCATATTCCTGGTAATAACCAGCTTCCCCTCGGTGCAATATTGACAGGGAACAACCAGCCGCTCCGGCAAACTACTTTTCGGCTGTCCTCGCACGACAATGGTTGGCCTGGTATATTTATCCAGATCAAGCTCATTGACATGCTTGCCCGGTCCATTGCACCTGATCTTAATGATGCGAGCCATAGTGTTTTTCCTTCTTTTATTTTTTTATTGTTGACCAATCAATTTTCTGTTTCCATGATAATATTACTGAATGTTTAATTTCTCAGGAGAAATTTCCAGTGTTTGCGATTGAAAGCCTATTAGTAATTTATAGCCTTTTAATAAATTACATCCCAATGGCGCATCTTTAGAATTGGTTACCGAAATCTCAACTGTTCGTTCCTCATCTTCAACAACAGCCTGTCCAAGAAATATTAAATCCTGCCTGATTGAACCATCCGCAAGTTCAAAGTCCTGATTGCCACATAACACTAAACCAACCTGAATCACTACCCCAAGTGGCAGGCAAAGGTCACCATTAAAGCCTGTGTCAATAATAGCATCCAATTGAATGCTTATCAACAGCCATTTACTTGAATTGGAATCTTGGGCTGCAAATATTTATCGACATAGCCCCCCATTACTGCCTCCTTTTATCATCTGAGTTTATGTACTGCCCGATAGCCGATGCGAATGAAATGGAATATTTTATCTGGGTATTTTTCTTTCGCCTTTAGGGCACCATCAGCAACTGATTCGCCCAGGAACCAATCTCCGCTATCAACCTCGATGACAACAATATGACCTTTATACCTGGGTTCAAGCTTCCTTTTAAGCTTTTTTTCGTAAATAATTTTAGCTCTTTCTCCCAATTCTTTTAATCCATCGACCCTGATGACCTCTTGTTCCATGACATTTCTCCCCATTTAGTAAGAATGCACATATCCTTTTTATCAAAGATAACAAAATATCGAAATTCTAATTTTTCTTTAAAAGTAAATATAATAAAAATTTAAATTGATGCAACTATTATTTGAATTCGCTTAGTTTAAGCTGAAAAAAATCCTGCAATTCGAATCCTAAAATCTTAAATCGTAATTCGTAAATCGTAAATCCAAAATCCCCAGTTACCCTGTTACCCATTCCGGCACAGCTTCCCCTGTCGATTTCTGCCACGCTGCATCAAAGTGTTTAGCGCCCCATTTCTCACGTAATTCTTTTATCATATTAACAACGATTTTAGCATTTGGCGATTGTAGTTCTACGAAAGTCGTAAGCGCAAAAAACAAATGTTCAA
>JABAOC010000045.1_pt3 | contig 30963 bp, 39 predicted proteins | sample 7062161 | NCBI WGS metagenome assembly JABAOC01 (sample SAMN14538625, study PRJNA623070) | marine sediment metagenome | biome: marine biome [ENVO:00000428]; feature: marine pelagic biome [ENVO:01000023]; material: deep marine sediment [ENVO:00002113] | place: India: Gulf of Khambhat ... | reverse complement strand
TGGGCTTTTGCCATCATCCCCTCGCTTAAATCGATACCCACTACGGACACGCCTTCGGGATAATACTTTAGATTTTTGCCCGTTCCTACGCCGATCTCCAGCACTTGTTGTCCCCTGATATTTTTAAACAGCCGCCTGCGCCAGCGTCGGAACAGGGATAGTTCCATCGGAATTTCGGTTAGATTATAGAACCTGGCACTACGATTGTATTTTTCTCGGGTTAATTGAGTTTCGTGCATTTCTCATTCCTTACTTTTCTCAACTAATGCCTGAAGCTTGGTTTTATCAAATCCTACTATTATTTGATCGCTGTAAATTGTTAATGGCGTTGTCATGATATTAAGCTTAACCAATTCCTGCAATGCTTGCTCGTCCTGACTCACGTCTTTCTCGATAAAATCTATACTTTGTTGTGAAAGGAACTCCTTCACATGCTGTCAGAACATTCACCCTGGCTGGATGTAGACGATTATTCCCTTTTTACTCATCTGGTATTACCTCCAAAATAATCCCAAGGTCGGCACAATTGACCATGCCGACCTCCATTTTGGATTTACTTTTCCGATTTCTGTTTGTGCATCTGCCCCATCATCTTTTGCATCATTTCTGACATTTGATGCATGTTCTGAGTCGTCTGGGACATCATCTGGTGCATCTTATTGACATGCTCCGAGAATTTTTCGTCAGCCATCATCTCTTTGTTGCCCATCATCTGTTCCATGTTCTGGGTCATCATCTTCATCTTTTCAGCCATGCCTTCAAGATTCTGTGATATACCCATCATGGAATTCATGCCCATTTTGCCACCCATCATGGCGCCAGACTTCATCTGCTGCATGTGGCTCATCATCATTTTGCACATGCTCATGGTGGAATCCATCATCGATCCCATCTGCTGCATTCCCATCATGCCTTTTTGCCCCTTCTCCATCTGTTGGTGCTGCATCTTTCCTTTCTCCTGCTTTTCTTCTTTTTTATGATGCTCCTGATGCTCTTGAGTCAACGCAGGAATGGTAAACAACGCCAACACCAACAGGCTTAACAGCAGACTAAACAATTTGGTTCTCATAACACTACCTCCTCTAAAAATTTGATTAAACATTTAGGGCTGTCGTTCCTGGTACAGTGCCGTTAGTTAGCAAAGAATTGATTAAAAACCACGTATCCTGTCAATCAGCCTTCTGTTCAGCTTTGCGAGTTGATGTTCTGAAAACAGCATACAACGGGCAAAATCCGAATGCTCCCGTTAACAATGGCAGCAATCCAATCCATCCCCAGGCAGATTTTGGTCCCCAGAAAGTTAGGGAAATTAGAAACAGTCCGACAATGATACGCAGTGTTCGGTCAATGCGACCTTCATTTAGCTTCAATTATATCACCTCCTTCCCGCATATTTTTTTCACCATTTTGATTTTGCCGCCTGAATCATCATCCGAGCCCCGACATCGTGACAGGCAATTACCCCATCAGCGCCAGCCTTTTTCAGCTTAGGCCCATTTGCCAGGTCTTCGACTTTGCAGATGACCTTTAGCTGTGGATTTAAAATTTTGGCAGTCAGCGCGACAAAGACATTTGATGAATCATCCAGAGTAGCAAAAAGGCTATTCGCCGTTTTGATATTAGCTCGTTCCAGCACCTCCTCCTGGCGGGCGTCGCCTTCGATCACTGGAATATTCGACTCGACCATTGCCTCCACTCGGGAATTGTTATTCTCAATAACAATGTATGACTTTTTATTCTGTTGTAAATTTCTCACCACTGCCTTGCCCACCATGCCAAAACCGCACACAATTGCATGATCAGATTTTTCAATCATTTTTTCTGGCAAATTCAATTCCTCCCTGATTCTTTTCCGAACGATTGATCCAAAAACTGTTTGAATGGCGGACAAAGCCGCGCCCACTCCCAATACGATAACCGCAATAGCCAATATTTTCCCCGCGATAGTCTGCGGCGTGATGTCGCCATATCCAACCGTGGTCACCGTCACCAGTGTGAAAAAAAAGGAATCCAGCAGCGAAGTTACATGCTCTTCAAAAATCCAGAAACCAAAAGTTCCGCCCAATATCACCAGCACCAAAATCAGTATCGTATGCCTCAATCGTTCCCACATATTTCACGATTAAAATAAGTATTAGTTTAATTTCAAATAATCATTCAGTTCGGCTGGTGTGGGAAGTGTCTTCCCAGTGCCAGGTCGAAATACCACCTGTTCATCTACTACAAGGTTCGGCGACCGCCGAATATCGTATTTTGGGATGAGCTCTGGGTAATCATCTACAAATTGCACCGAATAAGATACTCCCAGCGATTGTAAATTTTTTTCCAGCATGGGTCGATGATTACAATTCTTTGTCGCAATAATAACTACGTTCACAAAACACCTCATTTGTCAAAAACTTAAAAAGATTATATTATTGTTCACAAAAGAACCCTTCAAAGGTTTCAGATCTTTGCAAGGGTCTCAAAACCAGTTAATATCTTCCACCAATAAATCCAATTCAATCCCATCATAATCAGACCAAATATTATTGGGTTCATTAGCTTATTCCGATAAATATTAACATAGCTCTTTCTTAACTTCATAAAAACAGAAAGTTCAGAAACCAATTCCCACAGCGCCTGTGAAACGACAACAATTGCGATAATAAAAAGCCAATTCAGCGATTCCCACTGTAATGCAATGAGCAAAAGTAGATAGATCAAAAAAATTGGCACAGTCTGCAGGTGACCCCATTCATGGCGATAGGTCAGCATTTTCCTGTCAGCTTTCGACAATTGCTGTCGTAGAAGCCAATTCACCAATCCTGGATGCAGGATCACCATTTTACCAAAGCCTGATCGATGAAACAGACCGTCATCGATGATCACTGTCCCTGTTAAGCCATACCAGGTCCTTATTTTTTCAGGCTGCTCTGTCATTTTATTCCGTCTCGAGTGAAGCATGTCCTTAATCCAGATGGAAAACATGCCCCACATTTTTACTAAGCGTTCAAATCTTTCTTCTTCTGCTCAAATTCTTCCTTATCGATTTCGCCATTGGCATAGCGTCGTTTCAAAATCTCCAGCGCTGAAGCACTGTTGGAAGACGAGCCAATCTGCCGTTGTCCCGTAAAATACCTGATCGCCCAGACAACCGCGATAATTACAATGACCAGGATCAGTATCTGAACGATACCTCCGCCCCAGCCGCTGTTCATAAATCCATCGTGCATCATTTTTATATCCCAATTTATTTAGTTAGATTCCACCTCAATGCTCAGGTGGACCACAACTTTATCTGCCTGAACAATTATTTTTTATTGATGATCCATCTCTTAAAAAAGAAATTATGAATGGGCACAAACACCAATCCCACGTAGACGCCCCAGAAAAAGCTTTCGATCAAGCCCAGGAAAAATCCGCCGATCGTCAGCCATTTGAAGGCAGGCAGAACAGTCTCCAGAAATTGGTGCATGTGTATGCTTTCGGGCGTAATCAACCCATAAATGACGCAGAGAATAAAACTAAACGCCGTAAAAATTCCCAGCGACCAGGTCGTGACTTTTATGTTTAACATGATTTTTCCCCTTCTATTTTTTCAAATTATATAGTTGGAACCCACCTCAGCTAATTATTAGCCTGGAGAAAGTTTATGCCAGATAGGTGGACTCCAACTTGATTTAATTGTTTTGTCATTCAAGATTTGTAATTTAATTGTCCCCCAATCTGTTCATTTAATGCCTGTGTTCTTCATGACGATCATCAGGATGCTGATGATGATCATGCCCACCACGGTGGGAGCCATGACCACCGTGTCCTCTATGGCCAAACAAATGCATGACAATAAACAGAATAAATATTATTGTCCAGAACCAGTTTTCTGATAGCCATTCCATTGTCTCCTGTCCTCCCTAATTTGATAATCTCATAATTTTCAATTTTATAATGATTTTCTGACAATTACAATTCAATTTATATGCCAAAAATTTAATATTGTTATAACTTATAAAATAACAATCGCTTTTGTCACAAACCAAAATTCAAAAATTCTTGAGCCTGTAGAATATTCTACAAAGTTCACCATTGATTGTATGATATTATCAAAATTATTGGACAATTTAATGTCCTGATTTTGGTTTTAATTTATACCAGTTCAGATGTTCATAATAGCTGGACCACAACATGCCGAACGTGAAAGCAAATAGTAATTCTTCGATGGGAATGCCCAAAATCACAATCCCCGAAATCGCGGACAGCGTCCAGACGCGTTCCACGTAGCCTGGATTCAACAGGTCCAGCAAAAAGAAGTAGACAAAATAGAACACCAAAAAAATAATCCCACCGATCCAGATTTTCAGCTTCAGATCGGGACGACACCACAGCGCAGTCAGTCCTGCTAAAAACATGGCGAGACTGCCGCTATAAATCGGATTCCAGCCTAATGCCACATAGAAAACTAGGAAAAATACAACAGGCGAAATCAACGTCAATAAATGGAACCGATGATGTCGATCGTGCCGTTCATTCCAGTCCATTTTTTCATGTTCGACTTTGAAAATAATATCATACAGCACAATACCCAGTCCGCCAATACCGAAGCAGAAAATAAGGCTCTCCAGATCGAACCCAGTAGCACGCGCCAGGTTGAACAGCGATGGCGGGCTCCAGTACTCGGGCACAAAGAGCGGCTCGGTCAGTCCAAACGGGGTGGTCAGCACACTCGCCCAGAGCATCCTCCGCCTGGCTTTTTTATAAAGCATAAAAATAATGAGCCAGATCACCACCAGTCCCAGCGACCAGGTAAACCAGATATAGTTTTCGGGCATGGTTATCCTTTCTCTGTTATTGAATCATTTTATTCACAATTCTCAATTGAACCATAAATTTAAGATGGAGCCCACGCATCTTTTTGTATCCATTTACAACCTCACCCGCCTTAATAACAACGCATTGGCCACCACAATAATCGAGCTCAGCGCCATGACCAGCGCGCCCCATTCAGGTCGCAGGATGATTCCCAGTGGTTGCAACACGCCAGCCGCCATGGGAATGGCGATCGCATTATAGCCCGTCGCCCAGACCAGGTTTTGTTTCATCTTTCTCATCGTGGCTCGGCTCAGGGTGATCAGTCGCGCGATATCGCGGGGATCGTTTTTCACCAGTACCACTTTGGCGGATTCCACAGCAACATCGGTTCCAGCACCGATGGCAATGCCCACATTCGCCTGCACCAGCGCGGGCGCATCGTTGATGCCATCGCCGACCATGGCGACGTTCAAGCCCTTATCCTGCAGCTCTTTGATTTTGGTTGACTTATCGCCTGGCAAAACTTCGGCAAAAAATGTATCAAGTTGTAATTCTTTTGCTACATATTCAGCGACCCTGCGATTATCACCCGTCAACATGGCAACCTGAACTCCTGCAGCCTTCAGCGCATTAACCGCCTCTCGGGATTCATCGCGAATCATATCTGCCAGGGCAATGGCGCCGTGCAGTTTTTCACCATCAGCCACAAAAATTACGGTCTTGCCCTGTTCGAAAAGTTGATTCACCTCCGCAGGCGGCTCACCTTTGGCAAAACCTTTTTCCATCATCAGCGTCCAGTTGCCAGCAAATATTTCTTCGCCGTTCACTTTACCGCTGGCACCCTTGCCAGGAATCGCAGCAAATGATTCGCTTTTGGCAATCTTCAATTTTTTCTCCTGTGCCGCATTGACAATTCCCCTGGCGATGACATGCTCGGAATTCACTTCCAGCACCGCAGCTTTGGTCAAAATTTCATTCTCATTCCAACCACCCAATGAGACGACATCTGTTACGCCAAATTCACCCTTTGTCAGCGTACCTGTTTTGTCAAACACAACCATATCCAGCAGACGGGCGCCTTCGGTGGCTTCGGCGTTTTTTACCAGCATCCCGTTTTTCGCTGCCAGCGTGGTTGAGATTGTGGTGACCGTGGGTATCGCCAGTCCCAGCGCATGAGGGCAGGCAATGACCACAACGGTGATCGCCAACGTCAGCGCAAACACCATCGGTTGGTTCATAATAATTCCCCAGAACACAAATGTTCCGATACCGACAATTATGGCAATGAGTGTCAGGTAATGTGCCGCCCGATCCGCTAATTTCTGAGAACGGGGCTTGGACGCCTGCGCCGCTTTCACAAGGTTGATGATCTGCGACAGCGCGGTTTCTTCACCCGTTTTATCGACGCGGATTTTCAGCGATCCTTCGCCATTGATAGTGCCGCCGATCACATCATCGCCCACGGTTTTATTCACGGGCTTGGACTCGCCAGAGATCATAGCTTCGTTCACCGACGATGAGCCTTCTTCCACCACACCATCGATGGGAATTTTCTCGCCAGGTCGCACCAGTAGCAGATCGCCTTTCTGTATTTCTGACGTGGGCACTTCCATCACGTGATCGCCGTGGATTTTATTGGCGGTTGGCGGAATTAATTTGGTCAGTTCTTTCAGCGCACCCGTAGCGCCGCGAACGGCCCGCATCTCCAGCCAGTGCCCCAGCAGCAACACTGCTACCAGCGTGCTGATCTCCCAGTAAAAATCCACTGCCTGAAACACAAACGTGGCCCCCGCACTGAACAGGTAGCCCGCGATCACGGCCAGGCTGACCAGCACCATCATGTCCAGCGTGCCTGTTTTCAGCGATTTGGCTGCGCCTTTATAAAAAGGAATGCCGCCGTAAATAGCAATCACTGATGCCAGTAGAAACAACAGGTATTTCGTTCCCACAAATTCAGGCAGCGAAAATCCGAACCAGTTTTGAATGGTCGGCGAAAGAATCAGCACGGGAATGGTAATCACCAGCGACACCCAGAAGCGCCGTCGCATGTCCTGTTCCATCCTGGCGTGGTGATCGTGATGCTCTGCTTTGTGATGTTCATGTTCGAGATGTTGATGAGCCATGTCATGATGCTCACCCTGGCATTTGTAGCCACACTGATGCAAAACATGTTTAATTGCATCCAGTGAAATTTGATCGGCATCGTATTCGACATACACAACATCATCGATAGAATTAACTGCCGCATCCAGCACACCCTGCTTTTTGAGCAATTTGTCCTCAATTTTGCAGGTGCAGTCTGGGGGCATGTAGTCTTTCAGCACTAAATTTATAGATTCTTTTTTCATATATTTACCTCAATGTTATTTCACAATTTATACTTTGAGCCATTACAAAATTATTTTTGTTTAAAAGAAACTAATATCTTCGCCACCAACGGCGGCAAAATCAAATTCTGCACAAACGGCGTCAAACCCATACCTAACAGCGGCACCATGGGCATGACGTCTTTAAATTCCCAGCTACCTAAAACATGGACATGGTACAATTCAGCGAGCACAGTATAGACAAAAGCGGAAAAGGTGTACAACGCCACATTGCGCCAGGAAAACTTTTCGTACAGCCAAAGCCATTTTTTCAGAACGAGCGCTGTGATATGATAACCAATGAGAAATGGTGCCAAATCTCGAAATGAACAATGAACAATATAGTACAATTTTCTTGAAATTGTCGGTGCATCCACGAAAATATAGAGTGGCGAATGCGCCAGTTCATACGCCAGGCTGAATAGAAATGCAGCCAGCATGAACTTTATCTCAAAATCGATAATGGATTTCAAATCAGATTTTGTCATTTTGTTCTTTTCTCCTTTTTGATGATTAAAATTGCCTGGCTTTTGCCAACGTCTCTTTTGAATCTGAACAGCAGGTCGGATTCACATGCAAATTGTCCAGCTCGTTCTGCTCAGTGTAATGATGCCAGCCCAGCTTCATTCGACTGAAAAGGCCATTATCCAACTGTATTCCCCCTTCGGCAAGAACTTCTTCTATTCTTTTCAACAGCACCGCTTCCAGGTTGTAGCGTATGGTCAGAATCCTTCTATTCCGATCATAGTTGAATTCTTTTACGCCGCTTAGTTCATTCAATGCCTGTCCTGCTTTTTCAACAAGACCATTCGCTGAATGAGACAGCTTAATTTTTCGTGTTTTTATGATAGCCATAGTTTTGTTTCTTTCCTTTAAGTTTAGTTGGAGTCCACCTCGGAGGTGGACTCCAACTACTAATGTACATGCTTCACCCCATCTTTATGTTCATGCACTTTCTCCTGCTGCCTCACAGTCGAATCGGACATCGTCTTCTGGTGTTCCTCAAGCTCGGTTTTGCCATGTTCATGGGTTTCACCTTCGCTGTGAATATACTGTGTCGTCCGCACTACTGCCTTGACGCCATAGCCATGCGTATAAACCATTTCTCCACCATAATAACCGCCTACGAACATTAATCCAACTCCCAGAATGGCAATGATAAAATAAATAATTTCACCTTTTATTGGCAAGCTTCCATTAAGAACAGCGCGCCAGACCCATAAAAATACAATAATCCCTGATACAATAAAACCAATAGTCGCATGCGTCGATAACAACTCATGTCCAGCATCGGTATGCGGTGCACGACTTTCAGCTACTAAACCAGAGATTACTGTTGTAATCACCGCAAATCCAGCGAAGAGTAGATTAAACCAGGCTGCCACATGAAATCCCTCCTTCTTTGTCAACTTCCCAAGAATGTCGAATAATACACTCAAGCTAAATAGTGCAATGGTAAAGTGCACCAAAATCGGATGAATCAAATAGATTTCAATCATCGTTCTTTTCCTGTCATTATTAAGATAAAAATGTTACTTATTTGACAAATTTAATTTCAATTTCCATGCCACAAATGAATATGCCTTATTAAGTTTCATAATTAACTAAAGAGCTTGTTAGAAATTCAAGATTGAGAGTCGGATGATCGTCAGCGGGGAGTTCTAATCTATAACGGATTCAGATCCAGATGTCATGTAAGCGTCAAAGTTAAAAATAATATTTACAACTAAATATAACCAAATTAACAGGCAAAGTCAAGAACTTTTTGTTTATCAGATGTAAATTGGCTAATGGAAGGTGGAGTGAGATTGAAAATTAGAACAATTCCCAATACAATATACAGCAGTATCAATATTTTAATCTACAAGGTTTTCATTTTGATGCCAGATGAATATACATTATAGCATTCTCTCAACAGTTTTTGACCAAACAATCACACCAGTGTTCATTTCAATGAGATTAAAATTCAAAATAAATTTTTCGTTTCAATTGAACGAGATTTCAGCCCCATTCCCGACATCATACAACCATTAAAAACGAGAATTATCAGCAGGCTGGAAAGCAACAATTTCTTATTAATAATTTTTATTGACCTAGTCATAATTTTCACCTCACTAGCTAATGAAAAATATCCCCTTAACTTTAATCATTTCCCTCTTTATTGTTCGACAATATCTTCATTGGCAACCCAATTTTTCCAGCTAACCAGCTCGATTTTAACACTGCCCAGAAAAGCCTTCATCTTGGCTTTGAGAGGAACTCTCTGTGCATCGGTTGAAAACCAGCCTTTGAAACCTTCCTTTATGCCGCCAATTCCCATGAACTTGAGCGATCCGTCCAGATAGTAGGCAGGCAACTGCTTATCATGCAACCCAATGCGGTGCGTTTTGCCTGAAAACGAAATCCTGGCAGGTTTAACCTCTTTAAACGAGAGAACAGACAATTCCACAGATTTCTGTTGAGCTGCCCGTGCGCGACTGAAATAAAGAATGGATACGCCATCCTGTATTTTTCCAGAGATTGTTAAGGTCGAATCCATGACTACACTGGTGTCGGTTGGTGTGCACTTGCTTACCAGAATCTTTACTTTTTTCGTATTATAATCGATATTATGGTTCACAATATAATCGCAATCTGATTTTTTTACCAATATACGGAAAGCTTGAGAATAATTATCTTCGTCGATAAAGCTATCGTAAACTTCATGGATGTCAACGAATGGTAGGGATGGGTTAGAGTCAAGATAGAAGCGGCAGTGATATACTGGATGTCCGTTGAGACTATCCTTTCCCAGGATTTGAAATTTCAATGTGCCAACGTTTAAAACCAACCATTTAACTCGATAAGTCAATTCTTCGCCAATTTGCCAGTTAAATTTCGGTGATATATTGTCACCAGCCAATGAAGTGGATTTCAGGCTTGCAATTAGAACAAAAATAGTTATCAAATAATTATATCGCTTCATCGTCATCCTGAAATTTTCTCAAACAACCTTCCGAGCAGAAATAGCATCTCTTGTTGCGCACCTCCAGATGAAGCGAATGTTCGCCCACCATCATCTGACATACTGGATTTTTCATGTTAACCTGTTCATTTTATGATCGATTGTTCTCTAAATATTTCATCTAAAAACCTACTTCGCCGCCAAAGAAAAAACCGTATTGGGGACTGGATTCACTGAAACCATAAGAAATGCCACTGGTCAACAGGTACTTTGAATTCAGTCGATAATTGACGCTGATGAACAACTCTTTCGGTGGCTTGAATCCCTTCACTATCTCGGTGTATGCAGAATAATACGCCACAAGATTCACATTATCATTCGATGCGGGCAAGCCAATACCGACGCCGTATTCCATTGGATTTTTAAAATCGTTATCAGCAGGGTCGCCCAAAAAATAAAAACTGACGTCACCGTATCCATAAATCATGCCCAAACTTTTGCTAGCAGAAACTCCAAATCCATAATCTGCAGCGCCTGTGCCCAAATTTAAAGCCGTGCTGGCAGTTGGAATTTTGACCTGGGCTGTCGCGGAAAAGGCAGGCAAATAGTGTGTCTCCTTTGTCAGTGTTCTTTCAACGTTAAAATATAGATCGCCAACTCTCCAGTTCATTTGATAATATTGGCTATGGCTATCAGAATCTAAACCATACTCATGACCGCTGGTTTCCCAATTCCCTCGGTATGTATCATCCAGCGCAATCAACTGCCTTCCTCCCGCGAATGTGCCCCAATTGGTATTTTGAGAAATTAAAGGAAGACTTAATGAAACCGCGTATTTCGAGGTTTTATAGCTCAAAGTCGGGTAAAAATAGCTGGTATTGGTGATATCTCGGTACATGAGTTTCCCTGAATACCAGTTCAATAATCCCGAGAGTGAAAATTCGCCGCCATGCGCTGGAAAGCTCAACAGCAGAACCCCTGCACTAATAAAAATGATCTTTCTCAACATTGGTAAACACCTGGTTTATTTTTTAAGCCCGCTTTTCATGCAGCTTGCATGATTTTTGTCATGCTTTAAAAAGGATCGGCGCCGTTCAATATGTGAGAAAATATTAAAATACTGTGGTCATTCATTACCATATCATCAAAATGAAACGCTCGATCCCACAAACAATCCAAAATCTGGACTGCTTTCGCTAAATCCCATCGAAAAACCGCCGTCGATTTGATACATGCGATTGATGCGATAGTTGGCATTTAGCGTCAAGTCCCGCGGCGGCTCAACGCCGTCGAGGATTTCGGTATATCCGTAATAATAGGCTAACAAACTTAATTTACCATTTAACAGCGGCTTGCCGATCCCCAGCCCAAAGCCGATGGGATTAGTTAAATCGATTGTCTGGGGATCGCCGAGCAGATAATAATTGACATCCCAGAAACCGTACACAAATCCCATATCTTTGCTGGCAGAAATGCCAATGCCATAGTCCAATTCTCCTGTACCCAGGTTTTGCTCGGTGCTGGCAGTGGGAAGCTTGACCAGAGCGGTAAAGGAAAGGGCGGGAATATTGTCCCCTTCCTTTGCCACTGTTATGCCCATGTTGAGATACAGATCGCCAATCGCCCAGTTCATCTCATGCATTCCGTCATGCTCACCCGAAAACATGCCATGACCGCTGTTCGAAGATCCATCATCGTGGCCATGCATTGCAGGGATCATGCCACCGCCGAGTTGCGTGACCAGGTCGGTATTCTGTGAAATGAGTGGCAAACTGATCGACGCGAAATAGCGATCGGTTTTATAACCAAGCGTCGGGTACAGGTAAGCTGTATTGGTGAACTCCGAATAGATATAATTTCCCGAATTCCATTTCAACAGTCCAGAAAACGTGATTTCACCCGAATGAGTTGGAACACTCATCAACAAAATCACTCCAAAGACTGAAGCAAATATAATTTTTCTCAACATTGGCAATCTCCTATTAAATTATTTTTTCTTCTCGGCTGCCTTATTCACAGCTTCCATGTTTTTCGTCATGCCATCCATGTGCTCGGTGATGACTTTCATATGCTCCTCCATTTCTTTCACATGCTTTTGCATATTTTTGTCATTCATCATGGAATTATCCTGCAGCATTTTTTGCATATTCTCCATGAATTTGGTCATATTTTTGGCCATTTCATCCATGTTGTGCGTCATCATCATGGCGTGATTGGACTGCATCATCTGCATGGATTGACCTTCCATGGATTGGTGCATCTGTTTTAACATGCCATCCATTTTCTCGTTCACGGCATGCATTTTGTTCATCATGTCGGTCATGTTTATCATCTTTTGTCCCTGCATCATTTGACCGTGCTGCATCTGGCTTCCGCTCATATTATGCTGGGAAAAACCGAAGGTCGCTATGGCAAAAATAGCAACAAACATAACAGAAAATCTTACGAAAAATTGGTTTTGTGTCTTCATGACATACTCCTTGATTTTAATTAGTTAAGTGAGTTATTTAATAATTTTCACAATCATCGGCAAAAAATGGCTGTCTGTTGTAAAAACCTTATTCAAGCCCCAATTCAATATAAAAGCAATTACCAGTCCTGCTAATGAGACTAAAATCGCTTTGCCTTCTGTTCCGAATAGCGTAAATCCAACAAAATAACCTGCAATCAGGAATAATACTGGTAGTAGAAATACCAATAACGCTGAAACAATTCGAGATTGGGATTGATAACTGATCGTCACCCGATCTCCTACTTTAACATTATTTTTCACTGGAATTTCAATCTGGCGCACAACTCCGCCCATGGCCGAGCAGGCATGTCGGGCGCCGCAATGGGTGCACTGGCTACCTGCCTCCATTTCAATGACAGCCTTTCCGTTTTTGAGATCGACTATTTTTCCTTGTTCTGTTTCCATCGTTTTTAACCTTAGTTTAAATAATTCATTTTCTCTTTGAGTTATGAATATAGTTTTCAGGATCCTGCTCGAACTCTTTTTGACACAAAGGGCAACAGAGAAAATATTCAGTTCCCTTGTATTCTTTTCTGGCATAAGCTTTATGCCGATTAACTCGAACGCCGCAAACTGCACAATAGTAATACATGACATGCTCCTCTAATTTATTCAACGATTAATTTTCCCCTCAACATCCCCATTCCACAGGTGAATTCGTGCTCACTAGGTTGTTGAGGTGTAAATTCCAGCAGAACATTTTTAAACGGTGTCAATATTGCGCTCTTTTTGAAGTCTGGAAGCAGCACTCGTTCCGAGCAATCGTCAGTCTCCTGCCGAAAAAAGTTCAACCGCACTGGCTTGCCGTGTTTAACAACAATAACGTCTGGGGAATATCCACCTTTCACAGTGATAAAGGCTTCCTGCACTCCCTCTGTATTAGCAACAGCCGAAGTTCGCTCTTTTCTCGAAAAAAAGAAAAACCAGACGACTAAAGCCGAAAGTATCACACCAGCCACAGTCACAATTATTTGAATTGATGACATTTTAAGAATCTCCTATGATCGTTAAATTGCAATCCTCAAAAAACAAATTTCAAACAAAATTCAATTTTCAAATTCGAAGTCCTAAACTAAACTGATTTGGTTATTGGTTAATTGAATATTTGGCGTTTGGGATTTATTTGTTTATTGAATTCTGGCGTTTGTAGCTATATTTCTTTCACTCGAAATCTTCTTAATCGCAGCGCATTCGAAAGCACTGTAACACTGCTGGCAGCCATTGCTGCAGAAGCGATAATCGGACTGAGCAGTAAACCGATGAACGGGTAAAGCACACCTGCTGCAATAGGAATGCCCAGCGTATTATAAATAAACGAGCCGAACAGGTTTTGTTTAATGTTTCTCATCGTTGCTTTGCTCAGTTGAATTGCTGCTGCCACGCTGGTCAGGCTTCCTTTTATCAGCGTAATATCACTGGCTTCCATGGCAACATCGGTACCTGTGCCGATGGCAATGCCGACATCAGCCTGGGCTAACGCGGGGGCGTCATTGATACCGTCGCCCACCATGGCCACAATTTTGCCTTCTAGTTGTAATTTTTTAACCTGTAGCGCCTTATCCTCGGGCAACACTTCAGCAAAGACCCTATCTACCCCAACCTGTCGGGCAATCGCTTCTGCCGTCCGTTTGTTATCGCCAGTGATCATGACGACTTCTAAGCCAATTTTATGCAAATTGTGAATTGCCTGTACCGAGTCATCTTTTAAAGGATCGGCCACGGCAATCAGCCCCGCAGCCTTATTATCAAATGCAACATACATCGGCGTCTTGCCATCGTCGGCCAATTGAATGGCATCTTCTCTTAAAGAATCGACATTGATCTGTCGATCCTGCATCAATTTCAGATTTCCCAACAGGATGCTCGTGCCATTGATTTCTGCTTCCACACCATGACCTGGGATAGCTTTAAAATTCGATGTTTCCAGAATTTTCAAATCCTTTTCTTTTGCATTTTCATAAATCGCTTCGCCCAATGGATGTTCTGATCCCTGCTCAACAGAAGCAGCCATGCTGTGAATATCGTCTTTGTAAAAACCATCTAACGGTATGATATCTGTTACCGTAGGCTTACCGACCGTTATGGTACCCGTTTTATCCAGCATGATCGCCCTGATCTTATGAGCCGTCTCCAACGCTTCACCGCCTTTGATCAAAATTCCATTTTCAGCCCCCTTACCAGTTCCGACCATAATCGAAGTCGGCGTTGCCAATCCCAGCGCGCAGGGGCAGGCGATAATTAGCACGGTCACAAAAGTAACCAGCGCATAAGTCAATGCGGACTGTGGCCCAAAATCAAACCAGACCACGAACGATAAAATGGCAATCACGATAACAATGGGCACGAAAATACCCGAAATAATATCGGCTAATCGCTGGATGGGCGCCTTGGAACCTTGAGCTTCCTGAACCATACGAATGATTTGCGCCAGGGCGGTATCTTTGCCAACCTTTGTGGCACGGAACTGAAATGCCCCTGTTTTATTGATCGTTGCGCCAATCACCTCGTCCCCGATGTCTTTTTTGACAGGCAAAGATTCGCCTGTAATCATTGACTCATCAACCGATGATGATCCTTTTACAATTTGTCCGTCAACAGGAATTTTTTCACCAGGTCGCACAACAACAATATCGCCGACCAACACCTGTTCAATGGGTAGATCGATTTCATTTCCATTGCGAATAATACGAGCGGTTTTTGCCTGCAATCCCATCAATTTTTTGATCGCTTCCGAAGTACGTCCCTTCGCCCGTGCTTCCAGAACTTTACCGAGCAGAATCAAAGTGATAATGACAGCAGTCGTGTCGTAATAAATATTGCGCATATTTTCAGGTAAAAAGCCTGGCAGGAAAGTGGCGACAAGCGAATAAAGAAACGCCGCGCCCGTGCCGATGGCAATCAGCGTGTTCATATCCGCGGCTCGGTGCTTCAACGCCTTCCAGGCGCCAGTATAAAATTGAGAGCCAGAGTAAACCAAAACAGGTGTGGTTAGAATGAATAAGATGATCCAGCGCGCCTGTTCTGAAATCACATTCAAAAAAGTAAAGATCTCGGGAAACGAACTCAACAGAATGACAACTGAAAGGATTGCACTGAACGCCATCTTCCGAAATAATCGTTTATAATTCCGTTCCCGCTGCTCACGCTCCCAGTCCCCTGATGCACCTTCTGCCTTGAGTACTGCCTGGTAGCCCGTATCTTCAACGGCAGTGATTATTTTTTGAAAATCCACCAGTTCTGGTATGTATGTGACCTGCGCCTGTTCGGTGCTCAAATTGACCGATGCCTTCAGAACACCTGGAACGTTTTGCAACGCCGTTTCCACCCGACCAACACATGAAGCGCAGCTCATTCCTTTTATTGCCAATTCGACCTGGTTGCTGCCCACGTTATAGCCCACCGATTTAACAGACTGTGTCAATTTTGCTACATCGGTCTGTTCCACATCATAAACGACATGCGCTTTTTGATTTGCAAAATTGACCGACGCGTTTTTGACTCCCGCTTCACCCTGTAACGATTTTTCAATGGTGACCGCACAGGAGGCACAACTCATCCCAGAAATCGGCAGATCAACCTTTAAGAATTTCGTTCCTTTACGAAAGCCTGTCAAAGAAACCACCTCAGGCTGCGCTGGCGCTTCCACTTTTTCATGAGATCGAGGATGCTTGCCATTGGTGAATTTTTCAGGATTTTCATCAAATTGATTTTTGCAGTTTAGATTGCAAAAATAGTAAGTTTCGCCAATATATTCACTTATACCTGCAGCCTGGGATTCTTCAATCTCCATTCCGCAGACAACATCTTTTACTTTCATTTTACTCACCTCAAGGGGGTTGGATAATATGATTTGTACATTTCACGATTTATTAATATTGTTAAATAAGAATTTATTAGATTCAAAGGCTGAACTCATTATAGCCTACCCTCTAAATCTTTTTTTAAAGATTCAAATTGTTCACGATTTATTTCACCCTTGGCGTATCGTTCTTTTAAAATTTGTACTGCACTTTTGTTATCTTGAAAAATGTTTATCGGATCACGATCCGCAAAGAATTTGATAACAAAGATAATCCCAATTACTAAAAGAACCGACGTCAATAACATTCCGCCTCCAAACATCATGGTAATCACCTCCTCATTGAATTGTTGTTTTACTTTCTTATTACACAAATTACATGCCAAATTTTATCAACTATATCTATCTTTCATATTATCAGGAACTAACATGCGATAACAATGAGTTGAAAATTCAAGAGGGGGAATTGTTATTGTTGACTATTCTATAGCGATTGTTTATTATTCTAAACATTTATGATTAAAAAATCAAAAAGGGCGATCCAAAAAACTTCTCCGAATCGCCCATCTTGTTTATGCCGCTACTTTAACATACTTTTCGGGCTCTTTATCGAATTTTTCTTTACATGCAGCGCAACAGAAGTAGTAGACCTTGCCCTGGTATTCCGATTTAGCAGCGGGTGTTTTTGTATCAACCATCATACCGCATACTGGATCTTTAGCCATGGGGATCACCTCCCTCGATTAATTTTGATTCTGGGGTTTAATAAATGATTAGTTATGCCTTTTGTTTTCAACGTTAAAAGCCACAGGCTTCCCCCGAGAATCATCAGGATGCTGATCAACTGGGCTTCTGTAAGTCCAAGAAGTACAGGTTTGTTGAGTCGAATGAATTCGACTAGCAGTCGTTCTACACCAGCTAACACCAGATAGAGACTGAAAATAAAGCCAGGCGGTTGCTGTCGTTTTCGCTGGCGCCATAAAATCCAGAATATGATCAGGAATGCCAGCATTTCATAGATCGGAGCAGGATGCACTCGCTCCAGGGTTGGTACCAGTCCGTTGGGATAACTCATTGCCCAGGGTAGATTGGATGGAACGCCGTAATCGCCATCGCCCGCCAGTTGGCAGCCCATTCTACCGAACACATATCCCAGCGTCAGAATCGGGGCGATTAAATCGGTCATCGTTAACAGCGGCAACCTGTTCCGCTTCATCGTCCAGATGACCGCCAAACTTCCAACGATCAATCCACCGTACCAGACCAGTCCGTTGCCAGTGAAAATCATGCCAATGGGATCGGCGACAACATCTTGCCAGTGTTGAATTAAAAAATAGATTTTTGCGCCGACGATTCCGCCGAGCATGGCAGCGATAATTAAATTGGGCGCCTGATCTTCTTCCAATCCAACCCGCCTCATCTCTTTCCTGAGCAAATAAAGCGAGGTTAAAAATCCCAGCGCGAGCATGACGCCATAGGTTCCGACCTGGAAAAATCCTATTTTGAATATATAAGGATACATTTTTCAATCCTATATTATATTTCCCAAAATTAATATATCCAAATCTCATGCCAGCAATCACCAGTTTCCATAATAGCTTGAATATTAAAATATTAGGGTTTTTTTAATTTTGGCTAAAATTTGAATGAATTTAAGAATTAGAGAATATTCTACAATCTTTTGTAAAATAATCTACATTTATGAGCGTAATCACGTTAGGCATTTAGTAGGACAACCGAGACAAAGTACTGACGATATTTTGAATACTGAATTTCAAATCTTGAATATAGAATTTCCAAATTCAGTATTCGACATTTAAAAAATATGATCTGTTTATCTATGAAATTGTAGATGGTCAAAATGCTTCGAAGTGGCAATTTTTTCCAGGTGGAGCCCTGAAAGAAGTTTACCAGCTAACAAGTAAAATTTTTGCTCAATAGGTAAAAATTTTTGGACACAAAATCAGAACAATACCAAAAGATTTAAAAAATTTTTTTGTGACCGTTCCTTTTTTGTGGACGATATATTTTTTTGACTGATATAAAATTGGAACAGCCACAAAATCTCTTTTTGGACCTACTCTGGTCAAATTAAGGATTTGATGATGACATGTAGACAATCGCTCTGATAATATTGATGGGAAATAAATTCAGCATTTATGCATAGACTATAATGACATATCAACACTATCCCCTGGCGCCAATTCTGATTTCGGGTGTCCGTAAACGCTCATCATCGTTTTGGTCACCGACTCAGCGTCGTTTCCTTTTCTCAGTTCCGCCCTGATAAAATTCCGCTCCGCAATCGCTGTTGGGCAGGAGCAGGTTTCAAGCGGAGTTATGCCACATGAACCGCAGGAACAATTAAATTTCGATGCGACTTCCAGAACCTTTGCCTCAAGCGACAGATTTTCACTTTTTAACTCCATGATGCTATTTTCTGCCGGCGGTTCTTTCGATTTGTTAAAAACAATGACCGCATAAATTACAAAAATAATGATAATTCCAAAGGCAACAGGCAACGTTTTTGAAAAGCCTGACCTTTGTTGTTCGACTGTGGTCTTCTTCCCTTTTGTCATTTGCTTCCGTTTTTTTCTGGAATGGGGTCTCGTAGCTAACGGCTGTCCACATTGGCTGCAAAAACGATCCGTTTTCAGGTTTTGATGGTGACAATTCCCACAGACAACATATTCCGATGTGGAATTTTGTAACGATATTTCTGCGCCACAGTTAGCACAAAATTTATTCCCGGCTTTAATTACTGATCCACACTCTTTACAATTCATTCTAAATCTCCTCTGTCAAGTTAAGATTAGTGGGAGTCCTCCTTTTTAGGTGTACTCCAACTTTACTTAATGAATTATGCTTTAGACACAATAATATCTTCCCCAACAATGCTCACTTTGTACTGGTCCAGTGGACTTGGTGGCGGACCTGCAATATTTTTACCGAATAGATCGAAGTAACCGTTATGGTAGGCACACCAGATATGTTCAAAAACAGAACTGTATTGAACAATACAATTTAAATGTTTATAAATCGCTAATAACGCTCGCAGTACGCCTACAGGATAATTCAGCGAAAGAAAATAAAATTCAGGGTTTTAAGGACGAGGGTACTCAATGGAGATGAGTGCCGATCTTTTCTACCTTTATGTACTTTTCTGGTTAATTCTCAAATGTCATTTTACAATAGAAGCGACAAAAGTAAAAGGTCTTTCCCTGGTATTCAACAATAGCACTAGCTTTTTTCCATCCTCCATCATGCCAAAAACAGGATCTTTAGTTGTTTTTCTCACCTCCTTTCGGTAAAGCTGTATACTCTCTGCTAAATTGGTTCAATCCTTTAACAGCTCCGATGTCTATATATAGTATCTTATCAAGCTTTGAACTCTCGACGATATCCCTGGCATCGGTACCTACTATGACTTCATCGAAAGACTTGACCTTATAGACAAAGAATTAGAAAATGAATAATAAAAGCAACCAAAAGAGTTTAAACGCAAACCAAATGAGAATTAACACAAAATCAGAAACGACCACCAAAACATCCTGATATTGTCAACAAAATGGTCAACAGAGTGCTAAAGTACTAAAGCCATCCCCTTTATCTGGGAAAACAGTAATTAGTCCTCGATATCTGTAGCCAATGCTTTGTCCTCCCCTCAACCTAAAAAGGACTGTTAGACGATACCCATAATATAGCCATATCTGACGACGGTACCTTGATTAAAACATGAGCCTCTCCTTATTGTAAAAAAATTTGTGACTGCCAAAATAAAGACATTTATAACTGTGATTGCAAACGAATCTTCTCCGACCACAACGCCCGATGGGCATGAGATAGCTAGTGAGAAATCTGAGTCTATGGTCATAATTACTTTGAAATTATCATTTGTTCAAATTACCATGACTTACTCATCTTTTTTATCCAAACCCAAGCCCCAAGAAATCATTGCATGTCCAGTGTAGTTGCTGTTAATAAACTCATCAAGTTTTATCCTCTCAAGTTCGACAAGTTTCTGTGGGCGATGCGGCTACAGATAATTATGGGTTCTACAAATTCCTGAAACATCATCACATCGAACCCTTTATCGTGCTCAATGAAACCAAGTCAGAGCAGTTTATCTATCAAAAACTCCACATCAATGATAAAGATGTCCCCCATCTGTGCTGGAAGATTCCAAATGATTTATAATAGCTTTTGCCCTGATCGAATGAGGTATAAATGGCGATGTCCATTGAAAGCCTTAAAGTCATTGCCAGCTGAAAATGGAAAGGTCTGTCAAGCATTGAATTATTGTACCCCATCCGATTATGGCAGAATTTTCTATAACTATCAACAAGGTAATTTGAGACTGTTTACCAGAACACTCAAAGCCTCGGAGCAATGGAAAAACATCTATAAAACAATAACTATTTCCAAACGCTCTAATAAAAGAAAGAAAATCGATTATCAACTTGAGCAAGATAGAGTCCGATCTCACTAACAGTGGATGGTTCGATATGCTTTAACTGCCATGTGTCAAAATATCGATGTCTGGTATGATATTGTCAAAGAACAGTTCGTCAAAATGTGTATGGCTTGAGAAAAACAAAATGAACCATAAATAGATTGATTACCAAACTATCTCAGGTTGAGCGACTTGTTTCACCTTAATTATTAGATCAAAAAACATGCTTAAAACTTACAAATAATCTAAATTCAAGAGGAATTACCTGTTTTTTTTATTTAAATATTTAAAATTTAGGGAAAAACGGCAATACAGCACTATACAAATCGATTAGACATATTTCAAATTATTTTAGTCGATTTAATTTTACTATAAATGAATTAACTATCTAAATTAGATATTTTTTTTAATAAAATCTGTTAAATTTTTCGGCAAAAGAATAGTGAAAGTGCTGCCGTTACCAACCTTGCTCTCTACATTCATTTGACCATGATGTTTTTTAATAATATTAAGGCATATAAAAAGTCCCATACCTACTTTTACCCTAGTTTCTTTCTTAGAAAAAATCGGTTCAAATAAATTCTTAATTTGTTTTTGGGGAATTCCAATGCCAGTGTCCGCTACTTGAATACAAACATTATTATTCTCCATGAATGTTCGAATAGTGATAGTTCCCTTACCTTTGATAGACTGAATTGCATTTTGAATGAGATTTAAAAAAACTTGATTTAACTCAGCTGCATAACAAACAACAAGTGGAATATCTCCAAATTCTTTAATTATAGTTATCCTTTTTTTTAGTTCGTGATTAATTATAGTCAAAGTACTTTCTATGGACTCATGCAGATCTATTTTCTCTAATGCAGATTCATCCAGCCGAACAAAACTGCTCAAACTTTTAAGTATCTTTGTAATTCGTTTAATCGCTTTAATTGCGACCAAATTATTGTCCTGAAGTAGCGTTGCAAACACTTGAAGTGACCTATTGTTCCGAATCTCTTCAATAGATTGATTTTTTCTCAACATTTCTATAATTTTATTAATGGATCGATTGGAAACATCTATAGCACTGTTTATGGCACCGATAGGGTTATTTATCTCGTGAATAAAGCCAGCTACTAGTTTGCCCAGAGCTGCCATTTTTTCTGATTGTATTAAATAAGCTTGAGTCTGTTTCAGTTCGTCAAGCAGAGCCTTTAGTTTGTCTTTTTCTTTGAATAAGGTTTGACAGCTTTTGCAATTACATTCAACAGGAAAATTTGTAAGTAATTGTTGCAATTGTTTCTTTTCTAAGGAAGTTAAATACATATCACAGACTAATTAATTTTAGTTTATTAAAAATTAGGAAGATACATTAACAATATCTAATTCTTCCCCTTTCTATAGTTGATGTTAGACTTCTGCAAAATTAAAATATTGTTATTATTTCGAATTCCGATCTATCGGGATAAGAAATCTATATATCTTATAATATCAATTTGTTAACAAGATTTCTCGCTTTACTCGAAATGACTATCTATCCTACTTTGCAGATCTCTATAGTTGATGTATTTGAGTTGTATGAATAAATCTTTTTAAACTTTTGAGACAATAATATCTTCCCCAACGATGTTCACGTTGTACTGCTCCAGCGGACTTGGCGGCGGACCTGCTATGTTTTTTCCAAACAGATCGAAGTGACCGTTATGGCAAGCACACCAGATGTGTTCATAATCTGAACGGTACTGGACGGTACAATCTAAATGGGTGCATATTGCTGTAAACGCTCGAAGCTCGCCTTCGGGTGTATTAATTAATATGCCAGGTTTATTCCCGAATTTGAAAATTTTTCCAGAATTCGGCACCAACTCACCCACTTTACCTGCAACTACATTTGTGGTCACCGCCTCGGCTTGTTTGGGAGGAAAAACGAACTCAATGATCGGGTAAATAATGGACGCCACCATTGTCAATAAGCTTCCACTCAATACTAAATTGATAAAATTCCTTCGATTTAATTTTACTCTTTTTAATTTCATGTTATATCACCTCACTTATGTAAAATTACAGTTTCTTTTTTTGATTTTACTTCTTGTGCCATATCCTGTCCCATAATTTTCACAATACAGTTCGTGGGACATTTTTTGATGACCGTATCCCATTCGTCACAGCGAATCGCTTTTTCCTGATCCACCTTTGCCAGGTTGCCATCCATGAAAAAGGCATCGTGGGTGCAGGTTTTTACGCAGAGCCGACAGGCGATACAGCCGACGGGACATATTTTTCGCACAACCTTTCCGATATCCTGGGAGCTACAGGCGACGGTGATCAGCCCGATGTTATCATCATAAGGCTCCAGCAAAATAATGTTACGAGGGCAGGCTTCCACACATTTGCCGCAGGCGGTACAATTTTCTGGAATGATGTGCGGCAGCCCGTCCATCATTTCAATGGCGTTAAAGACGCAGGCGCGGAAACAATCACCCTTGCCCAGACAGCCATAGCCGCAGGCGATGTCTCCCAGTCTGAGTGCCTCCTGCGCGCCACAGCTTTCGATGCCGAAATAGCTCGCTTTTTTCGTCCGCTGGCTGTCATGAGCGCCACAATGCACAACAGCGATCCTGTGCTGCTGCAACTCTGCTGTCACTCCCAAAATATCCGCCAGCGCCTGTGCCACCTCAGCGCCGCCAGGGGCACAAAGATTGGTGGGTGTGTTTGCACTCGCAACCCGCTCGGCATAACCGTGGCAACTGGGCGATCCGCAGGCGCCGCAATTCAGGCCAGGCAGTGCTGACTCGATTCTGGCGATCTTTGGGTCCTCCTGCACTTTAAACTTCGCATGAACAATTGCCAACACCACGGCGAAAAAGATGCCCATGCCACCCATGGTCAGTATGGCGATTAGCATGAGATTATTCATCTAATTTTTACCTTTAATTGTGCAATTTCTAAAATTTAAGTAAATTCCAACATACAATCCCCAAATGACAAATAAATTTCAATACCTAAATTCTAAAATCCAAACATTCAAGCTAATTTTGCCATTTGTGTTTTTGAGATATGTTATGTTGTATTAAATTTTCACGCCATTTTTTTATTTGAAATTTGATTCTTGTTTTTTCAAATTTATTTGTATTTTATTTTTTGACCTTTGAAATTTTTCTCCTGTCACCGACTTATCGATAATGTTGCTAATTTGCACTCATGGACGCAATCAATGAGCCCTGGGCAACTACGAAGGAATCATCCCCGAAAATCCCATAAATGCCAGCGCCAGCAAGCCCGCAATAATCAACGTAATCGCCGCGCCCTGCAACGGTTTGGGTACATCGGCGAACTCCAGCCGCTCACGAATACCTGCCATCATCACCAGCGCCAGCGTAAAACCGACGCCTGCGCCAAAGCCAAAAATTACCGCCTGAATGAAATTATATTCTCTCAACACCATAAATAATGCTAAACCCAGGATTGCACAGTTAGTAGTGATGAGCGGCAGAAATATGCCCAGCGCCCGATACAAAACTGGCACGTGTTTGCGAAGCACCATTTCCACAATTTGCACCAGCGACGCGATCACAATGATGAACGAAACGTATTCCAGAAATGGAACCTTGAACGGAATCAAAATAAAAGCATTGATCATCCAGGTGACCGTTGCAGTTAAGGTCATCACGAACGTGGTCGCCAGCCCCAATCCAATCGCCGAATCCATGCGACCTGAGACGCCGATGAACGGACAGATGCCGAGAAAGTATGTCAGCACAAAATTGTTGGTGATTGCTGCGGCGATGAAAATTAATAATACATCCATTTTTGTCATCCAGTTGGTTAAGTGCACTTTATTTGATAATTGGGTAAAAATATTGTTATTGACAAAAATCCCAAATAACAAAAACTCAATGTCCCAAACATATTTGGAATTTCGACATTAAGTATTGAAATTTGTTTGTTTTTTGGCATTTGAGTTTCGGAATTTATTTTCAATATCCTCATTAAATACTCAAATCAAACTAATGATGATGGGTACTTTCTGCAACCTTCCCCGAAAAAGTATTTATCAGCCCAATCAAAATCCCCAGCGTGATAAACGCGCCAGCAGGTAAAATCATGATGATCCAGGGGCGGAACCAATCGCCTAAAATCTGCACATTAAAAATCGATCCTGAGCCGAGCAATTCACGAATGCAGCCCAATAAAATCAGTACCCAGGTGAAGCCCAATCCCATACCCAGCGTGTCAGCAAGGGAACGTACCACAGGATTTTTAGACGTGAATTGTTCCTGCCTGCCCAGAATCAAACAGTTGACCACGATTAACGGCACGTACGGACCCAGCGCTTTGCTGATCGGCGGAAATTTTGCGGCTAAAAACAGATCCGCCATCGTCACAAATGTGGCGATGATCAAAGTGAAGGTGGCAATCCGCACCTGGTTGGGAATGGTCCGTCGAAAGGTTGAAATCACAATTCCAGAAGCGACCACCACAAACGTCGTCGCCAATCCCATCGACAGTCCGTTAATTGCCGAATTAGTAACTGCCAGTGTGGGGCACATGCCCAAAATCTGGCGAAATACAGGATTCTCCCGCCAGAGACCTTTGACAAAATCAACATAGAGTTGCCAGGAGCCCATTGTTTTCCTTTTCTGTTTTTCTGTTTAAATTTGATTTGATTCCTTTTGATAATATAGATCGTTTACTGGAGCGCTGGAGTATTGGAGTGATGGAGTGTTGGAGTTTGAATTTCAACCATCAATCCTTTAATCCTGCAATCCATTATTCCACCAATCCATTATTCCAGTCTAGTTAGAGTCCACTTTGGAAGTAGACTCCAACTGCCCCTTATTTTGCGCCACAACAATAATCGCCGATCCCTGCACAGGGCATCGATGTTCACAGATGCCGCAGCCAGTGCATTTGTCATCAATGACGTAGGGGTAACGCAAACCATCTCTTGTTTCTAACCTGATCGCGTAATAGGGACAATAATCGTAGCATACGGTACAGGGTTTGTCCTTTGCCCACGGCAAACAGTGGTTGCGATCAAGATGCGCGAGTCCAATTTTGAATTGTGCCTTTTCCTCCAAACTCAAATAGCGGATGGCTTCGCTCGGACACACCCGCGTGCAGAGGTTGCACAGCCTGGGACAACCACCTTCTTCTGCATCACGACGTGGCACCAGCTTTGGCGTCCACATTCCTTCCAGGCCTGCTTCCAGCAGTGTCGGATGAAGCACGTTGGTGAGACATACCCGCATGCACTCGCCGCATTTGATGCAGGTGGCGAGAAACTCCTGTTCAGCTTTAGCGCCAGGTGGTCGAATTACCTGCCTGTTCGATGCAACCTTGCCTGCGGCTGACTTGACAATCCCTGCGCTGATAAAACTCAATCCAATGGAAGCTAATACTTGCCTTCGGGAAATATCAAATCCGATCACTCCTTTAGTCCTCAAGCTGCTAAATCGGAATGATATATTCTGTCTTTTACAACCGCTGAGACAGGTCAAACATAGGGTGCAATCGGCTTTTCGATATGAACCAGGGCTCTCTATTGCCCCCATGGGACACTCGGTGACACAAATTTTGCACCCAGCGCACTGGTTACTGGTATGTCGACTCAGCCAACTCCAGCGCCCAAATACGCCCAGCAACCCACCCAGCGGACATAAATTGCGACACCAGAATCGGGGACTGAACACACCCAGACTCCAAATTGAAACAAATAAAATAAATGTCAATACATTCAAAGCGTAATATCGATGTTCCAACTCAGCCTGGTTCCACTCAATGGGGTTGACTATTTTAAGAACGGGTCGAACCAAGTCGATAAGTTCATTGATCACATGTTTGGTCATCGGGATAATCGTGACCACAACCGATCGCACAAAAATGCTCAATGGGTCAAACAAGCCTGTTAATCCAACTGTAAATAGCGATATAAAAAGCAGAAAAATCAGTAAATAGTATTTCAGGTTTCGTAATCGTGCGCCCCTATCCTTTTTATTTTGGTGTCGATTTCTAAAGAACACACGATCGCTGATATCTATTGTAAAACCCATCGGACACAGCCAACCGCAGAAAACCCGCCCCAGGATTAACGTCAACAGAATTAAGCCAACTGCTGGAAGCATCTTGACGATGATGTGCCGCTCAGCTATCCATGTCGTAATCGCAACCAGCGGGTCGATCAGAAATATCGATTCAGCAGGCAGTGGCGTCTCCAACGGGAATCCAGTCTTGAGAATAAAAACCACAACAAACAGGAGAAATAGCGCCTGTATTATTCGTCTTACATACCGCATCTCTGGTAGACCCCACTCTTCGAAAGTAAAATCATAATTCAATTCACTGAATTCGACAAACTTATTCTTTCAGTCGTCGTGTACAAACCATGCTTCTCCCAGACTCCTGGTTTGTTTTCCCATTGTAACTGGCCCACTACCGACAATCAATCCCCAAAAATCAGGGCAATGGATACCCGACTGGCATGATCAGCAGCGGACGATGTCTTTTCGGCAAATCCAACACCTTTTGCACCTGATCATCGTAAAAGGCTCCTACCGCTACGGTAACAAGTCCAAGAGACTCTGCCTGCAAATAAATATTCTGAGAAATATTACCCGCTTCAATAATTGAATATCGCACCCCACGTTGCTCGTATTTGATCATACTTCGCTCATATTCGACGGTGATAACAAGATTTACAGGAGCGGCAGGAATGAATTCTTGCGCCAATGCGGCGATACCCAGTTGGATGCGTTTATCCTTGCTACTAATTCTTTCTAAGGAGTGATTGCTTACAATATAACTATAAACACCCACAGGTAAAACGACATAAATATCCATCGGGTATAATGCACCTGCCGATGGCGCTGCCCTGAGTTTGATCCCCTGGTCCTCTCCTGTAATGCCCTGACCTGCCCAGAGCAATTGACCAAGCTCTCTCACCGTGAAATATTCTTGAGCATATTTGCGTCTTGAACGGCGATGACTTAAAGCCTGTTCAATCGAAACTTCGCCCGATATTTCAGGGCGGGGCAGAATTATTTTCTCCCCACTGATCTCATTTATCTTCCTGTCACTCAACGCCTGTTGCCCGATGACACTTTTGGAGCTTCCAAAGCCAAACGACGGTAGTAGGGAGCCTGCCTGTATCGTCGCCAATCCCGCGGCAATCCTTGCGATGAATCTACGCCTGGTCAATTTTGCTTTCAAACGCTTGCTACTATTTCCCATTGTGATTTCCCTTCTTGCCAAATCTTTCGATAATTTGTTGCGGCGTTTTCCCTTCCATCAACCAGGTTTTGATTAACATTTTCTGCATATTCACCGAGGGACAGATGTCCTCTCGCAGCGTCAATCCTGAATCGCACACCTGGCAAATCACATTGTCTAAAATCTCGTCAGGCAGTTCGGTCTCCATGCGATAGCAGCTTTCACAGCAATACTTTTTTTCGACGCCATTAACAACAGCGGTGTACGCTTTATCTCGAATCGGTCTGCTGCAACTGGCGCAGTTGATTCCCAGGTAGGTACCCGTGGTAATCTTGCCGCACATTTTGCCACAGGGCGCATAGAGTGAAGCTGCTGCTTCCTCAGTGGTTAGCCCCATCTTCTGGTACAAAGTCGCCGCATGCATGAGTCCTGCAATGCGTTCGCACCAGGGCATTTGCTCCAGGCAGGTGCGCAATGATTCGGTGCAAGCACAGCCACACTCACTGTCATCCAGAATCGCATCGGGCAATGTTGCCGCAGCTTTTAAAAGTCGCTGATGCTTTGGTTGCTCTTCATATTTTTGAATCGCTACATAGTTTTTGAATTTGTATTTGGTTTGTAGCTCACTGCCAATAATCGTGTCAATGGTTTCCTGATCACTCTTGGCCTCTGTCGCCAGGCCACGTATGTCTGCCATTATATCTTCAATGATGGGACAACCCTGGGTGCTTTTGCCATCAGGTGTAAGATAGGCGCGCATTTCGCCAATGCAAACTTCCACTGTTTCGCCACAGGCACAGGGGCAATCCAGCGCACGTATGACTCGTTGTGGCAGCTTGTGGATGAAAGCGATATTATCGCCGTTAAAATTCCAGATCACTTCTTTGGGTGAAAAACCTTGCTCAAGCCGTTCCTTCACCTTTGCCCTCAACTCGGGCGCCATCGGGCATTGACACACATCGATTGTCTGTTTACAGCCACATTTAATACATAATATTTGAGAATAAACTGCCCTGAGCTCGTCCTTTGAATATTTTTTGCTATAGGCTGATTTTATTGGCAACAAAAATGTTAAACCAAAAATCACCAATGCTGGCAATATAACTTTCTTTGCAAGATATAGAATATAGTCCATGATCATATCCTCCTTATGGTGAATGATGTTTGTGAGGTTTTGTCTCACCTTTCAGTAATTCATCGGTACCTGGGATTTCTTGGTCGATCCCTTCTACCAAGTTTTCTGGAAAAATTTTGACCGATGCTTTATTTCTCAAGTTTTTCATCAGGTTTTCCAGCCGCTCAGTCATTTTCAAGTTGCTCAACTTTTTCTCAATTTCTTCCCTGGCTTCCGCCAATTCTATTTTGCTTTGTTCCTCGATCTCCTCCACTTTGACAATGTGCACCCTGGTATGAGTCTTAATGAGTTGGCTGATTTCATTTTCTTTTAGCGAGAAAATTGCCTGTTCTATTGCAGGCTCATAACCGATGGTGGGGAGAAAGTCTCCTGGTGAGACAAATCCCAGGTCCCCGCCCCTCTGTTTGTCAGAACCAATGGATTCCTGTTGAGCCAGGGTTGCAAAATTCTCGCCCAATCGCAGTCTTTTTAAAATTTGCTGAGCCTGATCCTCATCCTTTAATACAATATGCCGTGCCCGAACTCGCTTGCCCGCTTTAAACTCGTCTGGATGCTGCTGGTAATACGTCTCGATTTCTTTGTCACTGACCTCGACCTGTTGAATTTCAGATTCGATCAGCGCCATAATAAGCAGGTCATTTTTCATTTGTTCCAGCTTTTGCTTAACTGTTTCATCCGTTTCGAGATTTCGCTTTCTGGCTTCAGCAAGCAGCAATTTATCATTAATCAACCGTTGTAGCAGTTTTTCTTTCGCCTCTTTATCACGCAATTCCTGGATTGCCTGCTCAAGCGGTAGAGTAAGGGCATATTCTAACAATTCTAATTCAGTAATCGTTTCGTCATCGACCACGGCTAATATTTTTCCTTTTGCTGGTTGTTGCCGATGAGTCTGTCCACTGCAGTCGCTTGATAAATAAAGCAGCAGTGCAAGGCTGATTGTAAGTATTATTCGATAGTTCACTAATATTTTCCGACGCATGATTATAACTCCTAATTTAAATTTGAGTTAGCAACCAGAGCCGCGCCTGAATAACTTAGCACAGCAAGCTGCAAATTCCAAATTCCAAATGGCCAAATTCCAAATAAATTTTAAATTCAAAAAGCCAAACAAAAAAAGTCTTTCCAAGAAAAACAATGAGTTGATCTGTAATGTTATTATACGGCGCAAAGCGTGGAGCGATTTTTTTTATTTCCTTGCTCAACGCTCCACGCTCTACAATCGCACTAATGATCATCATGATCTCCAATGAATTGTGAATGATCATTTTTAGTTTAATAGAAACGACTAATGGTGGTGATGTTCGCCATGCTTCTCTTCCCCTCTGTATTTCTCAGGATCAAGATTGAATGATCTTTTACAGTGGGAACTGCAAAAGAAGTAAGTCTTTCCCTTGTATTCAGTCTTTGCGCTGGCTTCTCTTTCATCCACCAACATTCCGCAAACTGGGTCTTTAGCCATTTTACTCACCTCCTCTCGGCAAGTGTGAGGTTTATTGGTTATTTTCAATTCGGATTTTTATCCGCTCAATATCTCTATTCAATGTCTTTACCACCGCCCGCGATGAAATCGTGGCGCCCGTAATCGCCTGAATCGCGTTCGGTTTATCAGGCTTTCGGTTCTGAACGTATTCGATCTGCGGCGAAACACTCAAGCCAACAAATTGGGCTTTAAAATCGGGCTCATCGATCTTTGCCCCCAATCCAGGAGTTTCAATATTTTCCAGCACCTCCAAGCCCTTGAGCGCGGTCAACTCCCGATTGATCCCCACCATCAT
>JABAOC010007518.1_pt2 | contig 30971 bp, 27 predicted proteins | sample 7062161 | NCBI WGS metagenome assembly JABAOC01 (sample SAMN14538625, study PRJNA623070) | marine sediment metagenome | biome: marine biome [ENVO:00000428]; feature: marine pelagic biome [ENVO:01000023]; material: deep marine sediment [ENVO:00002113] | place: India: Gulf of Khambhat ... | reverse complement strand
TGAGTAGCAGTATGATATCTCATTAATAGATAGCGTCTGTCCCAATCCAATTTGCAGTGTACATTATCTCCTTCTTGTAATCCTGCTTTGTTAACTTCATGGCTTATTTTTCCCGAGAATTTTCCAGTGTAAACAACGTTGAATTCTTGATTATTCTCATTTATTATAGAACCTGTATCGTATTCAACTCCTCCACCTTTTGGAAAAAATGCAGTTTTATCTAGAATAATAAACTTTTGTTGGGAAACCGATTTAATGTTTGCATCCCATTCTTTGAGATATGAATCATCCATATACAATGCTTTTACCATACTATCTCCTTAACAAGATGTGAATGGCTATTGTCATATACTTTTTGTTTTATAATGACAGTTCAAAGTAATATCTAACAAAATTTCAACTTAATAAATTAAGAAATTTTGTTCTGATTAAAATATAACTAAATACAACTGCTATGAATATGAGAATGATTGTACTTATTGGAACAAAAGAGCAATGTGATTTATATCCTAGCATACTTACTTTACTTGCAGATGAGTCTGGCATAATTGTCCATAGTGTTGAAATTGCTGATGCTATCGCTCCGGCAAGTAGAATTAGTACTATGAATATTTTTACAATTTTTTTAATTATCATAAATGTTCCTTATACACTTTAGAAATATAAATAGTATGGAAGTAACTATTACTTATGTTTTTTCTTCAATCCAATCAAGAACATTGTTACAAACTAATGGAATATTACCTATCTGACAGTGATTATGGGCTTGTGTTTCTTTTGTATAAATTATTCCTTTAACCGATTTTGCGTTGTGTAAAGCTTTAATCATCATCTTATGCATTTTTATTGGTATGAAATGGTCGTTTCTTCCTGATAGTATGAGTACGTTTTGAGTAATTCTTTCAGGTTGAATATTCTCCTCATTCATATCAAGCATTTTCATCGAAGCAGTAAATGGATCGTTGATTTTGGTTATATACATCGAGTTTTCTCCAAACCAATTATGATGTTCATCTTTTTTCATTTTCTTTATCATTGCTCTTTTGGTAAAATTTTCAAAATGCAGAAATATTTTTAACAATCCACGTGCCAATGGGCCAGGTATTTTCCAATAATCAACTGCTCCACCAGAGATAACCACTCGTTTTATTCGCGGCTCAAATGATGCTGCTCTGAGGCATAAATGTCCACCCATTGAAATTCCATAGATTGTTACATCATCTACGTTGAAAAAATCAAGAACTGTTTTTGTTGGCTTGTCCCATTTTTCATCCCATGCAAGATCATATTTTCGGCGTGTACCGCCCTGTCCTGNNCTGGTCATTCAAAAGCAATAACTTCATACCCATTATTTGAAAAAATGTCCATCATCGGGTAAAATTCTTCGATAAATGAGTCAAATCCTCCATGCATAACTATAGTTCCTTTCTTTTTTGCTTTTACTGGAACCTTAAAAGCATGTAAAAAAGAATCAGTATATGGGACTTTAAAACGTTCAATTCCATCATCTTTGTAGAGTTGATAGAATAGTTTTATGAATTTGTCATAGAATTTTATTTTATCTGGATCGTTTTGTGTAATGTAAAACTCTGCTCCCCGATAGTATATTGCTGCATTTTTGAATCGACCCTCAGCTTCTGCTCGTTGAGCAAGATTAACCATTACAGTTTTCCAGTCAGAAAAAGTATTGATATTCTCTCCAGCTTCTTTCATATCTTCAAAACGTGCAAAACCAAGTGAGTACCAACGATTAAATTGAAAATTATACACTTGTTTTTTATGAAAAGGATAATAACCAACAGGTAAGTCAAATTTTGTATTTTCTTTCATAATTTTATCCCAATAATTGGAGGTATTCTCTTATATTTAATAAAATCTTGGAAATACCTGAATGTTCTTAAAGTGCGATCATATCCAAATTAAAAAGAAGATTTCAAGTGAGTATAATGAATGAGGACAAAACTATAAAACTTGGATGGAAGAAAGACTGGCCTGCATTAATATATCTTGTTCTAGCGATGATTGGATTTGTTGTATCAATATATGATTTTTGGAAATTCCAGAATTTAATACTTCAAATAGGCATTCCATTCGTACTTGGCATCATTTTACTTATCATTGGAGGTACGTTGAGAATTACGAGCAGAAGGACGTTAACAAAAGCTGGATTTACAATGGTAAATAGCTGCAAGTTACAGATTGTCGAGAATCAGCGACTAATCACCGATGGAGTGTATAATCATATCCGACATCCTCTTTATCTTGGTGAAATAAATAGAAATATTGGGTTTGCTCTTCTGTTTTCAAGTCTCTATGGTTTATTTGTTATGGTAATTGCTAATATCTTTTTGATTATGAGAATTAAGATTGAGGAAAGGATGCTGATAGATAAATTTGGGAAAGAATATGAAAAGTATATTAAAAAGACAAACAAACTGATACCATTTATTTATTAAAGATAAGGAATTGGAAACAATTTACTATCCTATACTTTTATCTCATAGTTTGGTGAAAGTAAACATTCCTAAGGGAACTAGCTCACCACCAAAATGAAAAGGATACCAAGCTGAGCAATTTACCTTTGATTTTGGAGATTATCTAAATGTTATTTATGCGACAATTGTGGGATTTCATCCTATTTTACTGGTAATATATAATTTTAATAAACTCCTGGTTGAGGATTCTTTTGTAGAAACATAAAAGGACCAATAATAAATCCTTTAGCGAAATTCACTGCTTCATCTGCTTGTGCAAATATGGTACCAGGTCCAAAACCAAAGAATCTTGAATGTTTAATAATTATTGTTTCTCCGGGACGTATTTGGTCAATTACACCTTCAGCATGGGGCTGTCCAAAAATAAACCATTTGCAATGAACATCAATCCACCAGGGTATGTGATCCTCTAAAAATTCCTGTGGATTTTCAATGGCAATTGCACATCCCCTCCATGCATCGGGAATAATCATTAGTGCTACCAAGGGTGAGGTGCGTTTATATACAATATCCCTATCAGAATCAGAACCTGAATAGGAAGTGGTATCTGCCCAGGCACAATGTGTTCTGTAGTTATAATAGTACCTTTCACTACATAAATCGGGAGAGGTTGCAAACTCTGTTGCATCATCTGATATTGTAGTATAAGTTGTGGGCCAAGTATCCCCTACATTCTTGTACATATACTGGATGTGCCATTCACCGTTTGAGGGATCTACATTTTGGCTGTAAGCAACCATTACGCGGTGGTTTGATGATATCAATGGAAGGCGAACGGCAATTGAAGGGTGTTCACAGTCATCGTCGAAATCAGTAACCTGCTCGGTTGCATTCCATACTGGATCGCACTCACGATAAAAAATTTCGTCGGTATAAAAAATATCATGGTCATACCACGTAACATGAACAGTAGGAGGATCTTCCGTGCTCAATGCAAGTTTGGGACTGTTTGAGTCCTCATTTGAAATTTCTGATACTAGTGTACTGCTAGACCAAGTTCCGGCATATGTTTTATTTCGATAATAAACTTGCCTAGTTCCCGAACCTCCTAAACCTTGAGCTGTATAAACTAGATAAAGATTATCTGACTCATCAATTGCTAACTCAGGTTCATTATAATCTGTTGTGTTGAAACCAATTTGCTCGGTATGGGTCCAATCTCCACTTAGTGGTTTATAATTATAATGCATTTTTCCATCGGATGAATAATCATTGCTTATCCATACAATATGGATAGTACCTTCTGAATCAATCTCCATAGTTGGAAATGTACAACTTTCTTCGTCTTCTTCGACAGATACCTGCTCATAATCATTATCTATCCAGTTCCCACCAGTACTTTTTTGTCTGTAAAAAATATCTGCATAACCATCCTCCTCATTATTGATATCTGTGCCATCCTTCCAGGCAATATGAACTGTTCCGTTTTCATCTACAATCATAGTCGGCCATGCTGGTCCAGCATAAGGGTCACTTTCAGTGGAAACCAATTCAGTGGGGTAATCATCCCATGGGTTATCATCCCAGGTTGCATCATTTGGTAGACACTTATACAAAACGTACCATTGGCCAGCGAGTGCTGACTCCGTCCACGCTATATGTATATTTCTATCATGGTCAACAACCATTTTCGGTCTATATGAGGAGTTATCACTCTCAGTGGATACTACATAGGTTTCATCCAACCAATTTCCCAATTGTTCAACAGTATTAAATTGATTTAATTCATGCAAATTTTCTTCTAAAGATTTTTCAATTATTTTATTTTCCACAATATCAGATTTTAAACTTGGATATGAGATCACCAAGATCAATAGCATACATACAAAAATTCCTAACATTTTATTTCTCATTTTAATTCCTCCTTGTATCTGAGATAATGTAAGATTATATAAATTTAATCTAATAAATCTATAAAAACATTACAAATTATTTATAAAAAAAGGGCACGCTGCAATGCAGTTTGAACATTCTCCACCATTTTCAATCCAAAACTTATAACATTTATCTTGATTTACAGCCCATCGTAAAACTCCTTGACGATTTGAGGGACATGCGGTTTTAAAAGAAGGTTCATCTTCTGTTTGAATCGCATCCACTTCACAAGCATCTGCACATTCTCTACAATTTTTACAAAAATTTGTTACGCCAAAAGTTATCGGTTTATCTGTTTTCAATGGTAAATCGGTAAATACTTTACAAATCCTAACACATGGTCCGTATTCTGGTGTTATGAGAAGACCATGTCGTCCTAACTCGCCGATTCCTGCATCTATTGCTAAGGGAATACTCAGAGCAGTATCGTTACCTATAGGTATTGCTTGGTAACCCAGGTTTCTTATGAATTCAGCCATGCAACTAACTAAAAAAGCCATTTGTGAATAGGCAAGACCTGTTGCTGTGCACGCTTTAAAAGATGGTGAAGTTTTTATCGCCTTACCATCCATTTGCACTGTCATGACAAGGGCATATTTGAAATCTTTAGGTATGTCAATAGTCTTATTATCCATATTTTTTAAATAAATCCAGTTATCATTGATACGGGCTATTCCGACTTGATACGCACCATAGTAGCGGGCTGTTTTTTTTATTTTCTTACTCATTTTTACGGTGTCTTTTACTCGAACTTTCTCTAAAATTGGTTTGTCCATAACTGAATTAGCATCAGTTAATTTTTCCCAAGAAAACGCCCCGTGGAAATAATCATATACAGTCCATGATCCCATCATTTGCGCAAAATCTAATCGAGAATATCCCTTTTTCCCCTGTGATATAACTTTTACAGAGTTATCATACATTCCAATGTTGTAAAAATCTGATTTTTTATCGTAAAGTTTTCTCCCAAATATATTCTNNNTTTATTTTCTTAACCATTTCATTTTAGGAAACAGACATGCAATTAAAAAAACCAACGTTGAAACTATTAACATAATATGTGCAAAATTAACCTCCTAGTATAACTTTTAATTGATTTCAGGCTTTTATAGTGATAATTATATAAAGCAGAAAATGTTATTAATAGGTAATTTTGGGGGCTTACGTCATGAAAAAGGTTATTTGCGTGGCAGTTGTAGGTTTTTTAATAGTGAGTGGTTTTGGTGTTTTTGGGGCAGATTTACAAACAAAAAATAGTGTTCTTATAACATCAACCCAGGATAATAACCTTAGTTATACGATAAGTTTCCCAAGGAGTGATGAACTGAGAATTCTACATAAAAATGGTTATCAAAGAATTGAAATTGATGGTTTTAATTTTTTAAGGGATATTGGTAAACCTCTGTTACCTGCAAAGAATTATCTATTTGCACTCCCTCCTGGTGCGCGTGTAAAATCAGTTGATTTCCAATTCGAAAAATTAACTCAAATTCCTGGATTTTTTACTATTGAACCCATTCCAATTATTATTCCAATAGATGATACTCAGAATTTATATGAAAAAGTTCAAGAAGAATGGAATAAAAATTATCAAATAACGTACTCTTCTGATCAAGTCTTTCCCTTAGAAAATGGTAAAATTACTGGTACAGGTACTTTTAGGAATTATCCCTATGTATCTTTGTCGGTTTGTCCATTCCGCTATTCTCCCTTATCGGGGATGATTCACTATTATAACTCTGTTAAAATCACCATTACTTATGATTTGTTTGAAAGTAATGATATGTTAAAATCTGATATAATTGTAAATGAAAAAGCTTCAGAACTATTTTACAACTATAATCAAATAAAAAACTTGTATGAACCTACAAATCAAAAATCATACAATTCTGATGAATACGATTATGTGATAATTACTTCAGAAGATTTGATAGGTACAATTCAGTCTTCTGAGTTTCTCAACTGGAAGACCGATCTTGGACATAGCACAAAAATTGTTTTAGTAAGTGATGATGAAATAACAAACCAACCAGGTGCTGACCTAGCTGCACAAATTCGTAATTTTTTAAGAGAGCATTACCTCTCTTGGAGTACTAAGTACGTCCTGATAGTTGGCGATTATAAAACAATACCCATGAGGTATTGTTCTCCAGATCCTAATTGGCTTGCGGGTACCGTCCCAACTGACACCTACTATGCAGATTTATCATATCCTGACAGTGAATCTTGGGATTCAAATAGTGACGGTTATTATGGAGTATATGGACAAGATAATCCTGATTTTCTTGCTGAAGTGTATGTTGGCAGGATACCAACAAGCGATATTTCACGATTAGAATATACGCTTGATAAAATCGTTACCTTTGAACAAGACACCGGTGATTGGAAGGATAATACGTTGCATGGAGGGGCAATTTTATTTTATAAAAATGAGGATCATGATCCAAGAATTGATCATGATATGGATGGGTGTAGTGTGCTTGATGCAATTGAAAAGGACGTTATGACCGGGTGGAATATTTCCCATTATTCCGAACATGAAGGATTATCCCCTTCAATTTATAATTGGAGTGCCTTAACTGAACCAGCCTTTACCGCAGATTGGCGAAATAATCAATACGCAGTTGTAAACTGGGCAGCTCATGGTGCACCAGCATCTATCGGTCGGGTTATTTGGGATTGGGACGATGGGGATGGTGTACCCGAACATGATAATGGGGAACTTATCTGGGGAAGATTCCTAGATACCTATTCATATTTAGACGGTGACTACCCATCAATAGTTTTTGCTGTTTCCTGTAATGTTGGATGGCCTGAACCAACCCCTGATGGAAATCTTGGAATTGATCTCTTAACCAAAAAAGCATTTGGAGCAGCAGTAGCGGTGTGCAGTGCTACGAGAGGTGCAGCGGTCTCAGTCAATTGGACAGAAACCCATGCTGGAGCTGAAGCGCTCTGCTATGAATTTAATCATTATTTGATAAATGGTTCCTTGACACTTGCTGAAGCATTATACGATTCCAAATTCTATGTGCATCATAATTTTGGTTGGGATCATTACCTTGAGTATCAAAATATGTTTGATTACAATCTCTATGGTGATCCTGCAATGATACGTGAAGGAATATCGAGTGATGGCCCGTCGAAACCAAAGATTACTGGTCCCTCTACGGGTAAACCGGGTATCGATTATGATTATAATTTTATGTCCACCCATCCACTCGATGAAGATGTCTATTATTACACTAAGTGGGGAGATGGTCATGTTCAGGATTGGGTGGGTCCATACTCTTCAGGTGAAGTTATAATTTTCAATCATACCTTCACCACCAAAGGAACATATAAAATATCTGCAAAAGCAAAGGATATTCACGGCGTGGAAAGTTACTGGGGATACTTAGAAGTATCAATGCCAAAGCAACGAGTATTTAATTCTTATTTTCAATGGATGTTCGAACGGTTTCCCCATGCATTTCCACTAATTAAATATCTCATGAGTTTACGTTCGTAATTAAAAAATATTATTTACTATTATCTAGAGATGCACCTTCATATAGTGTTGATCTTCTTTCGTTGCTTTGAATAAATCGATACGATTGAGATGCAACCACCTCGCCACAATTAAATCAGGAATTGATTGAATGCGAATATTGTAAATAGTCACGCTATCATTGTAAAATTCTCTTCTATCTGCAAGTTCATTTTCAAGACCAGTTATTCTTTTTTGCAGTTCAAGAAAATTCTCACCTGCCTTTAAATCAGGATACTTTTCAGCGACAGCAAAAATAGTTTTTACGAGTTCGGTGATTGCATTATCTGCTGCTGCTTTCCGGGATAACGTATGTGCTTTTAAAAGAAAATATCGAGCCCTGGTGAGTGACTCGAGCGTTTCTTTTTCATGTTTCATATACCCTTTAACTGTTTTAATGAGATTTGGAATTTCGTTTGAACGCTGCTTCAGTAAAACATCAATATTTGCCCAGGATTTATCAATGTTATTTTTTAACCTGACAAAGTTATTATAAATGATAATAATAGATATGATAAAAACAATTATTATAATAATGAAAACAGCCAAGATAATAATTCCAATTCCTTCAATCATTTTTAATTATCACCTCTCTAAATCTACCAAATAAATGAAAGTAAACCAAGGATAATACAAACAAATCCAACCACAAATCCACAGACTACTCTCAGAGTGAGATTTTTCAAAATTATGCGTTCATGTTTATCTGATATATAGTAAAATTTTTCATGTTTTCCTTTTTGAATGATAACATCTTCGACTCCTTTAACTGCTGATGCTTCTTTAACAAAGGGGTTATCCATTGCTGTCCCCATAATATAGAGTTTATCTTTTGGTTCGATAAAATATTCAGTATATTTCATGGTTTTATTAATGCCAAATAAGAATCCTTCAAAAGCTACATTTTCTTTCTGAAGAAATTGTTTTACTGTATAGGGCGGATCTTTCCCCATACTTGATTTAAACACGTTATCAACCGGTATATCAATCTTTGCATCATAAGGATTAACAAGAACCATTCCTGTATCGTCTTTCAAATAAAAATAACGGCTTTCCCATCCCTTTTTAACCGTTACCCAATGGGTAGATTTTCCCGTACTTCGAAGTTCATCGATGGTATATTTATAATACACACAATCTTTATCTGAAAACGGACTTTTTAAAACATTATCTTTTTCTGGGACAACCTCACCGTATATTTCAACAAGTCCCATAGCAATGGATCGTATTTTTGAGGTTGGGATATGTTCGATTAACCTTTTTTTTCTGAAACCAATAAGAGTCCAAATAAATATAACAATTCCACAAAGTGTTAAAATAACTCCAAGTACGAGTAACTGTACCATCATTAGGTGTTAATCAAAGCAATAACATTTAAAACTTTTTTAATTAAAAAAAGGGAGTGGTGAAATTTAACCACACATCAGTTTGAGCAGTGGCTGAAGGATTGGTGCTAACCGGGGGAATCGCGTCATCAGGTCAACAAGATTTTCTACCATAGATACAAACGCACGAAGTCTTGGAATATACACCGTATGAGGTCGAGACCAGGGAGACTCCCATCTATCTAAATCGGATGCTTTTACTTTCACTGAATAGATACCATTATCTGCCCAACTATGGTTTACGATGCAACGTTCTCCTGAACTATACCGTCCCATCCATTCACTTGTGGTTCCATCACCCCAATCCCATTGATAATATATAGTAGATACCGCGTTGTTAATGGTAGTTGTTTGAATTGAACACGATCCACGTGGGAGCGCGGTGATTTGCCCAAAAATCTGAGGGATTGGTTCTGCAATAAACAACAATCCCTTCCGAAAATCAGTATCCCAATAATGCGGTAACTGACTTGTATACGAATACCAACTTTCATTGAGAGGATCTGGATTTCCCGCATCCCAGCCATAATTCAAATGCACCTCAAATTTACCACTCACATTCCATCGGTATCCATCAAGCACAACCGCATGGTATTCCTTTGTTCCATCCAGTTCACTTGTATTCCGAATATAAAACATAATTGGTCGAAAATGATCAATTTCCGACGTAATATTAGCTATAGTAAGATCCTCAACCCAGATCAGATTATTAATATCATAAAAATGGTTGTATAACTCATTTTTTAAATTATCAACATCAAATGTATCTCCAAGAGAAACATACCCTCCTGTTCCAAAATCTTTTTCTATAGCGCATGCAACATCGTACACAAATTGACTGGTCATATCCTTTTCAGCTTGAGGACTACCAGAAGTAAGATTATACGGCATCAACGACCAATCATACTCATGGGTAAACAATTTATTATGAATTAATTGTGGTTTTATTCTAATTGGATATGTAAAATAATTCAAACTACACCAATATTTCACTAATCCATAGGATTCCAACTGATAATACCGAATGATTTGGGCAAGAGCAACTGACCAACACCCTAATCGACAAAGATGCCACGTTGCATTCTCTTCTTCATAATCATAATACTCAGGACATAACACCTTATATTCCCCATGCTGACCCCATTGCGTGTTCAATAAATAAGTACTAGGGATATAGCTGTTTACCGGGGTATCTAACATTTCTGCTTCCAATGATTTATCCTGGGAACTTCCAGCTGAATACATAACCGTGCTTATAAAGAGCACACACACCAAGATACATACTATCTTTCTTATCATAATTTAAACCTCCCAAACAAATAATCATAAAATAATAAGAATAGTTATTATAAATATTTTTTTATGGACGATTTACACCACATAATCAGATAAATATTTACTCCATATGACCTTTATCTAGGAGGTTTTCTTCTTTTTCAAGAGCAGAATGAATGAAACTGCTAGTATGGATACAATCATTTCGAATCCGGGTGTTTCAGTATCATTAAGTTCATTTTCAGTTGTATCTAAGTCTTTTGTTTCATTTTCCGGTTCTTCTTCTGGTTCTTTAATTGTTTTATCTTTTTCTTCTTCATCCTCAGTTCCAATGGATTGAACAATTGCTTCATTTCGCAACGTTTCAGTAAACATAGATTGGTTATCTTCAGCAATATAGAGTTTCATGATTTTTGATTTCCATAACTGAGATGAAAATAAGTAATCTAAAGTATGGTTATCTAAAAGATCAAGTGCTTGTTCTTCGGTAACATTTTTTTTAAAAGTAAAATTATACGAATAATGGAGGATTAATATCATCTTTATCTGTTAAGCTAGTAATGGTGATAATAGCTATTTATATATGAAGACTTCTTTGTTATAGCGGATTAAATGGTTCGTGGTATTGCAACTGACGGTAAGAAATACAAGCATATACAACGAAATGAGAAGTGGCTTACTAAGGATCTGCATGATATCAAAAAAACTGTTGAACATTATATTGATGAAATACGACCTGCTGCTGAAAAGGAAATAACAAAAACATTTACGAAAAGTACGAAAAAGACGTTGACTGCAGATCGAATAATAGCCATATTATTTTTAGGTATCTTTGGATCAATTACTCTTATAACTGGTATTTACTTAATTGTACAACAGACGTATGTTGTTGGTGTTCCTTTATGTGCATTTGGTGTCGTATTCGTCTTATCCTTAATTCTATTTGAGAGATATAGATAACCATATTTTCTATAACAAAACTGGATAAAGATTAGTATCGTACACAATTAATTAATTTTATTTTGCTTTAAAATCTTTCCACTTGTAAAAACTTAAACCAATGAATATCACAGTTAGTATTTGTAATACGGTAAACATTCCAACCAGAGCCATACCCTCTCGATGTCCAAAGTAGCCAGCACTAACGATTACTGTATAAAGTAACATACCCATTGTTATTAAAAAGACATGAAATCCCCATCCACAATTGGTAAAGAGTCCAAATCCTCCTATTAATAATAAAATTGCTGTCAGGAACTCTGCTACTAAATGATACGAAATCTGGAGTGGTGCGGACTCTATTTCTGGGACTTGATTCGTTGCTATAGACGAGAGCCACCATACAATCATGATAATTCCAATGATGATTGAGTATGCTGCTGCAATTTTTCTAATATTCATCTTATCAACCTCACCTCCATTTAATTTTTAATAGAATTCTTTTTTAAAAAACTTACTTTTGTAAACTCTGATCACTATATATTGGAGTAGTAGGCTATTTTCAACCACCAGGATTTACGATTATTAAAAACAAGAATATTTTACCGCTTTGTTCTCTTACCGCTGTGCCTTCAGGTATCTCTGCATTAACTGTTACTTTTGTATTCCCTAATCCTACTATAAACTTCGATTGTATGTTTTGTTCGTCTCCTGCACAAATGCGGGAAATTGTACCGGTGGTTTCTTTACCAATCCAAGCACCACCATCTATAGTTATTGTCCAGTAAACCTCGGTTGAGTCAACAGTACCAATATTTTTGATAACTGTTTTTACTCTGAATAGTCCACCTTTAATAATATCAATTTTCAATGCAGGCCCTTTTAGAATGGTAATTGGATATTCAGAAGACCAGTCACTCTCAGTATAATTATCCTTAGCTTTTACTCTAATCTCGTACGTACCTACTTCTTCCCATGCGTGTGATCCCTGCGCAGGTGTCCCCGAGGGGAATGGGCCTATCCATTCGCTAAACGTCCCATCACCCCAGTCAAACATATAGGATATTGGATCTCCATCATAATCAGTTGTAACCGCGGTAAATTCGTATTCAACATTATTTATTCCTTCATCTGGTCCATTGGTGATCTCTGGTATCTCAGGCGGCCGATTAAAAGCGAGTTCAGCAATCCATGTACCCCAGCGGTTTTCACCACTTTCATTATGTGCATGAGCGTATTCTTGAATAGTCCAAAGCGTGTGATTAACAGGATCTAGTGAACACAGGCTATAATCTCCCCATCGATTTCTCCCGTAACCATCAATGAGGTTGTAGGTAGCCTCTCCTTCTTTGTACAAAACAGGAGGAGCCATCTCACCTGGTGGGTCACTTGCTGATCGTCCAGTGTAATAAGCTGCTGCATATTGATTTGAACGCGATCCTGAAAAACCCATGATTGCATCGCCAAAAGAATTAACCATGATCGTAGGAAAGAAATAGTACAAAACTGAGTCTTCAATTGTACCATAATCATCAAGTGTAGTATTGGAGACGTCGATCTTATACCATCGAGAAGCGGCCCGTCCTCCAACGCCTATGCAATGTGCAGTCCAGATATAACCATCACGATATACTGCATTCATCAGACGGTGACCTACCGTGTCAAGTGGTACAGTACTCCCAAGAGCTGGTGCATCAGGTGGGGAAGAATGACTCGGAATAGTTATGAAGCATAGTTCTGTTAAAACAGGAGTGGAAAGAAGGTCAGTTAACAGACGCACGCGAAGACTCGTCGATGATGCACGAGAGACAAAATACTCACCTTCAGATTCGCCAAAGGTATGAACCGGTTGAATAGCTCCTTCCCATGGTAACTCTCGGAAAGCGTAAATATCACCCAAGCTGGGATCAGCAGCAATTAATGGTGCCTTATCAAGTGCAAAAATACTCATCCCATTACCTCCACCAATCATATACGCAGCGGTATACACGCCAACTTCGTCAACTCCAAGTGTTGGATAATCAGGCCATTTACCAGCATCAGCACCCTGAGACACGATAAAATCACACTTGAACCAATCCCCTGTGGGGTCATCAGACTTAGAAACAGCTAGATAAATCTTGGTGTTGAAATCACAGACAATAATAAACCAGCGATCACTGTATTGATCATATAAAACACGTGGATCTCCATTACTACCAGGTAAAAAAGCACCTAAGAGGATATTAATTACTTCCTCTCCAGACGATTTATTATAAACGGCGAAGTTTCTGTTGACGACTTCGACGAAATGATTAGGACCAGCAGCACCACAAGAATCAGGGGGATACGACCAAGAAGTAGCATCACCCCTAATAACACCTTGGTAATCAGTAAGTAACGTTGGTTCACCAAAAGAACTACTTTCACGAGAGCTGCTGCTATATCTTTCTTGTAAAGACAGTTCACCTTTATTAGATGTTGATGGTTGAAGCGTGGGTATTTCATCCTGATCAATATAAAAATCACCAGTTCCCATTTCCCAAGTCAAACCAGCATACATTGTATTATCAAGAGTTTGGTGAAACGAACAATCTTCAAAATCAATAACTATTGTTTGCTCTTGTCCATTTATTCCATGTGGGGTATAGGTTAAATCATCCATGGCATACCACCCTGCTCCGTTGAAGACAGGTGTGGCTTCAATAACGATTCTATCAATATTACGAAGGTTCATAGCAAACCATGAGGGTATTTCATCTATGTCATCAAACCAGTTTGTATTTTGGATATGCTCCCCATTACAATAGCCAAAAACACGGATACTGCTGGCCCATACGCCTTCACCACCGCCCTGACCAGCAAACCATGCACCTTGAATATCAACTAGGGTAGGAAAAGCAATTCCCATCTTAGTGTCTCCCCATTTATTCATAACGTAGTGCTCACCCGAATGAGGATAATAAGTCGCTTCTCTGGATGGCACAACCCAGATACCGTGTTGTCTGTCCTCTTTAATATCCTCATCCAAATTAGATCTCAGGAGGCTATCCCGAGCGATGGCATCATCCATAGATTCGACAAAACCTGGACCGAAGTCATTCGAATCAAGTTTCTCACCAACGATTGTCTTACCTGAGCCAGGAGTATTTACCAGTTTTTGTAGCGAAATATTATTTGTTGCTTTAAGTCCTATATTCTCATCAATCTCATAAAGCTTAGATAATTCTTGAGCCGGCGATAACGATGATATTATCAAAAAAAACGTAACTAACAATATTATTATGGTACTCAATGCGTTTTTCTTCATATTATTCCCCTTTATTAATATAATACTATAACACTCTTTATTATTATATAATTTCTCCCTTATTTGTATAAAATCCGTAATCTAGAACAGTATTAGTTACTATACAGTATATCAAGGAAACTTTTAAATCATCCTTCTAAATGTCCCAAAAATAATGACAAAACCTTCTCAAGAAAGTACACATTTCAGATTTGCTCTCAATGATGCACTGAAAATATTTTTCAAAGACGCTATCAAAATTAGTATCAAACATCCCTCCCAGGCGCTATTCTTTATTAAAACCTACAGATGGCAAAAAAGAGCAGCAAAAAATCGAGAACATTGGGAACAACAAGGCACACATGTACCTCCAATAATAATTTTTAGTATTACCCATAAATGCAATCTCAACTGTAAAGGATGCTACGAAAAATCAATTCGTCCCCCATCAAAAAAAGAACTTACAGAACAACAACTCAGAGATGTAATCAAACAAGCTCATGAACTTGGTATTTCTTTCATAGTCGTTGGCGGTGGAGAACCCTTTATGCGACCTGAATTCTTTAAAATAACGAAAGACTACCCTGATATAATTTTTTTAATCTTCACCAATGGTTTACTTATCAACAATGAAATCCTTACCGCAATGAAAAAACAAAAAAACATAGCTCCACTCATCAGTTTGGAAGGATGCGAAGAAGAAACAGATGACCGGCGAGGAAAAGGTATATACAAAAGATTACAAAAAACCATGGAAAAAATCAACGATCAGAATGTATTCTTTGGGACATCACTCACCCTTACAAAAAATAACTTTAATACAATATTAAATGAGTCATTTATCCAAAATCTAGTAGATACTGGATGTAAATTCTTCCTCTTTGTTGAATATAATCCAATCAAGCCAGGTGCAGAAAAATGGATGGTTACCGATAGCCAACGAAAAACCATTATGGCTACAATGAAAAAATTCAAAGAAAAATGGCCAGCATTATTTATTGCAGTACCTGGTGATGAAGACGAGATTGGAGGGTGTCTCGCAGCAGGACGGGGATTTATCCATATCAGTGCTGAAGGGGATGTTGAACCATGTCCCTTTGCTCCTTATTCTGATATGAATCTCAATAATGTATCATTAAAAGATGCATTAAACTCTAATTTCTTGAGAAAAATCCGTGAAAACCATGCACAGCTTCATGGAACCGATGGTAGTTGTGGACTCTGGGCTAAACGGGAAATGGTTCAAGCATTACTTAAAGAAAAAAAGTAACCCTGCTAACCAAGATTTTTATTTACGTTTCCTTATTATACATTTCTCGTATGGGAATATAAAATACAAGAAGTGCAATAAACAACCAAAGTAAAAGCCCTGGCAGAACAGGCGGAATATCAAACATGGTAATGTTTAATCCCGCGATGATAATAAATGCAACGATTACTCCTGTTAATGCTTCGCCTGCTATAAGTCCTGCGGTAAATAACAATCCTGTTCGTATGATGCGATCCTTTGGTTTTATTTCTGTTTGTTTAATAGCTAACTCCCATTCACTAACTTGTTCATCATCAGATATTCCGTACCGTTTCTCAATCCTTTTATTCGTGATATAGCGGATGATTCCTCCACCAAATATTGGAGCGCTTAAGGTAAACGGGAGATATATTCCAATAGCCACTGGTAATACGGGGAGATCAATAAGGATTAAAACAAATGCAAGAACCATACCCACGATGACAAACGGCCAGACCATTTCACCACCAAGCACACCGCGGACAACTCCACTCATAAGAAATGCTTGCGGAGCGGGTAGATTGGTACTTCCGATAGTGTATGCTTGATGAAGTGCTGATACCACAAATGCAAGAATCGGTGCTGCAGCAAGGATACCAACCAATTCAGCGAGTTGTTGTTTAAATGGTGTGGCTCCAATCATTTGTCCAGCAGTCATAGACTGTAATACATCTCCTGAAATTGCTGCACAACAAGCAATAACTGCAGCAATAAGAATGGCAACACCAAATGCACCGACGTTTCCTGACATACCAAATCCTAGAAGAATCAAACTGGTTAACAACAACACCGAAACCGTAACTCCCGAAGTCGGGTTATTCGATGAGCCGACCAGTCCAGCCATGTATCCCGCAATGGCACTTGCAATAAAAGCGAAAAGAATGGCAAATACCGCCATTACTCCTGATACTACCCAGTTATTTGAAATCCATGCATACACCAAAAAAACGGGTATAGTCAATAAGCCAATGGTGATAAAGACATATTTGAAATTTAGATCTTGATCAGTTCTTTTTTTTGTTTTAGCTTGACCACTTTTGATCCCAAGAACTGCTTCTCGAATGCCATCTGCAAGGTTATGTCTCAGTTTAAAAATCGTCCATAATCCCCCAACCACCATGGCACCAACGCCAATATATCGGATATAATCCTCCCAGATTTTGTAAAATCCCCAGATTAACTTACCTGTTTTAAAGTCCCCCCCTGCAAACGCCATGGCATCTAGGATTTCCCCTTGTAATGTTGGGGTTGGAATCCCAATTGCAAGGACAATCAATGGTGCGATAATAACCCAACCGATCAGCCCCCCGACAAAAACAAATGATGCTATTCTTGGTCCAATTATCCAACCGACTCCAAGAAGTGCAGGTGAGGTTGCAACGCCCCCATAAAACAATCCATCATTTTCGCCCCGACCAATGTTGAATTTTCCAATGTTCACGATGCCATGTAGTTTTCCGTCAATTGCTCTAAGACCAACTTGTGCAAATTTTAGCATAGCTCCAAGCACGGCACCCATAAGGAGCCAGATACCGCTCGCTGCAGAGTGAGTGTCTTTTTTTGCGACCCCATCACCAACCGTTGTTGTTAACACTGCAGCAACTGCAACACCTTCCGGAAATGGTAGATCGGTTTTGATAATTAAAGCACGTCTGAGTGATACCATCCATAAAACACCCAGGATTCCTCCTAATGCAGCAACAACTGTTGTTTCAAGGTAATGAATATCGGCCCATGCATCAAGGAGTAGCATTGCGGGTATTGTAAAAATAACACCAGCAGCAAGCGCAGTTCCAGCTGCTGCACCCATCATCCCTATATTTACCTCAAGAATTGTTCCTTTGAGTGGTTTAAGTAAAGCAAAAGCCATGACAGCACCAGGAATGGCAGCTGATACCGTCATACCAGCATACAAACCAAAATAGGCGTTTGCTGCACCTAAAACAACTGCAAGCACTGCCCCAACTAACACTGCTTTCAATGTTAATTCAGGTAACTGTTTTTTTGCAGGAATAAACGATTGAAAATCCTCTCGATATGACATTTCATTAATCCATTTGAATATTAATTTATTAATTATATAAAATAATCGTATCGAAAATTATAAAAATAGATTAAGAAAAGAAGCCATTACTAAAATCCACTACATATGATATTGAGATCCAGTTTAGGTTCACTAATTATGAAGCTAATCAGAAGATATATCGTAAAACTTTAAACGCATTTGGGAATCGTTCAAGGAATTTTAGAACCAGCGGAGTAGTTAATGCATTGTTTAATGGCATCGTTACCTCTAGTGATGACCAATTACTTTCAGCACCGTTTGCATCTTTTGCTTTTGCTTCAATTTTATACGTACCTTTATCTTCATATGTATGAGAAATATTTACATCAATCCCTGAAGTGTGAGGACCATTCCAATTCTCATAATTACCATCACCCCATTTTATATAATAATAAACATCATCACCTTCAGGATCATCTGAATTGAACGTATAGGTGTAAGATGTACCTGCTTTTCCACTAGTTTGACCCTCTATTTCTGGCTTTTCAGGGGCGTTATTTGGGTCGGTATATGGATTACCGACTGGAACAACCTATAATGGTAGAAGGTTGGTTTGTGAAGATATTCCTAACGCAGAACGCAATCCTGCTACATTTGAAATATCATAAATAACATTTGCACTTAGATTTAATGCAGTTGCTTCAAGAAGAACATTGTGAATTATTGCACCATTCTCATAATACCAAAATCTCTGATATTGAGAACCTCCGATATTGGTATCAAGAAATGGAATAATAATGGAATAATAATAAAAGATGCTGTATCAATCATGATGTCATTATATTCAACACAATTTTTTATCTCCTCCCGTTGATCACCTTGAAGGATTTCAGTAATGGAATGAGTAGCAGGTTGATACTGATATACACCACTGTGGTTTGCAGCAAAAACCTTGAACGGATAATACCCAATCGCACTTGGTAACGTTCGATGTCTTTTGTGGTTCACATTATCAATTAAATATGAATATCCATATGAGCCCCAAATTAATTGAGATTGTTCAAGTAATGGTAGAGGAATATCATCCCACACATCAATAATGTGTCTATTATTAATCGCATCTTCAAGACTTAGGGTATTGTTTACAACCTGGGGCAAATTTGATGGTGAAAGCGGATCATACGTAAAAGAATACGAGGCAGAAGGATGTCCAAGTGGCATGATTATCTCGGGTTTTTCATTTGAAGGAATACCAAGTTGATAAAGATCCTCAACATACAATCCAGTTGTTACGGTCCCTAAATCAAGAGCATTAGCATCAAAATAGATGTTTTGTCCTATCATTCCTATATCTGCCATCCCTCTCAGTTCATCCGATTCGATATTCATATCCCATACAAGACCAAATTTTATAGGAGATGTATATTGACCGAGATGCAGAAAATTTCCACTTTTAAACAACAAGAGAGAATGATTTTCAGGAACATATTTATAGGTAGCATCACTCCTAATAACATAAATTATAGTTGAATACGTTCCATCCGGATTGAATATTGAGCGGTTACCATTTTCTGTGACACCATAAGCAGCCCATAAAATGGTTGATAATTCATCATCAGTAATTGCTTGTCCAGTAAATGATCTTACTGACATCCTCCGACAAATAGATTCCTCAAGTATCATATCAACAGATATAGGAGGTGGAAGAGGATACTCATCCATAATCTTTTTATTTCCCAAAATTTCGTTGGTTTTTATTTTAGGCAACTCACCTGTCACTGGTATAATAGCAGCAAATATCAGTAGTATACCAGTTAAAACACTAAATATTATCTTTGTCATTTTCTAAACCTCTCTTAAAAAATATAATATCGGACTATCATTTAAATATAACCGTCCAACTATAATTTTTCATATATTAAACTCTAAACCACAGATAAATTATAAATTTTATTTTTTACCAGAAAGACTTGACTGATTTATTTCACAGAACTGCTATATTTTACTGATAAAGAATGAGCAGCTAACCGAGTAGATACAAAGACTAACAATACCAACTCAATTAGAATAACTACTATATATAAAAAATATTTTGAAAAACCCACCATACTGAAAATACCGTTAAAAGAAAAAGCAATGCCTAAAATTAAAAAAATTAGTAATGAAACGCTATACAAAAGCAAAATATCAGATTTTTTTCCGACATACCTTGCACCCAATGGAAAACAGATAATGATACCAGCAAGATACGAAAAAACGAGGGACCATATCAAAAAAAGTAAAGATTCGCCAGATGTAAATGCTGAATAATATGCAATAAACGGTATTGAGCAGAGAAGAGGTATAAGCAGGGCAAGAACCTTTCCATACACTATATCATGCATTTTAACTGGTGCGTGTCTTAATAACCAAATAGTGTTTTCCTCATTCAGAAAAAAACTCAGTGAGATAAAAACTGCTCCATGGATTGTTAACACATATATGCCAAAAAAAGCATAGGACTCAGGACTAAACCTTGAAACCAATACTTGTAGGCTTTCAGGTAATAAACTTTCAGCTCCAAACCGGGCTATATAACCAGCTCCAAATCCCATGATAACTGATGAAAAAATGATGCTGAAAAGTACTCTCTCCCTCCATAAAGTAATAATTTCCTTATAAAAAACTGCTTGTTTAATACTGGAAAGGCACACCTGAGCCTTTTCTTTTTTCCATTCTTTTCTACTCACAAATTGATAGGAATCAAGACTATACCTAAGACTCCAGAACAAATAAGCAAAAGAAATGCTCAACAGTATCAAAACCGAAAATATATTCGTATATTGGCTTAAAAAATACAGAATAAAACTAAGAGGAATCAATCTGTATTTCATTTTACTAAAATAATGAAGAACAATAATAGAACCTATTACAGATGCGAGTATAACACCACAGGTAAACTTTATGTACACAAGTGGGTAGATTGGATGAACACCAGCCATTATTAATGAAATGGTTTATAGTGAACTAAGAAATACCCACAAGCCAAGCTGTGTCCAAAAAACTATTAAAAAAACTTCAAATACGCTCCTAAAATGAGAAATCTGAGTGGATAAAGCATACGTAAACGGTTCAGATCTTGTAAAATAATTGTAAAAATCATGGGAGCCTTTTATGATAAACAGAAACAAGACAATAAAAAAAACGTTGTTTAAATCAATAGGAATCTCATTTCTAATAAAAAAAGGAGTGAGAAATCCTATTAACAAAATAGAGAATATAATCATTATAGAAAACAAGATATAAAGTGCAGGGGAGGAATTAATATTTCTTTTCAAATTTCTAAAAGAATTTATTAAAACACTGTTGTACGTCTCAAGCATACTCCTACCTGGCCTCAGAAAAATAGGCTTCTTCTATACTCCCATTTTTATCAATAAAGCTTGATACGTCACCTGAAGATATCACTTTTCCTCTAGATAAAAAATAAACAACATCAGCAACATTCTCAACCAAATTAGGAGAATGGGTAGCTATAACTGTTGTTCCTTTTCGATTTTTAATAAAATCCCGAAGTGTTTTTGATGTTAGTGGATCCAAACCCCAAACGGGTTCATCGAGAGGTAAATTTTTTGGTTTATGCATGATAGCAGAAATCATAGAGATTTTTTGCTTCATGCCTTTAGAGTAACTACCAATTTCATTATCTAAAAACCGATTTATGTCAAGAAGATCAGATAACCGATTAATCTCATTTTCTGCATCTTTTAACTTTCTTAGAGATGATATATAAAATAAAAATTCCCGACCAGTAAGACGATCGTACATAAATGGCATCTCGGGTAGATAGCCAAGATTGTTTCTCGCCTGAATCGAATCATTCGCAATAGAAAAGCCATCAATTAGTATCTCACCGCAATCGAAATTAATAACACCTGCACAAATCTTTAAAAGCGTGCTCTTCCCTGCCCCATTCTCACCCATAATAGCAGTAACGGTTGACTCCTTAAAATCAAAATTTACATCACTAAGCGCTGTTGTTTTACCATAATGTTTTGTCAGATTTTTAACTACAATCATACCATAACAGCGAAACTAGCATCTGCATAAAAACAAGTGGGTTGATTTTTAAATCTATAATTATCGTTACAATATACTATGATAATAAGTTGGTATTACGGACCTGGCGGGTTAGAAGGCATTTACAGGAAAAAAATGTATTTAGATATCCTATTTTTTAGTTACAAAAGCACTAATTATCGATAATATGGGCCCTATAATAATACCGGACCAGAAAGATATTCCTAAAATACCAATTATCAATAGCTCTACCATTGCAATTTTCTTGCTTTGTTCTTCTAATTTCAATGAAATATTAATAAGTATTAATCCTAGAATTATTGGTATTATTACAAATATCGATGTTATAATGATACTTGTACCAAAACTTGATTTAGCTCCAGCAAATATCATCTGAGCTAGCAGTATTAATCCACTTCCTATATAGATAAGAGCAGCAATATATATGATCTGTTTTTTCAAATCAAAATTTTTTTTAAGTTTTTTAAAAAATAGTACTGAAATTCCAATAATAATCGAAAGGATCATTGGTGCAAATATCAAAAATAGATTTTGTCCTTCCCATATATGAATATTTATTGTATCAATTGGTATTCGTATCCATTCAATTGCTGAGAAAGTTTCAACGTAACCAATCGCTATACCAATATTACCTGTATTTTTTAGATTATACACAGCTATATAGTAATTACCGGTTGAATTAACTTTCATATCGACATCAAGTAAGTAATAATAACTTGTTGGAGTAAATGGCTCATATTCTCTTTTATCTGACTGGGTTCCATAAAATATTGTTGCTCCACAGGTTTCAGGTTTTTCAATGAAATCTGGTATTTTTTCATTATTTGATATATTTGGTTCCATAAGAATAAGATTTGGAATAAAGCCTTGATCTGGTGTATATAGTTGTATTTTCAGACGTTGATTTTTTTCCATATAAAATTTATAATATTTTGCTTCAGAAGTTTCGTGTATCTCATCATAAATAGCCCAAGATTTAGTAGGCTCATTAATGACAGAGGCGGTTTCAATAGAAGTATTTTCATCTGCTCCAATTGGAACATGTGCAATAACTATTGGACTTATGATTAAAAATTTTAGAAGAATTATAATTATTAACTTCTTTTCTAACATATTATTTCCCCCAATTTTTTCCTACATAAAATAATTTGATTATTATTGAATTATATAAGTTGCTCTTTTTTGATCTCATTTTTTGATATAACATCTTAATAAAACATCAATTGTTAAAACTTATAATTTTCTTATGCTTTGATATTATTAATAAAAAAATTTTAACGAGCCGGGGGGGATTAGAAGGATTTTACAGGAGAAACACTGCATTTAGAACTCCTATCTTGCGTTTGTATGCAGATATCTGTTGGAGTAACAACTAAATTATTTAACAAATCATATATTTCATTAATTGAAGATATGGTAAAAAAATCAAATCAGACAGATATAGTATCAAATAAAACCTTCAGATATATGCTTATTATTGCTGGAAACATTTTTTTAGGATTTGGAATTATTGGAATTTTTTTGCCGATACTTCCTACAACTCCTTTTTTGTTACTTGCAGCTGCCTGTTATGCTCGTAGTTCACAGAGATTTTATAATTGGCTTATGAATAATAAATGGTTTGGTAATTACATTAAAAATTATCATGAGGGCAGAGGTATTCCATTAAAATTTAAGATTTTTACAATATCTTTGTTATGGATAACTATATTTACTTCTATTTATGTTGTAATAAACAATTTTTGGATTGAAATAATCTTAATTATAATAGCTATCGGTGTTACAATTCATATACTTACTATTAAAACCTATTAACATAAAATTAATTGATACCATAAATATTAAAAGATATTGTATTATTTATTTTTTAATATAACAAGTTATATGTAATTGATTTGTTTTGTATTATTAAGGGAGGTTTAATAATAGCAAAAAATAATAAAAATTTTAATTTTAGGAGAGTAAAATATGAATAAAAAAAGTAATTGCCTTGTAATGGGTAGGACTCATAAATCCATTGCTGGTAGGGGCACATCTAATAAGGACTGGTGGCCTAACCAGTTAAATCTCAGGATTCTTCATCAGCACTCACAAAAAAGCAACCCAATGGGTAAGGATTTCAACTACGCTGAGGAATTTAAAAAACTCGATTTCACATCGCTTAAAAAAGACCTCTATGCGCTTATGACTGAATCGCAGGATTGGTGGCCTGCCGATTATGGTCACTATGGTGGACTCTTCATCCGAATGGCGTGGCACAGTGCAGGCACCTACCGTATGGGTGACGGTCGCGGTGGTGCGGGATCTGGTAACCAACGTTTACCACCTCTCAACAGTTGGCCTGACAATGCGAATCTTGATAAGGCGCGCCGGCTACTGTGGCCCATCAAACAAAAATACGGCAAAAAGATCTCCTGGGCGGATCTGATGATTCTGGCTGGAAACTGTGCTCTGGAATCAATGGGTTTCAAGACCTTTGGTTTTGCCGGTGGACGTGAGGACATCTGGGAACCCGAAGAGGATATCTACTGGGGAAGTGAGGATACTTGGCTTGATGATAAGCGCTATAGCGGCGACCGCGAGCTTGAAAATCCACTTGCTGCTGTACAAATGGGACTTATTTATGTGAATCCTGAAGGTCCGAATGGTAAACCGGATCCAGTTGCCTCAGGCATTGATGTCCGTGAGACATTTGCTCGTATGGCAATGAACGATGAAGAAACTGTAGCACTTGTTGCTGGTGGTCATACCTTTGGTAAGTGTCACGGCGCTGGTGATGCATCCCATGTAGGACCTGAGCCCGAAGGCGCAGGCATTGAGGAACAAGGACTTGGATGGAAGAGCAATTTCCGCAGCGGCAAGGGAGATGACACTATTACAAGTGGCATTGAAGGTGCATGGACACCCAACCCAATCAAATGGGACATGGGCTATTTTGATATATTATTTGGTTACGAATGGGAAAAGGTTAAAAGCCCTGCAGGTGCCTGGCAATGGGTCCCAAAGGATATCGCTGAAAAGGATAAGGTCCCAGGTGCTCATGACCTCTCGAAACGCTATCCACCAATTATGACAACCGCTGATCTCTCGCTACGTTTTGACTCAATTTATGAACCAATAGCGCGCCGTTTCCACAAAAATCCTGAAGAGTTTGCCGATGCATTTGCTCGTGCATGGTTCAAGCTGACTCACCGAGACATGGGCCCTCGATCGCGTTATCTCGGTCCTGAGGTCCCAGCAGAGGACCTTATCTGGCAAGACCCAATACCCCCAGTTGACTATGAGCTTATCGATGAGCATGATATTACTAACCTCAAGAATAAGATTCTTGCCTCGGGACTATTGATTTCAGAACTGGTTTCAACTGCCTGGGCATCAGCATCCACGTTCCGTGGTTCTGACAAACGTGGCGGTGCAAATGGAGCCCGCATACGTCTTGCGCCGCAAAAGGATTGGGAAGTCAACCAACCAAAGCAACTTAAAAAAGTATTTCAGACCTTAGAAAAAATCCAAAAAGATTTCAACAACGCGCAATCAGGAGGAAAGATGGTCTCACTCGCCGATTTGATAGTCCTGGGAGGATGTGCAGCTATCGAAAAAGCTGCGAAGAATGCAGGTCATGATGTAATTGTTCCTTTCACACCAGGACGCACGGATGCGTCGCAAGATCAAACCGATGTGAAGTCATTTGCCGTCCTCGAACCTGCTGCAGATGGATTCCGCAACTATCTCAAAACCAAATACTCTGTATCAGTAGAGGAACTCCTAGTAGATCGAGCGCAACTGCTGACATTAACTGCTCCTGAGATGACAGTTCTCATCGGAGGTATGCGAGTATTGAATACCAACTTTGGACAAACCAAGCATGGTTTATTCACCAAGCGGCCAGAGGCACTTACCAATGACTTCTTCGTAAATCTTCTTGACATGAGCACAACATGGAAGCCAACATCTAAAGACAAAGACATATTCGAAGGCCGTGATCGCGTATCTGGAAAACTGAAATGGACCGCTACCCGAGTTGACCTAATTTTTGGTTCGAACTCACAACTCCGAGCAATCGCTGAAGTCTATGCATGTAAAGACTCACCAAAAAAGTTTGTTCAAGATTTCATAGCAGCCTGGAACAAGGTAATGAATACTGATCGATTCGACCTTGCTTAACTTTAAAATAACAGAATTCCAAGGTCTCTAAATTGTAATGCAGAAATAAACTAATTGAGTAAATCACTTTAAAATTTATCACGAATCTGACGGATTAGAAGGATTTACCAGGAGAAATACTGCATTTAAAAGGTTTATTTCTTGTTTATATGCAGCTATCCGTTGGAGGAAATATTTTCATTAATCTAAATTATTATTCCAGTAAGTTCAGCTATTCTAACAAAATCAATCAGAAACCAAATCATAAAACAAAATCTATTTATTATGTAAGTAAATTCTTTCTTGATGAATTTACTAAAAAATAAATCATTTCTGGCAGCATCAACATTACTAATAATTACTTTTTTTATCATCGTTTTTATTCTTATGGATTGGTTAGATACAGGTTTTTTTGTAGGTTCTCTTCGTTTTAGTCATTGGATGGTATTAATTGGAACTTTTTTTATTGCAGTATTTACACCGATGTTTTATTTTTTAAAACGTGGTTACCCCAAGAGATTAAAATATTTACTAAATATACATGTGTTCGGTTTTTTGATTTCCTTTATGTTTATCTCTATTCATTTTGCTGGACAAATAGGTAGACCACAACAGTTTTACCCAGAAATAGGTGAGGGAATCGCGTTATTTATAATAATGGTTCTTTTAGTAGCTACAGGATTTATTCATAGATTTCAGATTATTCCTAAAAAAACTGGAAAGTATTAAAAGCCACATTTTAATAGATATTATCATGTTAGCATTACAACAGCTTTTTACATAGTTATAATTGTACATATTCTAGTTAATGTAGGTATCATTTAGAAATTGATAACAAAGTTAAGTATCTTATTAGTAAGTATTACGTCCAGATAGATATCTTTTTTAGTTTTAATACTTGGCAGAGCATATTTTATAGATTTCAACTATAAATACCAGCGGACCTGGCGGGATTTGAACCCGCGATCTACAGCTTAGGAGGCTGTCGCCCTATCCAGTCTAGGCTACAGGCCCTATTATCTTGATTATTAGATAGATGATTAAGAGCCTTTCCCTCAATTAGAGCGAGATATCTCCTTAGTTCAATATCTAGAAATGAGCTAATGTTGATACCCATTCCCTTTGCTTTATTAAAGACTTCATCTTCGATAGTAATACAAGTTCTTATCTTAGACATGAATACTTAGTATGAATAAAGTATATATAAATTTATTTGCTATCAGTCTTTAGACATACCTCAGCCTTAATCAAACATCTCTCAAATAGACAGCTAAGTTGCACTCACATCTGGTAACGATATTCAGAAAGTTTATCATTCTAAATACTATACATAATGTCAGGGAGACTTATGCAGGGAGGTAGGTATAGAAGTAAAGAAGGAATCATTTATCCATTCGTTGAAGAAATATCAAATGTTGATAAGAATTTACATCTCACAATTCCACTCGATTCATATGTTAAAAATAAATACAAAATTATAGTATTCAATCATCAACCAGGGATAGGAAAGACCTACACTGTGATTAACTATATATTAAACAAATGCAGGAAAGATGACAAATTCAGTTTCTTCTATTTCACTGATAGACATGAAGCAATTGAAGAACGTTTGAAAACCTTGGACAAAGAAGCCAAAAACAAAGATGATAATAAAATAATCAAAACCTTTGAACACTGGAAGGGATTCAGCAGACATTGTAATGATTCTTCAATAGACAAGCTAATGGATTTTAGACTACCAATTGATTTCATTAAAGATAATTTTCCTGTCGAGAAAGCATATGAGGAATATCTAAAACAATTCAAGAATATTAAAAGAGTATTTGCGCCATTTTACTATTTAACTGATGAACATTTTAAGAAAGCAAATCCAAATATTGTATTTCTGGATGAATCAATTTCACATATTGAAACTTATGAATGGAACAAGGATAAAATATCCAAAGTATTTGAGAAGATTGGTACACCTCCTGAATACATCGAACAGATTGACGACAAAGGATTCTTTTGGGATGAAGAAGTTAGAAAGAATATCGAAGGACTCTACTATAAATCATTAATCAAATCTATTGAACAAAGAGGAAAATTAGACGTATATAAAGAGTTCATTCCTAACAATATTCTGAACTATCTTCGATTTAGTAAGATATATGATTATGAAATTGATTTGTATTCCCTTCCGATTTATTACCATGCTCTTGATGTTGTAGGTAGAGAAATACCAATAGTAATTCTTGATGCAACATTCAATAAAAATCTATTTTCATATTTCATCGAATTTTATAACGGGGAGATGCAGAAGATACGGCCGAAATCATTCAAAGGCTTTAAAAATCTAAAAGTAAAGGTATTAAAATCTGATGTGACAACTTATGATACCGTCATATATCGTATGCATCCAAAAGGAGCCTGGCCAAAGAGAAGTTTCATTGAAATGAAGGACACAACATGGCCTTGGTTATTAGATGATTTACATCAATTAAGGAAAATCTTCGGTGATGCAAACATTGGTGTTATTACTCATAAAGAGCTAAGTTGGTTATTTGAATCAATGAATTTTGATGTTGAATATTATGGGAATCTCAGAGGTACAAATAAACTTGAGAACAAACTTGTATTGATAATAATCGGTGCATGGATACCTTTTCCCCCATCTTGGACTGATGATAATTATCAACCAGATAGGGATTATATTGACACTTTGATTAGAAAATATTTCTTAATTGATATAAAGGAAGATGATGTAATAGAAGCGAGATTAGGAGCACCCCCGCTTGTTGAATCAGCTTTTCCAGACATCTATAAACCACCTGATTCAAAGGCAAGGATAAGAATATCAATTGATAGCAAGTTATTAACTAGACCTGGTTTGGGTGATTTGGTACGTTATAAAAATGCAGACTTCGTTGCTGAATTCCCACTAATATCAGTAAATACTATATGGTTCGATGAAATCTACCAAGCTTTCCATAGAAATAGAGGATTACGTTATCCCAGAATAATATTTTCATATGCCTGGTTTCCCGAACCTAAAATGGTGATGCTTACTAAACAAAACTGGATACCGATTTTCGCACTAAATTATAATTTAAGAAAAGAATTCAAACCTATGAAAGAGGTTGGGGATCGGATTGTCACCTTTAATGATTCAATCAGAAAAGTTATCAGTGAAGAAGTCAAAGATAGACTATTTGAATTTTATAGGCGATATGAAAAAGGAGGATTAATGCAAGATTTGATGAAACAAATCGAGTTAGATGTGAATGTTGATGAGATTCAAAAGAAGTTTAAGATTCATAAGAAAGGTGAAGGTCGTGGTGCTAACACGAAACCAATAACTGAACTTAAGAATACATACAAGAATCTTAAAGATTTGATTGAATATAAAGAAAGTTGAACGCTTTTCTCCTTATGAACACCTCAAAAGTTGAACAGAGACTTTACCCTCTCCTGTTGAATATTCGTTTTCCGTATTATATATTATATAATTATTCTCACAGAACATAAGAAGATACCTATAGATGGTGTATATTCAACCATTCTACCCATAGATATGTTAATACTTATTTACATCTATTTACCGATATAACCGATATAATAGCTTATTGATAGCGATATACACTATCTACCTTCCCTAGATAATGCGGTATAGAGCCCTATACGATATACCTTAGAATATCTACTATCTACTTGTAACATTATCTATGTTACATCACCGTAGATGTTACAATCTAAAAGCACCAATATCCATATATCTATAGCCTATAGGTACAATTCCGTTAAGGTGTATACATACTTATGTCTATTCCGTTAATCTCTCCTGTTGCAACCGTGAAATCCTCGATTGCGTGAAGGTAATAAAAGTATCCTCTTCCAGTAATTACTAAGTTTTATACATATATCTAACCGTTACACTGAATATATTATTAGCAAGTATAGTAATCATTCCACATAATACTCGCTTTGCAGTTATCACAGATGTCTATCTCATCTGGCTGTAATTCATCACCACAGATAGAACAGTATCGAGTCATTTATCATCTAAATGCCAGATAGCTCTGGTTATTAATACCACTCATAGAATATTGCACGAATAAAGTATCTACCAATGTATCCAGTATAATTATTTGGAAATATTATATGTTCTAATATGAATGGTTTGAAAGTGAAAGGTTCAAAAACTAAAATAGCAAAGAATGAAACGTTTTCTTCAGAAATCTCTCTATTACAAATTATACCGATTAAATCTCTAGATGGAGGGGGAGGGGGAGGATCCCAATAACTGGTATCAAGATCAATACTTATCACATTTCCAGCTCTATCATAGTGATAGAACCATAGGATTTTCCTATATACCTTATATGTCCATTTAATTGTAAACACATAATCTGGTCCTGGACCTTTTATTGTTTCCTCATGCTTATCATCAATAAAGAACTCTACTCTATCCATACCAGATGTGTCATCTGTTGCAGAAGCGGTAAGCTCCACATACAAAATTTCATCCTCTTTGTATGAATCAATACTAATATCATCTGCTCTAGGTACTGTCTGGTCAATACTAATTATAAAAGAATTGATTTCTTCTTCATTACCTGCATTATCATATGCTCTGTATTCAATAAGTCCATCATCGCAATCATCACCAAAAGTAAATGTCCCGTTATCACCTGGAATAGTGTACCAACT
>JABAOC010023687.1_pt3 | contig 31006 bp, 33 predicted proteins | sample 7062161 | NCBI WGS metagenome assembly JABAOC01 (sample SAMN14538625, study PRJNA623070) | marine sediment metagenome | biome: marine biome [ENVO:00000428]; feature: marine pelagic biome [ENVO:01000023]; material: deep marine sediment [ENVO:00002113] | place: India: Gulf of Khambhat ... | reverse complement strand
TTTCACTTCCACGTTTGCTGGACAATTACTAGCAAATACTGGAATAAAAACCATATATTGCTGTGTACACGCCGTTGATTCTGCGAATCAAGGTCTAACATACCAGAGAGCAGCAGAATCTGAGATGCGTACTCATCCGAGCAAAGCTTCATATTGTGGGCTGGAGAATCTGGAGAGTGTTAAGATCCAATGATCGCAGCTGAAATCGGGGTAGCTGCTTTTGGATGCTTTGAAGAAAGTCGAGAAGCTAAAAGATATACTGAGTTCGCTTTCGAGTGTTGATGCAGACGCTGCAGTTTGCTTGCTGTTGAGAATCGTGGGCCAAGATCTTCACATGTTGCTTGTAAGGCGCGCTGACAATGCAGCTGACCCATGGTCCGGCCAGATCGCGCTACCTGGAGGGAAACGTACTCAGCAGGATCTGACCCTCAAGCAAACTGTAGCTAGAGAGGTTTTGGAGGAAACTGGAATCAGCCTTTTCTATCAGTGTCAGTTTCTCGGGGTTCTACCCACATCCACTTCGATAAGTGGACCGAAGCTCCAAGTCCTTCCATTTGTGTTCTCTATAAGCTATGAACCCCTTGTTCGCCTGAACTCAGAGTTGCAGAATCTCTTCTGGATTCAAGTCGACAGACTTGCGGAGCACAAGCAAGTTGTGGACCTAGGCTTTGGGCAGCTTCCGGCTTTCGTGATCGAAGACAAGATTATATGGGGATTGACCTACAGAATTCTTGAGAGTTTTCTAGAAGCTGTTGACTTGCTCAACGAATAGAGTGGCGAATCAACTGCGCTGAACGTGATTTCCGGAGAGCAACTAGATCATTTGCTCTTTGATTCCCTGCAGCTCCTTGAGAATGCTTGGAAGGGATGACGCAGTGTCTTCCAAGTAGAGGGCTGAGTTCTTGATTCTCCTCTGAACGAGANNAGCAAAGGGTAGCCCAAAGCATCATCAATCACGATTGGGAAAGGGAAGGCAATGAGTGTCAGCCCCAATTTGATTAGATTGCCTTGATTTTGGCTCTTGCATAGACGACTGATGGACTGAAGCATGGCTCGATCACTCTTGGCCACATCGCCTACGAGTGCTATGTTCTCCTGCCAATCCTGTGCGTAATCACGCAAGAGATCGATCCTACTCTTGAGTTCTTCTGTATTCTTCAAAGCAACACCTTGTCAACAGGTCCTAACATCACTAGATTCCTGAGAACAAAAATCTTAGCATAACAAAACAATGGTGAAGTGGCGTCGACAGCTGTGTTTCTGCAGTCGAAAAAAGTCACCAAACTGGTAATATCAGTTTCCCATCTACTCGTTCTTTAAAGATTGATAGAAAACCACTAACGTGCGACTTGGTTTCTAGTGATAACATCACGTTGCCGACATCATCAACCTCTTGACATGTATTTATAAGAAAGACACAATGCATGTCCAAGTTCCATGAGAACTCCATGCCGGAGCTGCAAAACGGAACAGCCAATGCCTATACAGGCAGGAAACATTTAAGCGAAAATACACTACACATAGAGCACTTAGTGTGAGGAGGCTGTTCAGACTTGGAGGGGTTTAGTCCAGAGGGATTCATCCGGAGACAAACCGTCGAGATCAAGAGTCTCATTGGGAAGGAACGAGCCCTCATCGCTGTATCGGGAGGCGTCGATAGCGTCTCCGCAGCTGTTCTCACCCACAAGGCTGTCGGTGAGAATCTCTTGTGCATCATGCTAGATGATGCGTTTATGAGAGAAGGCGAACCAGAACACATCGCCCAACTCGTTTCCAAGCCACCTATAAAGCTTCCCATCAATGTTTTGAACGTTCAAGAGAGGTTCCTTAATGCACTCAAGGGACTGACAGATGCTGAAGCAAAACGCAAGATCTTCCGTGAAACCTTCTACAAAGTCTTAGGTGAGACCGCTGACAAGGAGGGGTGCAAGATTCTCGTCCAAGGAACCATCAAAGCTGATGTCTTGGAAACGACTGGGGGAGTAAAAACCCAACACAACGTTCTGGAGCAAATGGGTATAGACACAGTGAAACACTTCGGCTTCAGAGTGGTGGAGCCGCTCAAATCACTGTACAAGGAACAAGTTCGCATGGTTGCTCGGAAGCTTGGAATCCCCGCTGAAATCGCGGAGAGACAACCCTTTCCGGGCCCAGGTTTGTCAGTTCGAGTTGTTGGCGAAGTGACCGAAGACAAACTTACGGCCGAAAAGAAGGCAACGGCAATCGTGGAAAGACATTTTTCAAAACACAAACCGAGTCAATACTTTGCTGCGATCTTCGACAACAATACAGCTCACTACTCACGAGCAGGTGCTATTCAAGAAACTGTCGCGCGCTTGCTGAATGTGCCTTCTCGACATGTGTTGATGAAAGTCTTGGAAGCGAAGACCACAGGGATAAGGGGTGGACAGAGAAGATATGCGAATGTGGCCGCGCTGAATATTCAGACTATGAGTGGTGACTTTCATACTCCATCTATACCAACCCTTGTCGCTCTTCAGAGCAAGATCACTTCTGATCCCTTCTTCACCCGCGTATTGTACTGCATCAAAGGCAGCTCGCAAGCACGACCATACATTGCTGCGCTGAGAGCGATCACAACCCAGGACTTTCTCACCGCTTCGGTGTCCGAGATTCCATGGGATACTCTGAATCAAACGGCAACTGATGTTTTGAGCACATGCCCGAATGTTTGCGAAGTGTACCTTGACGTCACTCCTAAACCACCAGCGACGATCGAAATGGAGTGACCTTCCTCCATCATGAGAAACGTATAAAGCAGAATCAACTGAATATTACGTTGAGGCTTCAGAGTGGTTCTTGTTAGAGTTCAACGAATTGAATCGATACGTGATCCGTCTGGTGTACTAGGCAAGCGAATCGAGCTTGTGGAAGAACGTAACATCCCACGGTTTGCCATCAAGCCTGCTACGGACGAAGCAAGGATGGTTCAAAGCGTGGTTCAGGCACTCCAGCAGCAACTGCCAATACAGACAATGCATACTGGTCTTCACTTACCGAAAATAATACTGTTCTTGACTGAACAGGAATATGATCAACTGGACATTAAGTTTGATGTAAACCAAGTCTATGAAATTGATCTGGCAGACCAGACATTGAAGTTCAGCAAAAGCGCCTAGGCAGATGTGCAGACGTCTTCTCGTATTGAACGCAAACCCTTATGGCTGGGATGGAAAGAAAGTACAAACATCATGTTTCGGATGGCCCGATACACATCTTCTTCGTTCCATCGTTTGCCCCAATCACAATATACAGGAATCTCGTCACCCAACTGGCTTTTGTAGTAAACATATATTGAGAGCAACTTGCGCCTTGCTGAACGCTCAGTATCCAGCTCGAGAGAGTCCGCGATTTTTGCGACGGCAGATCCAACTATTCGCATACGTTCAGGACTCGGACGAGTTGAGGCGTAGATCAAGAACTTCCCGTTGTTCGCAAACATGTTGTTCACTGAGCGCAAGTGTTCCTCAGGCTTTTTAAGAGAAAGGCCGGAACGTCATACATCAATGTGGAGAGAGACAACTGAAAGTGTTTGGAAACTGCCGCTGTGCTGTGAATCTTTCACGAAGACATGCCTGCAATATAGATGAATCCCGCTCTGGCACCCTCTCTAGAGCATCTTGTCGAGGGTTGTAGATGAACGTGAGAGCACACTTATTCGTGACTGGAGAAGTTCAAGGAGTTTTTTTCCGATCTGAAACACGAAGAAGAGCGACAGCACTTAACATTACTGGATGGATTAGGAATCTCCAAGATGGCAGGGTAGAAGCTTTGTTCGAAGGGAGCCATGAGAATGTTGACGCGTTGATAGCCTTTTGCCGTCGTGGGCCTTCAGGTGCCAGAGTTGTCGACACAAGTGTTCTCTTTGAAACACATACTGGTGAGTTTAGAGATTTCCAGATAGTATGGTAGCCTGGAAGACTACTCATTTGGGGATTCTGAAATGTGAGTCGCGTCCTGCACTAACGTATTCCCCGCCTGCCTCTCGGATAGTGGATGCAATCTTTGCGAAATTGTCCGACCCAAGGTATTGACGCGGCTTCACTCTTATGAATCCTCCAGCATCTTCAAAGGTGAGCAGCTCTTCTAGCTCCTTGGAAAACATCATTCGTATGTCCTCCACTCCTCTTCCCACTGGCGAAGGCTTAGAAACCGGAGACACAGGAGCCGTGGTACCGAGTTGAGGAGCTACCTCCACCTGAGTTCGACGTCCCTCAACACTTTTCAATGATCGTGAAATGTCCTGGAGGTCCTCAGCAATCTTGCCCAAGACATCGAGCACTTCGGCCAGTCTTCCCAAGATCTCACTCACTTCTGGCTTTGCTTCACCCATTCAGTTCACATTCTCAATCCTTACTATCCATCTTGGTGCTTGATTTATTTTGTCCTTTNNCTCTCCACATCATGAACATTCGTTCAAAGAGGCCTCAGCCGGGGTTGAAACCTCAACACTTGGAAGCGGTGTTGGCTGCAGCGAGATTATGCACCGCTTCTATAGAGGGCGCTAGACTTGGATCTAAGGAACTGTGGTTTCATCCTGGCACAATTGCTGGTGGCAGACTGGAGGCTCAGATTGGAACTGCGGGCAGCATTCCCATGCTCTTGATCACAGTTCTGCCCATCTGCGCCTTCGCCGAGAAACCTGTGACGATTCATGTGTCACGAGGTGGAACCGATGTTTCTCATTCTCCAACCATCAACTACCTTGGCCATGTGTTCTTCACAATTCTTGCGAGAATGGGCCTACAAGCTTCTTTGGAGATTCATAAATACGGATACTATCCGAAAGGAATGGGAGAAGTCTCGGTATGTGTACAGCCAAACCGGACGTTGAATTCACTTTCCCTCAGTGTATGCGGCCAGTTCAATCCTGTAGTTGGCAAATCAGTTTGTACTCATCTGGCATCAAGAAGAGTAGCGGAACGACAGGCTAGGGCTGCGGAAACTTTCCTTGTTGACCATGGCGTAGAAGCAGAAATTGAAGTCGTCAACGATTCCTCGAATCCTGTGCAGAAGGGCAGTTCACTCACGTTGTGGGCAACGACAGACACAGGAGTGATCCTGGGGGCAGATGCAATCGGTGAACCAGGGAAATCAAGCGAGAAAGTCGGAACAGAAGCAGCCAGTTTCTTGCTGCAGGAAATGCTAAGTGAGGCGACGGTTGACCTTCATCTAGCAGATCTTCTAGTACCGTACATAGCGTTAGCTGCTGGAGAGTCAAGCTTTCAAGTGCGTTCAGTGTCTGATCACCTGAACACTAACGTTTGGTTGATGAACAAATACATGGATGCGCGACTCAACGTGGAACGGGTTGGCAAACTCTACAATGTCAGCAAGAAATCGACCTAAAGCACAGGGAGCTGAGTGGCTCCTTCAACTAGGTTTCTGTTCGATTACATGAGCCCTCAGAGCAAAGAATATAAGAAAGGCTGTGTTGCTCAACTACTTGGAGTAAGTATGGCATCTCTTCTTAGATTAAGAGCATCAATTGTTGGGACCATGGCGATTATTATCGCCCTTTCAACTCTCTTCTTCACAGTTATCCTGACACTTACAGGAGTGTTCAACATCACCTCTCTGATAGTTTTCGTCATTGGCTTCAACATTCTGCAGTGGTTGATTTCACCGTACTTGATCGATGCCATCTACCGGGTGCGTCCCATCCAAGCTTCCGATAACCCTGAGCTCTACGCGAAAGTCAAGGAATTGAGCAGGAAAAGTGGAATCAGCATGCCGAAACTCATGTTGGCACGCATTCCTATCCCAAATGCGTTTGCCTATGGATCTCCATTGGCTGGCAGTAGAGTTGCTGTGACAGAAGGATTAGTCAAGACTCTCGGAAGTGACGAAGTTGAAGCCGTCATAGGCCACGAGCTGGGGCATCTGAAACACAGAGATGTCCAAGTCATGATGTTTGTGTCAATCTTGCCGGCAATATTCTACTTTATCGGATACTCGCTCATGCTTTCATCAATATTTGGAGGGAGAAGCAGGAATGATAGTGGTGGTGCAGCAGCTGTCATAGGAATAGTCAGTATCTTCTTATACTGGATACTGACACTCTTCACGCTCCATCTGAGTCGCCTCCGCGAGTACTATGCAGATAGGCATAGCGCAGCTATCGTGGAGGATGGCCCGCGAAAACTCTCTCAAGGTTTGGCCAAAATAGTTCACGAAAGCCGTCGACTTAAGACGAGCAAGCCGAAATCGGCCCAGCTAAACTCCTTCAAAGCGTTGTTCATCTCAGATCCGGACAGAGCTTCCTCAGATTCGAGAGCAGTGAGCAAACTAGGGGTCAGTGACAGCAAGTTGGTTGAAGAAGTACTGGCAAGAAGAGTATCCAGTGTGGACAGGTTCTTGGAACTGTTCTCGACTCATCCGAATATTGTGAGAAGATTGAGAGCCCTGCAGCAGCTGAGTTAGCAAGCGAAGGTCTCTACAAGGTTCTCTGTAGCGTTGAGAAACGTTCGTTACGTACTAGGTCTGCGATAGATTCAATGTCGTTAACCAAGACTCTGTCCTCTTTCAGAGGAGCTACTTTCTCTCTGATTAGGAGATAAGCAAGCTCAGTTCCCTTACCAAGTTTCTTGGCTCCCCTGAATTCAATGCCTTGGGCTGCGCACAGAAGCTCAATTGCTACGATGAGTTGAGTATTCCTGAGAATTTGGAAAGCTTTCCGCGCGGCTATCGGTCCCATGCTCACGAAATCCTCGAAATTGGCTGATGTCGGTATAGAGTCCACACTAGCTGGGTGAGCCAAGGACTTGTTCTCTGAAGCCAACGCTGCAGCAGTATACTGGAGTGTCATGAATCCACTCTGCAGTCCTTGTTTGGATTCGTCAGGAATTAGAAATGCTGGGAGTCCTCTGCTGAGGTTATCATCTATTAGTCTCGCTATTCTTCTTTCTGAAAAGTTCCCGAGTATGGTCAGTGCAATGCTCAGGTGATCCATGGCAATCGAGATTGGCTGTCCATGAAAATTCCCACCTGAAAGGCATTGGTCATCTTCAGCGAAGACTAGGGGATTGTCTGTGGCAGAGTTAAACTCAACCTGCACTATTCCCCGCACGTACTCGACAGCGTCGCGAACACATCCAATAACCTGTGGGATACATCTCAAAGAGTAAGGATCTTGCGGGTACTTGTTGCTGACTACAGATTCGTCACTTGTCCTCACCAGCGCGCTCTCAGAGAGAAGCTCACGAGTGTTTCTAGCGCTTTCGGTCTGACCCTTGTGCGGCCTCACCTCGTGAATCCGCGAATCAAAGGCATCGACAATCCCTTCCAACGCCTCAAGACTTAACGCTGCAGCTACTTCCGCAGTCTGAACCAAGTGTTCCGCGTCGTGGAGATTCAGAGCTGCGATTGCAGTCATCATCTGAGTTCCATTGTTCAATGCTACCCCTTCCTTCAAATCTAGCTGCACAAGATCAATTGACGCCTTCTCCATCGCCTCTTTTCCACTCATCACAGCTTCATTGTATTCGGCTTCACCCTCTCCAAGCATTACTAAAACCATGTGTGAAAGCGGAGTCAAGTCACCACTGGCACCTACTGAACCCTTCTCAGGCACTATTGGATGAACCCCTTTGTTCAGCATCTCCACCAGCGTTTCCAGAATTCGAACTCGAACCCCTGAGAATCCTTTGGCCAAAGTGTTCGCCCTCAGAAGCATTAGTGCACGGATCACTTCTCTCGACAGCGGGTTCCCCACCCCTGAAGAATGGCTTCTAATGAGGTTTAGCTGAAGCCTAGAGATGTCCTCTGGAGAAATTGAGACATTTCCCAGCGCTCCAAAACCCGTGTTCACCCCGTAGATAGGTTTTTTCCCCTCTGCAAGACCCACCAAGACTTCACGAGCTTGGCCAACCTTTCTGATCGATCTAGCAGCAATCTCTACCTTCGCATCGTTTCGTGCAACATCGACAATGTTCTTGAGGGTCAGGCTTTCCCCATCAATAACTACGTTCTGCATAGTTTCTCCTCTAGCTCAAGATCTATAGCATACCTATTCCTTTCTGTTCTGCTTAAATAGCATCGGCATTTTGATTGCATTCTGCTCTGCCATTTTCCTGGCCTCTGGATATCCCGCGTCTGCATGTCTCACAATACCTGTGCCTGGATCTGTCGTTAGAACAGTGATCATACGCCTTTCAACGTCCTTGGTCCCATCAGCAACCAGACACATTCCAGCGTGGATGCTGTACCCCATTCCCACGCCTCCTCCATGATGAACCGACACCCATGTGGCTCCTCCAATGGCATTTATCAGCGCATTCAGTATGGGCCAGTCCGCTATCGCATCGCTGCCATCTATCATGCCTTCAGTCTCTCGATTCGGCGAAGCGACACTGCCGCAGTCGAGATGATCTCGACCTATCCAGATGGGACCGGACAGCTCCCCGTTCGCCACCATACGATTTATGATCTTGCCAAACCTAGCCCTCTCTCCGAAACCAAGCCAACAGACGCGGGACGGCAACCCTTGAAAACTCACTTTCGATCTTGCCTTCCTTATCCAGCGGCACAATTCCTTGTTGTACTTGAATTTCTCGAGAACAACATCATCTAGCTTGTAGATATCCTCAGGATCATCGACGAGAGATGCCCAACGGAATGGGCCTCTGCCTTCGCAGAACATTGGCCTGATGTAACGTGGGACAAACCCGGGATACGCAAATGCGTTTGTGAAACCAGCGTCATATGCTGTTTGTCGAAGATTGTTGCCATATTCGAAGGTTATTGCTCCTTTTTCAGTCATCTTCACCATTGCCTCAACGTGCTCTCTCATGCTTTGCTGTGCCCGAGCAACGTATTGTCCTGGATTCTCCTGTCTGAGCTGATCGGCTTCCTCTTTTGAGAGCCCTGACGGATAGTATCCGTAGAGGGGATCGTGGGCAGAAGTCTGATCTGTCAACACATCTGGGATCACATCTCGCTTGGCTAATGCAGGAAGCACTTCAGCAGCATTCGCTAGTAAGCCTATACTCTTAGGTTCTCCCTCAGCTTTGGCTTCAGTCGCCATGCTAATTGCTTCGTCCAAATCCTCGGTCCAAGTTTCAAGATATTTATGTCGTACCCGTCTCTCAATGGCTCGTCTGTCAATCTCGATAATCAGAGCGACTCCATCGTTCATGGTCACAGCGAGTGGCTGGGCTCCCCCCATTTCTCCTAGACCTGCTGTAAGGACAAGTCTCCCGCGCAGGCTTCCTCCAAAGTGTTCCCTGGCAACGCAGGCCAGCGTTTCATAGGTGCCTTGAAGGATTCCCTGGGTTCCAATATACGCCCATGAGCCAGCGGTCATCTGTCCAAACATTATCAAGCCTTTCTGTTCTAGTTCATAGAAGTGCTCCCAAGAAGCCCACTTAGGCACCAGCATGGAATTCACGATTAGCGCTCTTGGCGCCCATCTGTGTGTCTTGAAGACTGCAACGGGTTTGCCGCTTTGAATTAGAATTGTTTCGTCTGTTTCAAGTCTCCTAAGAGTTTCAGCAATTGTATTAAAGCAATCCCAACTGCGAGCTGCTTTGCCTGTGCCCCCATAAACTATCAGATTGGCTGGATCTTTTGCCACTTCAGGATCAACAACATGGTGAAGCATCCGATAGATGCCTTCAATCTGCCAATTCCTGCAATGTAGCTCTTTGCCACTGATGTGCCTAACGATTTGACGAGCCATTTTCACACTCTCATATCGGTCACTATTTTTCCATCTATAACTACGTTCTCTACAAGGTTAGCTCCGAACCTGTACCCGAGAAAACTGTGGTTCGGAATGGCTAGCACTATGAGATTTCCCCTCTTCCCAATTTCTAAGCTCCCAGTTTCCTGACCGCGACCCATACTGTGAGCAGAGTTTATTGTGCCGGCTATTATAGCTTCTGCAGGCGTGAGACGCATCTCGCGGCAGGCAAACGCTATTGCCATTTGCATATTCTCAGTCCAGCAACTTGGATTGAAGTCGGTACCGAGTGCAACTGGGATCCCCATAGCTATCATTTTTCGAGCATTTGCGTATCTTCCGGTCATCAGCGAAAATGTTGCTGTTGGAAGCAAAACAGCTATCACTCCTTGCTGGGCCATTGCGGATAAGCCTTCATCCGATGCATACAGTAGATGCTCTGCAGAAGTGGCTTTGACTTCTGCTGCTAGTTTTGCTCCTCCAAGATCCGTGATTTCGTCCGCATGAATTTTGGGCTCTAATCCACATTCCAATCCAGCTTTCAAGACTTGTCGTGCCTGTCTGATACTGAACACGTTTTTTTCGCAAAATACATCACAGAATTCTGCAAGTCTGTTCTCCGCAACTTTCGGAATCATCTGCTCTGTCACCAACGCGACGTACTCATCTGCGTTGTCGTGGAATTCTGGTGGAACTGCGTGGGCACCGAGGAAGGTTGACACCACTTCCACTCGATGGGCATTATCCAGCTCTCTTGAAACCTCTAGGCATTTGATCTCATCAGCCACCGTCAATCCGTAGCCACTCTTTGCCTCTACGGTTGTGGTGCCATGGTTTAGCATGATGTTGAGAGTCTTCTTTGCCTTTTCTGCGAGCTCCGTTTTCGAGCATCTTCTCGTTTCTCTAACGGTTGAGAGGATTCCTCCTCCTTTCGCCAGTATCTCAAGGTAGCTATGTCCTTTCAACCGGTCCTCAAACTCCTTTTCCCTGGCACCAGAAAACACCAGATGAGTGTGAGCATCGACGAAGCCGGGCATGACGACTTTTCCTTTTGCATCAACTACAGCCTCAGATTTGTAGTGCTGTTCAATCTCACTCGCTTTTCCAACAGCCAAGATCCTGCCATCGTTGATGGCCACTGCTCCATTCTCAATTATGTGGAGATCAAGCATCTCCTTCTTGCGAATTGGTTCTTTGCTTGATCCCGTGAGTGTGATCAGTTCGTTGGCTCTCTTGATAATCAGATCGATCTTACTTTTGGTCACCTTGGTCGCCTTTCTCAATAGCGTTTTGCACTGCAACTTCCAAGATCCTGTTGGCTTCAAGATTGTCGATTTTCAGGTAGTATGCTGCGATAGCTAGAACCGACTGCAATGGTGCCATCCCACAGAACTCTGACCCCAGAATTGGGACATTGTATCGATCCGCTTCTAGCTTCAAAAGCTCAAACACTCTGTAGAGAGGTGTTTTCTCAAAGTCAGTTATGCTCATCCCGATTTGCGTGATTCCTTTCCCAGGGATTTCAGCGCCCATGGCCTTCACTGTCGCGAATCCTCCTTTCCCTGCATGTAGAGCTCGGGCTATTTTCTTTGCAGTGCTCAAATCCGAGGTGCCTAGATTGACGTTGAAGCCGGCCATGACTTTGCGGGCACCAGTTATGGTTGCGCCTGCCGTAGCGTGAGGCTCGGCAGGTCCGAAGTCTGGTCTTCGATCAGGTTGCACAATCATCTCGGCCAAAGCCTCGTATTCTCCTTTTCTAATCCAATCCAAGTCACTTCGTTCAGGTTTGGTGGCTGCAGCTCCGTAGAGGTAGATCGGAACACTATGTTGGGCTGCTAGAGTGCGCCCAAATTCCTTTGATACTTTCACGCAATCATCAATTGTAGTGTTCCTGATTGGAATGAAGGGAACCACATCTACTGCTCCGAGTCGCGGGTGTTGTCCTTTGTGTTTCCTCATATCAATGAGGTCTATTGCTCTGGAGGAGGCGGAGAGAGCTGCTTGAAGCACGGATTCTTCGGTTCCTGCGAAAGAGACGACGAGTCGATTGTAGTAATCGTCATAAGTGTAATCAAGAAGATACGCTTGGGGAGTTCTTCTAATCTCGCCCAGGATAGCTTCTACGCTTTTTCGCTCAGAAGTACTGAAGTTCGCGACACACTCAATGGTCTTTCTCAACTTGATCCTCTCACGGTTCTGGAATAGAATTACTATTCGTTGCAGTAATTAAGATTGAGATTCGATTGGATCTGTCGTCACCTCTGCCACGCTACAAACATTTATAATCTGACATGATTTCCCATTATTTCCACTGTTAGTGGAGGAATTGAGGACTGCAACAAGGTGAGCGCTTCGAAATTCCAACATGGGAATGCATTTACTCTCTACTCTTGGATCTTGCGAACAGCATTCGCATCTCGAATTTCACTCTGGACACCATCATTGGAGTCTCAAGGGGTGGGTGGGTTCCTGCGAGAGTTCTCTCAGACTTGCTGAGCATCCATGATATTGGCAGTGTCAAAGCTGAATTCTATCTGGGAGTAAATGAAACAACGTCAGAACCAGTAATCACTCAGCCAGTCTCTGCCAATGTACAAGACAAGAGAGTGCTTGTTGTAGATGATGTTGCGGATACTGGAAAGAGTCTTCGTTTGGTCGAAGCCCATGTACTCCAGCATGGCGCAAACCAGCTCAAGATTGCCACTCTCTACTATAAGCCGTGGAGCGTCACATTGCCAGATTTTTACGAGAAACTTACCCGCGCGTGGATAATCTTCCCCTGGGAGAGGAAGGAGGCGCTGAAGAAGGTAATTGAGAAATCCATGAACCAGGATGAGCCCATAGCGGCCATCAAGGAGACCCTCATCAAATCAGGCTATTCCCCAGAGCTTATGGAGAGATTCTTAACGAAAGTCAATGAGGGTAGAGAATGATAAAGTGTGTTGAAGGATACGGGAAGTATGTAGGTCTTGTCGGCTTCAAAGACGCACACATTGATGACGCCAATTCTCTGCTGAACCAAGCTCGGAGGGAACTTCCAGATGTAGACATTCAGTTCTTCAATGCGTCGCTCGTCGCTGGATGGCAACATCTGTATTTCGCAGCAGTTAATGCCCTGAAAGCGTTCAGGAATAGCACAAACATCTCGAAAAGCATTGCTGTTGAAACTCTTCTCTACGCTTCGGCTCAAAGACAAATAAAGGCCGCCGTTGATCTAGTCGGACTGAAGAAAAACACATCGAAAATCGTGGTTCTAGGAGTCACAGATAGTTCAGAGATGGCAGCGCATATGATCCTTGCGACATTGAGATTGGTTCCTGGAGTGAGAGATGATTCAGTAATCGATCTTCATGATGAGAAAGTCAAGGAAATCAGAGACCTTTTCGAGATTACGGATACTGAACTCACAGCCAACTCGTCAGGTAGCCAAGGGGAAGCTGCTCTTGCAGACCTTGTGATTGAACACATGGCTCTCCTAGTGACTCGCCGGTGACTCTTCCTATACCTGCAAGGCTTAGAGATTCCTTTCTTTGCTTATAGAAAGTACTCCAGATGAATCAACAAGCGATACACCTGTTCGACCTCCAACAACCTGGACCAGTAGTATCTTGTCTGGCTTCGTCAAACTGACCTTCCGTTCAACTACTTCCGCGACTTCCCTAATCAACTCGCTTCCAGAGATTGAGGTGTGACGCTTCTCGACTGTAACACGAAATGTCTCACCTCTACGAATCTGACCAGCGATCCTAGACGCAGCCACCACGATTGCTCGAATATCGGAATTCACAACCTCATCAATTGGGATAATGCGCAGAACATAGCGGAACTCCGAAGGACGATCCTTCAGAAGATCCCGAAGCTTTTTGATGGCTTCGCTTGGTGGAAGTGATGTCTTCGCCGCGACGAGACCTGAGATTCCAGTTTTGTCGACGATTGATGTGTCATCTCCAACCTCACCTAGCAGATACCATGTTTCAGAGCAAGCCTGCGGTTCACTACCGCGCATCGTAGTTATCAGGAGGTTGAAGTCCTTAAGCATCGGCTCTTCCTCCCAGTTCATCAGTAGGAATATCGCGTTGTCTGCTTAAGCTTATATCGATTAAACTGGAGGTGAAAGCAGAAACCATCTATTGTCTGGATGGAGAGCCTGCGGTTCCCAGTGTGCATTTGTGAAGGGAACGCATGATCCTGGGGCTTTCCACCAAAACTCACCAAGATTGATGCTGGAACCGCAGACCTTCATGAGTCAGCCTTTCAAGCACTTAAGTCACTTGCACTTGCATACGCGCGACACAGGTGGGAGATGCCTGAAACTAATTCGCGCAGGTTATCCTTGGCAAAGCAGATTTGATAGCGGATAATCCTGTCGTAGGGTGCTACCTGATTCTATGTTGGAGTGTTCCGATCGGATTCAGAGTAATACTTGTGTCAGAGCTTCGAGCATTTGGCCAGTTATTTGACAGGTCTTCAGACGAGAGCTGCAAAAGTCTGGAAAGTGCCCATCTGACTTGTCCCACTAGGTTTGGCTCCTTCATGCGATCAGCGCTGGGGGTTTCGTTTTCTATAGTTGAGATGAGGCCCTTCGCGAGTTTGATTAAGGCGGTAGTTTGCGTTTTGGTCAGGTCTTCTCCAGGGTATTGTTGGAGTTCACTGATATACTCGTTTAGTGCACTTATCGCTTCATTTCCTTGTAGAATGTGAGACTCGGGAAGCTGAAACGCCTGCATGATCATCATTGTCAAATAGAGCAGATTTCTATAAATACAGTCTTCTGATACACGGTATATTACTACCTCCGATACGTGTGCCTCGGGATTAGTACATAGACACTTTGACCACCCCAGGGATCTTCAACACTTCAGAGATCAGTTCCCCCGAAACCTTCTTTTCAGTGATTAGCGCAAGCTTCGGCAAAGAATCGCAATGCAGCACCAATACCCGTCAAGAGGCTTTGGCAGCGAACCCCAATCGCACACGTCAGTCTGACCAGGTTTCTCGCGACACTGCACCATCACTGTCTCCGCCCCAAGCGCGTAAACATATATACCACCTTCCTCACCAAACCCTTATGGATCTTGGCATCGAAATCGAACTGATCGCTAGATTGGCTTTGGGTTTTGTTCTCAGTGGAATTGTGGGCTTGGAGAGAGAGGTTAGTCTCAAGCCAGCAGGTCTCCGAACTCACATCCTGGTCGGGCTTGGATCTACACTCCTGACGATTCTGTCGTCCCAAGGTTTTCCAGACTCTGATCGCTCTCGTATAGCGGCTTCCATTGTCGTAGGAATCGGATTTCTCGGAGCTGGAACAATAATCAAAACTGAAGAGAAGGTCATCGGGTTGACAACTGCAGCCACTCTTTGGATTGTCTCTTCAATTGGGATGGCAGTGGGGTCAGGCTACTATCTGCTCGCTATTGCAGTGACAATTCTTGCATTCTTAGTCCTCAGATTGGCTATATTTGAAAAGCCCAATCGCTGAACTCTCCACCCCAGCACAAGATGCTCACGCACGGTGGTGATTCCACTTTCTTGCTGGGCTGGCTACTGGAATGTAACAATTAAATATGTCAAATACAATCTGCAAAGAGGAGAAGACTAGTTGAAACTCACAGTGTCATCGTTGCAGCTGTGGTTTCTTGCAGTGCTGTGGCTTAATATAATGGATATACTGCTTACCAACCCGGTGTATGAATCTAATCCTTTCACCCTCTACTTGTGGGGAAAGATAGGCATTCTCCTTTCAGCATGGATCAAGATTGCACAGGTTCTATTTCTCGGCGTTCTGATACTCCTTACCAGAAAACTCGCCACACCACCAGAGTGGCACTATGTCAAGAAGCTGCTCCTCGGTATTCTTCTTGTACTGACGGCCTTCTACGTCATTGTCGTTGGATGGAACACAATCCTTTTTGTATCAACGGGAATCTTTCCTTAATGGAAAGAGTCAACTCTAGGCTGGAGACAGGGGAAAGCAAGCTATAGTTTCGTCCACGGACAGCGTTTGTAGGGACCAATTACAATCGTGACAATCGTGCCCAAAATCCCTTCAAGTTTCAACTCTTCATCCAGAAACGCGTTCAAGTCTTCCATCTTTTCCAGTATGACCTCGGTCACGATGTCAATGTCACCGCTTGTCCTGTACACTACTTGCGTGTCTGGATGTTTTGCAAGGTGTTCAGCAATTGGTCTTAATTTAGCTGGCTCAACTCGCAGCCCTATGAATGCCTTGATAACCCTACCCAGCTTGCGATAATCCAGAACCACAGTGAAACGCTCGATTATCCCATTCTTCATCAGTTTCCCGATGCGTCGTCTAACAGTAGCTTCATTAGCATCCACATCGTCTGCAATATGCACTATTGGCTTCCGAGCATCAGTGCGCAAGACTTGAATGATCTTCATGTCCAATGCGTCGATTATGGATAATTTCTCCGCAGTTCGTATCGGTGTCATCGGATTCACTACCACAAACTGTTCAAGTCACAGACAACTATGACAAAGATTCACAAACTGCAGTATGTTACATGAGTTGCCTTATTAGCTGTACTGATGCCGCAACGGATATGCCGCTCCTAGCTTCCAAAGGGAAGACAGCTCTATGGGAGGCTCTCCCCATAGTTGCCAGCTGCAATTACTATGTCGAAGATGTCGATCGCTCCATTACCATTAATGTCGCTGATAGGATCGTATTCTGGATCTCCGTCATTCGAGCCATAATCACCGGCCATTGTGACAATGTCAAAAATGTCCACATCATAGTCCCCGTCAACATCGCCTGGAATCGTGATAAGGACCGGACCACCCGCTAAAACATTGTCGCCGATGTATACTTCTCCGTCGACTGGCTCAACGGTTGATGTTATACTATAGTTGCCTGGGCTTTCTGAGGTGGTCTCCCAAAAGAAGAGGATTGAAGCGGTCTCGCCACCTGTGAGATTGAGTTGTCTGGTATCTAGCACAGTTCCATTGGCGCTCGTTGTCACATTCACCTCTTCCATGTAGTGACCTACATTGCAGACAGTGACATTGATCTGCGTGGAGTAGCCTTGACCAACAACGTTTCGTTTTGGAGCAACTTCCATGACTGTGAGATCATGTTGCATGATCTGGGGCAAGCGAGTATAATTGGAATTGTAGTAGTCCTCGAGAATGTCATGTCCATCGTAGAAAAAGAGCTCCACGTCGTACCAATCTTCTCCACTTCCTGCCGGTATGCGAAGAGACAGATCGCGCCATTCTTCGTCACTACCAAGAATGGTCCAAGACGTGCTGTTCATGTCAACGATGTTGCCAGTGGAGTTGATTAACTGACCGAGCAATACTACGCTGCTGGACACACCTGTAGTGTCTGCATCTACACGAATACGAATGGTATCGAAGTAGTCGTCAAAATCACTGTCCACGAGCATGTATGTGATTTCTGAAAGCGATTCTTGTGAAAGGGTGCCTGGATAATAGGATAGAATCAGCGCTTCCACAAACTCATCCCAAACTGTGTCTGAGCTCCATTCAATAGCTTCTGAAGAATACGTGTCAACGTACTCATCGACTGAAGAGGGCAGATGAATAGATAGACCATGGAGATCATAACTATTGATGTCGTGCCATTCAGCGATGCACGCGTCAATCAATGCGTCCATAACGTTTTGTGCTGCATTTGCTGTCTCCACGTCAGAAATGGTCGCTTCAAGGATTTGACAGAAGTCATAGAGATCACGCCAAGTTGTTGCAGTTTCGCCAGTGGCTGCATCATCTATCGCGTCGAGGATTTCGTAGATATGTGTCGGAAGGATACTATTCAGATGATAAGCCAAGTTGCTGACTTCTGGAGCCAGTTCATTGGCGACTTTCGTTGTGTTGAAAACTGAATGTGTATGAATTTCGAGACCGAAGCCTTGATTGAATGCCACAAACTGATTGTGCAGCAACATCGCAAATGCAGTTGCATTCATTGTTGGTGAGGCTACCAGCTGAGACAATATGTTGTTATATGGATAGCCTCTCAGACTGCTGACAACTTCCTCGGAAGCACTTATGATCTTCGCCCCTTCGCTGACCTCGTAGGCCATCTCAATCGAACCGCAGAAACACGCAGCGAATCCAATCACGTCCAGTTGCGTTCCAGTTAGCACAAGCACGTCGTTCAATGTGGCATGGATCTCAGATGATGTGAGCAAATCCCAGTCGTGAGAGGAGTCTGCGCAAATCGAGGTTAGCCATCCGTGATTCCAGAGAATCAGGGCATACTTCTCAGCAGGATATTGCACCAAAGACCACATAATGAAATCCTTGAGAGTTTCAGGATCACCCATGTTAACCTCTCCGAGGGAGAGACTGGCATTCTCTGGACTAGGAGTCATTCCCAGAGTAATATGGAATCGTTTGCAGTCCGTCCAATTCCCATACGCTTCAGAATACTCTTCTACGCGATCTAGTTGCACCACCACATTCACATCGGCTGATGAACCAATCTGAGCCAGCTTGGAAAAATCTGTGATCGCGCTGTATTCCAAATCATTGTCTGCATCCATGTAAATCATGATCGTCCAGTCTACAGGGTCTGAACCACTGACACTCACCATTCGAGAGAAAACCGTGACCAACAGGATCACTGCCAGAACTATGACTTTCTGCATCAACCCACCAACAATAGATATCTTCCAATAACTTTACAAACCTTGTCCTGGCTGTCAGCGTGTACCGCGTATACATCATGCAGCATGATCTCAGACACCAACAGGTTGATACATGTAATCTCCGGAATAAGTATAACCGTCATATGACGTTTATCAACACACTGCCTGAGCCGGCCCAATGCGCCGTCGTCTCAAGCTGCGAGAAGCACCAAAGCTTATTTCCGATCCCACAGAAACGAACGCTCAGACAATTCCTCGAGTGCTGAGACCGACATCCAGCTGAAGGATTGTGATCAGAAGTTGAGCGGAGCTTGCGAACGCCAACGTAAGCATTACGGAAGAATCAACCTGTTGATGCTCGTGGTAGGTTGGACCACGGGCCTTCTGGTTGTATCTTTGCTACTGACTTCGTTTCTACCAGAACTTGCTGAAACTCTAGGTCCTGGTGAACCTACTTCTACATTGTTCGGAAAGGCGATCGTGTCTTTCCTCGCACCGCCGTTGGTTACAATTTGGGCTGTAGGAATTGCACTGATCATGTACATGTACCAGATGCTCTGCTGGTTTCCGACTCTCACGTTCACGGCTTCAAATCTAGTTTCGGCTCTGTTCAGCTTTCCGCTGTCGACGTTTCTAACCATCGGAACTCTTGTTCTGATGATTCTCATTATTCTGAACACTCACCGACGTCGAGGGTTTCAGACTTTTCCGCAAACGACATTGACAGCGGAAAATCCCAGCGAATGATCCAGAAACTAGCAGATTGGGATTCTTCCATAAGCTAAATCATTTGTGAATTTGTCGATGTCCGCTAGTTCTGAATCCATAACTTCTCTTATGTTCTTCTCAAGATTGTGAAGATGGTTGCCTGACTTCAGAACTACCTGAGCTGCGGCAATTGCGGGGTCATCGATAGGTTTCCCTATTTGGCTGAGTAGCCATATGTAGACCTCCTCTAGCCCTGGGACGCTTTCATAGACACTTGCTGCGATTCTGTGGGTTAGAAGATTGTATATCTTTCCCACGTGGCTAACTGGGTTCTTGCCAGCAGCAGCCTCAGAGCATGTTGGGCGATTGAGAGGTATAACACCATTCACACGGTTTCCTCTACCGACTTCGCCAGAATCCCCGCTCTCAGCACTTGTTCCCAGCACTGTCAAGTAGACACCATTCACTCCACGACCTTCAACGTCCAGAGTATTCAAATCGACGTTAACTTCATCGAAGACAGCTTTCGACTTCACAATGTTCTGCACATGCTCAAGGATTTCGTTCTTCTTCCGGAAATAGTCTTCTTCGGTCTCAACGTATCTGTCAACGAAAGCCATTGACATTGTCATGTTCACTTTGTTGTTTTGCCTAAGCCCCATGATCTTCACATCCTCTCCCGACTCCGGAAACTTCTTCTTGAAAGCCAGAGAGTTCACATACTGCTCCGTCTCCAACACTACCTTTTCAAGTCGAGACATAGGTGCATATCCTACTGCAGCTGAAGTATCGTTGGCACCAAGCACTCGTCCTTTCCGATTGAAAATGTCAACCAACTCTGGCGACCCTGGCTTCAATTCTGCACAGTATTTAATGTGTTCCTCAGGGTTCACAAACCGCAGATGCGTCGTAATCCATTCCTTTGCCGCTTGGACAGCCAGTTCCTCAACAGGGATTGTGATGTTGTTCGCTTTGCTTGTAGCTCTGTCCCCGAATATTAGCAGCATGGGTTCCTTGACGTATCCTCCTCCANNTTGTCTGCGTTATGATGCATGATGAAACCCACCTTGTCGATATACTCTTTGCAGAGGCGCACAGACACTCTATCCATAATCGCATCGCACATTGAATCAGGATGACCCAGTCCTTTTCTCTCTACAATCTCAACTCTCTGCTGCTCAGTCGGCGTGCGAATTGACTGGTCGATCAGAATGTTTCTCAGCCTACCATCACCTTGGGAAGGCTTTTCCCATACCTCACAATATATATGTTCCGATACTCATGGTGCATAATAGATAACTGGAGGTTATAGCGCATGATGCTGACTGGCTCTCACCTGAGAAGACTCAGAANNCAGAAAAGAGACGGGGCTAACTCAAAGACAACTCGCGCAACTTGTAGGAGTCTCACAAGCTCACATTGCGAAGATCGAAAACCTGAAGGTTGACCCGAGGCTATCCACCGTCAACAGAATTCTTCAGGTCCTAACAGAAGGCACTGCGAGAAAATGCAGCGATATCATGACTCGCAACGTTGTCTCCGCAAAACCGGATGATAAGATTCTTGATGTTAGCAGAATCATGATCAAGAAGGCAATATCCCAACTCCCTGTAGTGCAAGCTGGCAGAGTCGTTGGCACCGTAACTGAAGAAGCCATTATCAGAAATCTCCACATCAACATCGCAGATGAGACAGTCAACGGAATAATCGATGCCCCACTGCCAGGAATCCCTGAAAGCACAACTGTGAATGTGATCCGGCCTCTGCTGGAGGAACATTCAGGCGTGTTAGTCATGCGGCAGAGTGAAGTAGTTGGCATCATCACACGATCTGACTTGCTGAAAACTCTGTCGAAGATAATCTAGCTGAACCTCGTTCTTCTACATCTAGCTGTAAATTCTTCTCTTTAATGCTGTGCAAAATTGATAAATACTTGCCTCACCTAGGTGAACTCATGGACGACGCCGTCGGAATGGAATGCGGAGTATTCAGCGCCGTGGATTTTGAGGGAAAGAGCATCTTCCCCTATATCTATTGGGGCATGCGCAGCCAGAATCACAGAGGACACCAGTCCTATGGCTTCTTGACCTACAACGGAGCCTTCAATGTTCACCGGAACTTAGACCTTATACCCAAAATAAAGCAGGAGCACATTGAAGACTGGCAAACCCTCTTGCCAGGACACGTCGGCATCGCCAATGTACGATACACCACATCAGGGCGATTGAATGAAGAAGCCCTCATGAGAGGAACACAACCTGCAAAGGTAGAAACGGACAAAACGAAGCTGGCCATCTCGTTCAACGGAAACATTGTGAACACTGTTCAACTGAAGAGAGAGCTCTGCAGAGCTGATCCCAGCTTTTCCTATGAGTGCGACGCAGAACTCCTCTGTCGCAAACTCGTGGCTGAGCTTGACAGCAATTCTGACTTGACTTCTGCGGTTCAGAAGTGTATGGAAGATGTGGAGGGAGCATTTTCGGTGAGTGGAATAACCGAGCAGGGTGAACTATTCGCGTTCAAGGATCCATACGGGCTGAGACCACTCTGCTGTGGCACCAATCCGCAGGGAAATATCCTTGCGTTCTCATCTGAAACGGTAGGGCTTGACATTAATGGTTTCACTAGCAGCTTTGAAGTCAAGCCCGGAGAGTTTGTAGTGGCCACCAAGCAGGGCTTCGAAAGAGAACAGCTTGTACGCAAGAACCGAAAAGCATTCTGCGCCTTTGAATTCGCATATTTCGCGCGGCCAGATTCAAGACTTAATGGTAGTTTCGTGTATGAAGTGCGCGAGGAATTCGGCAGAAACCTAGCCCGAGAATACCCTGAAGTTGTAAAAGATACAGATCTAGTTGTCTCCCTGCCTGAGACAAGTGACGATTGTGCCTTTGGATTCCATGAAGAGACTGGAATACGTTGGGAGCGATGCACACGAAGACACAGATACGTAACAGATCGAGCGTTCATTCTTCTCTCAAACGAACGATTTTCCACTATCAACAGAAAGATCAACATTGTTGATCAGAAGCTGGCAGGCAAGAACCTGGTTGTTATTGATGACAGCATTGTCAGGGGAGATACAACTAGAGTTGTCGTTGAGAAAATGCGAAAACTCGGTGCCCACAGGATCAACTTATTCATCACGTTTCCCAAGATTTGCGGGCCTTGCTTCTATGGGATAGACATGGCAACATATGGCGAGCTAATCGGGTCAACACACACTCCTAGCGAAATAGCTGAGATGGTCGGTGCTGATTCGGTTCATTACCAATCAATTGAAGGATTTGTCCGTGCTACTGGTATGCAGAGACATGATCTATGTTTCGGATGCATCACAGGAAAGTATCCGACCCCTCTCGCACAGAGACTAGCAAAATGGATGCGCAAACGATTTGAGGAGGGTCACAAGGAGAGTGGAAGGATCTACGAGGTCGATGTTGAGAATTTCCTCTAAAGGCAGTTCATCACCGCTGGAAGCACAACCTCTGGGATGAAGATCATGGAGAGCATAGGTGTTCTAGTCGTTTCTTACGGAGCACGAGAAGCGTCTATTGTAGACGCACTGCATCGAAGTCTCGAGTATAAAGTGGACATCTACGTCACAGACAAGCAACGAAATCCTTTCAACCTCAAGAGGGCCACTGAACATGTCGTTGTTCCAGATCTGGACATACACAAGATCTGCAGATTTGTAGCAAGAAGACGGGGAAAAATCGACTTCGGGATAGTTGGGCCGGAGAAGCCAATAATCAATGGGATACGAGACATCATTGAGGGAGAGACCAAGGTACCAATCATCTGTCCAACCAAACAGTGCGCTATCGAAGGAAGCAAAGTGGCCCAGCGACTACTCTTTGAGAAAGCCGTGCCTAAAGCCAATCCCAGATACAAGGTTTTCAACCCAGAAGAGCAACGAAGCCAGCATTCTATCAAACGAACTGTCTTCAAGTGGCTTGACGAACTCAACAACCAAGCGGTTGTCAAGCCCGATGTGCCAGCGGCAGGTAAAGGGGTCGGTGTCTGGGGAGATCATTTCCAGAGCAGGGACGACCTATTCGACCACTTCCTAGCCAACTATGAGTATGGGAGTGTCATAATTGAAGAGAAGCTTGACGGTGAAGAATCCAGTTTCCAAGCTCTTTGCGACGGGAAGCGACTTGTCGCCTTGCCCGAGACGCGTGACTACAAGAGAGCCTTTGAANNCTTTGAAGGAGATGAGGGGCCAAACACAGGAGGAATGGGGTCCTACAAAGATCGCGGCGAAATACTCCCGTTTATGACCAACGTTGACCGGGAGAAGGAGACGGAGATTGTAACCAGGATTTTTGAAGTTATGAGGAAACAGGGCAGCGGAGACGATCTAAGAGGAGTTCCGTTCTACGTAGCGTTCATGCACACAGCAGATGGCCCAAAAATCCTTGAAAACAACAGCAGACCTGGTGACCCAGAAATAATCAATCTACTCCCGCTTCTTAAACAAGACTTTGTCAACCTATGCTACAATATGCTTGAGGGGACTCTGACCAAAGTCGACGTCGAAGGCAAAGCCTCCGTGGTGACCTACAAAGCGCCGCCTAGCTACGCGGGCTATTTGGATGCATTTCCAACCCGCGTCGCTGCAGATGAGCTTGACATGAACATAGACTTGTCAAAAGCATACATGCTGGAGAAGACCCTAGAGGACAGCATCAGAATTTTCCCAGCATCAATTGAGCTTCGACACGGGAAATCCTTTGCATTGACTTCCAGAGCGGTCGCTGCTGTAGGAATTGGAAGCAGCCTCTCGGATGCCCGTAATCTTTCACTGAGAGGAATTCGTGCAATTGAAGGTGGAGCTCTTTGGCATCGCAACGACATTGCCGCTCCAGAGCACATCCAAAAGAGTATCAGCCACATCGATCTCCTGAGGCGCCCTGACAAGTGATGAAAGACAGGATCCTTGTCACTGACTGTGAAGGCCCCATCTCCAAGAACGACAACGCCTTCGAACTATCATCGGAATTCATATCTGATGGCGAACGACTTTTCACGCAGCTTAGCCGATACGATGACGTCCAAGCTGAGATCATCAAACGTGAAGGATACAACGCTGGAGACACACTGAAACTCATCGTCCCGTTTCTGAAAGCCTATGGAGTCACCAGCAGAGAGATCATGGAATTCTCTGCCAAGACCATTCTGGTGATGCCTGACGCCAAAGAAACACTCCAAGCCTTAGGGGAACACATGCCGAGTTTCATTGTCAGCACCAGTTACGAGCAGTACATCGAGGCTTTGTGTGACGCCTTGGAGTTTCCATTTGAGAACACGTATCACACAAAACTTGACATTGACAACTTTCCAATGAACGATCAAGAACAGAGAAGAATCAAGCAGCTAGCACATGAAATATGCGCGATGCCTCCAATCGAAGTCCCTCAAGGAGCCAAATCTGTTTGCGACCTGGTAGAACAGAGTAACCAGTCGGTAAAGAGAATCAGCGAGATTCTCTGGAACGAGATAGCCCAGATGCAACTCGGGCGAAGATTCAGTTCAATGAACCCAATGGGAGGAACCCAAAAAGCGCGAGCTGTGACACGTATCGCCAACAACGTTGGGAGCAGTCTAGACAGAGTAATGTATGTAGGGGACAGCATCACTGACGTAGACTGCCTACGACTCGTCAAGAAGAGCAGCGGTCTCACCATCTCCTTCAACGGGAATGCCTATGCAGTCAACGGAGCAGAGATTGCGGTCCTCTCTCACACTTCCTCACCAATTGCGATTCTGGGTCTCATTTTCAGCGAGCTCGGCAGAGATTCCACGCTCAAACTAGTACATCAGATGGAACAGGATGGCATCCGAAAGACAGTGCAGGAGTCCAACCTTGATCCTGCCATCAAACACAGCATTCGTGAGTTACTATCTAAACACCTGCCACAAATTCGCTTAATAACCTCGGAAAACATAAGAGAAATCGTCGATGCAAGTTGCCTCTTTCGAAAACTCGTGAGGGGAGCGAAGATCGGAAATCTAGGCTGATGCATTCTCAGTTTGAGGAAGCTTTAGAGGGTTGTACATGACCGCCGCAATAGAAGACACATACGCTGAAGTTTTCGAAGGACTGTACACAAGGATCATAGTCACAGCTGATGACGAAGATATCTTGAAGGCTGCTGCTCAAGATTCAACATCGACACCTTCAATCGTCATTGGCAGAGTGGAAGGAGGTGTAGAAACCTATGTCAGTCCAAGAGACACTCCAGATGGCAGAGTTGGTGCAATCCTACAATTCTGGGGTCGACTTGACGAAGAGAAACCTATAGAACATTCGCTGGACAAGTTTGAAACCGAATTGTCTTATAGAATCCGACAAGACATTCTGGTCAAACCCTTCACAGCAATCTTTGATGCAGTGAAAGGTGCGCACGGAGAACTGGATATGATGGGGAGGGTCGGGCATTGCGGAGACGGGTTCGAACGCGAGATCACGCTCTATGGTCGTCAGATGATTTCCATCCCCATTATGGTTCCAGACTTCAAGATTGAACGCACCCTTGGCTACGCGAAGGGAATTATGGGTGCGAATTTCTGGTATATGTGCGAAACCAAGAACGCAGTAATGGTCGGAGGAAAAGAAGCCATCAAAGCGATAAAGAAAGTCGAGGGAGTCATCGTTCCTTTCGGTATTTGCGCCGCAGGATCAAAGCCTGAAACACAATATCCCTCGATAGGGCCAACGACTAACCATCCATATTGCNNAAACACTGGGGCACTCATCGAAAGTTCCTTCAGACATCAACTTCATTCCTGAAATCGTCATCAATGGTGTATCCCTGAAAGCAGTGACAAGAGCAATGCAGGTTGGAATAGAAGCAGCACGTGCCACAGAAGGCGTCCGACTAATCTCTGCTGGAAACTATGGAGGAAATCTAGGCAAGCACAGAATCTACCTGAAAGAGCTGTTCACATGACCACTCTTGAAGCAATTGGATTCGGAGCCCTCAATGTAGACAAGCTCTACAAAGTGCACAGCATCGCTGGACGAGATGATGAGAGTTTCGTCATAGCTTCAGAAGAATCATCTGGAGGCTCTGCTGCAAACACCACTGTAGGTCTGGCCCGCTTGGGAGTGCGAACAGGATTCATCGGCAAAGTAGCTGAAGACCATGACGGAAACCGTTTGCTTAGAGATCTGAACAGCGAGAACGTTGACACCACAGGTGTAGCGACCGCCAAGAGTGGCCACAGCGGATTCGTCATGGGCTTCGTCGACAAATCAGGCGAACGAGCCTTGTATGTAGCCCCAGGAGTCAACGACACGCTAGTCTTCGATGAAATACGCCTAGATTGCCTAAACGGAGTCCAGCTACTACACCTCACCTCCTACGTCGCAGAAGAGCCTTACAATAGCCAAAAAGAACTCCTGCAAAGACTACCGGAAAATGTCATCGTGAGCCTCGATCCTGGTATGCTCTATGCCAAGAGAGGCCTGGCCTACTTACGACCGCTACTGCGACGCACCAATATTTTCCTGCCAAACCAAGCTGAACTAAAGCTGCTCACAGGCCGTGAGCATGAAAGTGCCGCTCTAAAACTCTTAGCGGAAGGCGTACACATCGTAGGTGTGAAGCTAGGCAAAAGGGGGTGTTTCATAACTAACGGTGAAGAGACACATACTTTGAAGCCCTATGGAACTCACGTAGTTGACACGACCGGCGCAGGAGATGCGTGGAACGCGGGGTTCCTCTATGGAATATTGCGAGAGAAAAGCTTGATCGAGTGTGGCAAGATTGCAAACTTCGTTGCATCCCGATGCATAACTCAAATGGGAGCAAGAAGTGGACTGCCTACATACTCAGATCTCAGTCTCATGGCAGAGTAGGTTGCACACCAGCGATGCATTTTGAAAACCTTAAAATAAGGTTGAGTTCGGTAATCTCGGTCTGTGTGATGATAGAATGAAGATACTGGTATTGGGCTATGGGAATATTGGGAAACTCATCGCAAGGGATTTGTCAGACAGCTTGCCCAGTGCAGAACTCAGTGTTGCGGGGAGGCACAGAGAGAACCTTGAAAACACGGTGAAAAACATCAACAAGGAAAGAGTATCTGCAGTTACATTGGACGCTTATGATTTCACCGAGCTGGTTTCGACCATCGAGAAGTTTGACTTAGCAATCGGAGCCCTGCCGGGGGATGTAGGTTATCAGTCCCTAAGAGCCGCAATCAAAGCAAGGGTTGATTTTGTCGACGTGTCTTTCATGCCTGAAAACCCTTTGCCGCTGAACGACACTGCAACAGAGGCAGGCATAGCGATTGTACCAGATTGCGGCATTGCCCCTGGAATAAGCAACCTACTAGTTGGTCACGCAACAAGTAAGATCGATACAGTTGAAAGTGTTAAGATTATGGTAGGCGGACTACCTGAGACACCAGTTGACCCTCTAGACTATACTATTACCTGGTCGCCTGAGGGCTTGGTCGACGAATACACAAGGAAGGCCACGATCATTAAAAATGGGAAATTAGCTCAAGTTGATGCTTTGACAGGATTGGAGGAAATTGATTTTCCAAAGGTTGGAAAACTTGAAGGCTTCTACACAGATGGGCTTCGCACGCTGATTCATACGGTCAAAGGCGCCAAAACGATGTGGGAGAAGACCCTCAGATATCCGGGGCACGTTCAGAAAGTGAAACTGATCAAAGCGCTGGGATTCCTCGATAGCCGCCCGATAAGAGTCGGAGGAGTCAGAATTGCACCACGAGACGTGACAACCAAACTCTTCGAACAGAAGCTCCAGAAACCTCATGTCAAGGACATTCTCGTAATGCGTATCGAAGTCACCGGGAAAATTGGGGAAATCGAACAGCGATTCACCTACCAAATGCTTGAATGCTATGATAAGAAGAACAACGCAACAGCCATGGCGAGAACGACTGGATATCCAGCCTCAATAGTCGCACAACTCATAGCTCAGAAAGTCATAAGAGAAACCGGAGTCATTCCTTTGGAGAAGCTCGGATCAAACGACACCATTTTCAGCAAGATAATCACCGAATTAGAAGCCAGACAGATGAAGATCGCTATGGCGAACAACGAGGTGTGTTGATCCAGCAATATCCGTGCGCCACTCAAGGTTTTTATAAAGACTCAACGAAGAACAATGGGGAAAATCTTGTCCAAAGAAGAGAAGATGCTGGAGGAACTCACGAAAATACGCGAGCTATTGACCCCTGCACCATCTCCACCGCCGCCAAAAGGTCTCTGGAAGGAGTTCATGGACTTCATCTCGAAATACAAGGTCATGGGACTTGCTGTGGCCTTCATCATGGGTGTCTATCTAGGTGCCCTCGTCCAAGCATTTGTTACCGGTTTGATAATGCCAATTATTGGATTAGCAATACCGGGACTTGGGAACTTGGCGACATTCAGAGTTCCGATTCCTGCTACGGCTCTGGACAGCCAAGGAAACCCAGTTGACCCCAATTATGTCGGGCAATTGTTTGGGGTAGGAGAATTCCTTGCTGCACTGATAACCTTCGCTATTGTAGCCGCAGTGATTTTCATTCTGGTCAAAGTCACAAAACGATGGGGAATCGAGTAGCTCGCGTCACCCCACCCTTTTTTCTGTCGGAGCGGAGAACCCTACGAACGACACTCACACGTCTGCACTACAGACGAGAGTGGAGCGAGTGGAGACAGGGAGGGGATATTGAAGAGAGGTAAAAATTCGATGCCTCACACCCGCCACCGTGAATTGGAAGCACATCATCTTATATTCTTTGTTCTCAAACGAGAACAATGTGAGACATGAAATGGCAAAGCTGTTCCACTCATTATGCATGAGGTATGCGATAATCCCACTCAGAACTTTCTAGTCAAGTGCTGGACAACTGAGTCAAAGATTAATCTGCCATCACCGAATGATGGAAACGTCTCACAGCGTGTCCACGATGGAAGTTCCCATCCGAAATATGCGCGTTCAGGATGAGGCATCAACCCAAACACTGTCCCTGTTTGACTGCAAACACCTGCAATATCGCTGAAAGAACCATTAGGATTCTCAGGGTATTTCCCATCGGCACTTTGACCATCCTGATGGCAATATCTGAAAACGAGCTGATCAGACTCAACTAGTTTCTCAAGTTGGGAGTCCTCCTCATCCTTGCGGAACATGAACCGACCTTCAGCATGTGCCACCGGCATTTGAATGACACTCTGTGGTGGAATCTTGCCAGTGAATACACAGTTGCCTTTGCTTTGATGACTGAGATAGATCCACCGGCAACAATATCCTATTGGAACGTTCGTTCCCAAGGCGGCTTCCGGAAAGGACGCAATTCCCCTGAATTGTGGAAGTAGCCCAGCTTCTATCAGGACCTGAAACCCATTGCATATTCCAAGAATGGGGCGCTCCTCATCCATGAATCGCTCAAGATCTTTGCCGAGTTTGATCAAAATCTGCTTCGCCCAGATTGCCCCAGCGCGGACATAGTCTCCATGGGAGAATCCTCCAGGTATTATGAGCATCTGATATTCAAGGAGGTTGCCGTTCCTTGCAAGTTGATTCACGTGAACAATCTCCGCTGTCAGTCCTGAGTTCTCACAAGCCCGTTTGGTTTCTGCATCACAGTTGGTTCCCGCTACTCGCAGAATACATACCTGAATTTCTTCGCGATTCACCATTCTCTCTCCATGTAGCTCTTCCAAGCCCTCAGCAGTTCGTCCAACTCGGCTTCAACAATCAGGTTGTCATCCAGTCCATACACACTCAGTTGCGGATCGGTCACTACTTCACCCAGGTGCGCGTGGGGAACAGCCTTCATGGTTGCTTCAAACTCGTCTTTCAGATTCTTCGGCACCTCAACAAGAAACCTGCTGTTCGACTCGGAAAACAGCAGAAAATCATCTCTTTCCGTGTTTCCATTGCGAGGAACACTATTGAGATGGAGCTCAACGCCGCAATCTCCACTGATTGCCATTTCAGCAGCTGCCACTGCAAGTCCCCCTTCTGAAAGATCGTGACATGCTCTGGTCAGACCCCGATCGTGAGCCCGAGTAACGGCATCCATCACCTGTTTCGCGTGACTGAGTCGAACTTTGGGAACTAGGTTGCCAACGAATCCATTCTCCCGATAGTACGCCGATCCTCCCAGCTCTTTCAAGGTCTTACCAACAACATAAATCGGATTTCCAGGTGACTTGAGGTCCAGTGTAACGGTCTTTCTAATGTCAGGATGGATGCCGATTGCGGTAATCAGCAGCGTGGGGGTAACAGAACCTAGTGGCGATTCATTGTACAAGCTGTCTTTTCCGGAGACAAATGGGGTCTTGAATCCTTTGGCGAACTTGTAGCACGCTTTGCATGCTTCTACTAGGCTCTTCAGGTTTGCAGGTTTCTCAGGGTTTCCCCAGACGAAGTTGTCCAGCAGTGCGATCCTTCGACCGCCCACAGCGATGTTGTTTCTGATCGCCTCATCTATTGCGGACGCTGCCATCCAATAGGAGTCGATTTTTCCATAGTTTGGGTTGATCCCACAAGATATCGTGACTCCTTGCCAGCTGCTATCAACCGGCTTAAGTACGGCTGCATCGCTTGGTCCTGCAGATGATCCGTGTAGTGGTTTCAGAACTGTGTTCCCTTTCACCTCATGATCATATGTTCTCACCACTTTCTCTCGACTCGTGATGTTTGGGGCAGCGAGGAGTCTCAAGAGGGTCGATCGGAGGTCACGGGGTTCTTGAAAAGTTGGCTCTGTGGCTGGTTTTCTTGTCCATATTGCAGACCACTCAGGTCGTGGTGGGCTGAACAGGAACTCAATCTCCAATTCTGCGACTTTCGAACCTTTGTAGAGTACTACAAGATTTCCGTCATCAGTGAGCTCACCAATAGGTGTTGCTTCAACATCTTCCTTATCGAAGATCTCTCTTGCTGCCGCAAGGTTTTCAGGGGGAATGAGAAGCAGCATTCTTTCT
>JABAOC010004159.1_pt1 | contig 31035 bp, 27 predicted proteins | sample 7062161 | NCBI WGS metagenome assembly JABAOC01 (sample SAMN14538625, study PRJNA623070) | marine sediment metagenome | biome: marine biome [ENVO:00000428]; feature: marine pelagic biome [ENVO:01000023]; material: deep marine sediment [ENVO:00002113] | place: India: Gulf of Khambhat ... | reverse complement strand
TATTTACCTTGGCGATTCATGATGGCAACCGGGAAGGTGGATTCAGTCACCAGTGGATTGAGGGAATTAGGTAGAGTAGGTAGTTCAGAAGCGATCCGTTGGATGGATCCCCAGTGTTCCGGCGATCTCGGCTTGGTTAGTCGAATAGCCCGACCATTTCACCATGAGTAGACCAACTCCAAAACCAATAATGGAAATGTCAAAACGTTAGCAAAAACGTTAGCAAGCCCGCCGTTTCAAACAAAAAAGAGGCCAGCCCCAATTTGCCAACCTCTTGAAATCTCAGCTAATTTTGATGGTCGGGGCGGCCGGATTTGAACCGGCGACCACTTGCACCCCATGCAAGTACGCTACCAGGCTGCGCCACGCCCCGACGAACTGGCTAAATTTTAAGGCGTAATATAACCAATTTTCTCCGAAATGTCCAGGTATTTTTGCACGGCCGCTCGTTCGGGGAATATCCGGGATAGATCTCCTTGGGGAACAAAGTGATGACTGAAAAAGTCGCTCGTCGCTGCTCAAAATACCAGAGAAACCGAACTCCGGCGTTTCGGCCCACAAGAATATTGGAATAATGGAATACTGGAATGATGGGGGGTATTACTCGGATAGAGGTTGGAGGAACGTCCCGCTGCGCGGGACTTAAGGCCTGAGGCCAAGAATCTTTTGCTTTCTCTTTTTGCGAACCGCTCCTGAACCAAAAGTAACGCTTTTTCCGCTCTTAATACACAATCTTCCAATATTCCAACTTTCCATCTTTCCATGTGGACAGCAGCAATCGATCGTGACAAAAAAATACGATTTCAATATATTGCAGAAATTCCGAGACGTTTAATTTGCGCTCAGAGCTCTTTTTTCAGTTTTTCCGGGGCCTCGTAAAAAATGCTTGACACAAACCGATATATTGGATGGTTTCGTATGCACATAAAGGGGCTTGACGCCCTCGTAATCCCAGGTCTCAGCTGAAAATAATCCCTTGGACTCATCCAGCGATAACCACTGCTGTATGGCTTCTCCGTTCCTCACCCGAAGAGGTGACGTTCATATCTCAGGGCTTCATTCCTTCACAGTAAACTGGGAAAGGAGGGATAAATATCAGTAAATCTTTAAGGGCTCGATGCCCTCCCCCATAGGGCTCCGGCCTATTTGGGGTGGCGGTAATCCAACGAAAAGCTAAATGCCAAACTAAAGGAGGATGAAATGAAAAAACTAAGGATGATTTCAGTTATCGCGTTATCCATTTTGCTCAGCGGCTCTCTTCTTGCTGGCGGGGCAATGGCGGAGAAAAAACCCGTGGTCGTCTACACTTCCATGGAGACAGATGAGACGGTTGAGTATCTCAAGTTGGCGAAGAAACAGCTATCGGATTTGGATATTAAGACTATTCGGTTGTCAACGGGAGAACTCGGCGCGCGGATGCTGGCGGAGAGGAAAAATCCTCAGGCGGACTGCGTCTGGGGATGGGCGGTGACCAATATGGCCGATTTCGCCGATAGGGGCTTACTGGTAAAATACAAACCCAAGGGCTGGGCCAAGATTCCTGATAAGTTCAAGGACCCGGATGCTTATTGGACAGCCATCGACCTCTATACGGCCGCCTTTGTCCTCAACACGGAGGTGATGAAGAAACATAACCTTCCCAAACCCAGTGGCTGGAAGGATCTGTTAAACCCCGTCTACAAAGGGATGCTCGTCATGCCAAACCCGGCAAGCTCAGGGACGGGGTTCTTACAGGTGGCGAGCCTTCTGGAAATGCTCGATCCGGATTATGCGACAAAACCGGTGAAAAAGAACAAGGGATGGGATTTCCTCAAGAAACTGGACAAAAACATGGCTCAGTACATTAAGAGCGGGTCAAAGCCGGCAAAACTCACCGCTGCCGGGGAATTTGCAATCGGCGCCTCTTTTGCCTTTGTATACTCATCCCTCAAGAAAAAGGGATTCCCGGTGGAGATGGTGCTTCCGGCCGAGGGAGCGGGTTATGAATTGGAGGCCAATGCCCTTTTGAAAGGGGCCAAACACAAGAGGGAGGCGAAGAAATTTCTGGACTGGGCGATTAGCGAAGGTGCCATGAGGGATTACGCCAAATTTAAGCTCGGTGTGACCCTTCCCGGAATTCCCGGCCCTGCGGACCTTCCCCAGCTAAAGACGATTAAGCTGGCACCCATGGATTTCCCGTGGCAATCGACAAACAGGGGTGAGATTCTGATCGTATGGCAGGATCTCTTCCTGAGATAACGGGCAGGGACACGTGGAAAAGGGCGGGGTTTTGCTTCTCTTCTCCGCCCTTTTCCAAAAGGCAGTAGCAGGAGACGTGAGAAGTTTTCTTGCTCTGTTCGGTTTGTTTGGTTCATTTGGTTTATTTGGTTTGCTGAAACGCAATACCGGAGGGATTAATTAACAGAAAGGCAGTTTTCCCTAAAATAGAACCATTCACTCAGGATTGAATATCGAGGGAAAGGATGTCGAAGGATCTGAAACTGGAGAACCTCATCAAGATCTTCGGAACCCTTGTGGCCGTTGACAGGGTTAGTCTGGAAATCAAGGAGGGGGAGTTCGTCTGCCTTCTGGGACCCAGTGGCTGTGGGAAGACCACCATCCTCAGGATGGTCACCGGGTTCGAGACGCCAACAGAGGGGAAGGTTATCTATGATGGCAAGATCATAAACGAACTCATGCCGCAACAGAGGGATTTCGGAATTATCTTCCAGTCCTATGCCCTCTTCCCGAATATGAACGTCCATGACAATATCTCATTCGGGCTGAAGATGCGGAAGGTCCCTAAGAAGCCAATGGGGGAGAGGGTTAAGGAGATGTTGGATCTGGTTGGCCTCTATGACTGGAGGGAGAACTACCCAGCCCAGCTCAGCGGTGGCCAACAGCAGCGGGTGGCACTGGCCCGTGCCCTTGCACCCAATCCCAGCGTCCTGCTTCTCGATGAACCTTTAAGCGCGTTGGATGCGAAGATCAGGGTGCGATTGAGGGCCGTGATCAAACGGCTCCAACAGGAATTGGGTATTACCATGATCTACGTTACCCACGATCAGGAAGAGGCCCTGGCCATTGCCGATCGGGTCGTGGTGATGGAGCAGGGAAAGATCAAGCAGGAAGGAACCCCCCTCGAGATCTATAAATTCCCCACATCTGGCTTTGTGGCGGATTTCGTTGGGACGTCGAATTTTATTAAAGGGAAGCGCACGAGGGATAAGGTGCTATTTAAGGATTGGGAGTTTCTCGTTTCGGGCATAGAGACCATGTCCGCAGAAGAGATCTATCTGGCCATTCGACCCGAAAAGGTTGAGGTAATGAGGCCGGGGGAAAAGCAAGAGGCAATGGAAAGATCAAACTTCACCCATGGGAGGATAGAGGTGGTCACCTTTTTGGGGGCAGTAGTGAGGCTGGTGATATCCATGGATGGGGAGGAGATCATATGCGACATGGTCGAGAAGGATTTTGAACTGAAAAAGCTGTACCGGGGAGATTCCGTGGACCTCTACTTCCCTCCGGAGGCATTCCTGGCCTATCCATCATCCTCCGAGGAAGAATAGCATTGTAAAATGAATGGTTCATGACGGATAAAGCAGGAATAGATACATACGCTCGACCCTCAATAAAACTGAAGGTCGATAAATTCATCGTCATCGTCGTTACGGTCTGTATCGCACTCGCCCTCGTATTTTTCATGCTCTTTCCCATCGGTACCATCCTGAAGATGAGCTTCATAAAGGAGGGGAGCTTCACCTTAGAAAACTACTTCAAGTACTTCCAAAACCCCCGCATCTCACGGTCCTTGTACAATAGTCTCTATGTCTCCCTCATCACCATGGCCATCACCACCATCCTGGCCTTCTTCTATGCATACGCCCTTCAGAGGACCACCATCAGGGGGAAGGGCTTTTTTTACATCATTGCCTTCATGCCCCTGATCGCCCCTTCAATTATGCAGGCCCTCGCGCTCATCCTTCTTTTTGGCCGAAACGGCCTCATAACCGCCCATCTCTTGAAAATCTCCTGGTCCATCTATGGGGCAACGGGCATAATCGCCTCGGAGGTTTTATACTGCTTTCCCCATGCCGTGGTGATCCTCTATACCACCCTATCGGCAGTTGACACCAGGCTGGACGAGGCGGCCCAGAGCTTGGGCGCCTCCTCCCTCAAGGTCTTCTGGAAGGTGACGGTACCCTCTGCTAAGTATGGACTTGTGAGCGCCGCGGCCTTAACCTTCAATTTGACAATTACGGATTTTGGAAACCCCGTGGTGATCGGGGGGGATTATAACGTCCTTGCTACGGAGATCTACTCCCAGGTCACTAATCTCTTCCGGTTCGATCTGGGGGCCACCATCAGCGTGATCCTCTTGGTGCCGTCGGTTTGCGCCTTCCTCATCAACTACTATATCAGCAAGAGGAGCTTTGCCCTCATCAGCGGCGCCGCGAGGCCATTTCTCCAACCCTCCCGCACATTCAAGAGGTGGGGGTTCACCATTTACTGTGGCCTGATCAGCTTCGCCATCATGTTGGTCTTCGCAACGGTTATCATGGGTTCCTTTGTGAAGGTTTGGCCCTACGATTGGACTCTCACCCTGAAACACTTCCAGTTTCCATCATTGGGGGGATATGCATCCATTTGGACGAGTTTCAAAATATCACTGGCAGTTGGCCTCTTCGGGGCTTTTTTCACCCTGATTGCCGGATATATCGTGGAGAAGAAGAGGCCCTTCGGCGTTGAGTTTCTCTACCTCTTATCCGTTATGCCCGCCGCCATACCAGGCCTCGTGATGGGCCTGGGGTACATCCTCGCATTCAACTACCCATTTTTTTTCTTCTATGGGACACCGGCGATTATCGTGATCTGTGTCGTCGTTGGCAACTTTACCTTGGGAACCCTATCCAGCGTGGCGAATTTGAAGAATATCGACCCGTCCGTCGAGGAGGCCGCCATAAGCCTCGGGGCCGACTCGGTCAGGACTTTCATCAGGGTAATCTTTCCCCTTTCAATGGTCGCCTTCGTCCAGAACTTCATCTACTTCTTCATGAGGGCCATGACCACCATCAGCGCCGTGATTTTCCTCGTCAGCGCCACCGTCCATCTGGCTGCTATAGAGATCATCCAGCTGGATAACGATGGCTGGACCGCCAGTGCTAACGCCATGACCACCTGCATCATTGCCATTGTGATTGGCATGTTGGTGGTCTTGAGGCTTTTGGCGGGAAGTAAGGGCTTTGCCGGGTTTGGCGGAGCCACGAGCGCCCCTTCGGGATAAAAACCGGAGTTCTCGGGTCTATCTGGTTTGTTTGGTTTTGATGGTTTAGACCGTTTGGATCGCTCATTTGGTTCAGAAGGTTTGTCTGGTTTATCTGGTGCGTTTGCTTTATTTGGTTTCTGGACAAAGTGAGGAAATTCGAACACAAAAAGGTTGACAAAATTTTTTTGTGGCGTTATTGTATAGACAGGTAGTCAGGTGCCTCTCTATTGAAATCTATGTCTGAGATCGTCGATTTCAACAGTCCCATCCCCAGATACCTTCAGATCAGCGATTGGCTTGAGGAGATGATCCGCAAGAGTCGATACAAGGTCGGCGAGCGGTTACCCTCCGAATCCTCCCTGGCCGAGATCACCGGCGTGAACCGTAATACGGTGAGGCAGGCTATCTCCGAACTTGTCGCAAAGGGGCTCATCTCAAAGAGGAACGGTATTGGTTCCTTCATTAGTGCCAAGGACCCACCGTCGGTCAAATATACCCTTCAGAATATCTCCAGCTTCACGGACGATATGCTGAGCATGGGGATTACCCCTGANNTACCCTTCAGAATATCTCCAGCTTCACGGACGATATGCTAAGCATGAAGATTACCCCTGAAACGAAAACCCTGAGCCAAAAAGTAGTTGAAGCGGATGTGGGGCTTGCCGAAAAGCTCATGCTGGGAGGGGATAGCCGGGCGATCCTGACCAAACGCCTCAGGTCTGGAAATGGCATCCCACTGGTCATCGAGCGAAGCTACCTCCCCTACGGGGAATACAAATCCCTGGTGGGAATGAAACTTACGGGATCCCTCTATCACATCCTCACGGAGAAATTCGGAACGGAACTCCACCGGTCGATCCAAACCTTTAGGGCGGTTACCCTGGCCCGGGAGGACGCACTATTACTCGAGGTGCCCCCGAAATCTCCGGGCATCTTTCTCGAAAGCATCATCTACGATTCCAAAAACGTTGCCGTTGAGGTATTGCATGCCCATCACCGCGGTGACAAGTACGTCTTTCAGGTCGAATCGGGACAGTTCCGCTACAATGTCAGGGATGTGAAAACGCTGTAGTAACAGCTCAGTCTTATCAGAACAAGGAGGCGAGAAATGGGAGAGTTGAAGAAGTTCCTAGTGCCTTGGATCGATGATATACAGGTCTATTCCACCGATGATCTGCTGTTGGCCTGGGCCGACCCTGAGATAGGGAGGATGATGCTCAATGAAAACCCCCTTGGGCCCTCCGAGAGGTTGGTCAAGGCGGTGCAGGTAGCGGCTCGGTTGGGTAACCGTTATCCGGATACCGGTCCCCGTTTGCGCCAGAAGATCGGGAAATTTTACGGGTTGGGCCCGGATAATGTCTATCTGGGCAATGGATCCTCGGAGATGATCGATAACATAATGCGCCTCTTCGTGGCTCCGGGTGATGAGGTGATCATTCCCAATCCGGCTTTTTCCCTCTTTAAGGTTCGAGTTACAACGGTCGGGGGGAAACCGATTTTGGTGGACATGAAAAGGACTCCGGAGGGAGGGTTACAATATGACACCGAGGCTATGCTGAAGGCCGTTACATCGAGGACAAAGGTATTCATCATTTGCACTCCCAACAACCCTTCCGGGGACTTCATACCCGAAGAGGACCTGATTCGCTTCCTGGATACGGGCATTCCCGTCTTCATAGATGAGGCGTATCTGGAATATCACCCGGAGCAACCCTCAAATGCACCCCTGATCAAGAAATACCCCGATAATGCCATGGTCTCCCATACCATGTCAAAGGCCTTTGGTATGGCGGGGATGCGATTCGGTTACCTATTGGCCTCCGAGGAAATGATCGGGTATCTCCGCAAAATTCAGCTCCCGTGGAGTTTGGGACTCCTCTCGTTAGCGGCCGGGGAGGCTGCTTGGGATGAGCGGGAAGAAGAGCTCAAGGAAAAGGTGGAGTTCAATCGCCGGGAGATCGGCTACATCTGGGAGGAGCTTTCGGGAATTGAAGGAATTCACCCCTTTTACTCCCATGGCAACTACCTATTGGTTGATCCCGGAGATGCCAATGTCAAGGGACAAGACGTGGTCGATTTCGTCTTTCAAGAGACAAAGATTATGATTAAGGCCTACTCGTTGCCGGACGGAAGACAGGGTTTTCGCCTCAGTTTAGGAAACCAGGAGCAAAACCGAGCCTGCGTGGGGGCCATCAAGAAATTCTTCGAAACCCGGGCTAAGAGGTTTTGAGATCTCAATATCCAAGGGGAGGAATGCACTATGGCCGAGAAACACATACTGGAGAAGATAGCCGAGGTAAACCCGAATGCTGAGATTTGGTGGGATTCATCGCCCCTCATTTACAGAAATTGGGCTCGAGGGATGGTGGAGAATGCCCCTGATGAGAGGAGGGAGATATGGAGCGAGCAGCTGAAGAGGCTATTCGATCCCGAAAATTCCGGGGCGACACTCTTTCGGGGTGTGACCACAAATCCCCCCCTGAGCTTCAACGCAATCAAGGACGATCCCCAATTTTGGGCGAGCTTCGTCAAGGACCTGATGAGGGCAAATCCGGAAAAAGGAGTGGAGGAAATCTTCTGGCTCACTTACAAGGAGGTCGTCAAGAGGGGAGCGGAATTCTTTCTCCCCGTCTGGGAGAAATCGGACCACAAATACGGGTATCTCTCCGGCCAGGTGGACCCACGTGATGTCTTCGAAGCCGAAAAGATGTTCGCCCAGGCCATGGATTTATCCCAACTCAGCCCCAACGTGATGATTAAATGCCCGGGTTCTCGGGAAGGATATGAGCTTATCCGAAGGTTAACGGCCCTCGGGATAGCTACGAATAATACCTTGGCCTTTACCGTTCCCCAATTCATAGCGTGCATGGAGGCGGTCCAGGAGGGACTGAAGACTGCGAGAAAGAATCATGTCGATCTCTTTCGATGGCGCTCGGTGATAACCCACATGTCTGCACGGTACGGAACCCTGGGCGACCTCAAGAGCCAGGCGGAAGCCCGAGGTATCGAGCTGAGCGAGGCCGATGTGCGCTGGGCAGAGTTGTCCATCTTTAAGAGGGGATATGGGATATTGCAGGAGAAGGGGTATCCCAACAAGATGCTCATGTGCAGTATGCGAATCAGCCCTCCCACAGATGATGGAACCGTAGCCAGTTGGCACGTAGATAAAGTAACCGGGGGCGATATCGTTTACACCGTTCCCCCAAAATACATCGCGCAATTGATGGAGGTCGAGGATCGGATGAAGGCCTTCGATCCGGAAGCTATCCATGAACCTCCGCCTCCGAAAACCCTGGATAAGTTGCTCACGATCCCCTATTTCGCAAAATCCTATGAACCGAACGGAATGGAACCCGATGAATTCAACCAACACGCCGCACTGATCGCAACGGCAGCCGAATTCTCCGCGGCAACCCGTGGGATGGTCGATTTCGTCGCGCAACAATTCCAGGCTGAAGGGAGGATGTAACGATCCCATTTTTACTCGAAGGGGACCTCACCCTTTCGGCAGATTGCGCTTACGAACAACGGATTTTCCAGGAAACCCTAGCTTTTTACCGATTTTGATTCAGCGGGAGGTAACGCACATGACCGGAGATGACACCCTGAAGGGAATCGAGGAGGCTATTGTCCGGGGCGATAAGGAGGGGAGCGCTCAATTGATCGAACGTGCCCTTGGTGAAATAGACCCCCTTACCATCATGCAGGGAGGAATGATGCCAGCGATGGAGAAAGTGGGGGATCGATTCAGTTGTGGGGAGATATTTCTTCCGGAGATGTTGATGGCGGCCGAGGCCTGGAACGAGGCCATGAAATTGTTGAAACCCAAGATGTTGGCGGCTGGAGAAAGCGTCGGAAGAAAAGGGACGGTGGTCATCGGAACCGTCCAAACCGATGTCCATGAGATCGGAAAGAATATCGTAGCAACCCTCCTGAGCACGGCCGGATTTGAGGTTCATGACCTTGGTGTGGATATCTCCGCTTCCAAATTCATCCAAAAGGCCGAGGAGGTGGATGCCGACATCATTGCCGCATCGGCCATCATGACAACGACTATGACCTATCAGCGGGATCTCCTTGAGCATTTGATGGCCAGTGGATTGAGGGATAAGTATCTCATCCTCATTGGCGGAGGAGTGGTTAATCAGAAATGGGCCGATGAAATCGGCGCCGATGGATATGGGGAAACGGCCGTTGAGGGCGTCCGAGTCGCAAAGGAATTGCTTTCGAAAAGAAGAGGAGGATAACATGCTCAGCTTTCACGAGATCTTGGAACGGGCGACAAGAGGGCCCATCATGTCCCCCAAGGATTTCGACATGAAGGTATTTATCCCCAAAGTCAGGGAAGTCGTGGAGAAATATAAGATCCGGTATGATCCGAGCACACCATGCCCCGCTGATGATGATTTGGCGGATCGCATTTATCAGGCAGCCTTTGATCTCTATGCCGATGTGGGTACTTACGTCATCGATACGGAAAGGGCCATTCAGTTCAGCCGCCAAGAGATCGAGGACGCGGTTTACGAGGCCCCAAAGGAGACCTATTTCGGCGAGGGGCCGGATCGATGTGTGTTTAAGGGGAGAAAGCCTGATGACTCGGAAATCCCCCATTGCCATGTCGGCTCGGGGACGGATACGACCGAAGATGTGGCTCTGAAGATGGTGGAGGCCTATGGGAAGATCTCCAAGGCCAAAACGGTCAGCATTCCCTCGGTCACAAGCCATGGATCCCTGAAGTCCTCGGCGGGATCGCCAGTGGAGACCTTGGCTGGCATCTCCATGATGCGGATAGGGAGGGAGGGGCTCAGGCGAGCGGGACGTCCCGGAATGGGAATCATCAATCACATGTCCTCTTGTGCTCAGGGCGTATCCACCATTGCCGCCAGCAACCCTGACTTCGGGGCTCGGCCATCTGATGGATGGCTCATTGCCCCCCATGCAGAACTGAAGATCGACTACAGCTCGCTCAATCAAGTTGCCTATCTCACCAGTTGGGGTGCCAATATCGGCCAAGAGGCTGGACCCATCATGGGAGGCTATGCCGGAGGGCCTGAGGGAACCGCCGTTGTGACCACGGCATACTGTTTCCATGGGATTTTGGTGGCCAGGGCAACCTACCACCTAACCTACCCCGTCCACATGACCTATGTCTGCTCCACAACCCCCGATATGCTCTATGTCATCTCCACCAGTAGCCAGGCGGTAAGCCGGAATGTCGGCGTTCCCTACTATGCCCTTGGATATGCGGCGGCGGGCTCCGCGACGAAACAGTATTTCTATGAGGCGGCGGCATATCTTCTGGCCATCCAATCGTCCGGAATAGGTATAGAAGACGTCCATCCGAACAAGGCCGTCGTCACCAATGGCGCGCTGCCTATCGATAGCGAATTTACCTGCTCTTTGGGCCATGGGATGGTGGGAATCACTCGAAAAGAGGGCAATCAGATCATCAAACGGCTCATGGAAACCTATCAGGACGGAATTAAGAATCCACCCCGGGGAAAGATCTTGAATGGATGTTACGACCTTCAAACCATGAGACCCGACGAAGAATTGACAAAGACATACGATGAAGCCATAAGGGAATTGACGGGGCTGGGCATCCGATTCAAATGATGCCCCTGTTCAATCCGGCTGATCCACAGAGAGGGCCTCATCTTGATGAAATACGTCTCCATCAAGGGACGAGAGATCGGTTGTAGGCTCATCATTTTCGATAAGGACGGGACCCTCACGGACTTCTCAAAGATCTGGATCCCCCTCACGAAGAAGAGGATTGCGTGCATTCTCGAGGAGGTTAACGGGCCTGATGAGTTGGGGGAAAGCATCATGAGGGCATGGGGTGTCGATCCCCTGACGGATTGGATTGACCCACGGGGTCCCTGTGTCTCTGCCCCCCACTCGGAGGAGACGCTCATTGCCGCCACTGTTCTCTATCAAAACGGATACCCGTGGAATGAGGCAAAGCAGGCGGTAGACAGGGCCTTGGAAAGGGCTGATTCCCTCCGAAATTATGCCCGATATTTGAAACCCGTCATGGGGATGCGGGAGAAATTGAAGGGGCTGAAAGAGAGTGGATTTCTCCTCGCCCTGGCTACCTGCGATATCCGGAACCAGACGGAGGAGATCCTGAAAATCTTGGGGGTCGCCCCCCTCTTCGACGTGATCTTGAGCGCTGAAGAGGTCTCTCACCCAAAGCCAGATCCACAAATGGTACTCACCATCTGTAAGCTGCTCGACATCCCTCCCTCTGAAACCATCCTGGTAGGGGATACAGAGGGTGATATGACCATGGGAAAAAACGCAAAAATAGCCCTCACCGTGGGCGTCCTGGAGGGTGGAATTACGCCACGGACTGAGATGGAGAAGGTTGCCGATGTCGTCATCGACTCCCTATCGGAGATTCAAACCCTTTAAGGGTTTCACGCCTGAAGGGGATACGTCTCTTTGGCGATTTCACTGTTTAATGATCTCTCAATGATTATGAGGTGTAAGCCATGCTCATAGGGATACCTAAAGAGGTCAAGAAGGAAGAGTATAGGGTCGGCATCGTCCCAGCCGGAGTGAAAACCTTAGTCGATGCGGGACACAGAGTGCTCATCGAGGAAAAGGCGGGAGGGGGAAGCGGGATATCCGATGAGGATTACATTCGGGCAGGGGCGGAAATAAAAGACTTTCATAAGGATATCTGGGACGAGGCTGAGATGATTATGAAGGTAAAGGAACCCCTCCCCCGGGAGTATGACCTCATGCACGAGGATCAGATCATCTTTACCTTCTTCCATCTAGCCCCTGAGAGGAAACTGACCGAGGCCCTTTTAGAGCACAGGGTCATCGCAGTTGCATATGAGACCATAGAATTGGAGGATGGAACCCTGCCCCTGCTGACCCCTATGAGCGAGATCGCCGGAAGGATGGCCGTCCATGTGGGCGCATACTTCCTCCAAAAGGAACATAATGGCAGAGGTGTGCTCCTCGGAGGGGTCCCCGGTGTTGAACCGACGAATGTGGTGATTCTTGGCGGCGGTGTTGTTGGAACCAATGCGGCCAAGATAGCCATCGGAATGGGTGCAGATGTTACGGTCTTGGATATAAACCTCAACAGGCTGCGGTATCTGGATGACATCTTCTTCGGAAGGATCAAAAGCCTCATGTCCAATATTCAAAACATCGAAGAAGCCGTCACCAAAGCCGATCTCTTGATAGGGGGCATTCTGATACCGGGTGCCAGGACGCCTCATGTAGTGACCAAAACTATGGTTTCCAGTATGCGCAGGGGATCGGTAATCGTCGACGTTTCGGTCGATCAAGGGGGATGTATCGAAACGACACGGCCCACCTCCCACGACAATCCCACATATGAGGTCGATGGTGTCATACACTATTGCGTCGCAAATATGCCAGGGGCCGTAGCCAGGACATCCACCTTCGCCTTAACCAACACTACTTTTCCGTACTGCCTCAAGATGGTTAATCTGGGTTATAGAGAGGCTATGCGGAGCGACAGAGCCTTAATGAGGGGCTTGAACACCTATGATGGAAAGGTAACCTTCAAGCCCGTTGCCGAGGCGCTGAACATGGAATACCTCAAGGTGGAATTCTAAATGGCCCGCTCCCTGGCTCTTGGGAATCCTTTGGCGGGTCCGTCGGCCGGAGTTGCGGTGCTGCAGTCATGCGGTTGTGCTGTGAATACTTTAGTTCGATTAGGTGATAAATTCGCGCTCAGAGCTTGCTTTTTCTATTTTTTAGGGACCCCAATGCATGTTCTCCTCATTAAATGAACCTCACAAGCTCATCTACGCCATTGATTATGAGATCCGCTCCCATTTCCAAGAACCTCTGCCGGGCCTTTTCCTTATCCCTGTATGAGCCGAGACATCCCACGGATACGATGTCCATCTCCTCCTTGGCCCTGTTTGCGGCCTCAATGTCATCGGGGATGTCCCCCACATAGGCGCACTTCACCATCCCGGGGTGGATCATACGAATAGCCTTTATGATGGAAAATGGGTTCGGCTTGAACAGATTCACCCGTTTTCCCTCCAGAGCGAGGATTCGCTCCTGTTCGGCCTCACAATCTTCCAGGGTGACCAGGCTCTGAAAATAGTGTTCGATGCGAAAATTCCCCAGGCCGAGGGAGGCTTCAGCCTTGGGTCTGCCACTGGCAATCCCCATTTTCACCCGTTTTGAGAGGATGGACAGAGATTCCCTCCTTACCAGTAACCTCTCCCTCTTGAAAAACCCTCCTCGAGAATAAAAGAGGGGAGAAAAGCCGTGGATGGTTCTGAAATGGGACCCTAGATAGATTTCTTGAAAGATCCGCTTCACAAGATTATCCACATTCAAATCGCCGGTCCCGAATATGAAGCGGGGCTTCCCCGAACTGAGGGCCTTTTTAACGGCCTCCAGTCCAGCCCCCAAACTCCTGGCGCGCTGGCGAAATCCAGGGATATCCTTCTTCTCAAGGATTTCCCTCAGCCCTCCCCGTATACGATCCCGATTCTCCTTCAAAAAAAGGATGACTTCATCCATTGAATCCATTCCATGAGCATCTCCTGGCTCTTCCCCCTCCAAAAGTGTGACCAAGTAGCACAGGAGACCCGTTGTCACGTCCCAGTCGTTATTGAGGCCCCCGATTTCCTTAAACGCTACGATGTCGTCATCGGAGACCAATGCCTTTTCATCCCCCTTGAGGCCAAGCACGCTTTTTAGATAGATTGCGACGGTCTTTTTGATGGTTTCCCGATATGACTTAGATACGTCGATAAGAACGCCATCCATGTCCAAAATCACGATTTCGACATCAAGCTTTTGATTAACCCTCATGGAAGCCACCCCAAATTTATTAACCTCCACTTCCTAACCCCCTGAAATGCGATCAATTCATCCCTGAAAGATGCACGTGACTTCGGGAATGGCCAGATCGCCATCCACTCCTTTGGCCTTTCAGGGGATCATTTGGAAAGAGTCCCCCTGCAGACGAGGGTTTCGGGGAAGAATTTCGGCCAACCTCTTACAACCAAATAGAGCAACCCATGGAGAATGATAGCAAAATTGCTTGAAAAATCAAAACACAAACAATCCGCTCTACGCACAAGGTCCATTCTTGCTTGAAGAATGTGAGGGAGACCTCCGAAAATCTGGAAAAGGAAGCTCTGAGCCCAAAATTACAGAGTGTAACAGTGCTGCAGTGCTGTAGCCAGGCGGTTAGGGCCCTGCATATTCTAACAAGTGATGAAGCGAACTCTAGAATGGTCGAAAAAAGGTTGTTGAGCACCGAAGAGCGACGTTTCCAGATTTCTCCAGGGGGATTCTTGACAATACCTCGTCAACTGTGCTAATCAAAACGTGGCTGTTTCCCTGGCTGTCTTTTTTTACTCATTTCCAAAATCATTCAACCGAAAGGATCAACGATGGGCGAAATTGATATTTTGGAGCTTCTCAAGAATCAGATTGTGGCCCTCGATAATGAGGCAGTTACGGTTAGCGCAACAAGGGCCTTGGGAGAAGGCACTAGTCCCCTTGATATTATTGAGCATGGCTTGCTGCCAGGCTTGAATATCATTGGAGAAAAATTTGAGAACGATGAGGTATTTCTCCCGGAACTCATGAGAGCCGCTGAAATTTTCCAATCGGCGATGACTATTTTACAGCCCAAAATTCAGGAACTCGGCGGCCCAACCAAAAAAAGGGGCATCATTGTAATTGGCACAGTCAAAGGAGACCTCCACTATATTGGGAAGAATATAGTAAAACTGCTTCTTGAAACTTCAGGGTATGAGGTCCACGATTTAGGGGTAGATGTGGATCTTTTCAAGTTTATCGACACGGCAACTCAATTCAGAGCGGATGTCATTGCCCTTTCCGCCCTCTTAACCACGACGCTCGTAGGACAAAAGGACCTCATCGAGGCATTGATCGGTATGGGGCAAAGAGACCAGTATAAGGTAATTGTCGGAGGAAGTGCTGTAACGAGAGCGTGGGCCGAGGAGATTGGCGCTGATGGTTACGGCGAGACCGCCTACCAAGCCGTGGAACTAGTAAACACATTGGTTAGATAGTCCTTGATAGTCCTTGGACCCAACGGGATAAGAAAAGTCGGTTAACAGTAATAGAATAACCTGGAGAGAGCCATGATAGACTTAACAGAAGTCTTTGATAGAGCCGAAACAGGGCCGCTGATGTCGGACAATGATTACTACATGAAACGCTTCATTCCCACACTTGGGGAATTGGTTACAAAATACAAGATAACGTATGATCCGGCGAGGATCTTGAATACAGAAGACGATCTGGCTGACCGTGTCTTTGAAGCAGCAGTGGATCTTCTGGCCGAGGCGGGGGCATATTGTCCTGATACCAACCGCGTCATGGAGTTCACGAGAGACGAGATACTTCAAGCCGTAACAGCGGCGCCCAAGTCTACCCTCTTCGGAGAAGGTCGCGAGGCAAAGCGTATGTACGGTCGACGCCCAGATGAGGACTCAGTACCGTGGGTTCACGTGGGAGCCGGCATTTATACCTCATCGGAAACCGTCTTCATGAATATTGTAGAGGGTCTGGCCAGCATATCCATCGTCGACTCATTGAGTATTCCAATAATACACTATATCAGGGGGAGAGATGTACGGGTGCGGTCGCCCCAGGAGATACTGGCGGCCATCAAAACGGTCAGTTTAGGCCAAGAAGCCATACGCCGCTCTGGGAGGGCCGGCTTGCCGGTTATCAATGGTATTTCAGCCGCCTCAAACGCAGTCTCCATGATAGCAGCCGCATCAACTCACTTCGGCCTAAAGCCGACGGATGGCTTCTTAGTTGATTTCCTATCCGAAATGATCGTGGGCTACGAGGCCTTGGAAAAGATCGCCTATTTTAATAGCATAAGTGCAAATATCGGCTGTGCCTCGACACCTCTTTTCGGGGGCTATGCCGGTGGCGCAGAGGGGATTGCCATCTTGGCCACGTGTTACATTATCATGGGCATTCTGATATTCAGATCAAATTATCACTACAACGCCCCCCTTCATTCCAAGCTAAAGCTTTCCTCTACCGGACCCCTCTTGTGGGCAATTGCCTTATCCAATCAAGCAAATGGTCGTCACATGAGGTTTCCCGTGGTGAATCTACCCTATTTAGGGGGTGGTGCAGGCACCCAGATGTATTTTTACGAGAGTGCCGCTTACCTATTGAGCGTGGTGCCATCTGGAGGAAACATTTTTTCTGGCCATCCAGCAAAATCCGTTGTAACTGACTCCCTCTTGCCCATGGATCACCAATTCTGCGCCGAAATAGGCCTGGCGGCTGCAAAACTGACACGTAAAGAGGCAGCCCCGTTGGTGCAGAAACTCTACGCAAAATACGAAAACAGCCTGAAAAATCCAACACCAGGACTGGTTTACGGGCAGGTTTACGACCCAACGAGCGGCAAAATCGTCAACAACGACTATTTGGCTCTTATCAAGGAAATTCGATCCGAATTGAGGAACCTGGGACTGGACGTCCGGCCTTGTTGACCCGAAGCTACACTGGTCGGCTCGCTACCAAGTTTATTTTACCATCGACTTTCTATTACATTTTGTCTTGTAAGCTTCCCGCAATTCCCCCTCACCGAGAAGAATTTTCCACAATTCTAAATTTCCCTTTCCTAAGAATAGTTTGCACGAATTCTTCAAGATCTGCTCCACGGAACCCGCCCAAAAACCATTGCAGAAACCTTCTTGAGGATTCATAGCTGGTTATTTCTCGCTCTCTAGGAGCCTCTCACGGAAGGGCCTTCTCCTCTATGTCCACGGGTTCCAGAAGGTTCTTTTTTATCAAGTATTCATATTCAGAACACCAGTCACTTATAAAAATACCCCTTATAAAAGTAAAGCGCAGTAAACTCCGATAAATTATTGGGTTGACTATATCCATATTTGTGTGTCAAAATGTATATTTTAAGAAGAGCGAAAGGGGAGCAGAGTGGGTTAAATTCCATTTGTGGGAGGCGACCATGAAGCGTCTATCTGTTTTTGTGTTGTTGTTTTCTTTGGTCATCGGATTTTCAACCATCTCACGGGCTGAATTAAATCTCCCACTGCAGGGATCCGTTGGCGTTGGAGTTCGTCCTTTTGCGATATTCCCCAAAAGCGATGAGTTCCGCGGCGAAGAACTCGATTTTGAAAATGGAGTAGGCGCGGAAATTAACGTCACCTATCGCTTCCTGAAGTACCTTGCCCTGGAGGGAGCAGTTGGCTACACGGAGTTCGATATAAAAAATGAAACCCTAGGCGTTAGATGGGCAAGAATGGAGGCCCTTCCCATCTCCCTCACCCTTCAATTCCGCTGGGTAAGCAAGAAACCAAAGGAACTGAAATGGATCATCCCCTATGCCTCCTTAGGGGGAGGATACTATCTCCTGGACCTCGAGGAAAAATCCGAGTTGATAAATTTTTGGTTGTCCCGTGGGGTCGCGATAGATCTCGAGATCGACGATGCCCTCTTCCTCAATGCAGGGGGAGGCGTCGAAATCTTCCTGACCGAAAATATCGCCCTCAATTTCGACGCTCGATATATTTGGGCAGATGTTGATATGGACGAAACTCGAACCACTGGATTGGCATCCCAGAAGGTGGGCGATGCAATCAGCTTCAATAGCGGATACATCGGCGGTGGGTTCAAACTCTTCTTTTAAGGTAAGGTAACGGGCCGTCTCGAACAAAATGCAACAAAAAAAGCAGGGCTATTAGCCCTGCTTTTCCGTAAATGGCGACCTAAGGCCCTCCAATCGCTATTTCAGAGATTGGGTGATCTCCTTCAACTCCCTTTTGATCTCCACGAATATCCTTTTGTACGTTTTCTTATCGAAATGGAGCTCCATTTGTTTCGCCTTATCAGGGGGATTCTTTATCTTCCTTTTGGCACCGGGGATGGTGAATAGATCTTCGTATAATAACTTCTTGATTCTCAGAACGAGTTCGACATCCCTTTTCCGATATAACCTCTGTAAGGACCGGCTCTTATGGGGTTTTATCTCCCTGAACTCGGACTCCCAATACCTCAAAACGTGGGGTTTAACGCCCGTAATTTTGCTCACTTCCCCAATTTTGTAATAGAGTTTATCGGGAATTGATTGGTCCAACCTTTTTTCCTCTTCTCCCACGGTTCAAACACCCCTCCAGGTAAAACGACAAGTCGCTAACGGTTCAGGTCGTTCTTCAAGACTTGTGATGGCTTAAAGGTTAAGATTTTCCTCGCAGAAATCTCGATATCATCGCCCGTTTGTGGGTTTCGACCCCTTCGGGTCCTCTTTTTCCTCACAACAAAATTCCCAAACCCTGAGATCTTTATCTTCTCCCCCCGTTCCAGGGTCTCCTTCATGATATCGAAGATATTCTCAACAACCCGCACGGCTTCTTTCTTTGAAAATCCAACCTTTTCATAGACGCTGCTAACGATATCGACTTTGGTCATCAATCCCCCTCCTTTTTCAAGCCTCGTTCGAGGGTCGAAGAGTACCCAGACGTTTTTCTCTTATCACCTTTGGGCATCTGAATCAAGTAAAAAAACGAAAAAATGACTTAAGAAACCAACGTGAATCCTTTCCGTTCACCCTTCCCCGATGAATGAGACAATCAAAGATGCTCCTTGGCTAATTGGGCTATCTTGGTAAATCCCGCTGGGTCGGAGACAGCCAGATCCGACAAAATTTTCCGATCGATGGAAACCTTTGCCTTCCTCAATCCATTGATAAATTGACTATAGGAAAGGCCGTTCAATCTTGCAGCAGCATTAATCCTCGTGACCCACAACTGCCTAAATTCCCTCTTCCTGACCTTTCTATCCCTATAGGCATAATGCATGGCACGGTTTACGGCTTCGGTGGCGGTTCGGAAGAGCCTTCCCCTACCCCCCCTATACCCCTTAGCCATTTTTAAGACCTTTTTCCTCCGCCTGATGCCCCTGGTCCCTCTGGTTATCCTTGCCACGGCATTCCTCCTTCCACCCAGCTAGCATTGTCCACTTCATGTCCCTATCCATAGGGAATCAATTTCTTTATGGCCTTCACGTTGGTTTTGTTCACGAGAGTGGAAGCTCTTAGGTTCCTCTTCCTCTTTGTGCTCTTTTTCGTTAACAAATGACTCCCAAAGGCCTTTTTCCTCCTCACCTTACCGGAGGATGTCTTTTTGAACCGCTTCGCTGCTCCTCTATTCGTCTTTATTTTAGGCACACCTTCACTCCCTCAACTTTGTCCTTTCCCCTCCAAAGTTCGCACAAGAAACGGAAAGATCCTCAAAATCCGAAAATACGCCTGGTCTACTCGGCGGATGTTCGACCTTTCGTACTTTGAATCGGGGCGAGGATCATGTTCATAGCCCTTCCCTCTCGCTTGGGGGCCTGCTCAACTACACCCAATTCCTTGGTAAAATCAATGACCCGCTTCAAGATTCTCTCCCCGATATCGGGATGCATGATCTCCCTCCCCCTGAATATCATGGACACTTTTACCTTGTTCCCTTCCTTGAGGAATCGCTCCATGTGGCGGACTTTAAACTGAAAATCGTGCTCATCCGTCTTCGGCCTCAACTTGATTTCTTTCAGTTGAATGATCGTCTGTTTCTTCCTCGACTCCTGGCTCTTTTTGCTCTGCTGATACTTGAACTTCCCGTAGTCCATAATCCGACAGACAGGGGGATCCGACGTCTCCGCCACTTCCACTAAATCCAAATCCATGTCCATTGCCGTATTTAAAGCGTCATCCAAGGGCATGATGCCCAATTGGTTCCCGTCGGGATCTATCACCCGGACTTCCTTGGCCCTAATCCGCCTGTTAACCCTTACTTCCCGTACCCCTCTCCCTTGCTTCTTAATTTCTCTTCTCACCTCCTTACCGTGGCCGCTGGGTTTTCATCCTTTCCTTCGATGAGGCATTCTCTCTCGACCATATCGACAAATTCCTCCACCTTCATTGGCCTCAGCTGCTCCCCCGTCCTGATCCGAGGGGAGATAGTATTAGATTCCGCTTCCCGGTTCCCCACAACCAGCATATAGGGAATTTTCATCAACTGGGCTTCCCTGACCTTCAGCCCGAGCTTCTCATTCCGGAAGTCCCTCTCCATTCTAACCCCCTTATCCAGCAAGGATTGAAAAACCTCCTCTGCGTACGGGATGTTCTTGTCGGTAATCGACAATACGATTGCCTGGACGGGCGCGAGCCAGGTGGGAAATGCGCCCCCGTAGTGCTCTACCAGTACACCGATAAATCTTTCCAATGCCCCGAGAATCGTTCTATGAAGCATTACGGGGCGGTTCCTTTCCCCATTCGTATCGATATAAGAGAGGTCGAATCGCTCGGGTAAGGTGAAATCACATTGGATTGTCGCACATTGCCATTGCCGCCCCAGGGCATCCTCAAGCTTGACATCGATCTTCGGACCATAAAAGGCACCTTCCCCTTCATTGATACTATACGGCAAGCCCTTATCTTCCATGGCCTCAAACAATGCGGCCGTTCCCCTTTTCCAGTCTTGATCGGTACCAATGGATTTCTCGGGCCGAGTGCTGACCTCCATGTCGTAACGAAAGCCAAATACCCTCATGAAATCGATAACCAACTCGATGATCCCCTTTATCTCGTCGTTCAATTGATCGGGCCTGCACAATATATGAGCATCGTCTTGTGTAAACTCCCTAACCCTCAAAAGCCCGTGTAGGACACCACTCCTTTCATGCCGATGCACCTTCCCCAGTTCAAAATACCGTATGGGCAAGTCCCGATAACTCCTGATTTTAGACTTATAGATCAGCATGTGGGCGAGGCAATTCATCGGTTTCAAGGCATATTCGGCCTCGTCTACGCTCGTAAAATACATGAGCTCCCGATAGTTTTCAAGGTGCCCGGACTTCTCCCATAACTCCATCTTCAGGATTTGGGGCCCCATGACGATGTGGTACCCTCGTCTTAGGTGCTCCCGCCTCTCGAAATCCTCTATGATTGTCCTGAGAAGCGCCCCCTTTGGATGATAGATCACCAATCCGGCCCCAGCCTCTTCGTCGATGCTGAATAGATCTAACTCCCTGCCCAATTTTCGATGGTCACGCCTCTTAGCCTCCTCTATCCTTCCTAGGTAATCCTCGAGGGACCCCTGGTCGGCAAAGGCCGTGCCGTAAATCCTTTGCAACATTTTGTTCCGTTCGTCACCCCTCCAGTACGCACCGGCTACACTGAGAAGTTTATAGGCCTTGATCTTCCCCATTGATGGGATATGGGGGCCTCGACAGAGATCCACGAAATCGCCCGATCGGTACACGGAGACGTGTTCGTCATTCAATTCCTTTAAGATCTCAACCTTATAGGTTTCCCCTTGCTTTTTGAAGAGCCTGATGGCATCGGCTTTGGAAATTTCCTCCCGGATAAAGGGAATATCCCGCTTGACAAGCTCGGCCATCTTCTCCTCGATCCGGGCAAGGTCATCGGGGGTAAAGGACCCTTCGTAGTCGAAATCATAGTAAAATCCTTTTTCGATTGAAGGGCCGATGGAGACCTTAACCCCTTCAAAGAGCTGCTTGACGGCATAAGCCATTACGTGGGAAGTGCTATGCCGTAGGATATTCAGTCCGTCCTCGGAATCCAAGGAAACTAGATCCAGAGACCCGGAACGGTCCAGGGGCGTATTCAGATCGACCAGCTGTCCGTCCACTCTCCCCGCCACAATTTGATCCGTTAGATCTTTCCCCGATGCCTTTACCAAATCCGCAATGGTGGTACCCTTATCTACCCGCCTTTTGGATCCGTCCGATATGGTGATTGTTATCTGCTGCATTCTCCTCTTCTTCTCAAGAAAGCAAGAAAAGGCACCATTAAAGAGGGTTCACTAATGATGCCTTTTCATTCAATATTATGCTGTCTGAGCGAAATACAGATTAAACCTCTCAGGAGAAACGAGGCCAGGAAATGGTAGGCACGGGCGGTTTCGAACCGCCGACTTCTACCGCGTCAAGGTAGCGCTCTCCCCCTGAGCTACGTGCCTATTGAAAACGTATTTTGTTTATCAACTTTTCCAGTAATTGTCAAGCACTTTTTATATAAGATGGTAAATTTATTTGGGAAACATGTCAACCCCCCACTCGCTCGTGCTCATACAAAATCATCTGTCTAGAGAAAGACATACTAGGAGGGCCTTTCGGTAGCTCTTAAAACGATGGTGTCATTTTTCATCTCATTACGAACGGGGGGTTAGGTCTGGCTGGAAGCTCCCATTACCTCTCTGTACCCCAGCATTTGGAGCTTCAACCGCCGGAATTTCCCTCTGGGGAGTCGTCCACTGAACTCATGACTTCAGATAGGGCGCAACTGAGCGTAGCGAACTCCTGCAGGGTTAGAGTCTCCCCCCTCCTCCTGGGGTCGATCCCAGCTTTCCGCAGATTTATCTCAATCTCCTCTCCCTCCACATTGAGAAGGGCAGCACTCTTCAGGGAATTCTTGAGTGTCTTGCGGCGATGTCTAAAGGAGGCTTTAACGACTCTGCGAAAAGTGGGTTCATCCTCAATCTCAACGCGTGGTTCTTGAAGAAAATCAAACCTCACCACCGCTGATTCCACCTTGGGCCGGGGATAGAAGGAGGAGGGCGGTACGATGAGCCGGATAGACGTATCGCAATAAAGCTGGAGCAGGACCGATAGTACCCCGTATTGTTTCTTCCCCGGGAGGGCCACAATCCTCTCCGCCACCTCCCTCTGGAGCATCAGGGTCATGCCGGAAAGTGCTTCCCTCATCTCCACGAAACGGAAGAGAAGTTGCGTGGCAATGTTGTAGGGAAGATTCGACACCACTTTGAGCTTCTCACCCCATTTCCGGGATTCCCTCATGAAATCGAACTTCAAGGCATCGTCACGGAGAAGCACGGTGTTTTCACAATCGGCCAGGCGATCCCTTAGCAGGGCCACCATGGATTCGTCGAACTCGATGGCGATCACCCTTTTTGCCTTCGAGGCCAACCGTTCCGTCATCTCTCCCAACCCGGGGCCAACCTCTAGCACCATATCCTGCGGATTCACATCAGCAGTCCGAATGATCGCCATCATAATCCCCTTATCCACTAAGAAGTGCTGACCAAGTCTCTTCGTAGGCGAGATGGAGTATTTGGCCAAAAGGGTTCTTAGCGATCTCATAAGAGAAATTTGTACTCCCCTTTCCTCTAAATGGTACTTTCCTATGGTGTTTTATTCGTCCCCTCGTCGGCAGAGGTATCCAAGAGTATAGCGTAATTGGGGAAGCATTGGTATAGGGGTTACCCATTCATGAGCGCCACGTATCCTTAGATTTCGCTTCTGTTGGACTTTTTCTCATCTGTCCAGAATTACACTTGAGTTTCAACTTCTTTTGAACTAAATTCTTGACAGTACTGGAGAAATACTGGAGTGAATAAACATAAAGAAGGGACGCGAAAGGGCGCGCCAAAGGGTAAAGTTCCCAATGAACGATAGAAAACGAAGGAGCAGGGAATGAAAGAAAAGAAAGGCATTGTTTTTTTGGTAGCGGCTTTTTTGGCAATGGCAGTAATCTCTTCCGCCGTTTATGCCAAAACACCCATCACCATCTATTCATCAGTCCATCAGGATGTCCTGGCGGCTCTCAAGGCTGAGTTCAATAAGAGAAACGCCGATGTCGAGCTAAGATATTTCCGGCTGGGGACGACGAAGATCATTCCGAAGATAAATTCCGAGGTAAAGGCTGGTGGTATCAAAGCTGATTTAGTTTGGACCGCCGAGCCGGCATATTTTGAAGAATTGAAACAGAGGGACCTGATTGTAAAATACCTCCCCCCCAGCACCAAGGACATTCCCAAGGTATTTATTGATCCGGACGGGTACTATATCGGTGCCAGAATCCTCTCCATAGGGCTTATGTATAACACAAAGCTTATCAGGGAAGCGGAGGCCCCGAGGGATTGGAATGATCTTCTCGGTCCAAAATGGAAGGGCCAAATCGCCCATGCCGATCCCTTCTACTCCGGGTCGGCAACCGTGGCAGTTACGGCCTTGACTCAGTCGTCCAAATATGGCTGGGCTTACTATGAAAAACTCAGAGCAAATGGATGTACTATAATACAAAGCCAAGGCGGCACCCAACATAAAGTTGCTAGAGGAGAATACAAGATTGGCATCGGGCTGGATTACGGTATCAGAAAGATGACTGCCGAAGGGAGCCCAATCCAGTTTGTCTACCCGAAGAGTGGTACGGTAACCTGGGGGAGTCCGATTGCCATATTCAAGGCATCCCAACACCAAGATGCGGCCAAGAAATTTATCGACTTTGTCCTTTCTCCTCACGGGCAAAAGTTCCTTATCTCCCAGTATGTTGTCTCGGTCAATCCCAAGGTGGCATCGCCCAAAGGCGCGCCACCGGTTCTGAATATCCTGAAGAACTCACTACCGGTAGATTGGGAGTATCTGGTAAAAAATAGGGAGGAGCTTCTGAAAAGATTCAGCAAGACCATGTTAGAATAGTAAAGGAGTGGAGGAATGGGGCTCTGATCCTGATAAAAGAGATCTATTGCCACTGCCCAACATCACTTGGGATACGGTAACCTTCAGGAGCATCACAAAGGGGATGGAAATTGGGGGCCTGTTCGTTTCATTCGATTTGTAGTTTCAACTTTATTTCCTTTACTCTATCCGCCGTTTTCTTGACCATACCAAGTTCGTCCAGGCGGTCCCATCCCTCGATGATCACCAGGCCATCATACCTCTTCCTCAGGTCTTTCAAAATAACACAAACGTCGAGATCTCCTTGGCCCAAGAGAGAATGTGGGGTGCCCTCCTTCGCGTCGCTGAGATGGACATGGGAGATTTTTCTTACCTTTCGGATAAATTCCAGAGGCCCCTCCGCTAGGTGGGCGTGAGCCAAATCAAGGGTTATTCCAAAATTTTCCATCGAGATGGCTTTAAGAATGTCGTTTGCCATTCCGGGTGTGGTTACAGTCTCCTTTTTTCTTGGCTCCATGATCTCCATGTTCACATCCACCCCAATTTCCCTGGCTCTCAGCGCAATTTCGGAGAGGGAATCGATCTGCATCGCCCAATACTCATCAGGAGAGTCCTTCGTAGAGGAGGTTCTTCCTGGATGGATTACCATGCATCTAGCTCCGATCTCGGAGGCAAAGCGTAATGAAGCAAACATCTGCCTCATGGACTCCCTGCGGATCCTCCTATTCATAGAGGTTATATTTACATCGAAGGAAAAAGCGTGAAGGGTAAAGATGAGGGAGGACTTACCAAACGCACGCCTGCTCTTTTTCGCCCTATCTCTAACGTAATGCTCTGCCCAGACCTCCACACCCTCATAGTGGAGACTCTCCGCAATAGCTAGGACATCATTGAGGGGATATGACCAAAGGAGACGGCTTGCAATCCCGAATTCCAATGTGTGACCTCAGAATTTTGCTTTTGGTTCCACGTGGCAAGACCATTTTATCATAATGCGGTCAATATATTGAAAGCCCTCGGTCTTGGCTTTGCGTTCCGTACCCACACTCTAAATTGGCAAATTGGAAAAGGCGTTGAGCGTTAGCGGGGATGTCCTTCCTCTGTCCAAATAGTAATGCCCGACAACCCCAATCATGGCCGCATTGTCGGTGCAAAGAATGGGGGAAGGGATGTTTACCTCCAAGCCTTCCCCCTCAGCTATCTCCTTCAAGCGAATTCGTAACCTCCTGTTGGAAGCTACTCCCCCGGATAAGACGATTCTGGGCAAATCGAAGGCGCGAGCGGCTTGAACTGCCTTTGAAATCAGGACATCAACTATCGCCTCTTGGAAGCTGGCGGCTATATCTTCTACTTGGGCATGGGGATGTTTTTTTACATACTGGAGTACGGAGGTCTTGATTCCGCTAAAACTGAAATCAAAGGTGTCCTTTGAGATGAAAGCCCTGGGGAACGAAATCGCTTCGGGATCTCCATCTGTTGCGACTTTATCGATTACCGGGCCCCCCGGGTATCCTAGGTTTAACAGTTTTGCGACCTTATCGAATGCCTCCCCAGCAGCATCGTCCCTGGTGCCTCCAAGCCATTCATAACTCCCGAGGTGGTTAAACCGATATAAACAGGTATGTCCACCCGAAACCACGAGTCCGATGAAGGGAAATCGCAATCGTGGATTTTCCAAAAAGATCGCCGACAGATGTCCCTCAACGTGGTTTACCCCAACGAAGGGTAAGTTTCGGGCATAGGCAATTGACTTGGCCACCGAAAGCCCCACCAAAAGAGAGCCGATCAGTCCGGGACCATTGGTGACCGCGATCCCCTCCACGTGGTCCAAGGTAATGCCCGCTTTCAGTAATGCTTCCTTGATGACGGGAATGATTACCTCGATATGCTTTCGTGAAGCGAGTTCGGGAACAATACCTCCGTACTTGCGATGTATTTGGGTTTGGGAAGAAACAATGTTGGAAAGCGCCTTTTCACCCCCGGCGGTTACTGCCGCCGCTGTCTCATCACAGGAGGATTCAATGGCTAAGACGAGCATTTTTCACCCCGGAAAAAATACCACGGAAAGATCCACTATGGCAAGATGGTGGACATGTGCGGGAGATGCATCGTGTTGCCGATCAGGAAAGCGGGACTCGGAAACCTCGAAGGGGGTGCTTCACGAGCGTTGAAACAGATGAATACTAGGTCCATCCGTAGAATAGGAGATTCCCAATAAGATCAGAGCCTTATGCAAAACTTCTCTAAACCCCAGGTCTTGATTTTTTCCGGTGATTATGATAATTTTGAAAGTAATATGGGGGCGCATAGTTCAGTAATGACTATGGGCGAATATCAGAGAGATGCAACTTTGCTCGCCGCCGACTAACATTGTTAGGTTTTTTTCATCACCTCCTTTCACCTAACAAACCCTGCTCTGAGGGTACAGTCGACCACCCCCATACCCCCTTTTTTCTTAGAAATTTCCATTCATTCCTCAGGAGCACGTTTTACGGTCCTTCCATTCGGGGATACTGGATCGATTTCCGCTTGGTTAAAAGACGACTCACCAAAACTCCCCAGCAGGGATCTCAATGCATGTCAGCCCTCCCAAGGAAAACCCATAGTCCTCCGAGGATTGGCGTTGTTCGATGATCAACAAACAGCTCCCAACTGTACCCAGGGATTTAACAAAGTTCCCTTCACTCATCCCCTTCGATCTCTCTTAGGTTGGATTCGGCCAAGCCAAAGTAGTGGCCGATTTCGTGCATAAGCGTCCTTCGAATCTGCCGAAGCAGCTCCCCCCGACTTCGGGCGAGGGCCTCAATAGGCCTTTGATAGATGACTATCTGATCAGGCAAGACATTCCCATATCTAACTCCCCTGTGCTTCAAAGGAACCCCCTGGTAGAGCCCCAAGAGGTGATGAGGATACTTCACTCCGAGTTGGCGGAGGATCTCCCTTGGCGGATCATCCTCCACCACCACCACAATATTCTCCAGCCTATCCCGAAACTTCTTGGGCAGTTCCTTGAGGGCCTTCGAAACGAGTTTCTCAAAGTCATCTCTGCTTAAGTGCATTCTTCTGGGCTGAATCTCCTTGTATTCATTCTCTTTAAAGATCTTCGAAACACTAGAAAAACGAGGTCTGAGCGCGAAATTATAGAGTGCTGCGGTGCTTCAGTCATGCGGTTAGGGCCCTGCACATTCCAGCAAATGGTGAAGCGAACTTTAGAATGGTCGGAAAAATACTTTGAGGAGCGAGTTTTCCAGAGATCCCATTAAACAGCTCGGCCGATAACATCAATAGATGAAATTCTCTAAGCGATTGTGCATTCATAGCAATTCATGACGAAAAGAGCCGGAAAGATTTCCGGCTCTCTCGGCCAAAGGTGGAAGGGATTCCCAAATCCTCCCCCCAACGTTTCCCGCTACGCCCGGAGCTCTGGGAGATCTTTATAAAGATCCAATACCTCGGGGTTGGCCAAAGCATCACGATTCAGCACCGGTTTCCCGTGAATAACATTCTTCACGGCTAGCTCCACCTTCTTCATATTAATCGTATAGGGGATTTCATCAACCGCGATGATCTTGGCCGGTACGTGCCTTGGAGTGGTATTCTCCCTTATGGCGCCCTTGATCCTTCTGACCAGGTCTTCCGTCAGCTGAACGCCCTGGGCTAACTTAACGAAGAGGATGACCCTGACGTCGTTTTCCCAATCTTGCCCTACCACAATGCTATCGGCAACCTCGTCGAGGGTCTCCACTACGCTATAGATGTCGGCGGTGCCGATCCGGACGCCTCCCGGGTTGAGGGTGGCATCCGAACGTCCATAGATAATTACGCCTCCGGTATCCTCCCTGATCTCGATGAAGTCCCCGTGATGCCACACACCGGGATATTTCTCGAAGTAGGCACTCTTATATTTTCCCATTTTGGGATCGTTCCAAAAATAGATGGGCATGGAGGGAAATGGGGCCGTGCACACCAGTTCCGCCTGCTGGTTTCTGACCGGCCGTCCATCCTCGCCGAAGGCATCAACCTTCATGGCCAGGGCTCGGCACTGCAACTCTCCAGCATAAACGGCACCAATGGGATTCCCCAATGCAAAACACCCATTGATATCCGTGCCCCCTGAAATGGAGGCGAGTTGAAGGTTCTTTTTGACCTCCCGATAGACGTATTCAAATCCCTCAACGGAAAGGGGGGATCCGGTTGAAAGCACCGCCTTCAAAGGGGTTAGGTCATAGTCCCTTCCCGGTCTAATACCCTCCTTTTCGAGGGCGGCGATATACCTGGCGCTGGTTCCGAAGATGGTCATCTTTTCGTCTTGTGCGAATTTCCAAAGGGTTCCGGGATCGGGATAAAAGGGCGATCCATCAAAGAGGAGCACGGTTGCACCGAGAGCCAGAGAGCTCACCAGCCAATTCCACATCATCCAGCCGCAGGTGGTGAAATAGAAGATGTTGTCCGCTCTCTTGAGGTCGGTATGGAGCATTAACTCCTTCATGTGGTGAATGAGGATGCCACCTGCACTTTGGACCATACATTTGGGCAGCCCGGTCGTCCCGGAGGAGTACATGATATAGAGTGGATGTTCGAAGGGGAGTTGATCGAACTCGATCTCAAGGCCGCCCTCCTTGGACACGAAGTCCCCGTAGTGGACTGCATTGGGGACGCCGCTGATATCAGCCTCCCTTTCCGTATAGGGGACGACCACCACCTTTTGGATAGATGGAAGCTCTTTGAGGATATCGGCGATACGGCCCAGGGAATCAAAGGATTTTCCATTGTAAGAGTACCCGTTGGCCGTGAAGAGGACCTTTGGCTCGATCTGTCCGAATCGGTCCAGCACACCCTTGATGCCAAAGTCAGGCGAACAAGAAGACCAGGTTGCCCCAATGCTGGTTGCGGCAAGCATCGCAATAACGGTTTCCATCATATTGGGCATGAACCCGGCCACCCGATCACCGGCCGTGACCCCTGTCTCCCGCAATGATTTCGCCAAACATGCCACCCTATCATAGAGCTCGGCATAGGTGATCTTGACCGAATCCTGAACCTCACCCTTGAATATCAGGGCAATATGGTCGTCCCTATACCGCAGGAGATTCTCCGCAAAATTCAGCTTCGCACCCATGAACCACTGTGCGCCCGGCATCTTATTGAGGTCATCGACAACTGCCGTGTAATGCTGCGAAGCCTTGATTTCACCGAAATCCCACATGGTAGCCCAGAAGTCTGGGATATTATCAATGGACCACTGATAGAGCTCGTTATATGATGTGAGCTCCTTCCCGTAATGCTCGTTGACATGCTCCATGAATCGCGTCATGTTGGCCTGCTTTACCCGTTCCTCAGACGGCGTCCAGAGTGGTGCTTTCATGGTTGCCTCCCCAATGAGCGAAGATACATCCTTTTCCCGGGAATTTGTAAACCATATCCTCTGTGGATTGTCAACATGATTATTTCCCCAGACTCACTCCAGCTAACCCGAAACTGACCACGGAGTTCCCCGCACGCGAGCCTGTCTGGGAAACAAGATCTTTCCTGATGATAAACGTATGGCAGAGGCCATGGAGATGGCACATACGATTGGCCAAAACTCCAACATTTCTCTTCCTTTGATTAACAAAGGCGCCGCCCATGGCTCGTGAGATCGGCTTGGAGGCATTGAGGGATTGCGAGTGAGGGTCTGTTTGGCAGCAAACTTATGGAAAATCAATGACTTACGATTTTTTCTTCTTAGGAGAAATCAACAGTTCAGCATTATTCCTAACGGTGGACAAAGAAGATTAGAGTTATCAAGTTTAAGCAGAAACCAATTGTTGATACGTAATGGTTTGAGTAGTACAGCAGGCCGTGACCAGGCGATCAAAGATTGTGGCACGGCGTGCTTTGAACCGACGGTTAAAGCGATACGAAAATTCAGCCAGATACCGATTCAGATGCTTGCTCGATACATGAGAATGAGTTCCCCGAATCCAGTTCTTCAACCGAGCAATGACACGATGAACATCAGGCAAGATCTCCACTGCCCGCGGACCACGCGAGACGGTCAGAGGATAGAGATTGAGATCCCCGGACAAGGACCGATAAATAGGCAAACTATCCGACAGCATGAGGGCCTGCTGCTGGACTTTCTGATGGAGAAAGCTTTTTGCCCACCGGGAGGTTAATGATTCCATTTTGCTCAAAGCGACATGAGCGCAGCCCTCTGGGCGGGACTCCACAGCCACCAGAACCGGCACTTTACTGCGAGCACCACGGCCCCGTTTGCCAGGCTTCCACTTGCCGCCAATATAGGTGTCATCGAGCTCAACCACCCCCTGAAGCGTATAGCG
>JABAOC010004170.1_pt1 | contig 31103 bp, 25 predicted proteins | sample 7062161 | NCBI WGS metagenome assembly JABAOC01 (sample SAMN14538625, study PRJNA623070) | marine sediment metagenome | biome: marine biome [ENVO:00000428]; feature: marine pelagic biome [ENVO:01000023]; material: deep marine sediment [ENVO:00002113] | place: India: Gulf of Khambhat ... | reverse complement strand
CTATCACTTATAAGAAACAGTTTCTGAGAATCATTCTTTCTTTTCTCAAGATACTTTTTAAGCCAAAAAGCAGTTTCATCATTGAAGAATGTGATTCCGCTTCGTTTCTTCCTCGTATAATGCATCGGGATCACTGAGCGCAATTCAAAATTCACTTGACTCTTCTTCAGAGCAAGGATTTCTCCCTTGCGAAGGCCTGTGGTTGCAGTAAACAAATAGATTGCTTTCGCTTCAGTCTCCTCTAAACCTTCAAAGCCACAGCGAATTTGCTTTTTGGAAGGTAGCTCCTTGGCAAAAGCCCATTCGTCAACAGGCGCCATTTTAAAACTCATAATAAACCTTGGAAGTTGCAGAAAATCTCGAACAAAGCGCCTCAAACTTGTAATTTGAGTGTTATAGGTTTTAGCCGCTTTAGGAATGTAACTCTCGAGATAACATCTTATACTTTCGTAGCTTACTATGTTATTAGACATCTTAAGAAAGCGCCTCACATCCTGAATATTTTGTTGAACAGTCTTCTTTTCAAGCCTCATATTGACTAGAAGGAAATCTGCAAACTTTTTTAGGCAATCAGAGTCCAAATGGAGCCGCGTTGGCATCGTGGAGGCCGCGGGTTCAAATCCCGCCCCGTCCACCAAACCCTCTTTCCGAAAAGAGGCTTTACCTCGTAAAACGTCGAATATGGTGGACGTAGGTTCTTGCGGAGTTCCTATTGCTCATTTATTAGCTAGTGCGCAATGATTCTTCGGAAAATCATTTATTTATTCTAATACTTACATGAAAGCCTTGTCAAAAATTCGTTTTAACGAAAAATAAAAGAAGCATAAGGATAACATAACTATGCATGAGAAGGATAACCGCTACTATTTTCAGCATAATCAGTATCATTATAGTTTTGTTCATACTTGCTCAAGCAGGTGAAACAGGGGCTCCTTTGCCATTCACCTTAGTAGCCATTGTGATAATCATTTTGATAGTGTTTTCAATTGTTAGAACTTGGCTTCGAGGTTAACACTTTCAAATCTGCCCTATCAAAAATTTCTCTTTAATCTTAGCAATCTTGTTCCTCATATACTCAATCAACCAAGAAATCTTTGGGTTTGGTTGAAATTCCAAAGAAAAATCTCTAAATATATTCGACAACTTTTCCTTCTTGAGTTAACTTGCAGATCAAACTGCCTTTCTTGTTTTCCTTTTTTATGCAAAAACCACTTTCAAGCACGTTGAGATGCCACTTCAGCGTAGTTTCGTTCAAGCCTGTTTCAGATTTCAGTTCCTCGATAGTAGCTTTTCCCTCGTTCAAAGCATCAAGTATTCTTCTTCTCAAAGGACTATTCACGGCTCTGAGATAACGCTCATGAAACTGTCTTGTCTCATCCTCAGAGTTTGTAGTCGTTCTAGACTTCTTTTCAGACAATAAACAACCCAGAATCTATAACGTTTAATGGAGCATTTTTGTTTTCTGAACCAATTCAATCTCGAAGTATTCTCTAAGGACTATTATCATTTCAAGCTGGAAATATTCATCAAATATGAAGGTTATAAAAGAAAAATTCTTAATGTATTGTTAAGATCTAAGAAATTTTCAAAAAAGAGGAAATATATTTCTTAATGTTGAATATTGGTTATTCTTTTAAGTCTAGGAGCAGTGTAGATGCTTCCCGAACGCTTTCTATTCTACTTATTTCTTCGGTGACGCTTTTCAGTGATTTCTCACTCTCAGTATTAAGCTTAGCAATTACGTCATAAAACCCATAGACTCTGAATGCTTCTTCTACACTCTTGATTTGCCGAACTTTTTCCAAAACTGGCATTTCATGGGCAGATTCAGTGTGTATACCTACATAGGCACAACATCGCATTCAAACAAACTTCCTATTATTGTACTCTGTTTTCACCAAATAATATGTTGCAACAGCTGATTATTCTTTTAGGTTAAAAGATGGCGTATTTCCCGATTTTAGTTACATTCATTGTTACCAAAGTTAATACAAACCAATGGAATATTCAGCTACCTCTTAATTAGTTACAACAAATGCTACTTTAATCCACAAAAAATGAAGTATATATGACTGAAGAAAAATTCTTCTGAAGCGCATTAAGATAGAACAGTGAGTGCTATATTAAGAAAGTTATTCAAAGATTTTTTGGGTCTCTAAATTAATTCGGGATTGAGGATAAAAGAATGGCCCAACTATATCACTCTTTGTCTTTCTAGCTCCATCAGCGCTAAATTCTTATTATGTTCTAAATGTATCCAAGCATTCAAACTTTCTTTTTAGATGTTTCAGAAAAAACAGAAAACAAGAAGAATAATTAGTTGCCAACAATAAATATTTGGTGCAGTGGATGTTTATGAATTGCAAGAAATGTGGTGCTGCGCTACCTGAAGAATCACTTTATTGTCCCGCATGTGGTTCTCCAGTTTCATCGAAAACTAACTTTTTAATGGTTACTACACCCACAGTTTCAGGATACAAGATAAAGCAGGTATTGGGTTTGGTGACAGGGTTAACTCCCCGAACTAGAGGGGCTCTGGGAAAGTTTATAGCTGGTTTTCAATCGGTGTTTGGCGGTGAGGTTACAGCCTTTACTTCCGAAGTTGAGAAAGCACGCTGGGAGGCAATCAGCAGAGCTAAGTCCCGAGCTATTGAATTGGGTGCTAACGCGATAGTAGGTATGGATGTTGAAACTTCAGATTTAGGGTTGCAGTCTGGAATAGTTTTGTTCTCGGCAACGGGAACAGCTGTTATTATAGAGAAAGAGTAAAGTCTTGGCTTCATAAACAGCTCTTTAATGGAATATCATAAATCTTTTGAGCAATCTTATTTCCTGAGGAGAGTGGTGTTTAGCTAGAACGATTATGATGATTAGCTTCCGGTATTAACATAGGCACCTTTCTTTTGTAATCTTCATACTCTTGGCCAAATTCTTTTGTTAGTTCCTTTTCTTCTTTCCTTGAAATAATGTAAACAAGCGCAATAACCAATGGAGTAGCAAGCAAAGAATAAAGTGCAGACAAGAGAAAAGAGAACCCTATGTGTGATAATATTCCTCCTAAATATTGTGGATGACGAACAATTGAATAAACTCCTGTTGAAACAATTCTTTCAGCTCTATGGGTTTCTGCAACCCTTAGAGATGTGGTAATTACACCTCTAATGCCAAACCAAACGCCTATAATGAAGAAAGGAACAAAAATCAGAAAGTTAACGAGATAAATTGTCAAGCCTAGTACAGGAATTTGAATAGAAAAATCCTGAAAAAAAGGAATAATAAATTTGTCTTGTGGAGAGAGCCATATTCCAAACCAAAGAAGGAAGAAACCCCAACCTGAAATTACGCCGAAAATCTCGCCAATTTTCTTTCCTTTTTGTTTTCCATATTTTTCATCGAGCTCTTGGTGTTCAAGTGACAAAAAGTAAGGTAACATTATAGCAATAAAACCAAACAGAGAAACATAGAACCAAACATACAACTCAAGTACCTCAAGTTTGGCGTGTGAAATTTCGGTAAATCAATATATCAGATTTGCTATGCTTTATTCCCTTTTTCAAATAGCAAGTAATGATTTGTGCCCAAGGCAACTGCCGCATTCCCGGCACAAGCATTAGTATGCAGGCGCCAACCCGCCTTTTCCCAATCCTCAATCACTTTGCTTACCTCGTTGTGATGCCCAACTAACACACATTTCCACTTCTTCAATAATAACCACCTCTAAACTTAATATTAATAAAGAAACACTATTTTGATTTTCTCAAAAGTCTAATTATTACAAGACTAGTTAGTAGCTGCCCTTATATGTTAAGAAGAAATATTGTTAATTAGGGTGATTAATTGCCTGTTGTCCAAGTCTCAGTTTGGGCTGGCATGAGCAAAGAAGCAAAGAAGAAAATTGCTGAAGGAATGACAAAAGTGCTTACAGAATTGGGGATACCCAAAGAAGCGGTTACCGTCATTTTCTATGAAATACCTAAAACAAACTGGGCAATCGGCGGAGACTTACATTCTGAAAAGTTCGCAGATCGCTAAGCCCAAGAAACCGCATACATTTTCTAAGAGTTAAATTTTTGCGGAACATCATTTTGGAAAGGGATTATGGGAGTTGCAGCTATTCTTCTTGAGTGTACCTTTGCGTTTCACTTGATTGGTCATCTTCATCGTCAGGCGGCTGTCTCCTTCTCCAAAATATCACTACGATGAAGGATATGATAACAGCAGTAACAATTGGAGCAACTATCCATAGAAGCCTCTGCAATTCCACGCTCTGTTCAGTGCCCAGTTGCTCTGCAACTGCTGCTTGATCAGCATAGCTATCAGCAGCCTGTAAATGTGCTATTGCATCCTCCCATTGTTCCGCATAGGATAATGCAAAAGCTTGCTCATACTCGTTTTTTGCCTGCTCCAAAAGAGATATCGCTTCAGGATTTTGATATGTAGCGTTAATGCCTTCCCCTATTTTTACCGACACATTATTAACTAACTCTTTGTAAGCCTTTGCGCCGGCGGGTTGAACGTATATTATTCGAGCATGAGAGTCCCAAGGAATTACTGTGGGAGATGCTCCCTCGACCAGATGAATGCCAATCGTATAATTATGCAAGCCAACACTGATATCTGAGGGAATGGTGATGCCCATTGGATCAAAAACATGGACTTTCGAACTTTGTACAATTACAGGTTGATCAGATAAATCTCGGCCAAAAAAACTGCCTTCTTCCATCCAGTCAAAGTGGATGCCTATGTAATAAACTGTGAGCGTTTCCGTGGTTTTGCTTGACAAAATTAGCTTAACAGACACAGAATCGCCTTGATAGTAAAGTGGCGTCGACCAAGAAGGCGAAACGGAAAAGTCATCTTGGTCAAGGGCAGATACTAGTTCAACATTTATGAAACAAAGCACACTAATAGAAAGTGCTAACAATGCAATTGTGAATGTTTTCATCGAATTCCCTCATATGTTTTTCATGAATGTGCCTAATATGTTTTGACCAGAATTGCTTTTGAAGGTTGTGGCTGAACTATGCAAAATGACAGAAGCTCACATAATTTACTTAACCTGCTAAAGTTGATGTTGCCTAGATAAATTGTAATGACGTTTATAATAATAAAGACCAATAGTTAGTAGGAGCTTCAACGCGAAAAGGGGAATAATATTCAGGACAAAGGCTCGAAATGCGATGTTTTTCTTTCTTTTGGAAGTTAGAAAAGGTAAGACGTTATTTTATGCTTTCTGGTTATCTTGCTCGTTGCTAAAAAAGGAAGGGAGAGGTTTAGTGTTTTTGCAGGTTGTTTATCGTTTCCTTAGCATCAGGATGATTACCAACCCGATGACTACTACTGCGACTATAATGACTATGATTCCTGGTAGAATGTAGAAGTCAGCGATTGATTCTGGTACTGGTGTGGGTGGAGCAGTAGGTGATGGTGCTTCTAACACTTTGAGATAGGTTTCTGCGAATGAACCGTAGTATGATTTAGAGCCTGCGAATGTAGCTATAACAGAGTAAAGTCCTGGAACTGGCGGAGTGAAATCTAGTACGAAGTTGCCTGTTGCGTCGCTTGTGGTTGTGCCAACAGAGTAGAAGTTACCATTTGGATCAAGCACTTCGACGTTTACTTCAACGCCGACAACATCTGCTGGTCGCTGGAATTGATTGTATACGTACATCATCCAGTCGCTCATGTTGTCGTCAGCTACTGCTGGAACTCCATGTGGGAATCGCGCTCTTAGAGCATATTTCTCTGTGCCTGGAGATATGTCAGTAACCATGCCTTTCAATAGAACAGTGTCGCCGTCTGTGACAACATCAGTTTGTATTGAAACTGTTGTAGCGCTTGGACCTTTACCTATTGCATAAACGCGCTGGTCATATTCGTTGTACATCGCTATTATGCTGTCGCCGATAATTGGAGTAGAGCTCCATTCGCTTCCACGATAGTAGATCTCAAAGACGCGTTCTCCAGTTTCCATGTCAAGACTTAGGAATGGAATGCCACGATGTTGTGGGTCGTATGGGTTGTGTTCAGTGTTCTCTAGGTAGACTTTGCCGTCGGCAAAGAATGCAGGTCTGAAACGCCAATAGTTGTTTTGCAGGTTCTCGACGTATGGGTCATCTATGAGATATGTCCATAAGGTTTCGCCAGTGGTAGCGTTTCTGCAATAAACTGTTCCTCCATAGTTCCCTGATATGTATTTGCCGTACGCAATGTTATCCCAGCTGTTGCTTGATGAGTAGCCCCAGTTATCAGTATAGTGCTGTGATTCAGTTGGTCCCCACAGCAATGATCCTGTACTTAAGCGGAAGCCCCAGTGTTGTCTGCTCTCTGCTCCGGCAACAGTGAAAACATCGCTTTCCACATCGGCATCTTGAACGTCGTAATGTCCCACATAGGGTACTGAGAAATCCTCGTTGTACAGCAGGGTTCCTTCTTGCCCAGCTTCAGTGCTTATTGCCCACATAGAGATTACACCGTTGTCTACCCGGCTATACTTGTCAAAATTGGTTCCTAGTATTATTCCTTCGCGAACTTTGTCGACGCTTCCCGGCAAACCTGTAGGTATCGTGACGTTCCATACAATGCCTCTTGCAGTAGTTTCAGCGTCATATATCTGTCCTTGAGGATTGAAGCTGCCCTGAGCAACGGCACCCCCAATAGGCGGTGAAACGACTCTGGCAGAGTCCCATAGACTCATCCAACCTGCGTTCTGATTAACCGTGTAGATTAAGATTTCACCCTTCGGTCCGTACACTCTAGTGCCACTGGGAACACCTTCCATGGTGTAAACCCAGCGTCCACTGAAGGTATCATAAGCGTGCCAATTACTTCCTGCCTGCGCCCAAAGGAAATCAAATACGGCGTGCTGGTTGAATCCGTCAAAAAAGAACACTTGACCAAAATCTAGCGCTCTATTGTTACCATCAAGGTCTAGCAGTTGTTTGTTCCAAAGTTCCTCTCCAGTATGCAGATCTACAGCTACAACTGATCGGTAAAGCCCTGTTTCCGAGCCAGTTGTTTCGAATTGGTTGTAATACACTACTCCGCCGATAATTACAGCGCCGGTCCATTTGGGTTCATATGCGTCTCCTTGATCAAAGCCTTGAGCTCCTGTCATTCCTCCAGAGACGCCGCCAAACGTTATGGGTTTTGTCCAAAGTACGTGAGCTGTTTCTGGCGCGTCGTCATTATAGTCTTTGTAAAGTGTTTGTGCAGGGGGAGAGGCATCCATTGACACTTGGTCTCCGAGCCAGTTTCCTGCAATCGTTGCCCATTCCCTAATCTGGGCATCTATAGGGCGAGTCCAATATTCAGTCGGAAGTGGTTGCGTCGGCCAATAAGCTACAGGTTCCTCTTGTACCACCAACACCAAATCTTCGCTTTTAGCTTCCAGCATGGTAGCGCCGGAAGGAGGACTGGATTGGAAGAAACCTCCAACAGTTGGAGCTATCTGTTCTGGGAAGTATGTCGTCACTGTGTATGTGCCAACCTCATCAGGCGTCCAAGAAATGCCTGTTCCACCGGTTGGATCGGTTTTGATATCATCTATTGTTTTATAGGGTTGACCATCTTTTAGGATTACCACTTGAAGACCTTCCCAGCCATCATAAGCTGAAGTTCCACAAGGCCAAAGGCTTCCAACGTGAAGCGTGACGCCTTGACCTATGCCTACAGGGTTGGGTATAGCATTGATATACGGATAGGACGGGACAGAAACCTGTTGTGCGAGAGCAGTTGGTATAGCAATAAGGGAAATTGCAATAGCAGAAATCAGCAGCAATGAAAAAGCCGCAGTCTTCTTTTCTCTTGTTTTAAGCAATCTTTCTTTCTCCTTTAATTATATTGCGAATAAACTCGCAACTGGTTCTCTTCATAATTTTTTTATCTATTAAAGGATTGCGGTAGTCACGGCGCAGTCACAATTTCCCCATTAGAGATCAAAAACGGACTGTTTTGGGATTCTGAAATTATTAATAAAAGAGTTGACTAGTACGGTTGTTCGCGGAAGTTGAATTAAGTTGGGTCCAAAAAAAAGTTGCTTTGGACATTACATTCATCGTGATTCTTTGCTTGTCAATTATTGCAGCAGCTCATTTTTGGCTAAATAGTGTTGGCTCATCCCCATAGTTTTTCGTCGGCGTTGAATTTGCCTACAGCGAAAACGCAAACGGCGTTAAAGCTTTAGTGGATAAAGTGAAGGATTACACTAACCTTTTCGTTATAGGCACCATTGAGATCTCATTTAACCAAACCGCTTTGAATTAGGCATGCGATTATGTTGTGGACTCAGGGTTGCACCTGATTGTTTTTATCACGGACAGCACAGAATACAATTATAAAATCTGGGGGCTTTGGGAAGCCGATAACCTATCACAGAAAGTCTGGAATGATGTAAACACGTTGTTAGACCAGTATGGCTTCCGCTTAGACAATGTTTACAATGAGCCGGAAGTTATAGAAGCCATAAAAAACCGCTATGATAGGCTGTTCTTCTGGAACGGAACAATCATTCAGCATTTTAAAATCGAAACTGGAAAAAAAGAAGAGATTGATTTAGTAGTTTTCGCACCAAACCTCAAAATAGCTTCTTGCGTGGCTGCACACGGGGCATTTGTCTGGTACTTCGGTGCCTTCGAAGACATAACCACAGTTTCTGCATTTCCACATTGTTGGCGTGTCTTTCTTGAAAACTTTACCCAGCGTCACATTTTCCAATAGTTTCAGGTATCGGCGCTCATGGTATGCTTCTACTTTAGCAACGTTACGGAAAGTTTTAGCCACTTCGCTGAAGCCCTCTTGATCTGCTATGTCTGCAAAGTTAGGGTAGATTGTTCCCCATTCCATCTTTTCGCCTTCGGCAGCTGCCTTTAAGTTTTCCAATGTAGACGCGATTACTCCTGCGGGATAAGCTACGTTTAACTCCACCATTCCGCCTTCAAGAAGCTTGAAAAATAGTTCCGCATGCTCCTTCTCGTTGTCGGCAGTCTCTTGAAAGATACCAGCGATTTGCTCATAGCCTTCTTTTTTGGCTAAACTGGCAAAGAAAGTATATCGGTTCCTAGCTTGAGATTCGCCTGCAAACGCGGCTAAAAGATTTTTCTCTGTTTTACTATCTTTAAAATCCATAAATGTAGTCTCCACTGATTTATTTGTACATCACGAGTAAAATAAAAACAGTTTCCACATAATACAGCTTTTAATGTTTGAAACTGTAACTGATTCGCTCTCATTGACTATTAAAGATCCACTATAAATATGTCGAACTGAGATGGAGAATTTGAATTTGATGATGGTTTGTCACGTTTCAGTTTGTCAACTTTCAGGAGAGTAGCGTTTAAATAGTAGGGGCAAGCCGACAAGTGGAAGCGATAACATCCACAGGTCAAGGTTGTGTCCGAGGAACCAAGCGTACCAGTCGCTCCAGCCTCCGAAGAAAATCCATGTTAGATAATTCCAAAGGAAGTACAAGCCCAAAGCAGCAATGATGGCCCCAATCGGTCTTAAGTTAAGCTTTTCAAAAGTGTCTGTTCTTGCAGATATGGACTTTCCCATAAAGTATGCCGTAAATGCTACTAGTATGGGCAAACCGTACATGGTTAAGGCAAAGCTAAACATGTTCTCAGGAAAAGCTCCAAAATATTCTGTTCCTTTTGACACAAGCGTGGCTATCCACATGCCTGTGTTATTGAGCCAAAAAACGAAAACATAAAGTGTACCCGTGATCAATCCCCATTTTATAATGTCTTTCTGCGGTTTGTATGGAGTCAATTTGGAAGCGAGTTTCAACAGGGCAAATGGTATGGCTATTGACGAAACCAAACATGGTATACCTGTTGTTATTAACAAACTCAAACTTAGCCCAGTCGCACCAAAACCGCTCACGTCCACAGGCAGAAAACCCATAAGCCCTGAAAGGAAAAGCGGCACCCAATAGAGCGCTTCCAAAACTAAAATCCACCTCAAAACCTTAAAAAATGTTGATTCAGGAAGCCCCCTTTGACCAAAGTACAAAATTGATGCTGCAATGGCGACGAGACTAGCTAAGAAACGGAAAACAAGACCGAAATAAGCGGAAACATCGGTTATTAAAATCCAAAAAGAAGCAGAGCCGCCACCTAGATACTCCCACTCGCCTATCCACGAGAGAGTGAATAACGCATGTAAAGTAAATAAGAAGTAAGCTGCTGATATAATGAGCAAACCAATTTTCAGAGATGAATAAAATTTGAACCCTGCCATAATCTTGACCAACCTATCTGGTAAAAACTACTTCGACCATTTCGGATATATTACCCTTGCGATGTCCAAGCACCCAAAACAGTGGTGTAGGAATAAACAACACAGAAATGGTTGATCTTAAATACACATACACATTTAACTAATAATCAACGAATTCAGAAGAAGAGACTATTGATGAAGTTAAGTGAAAAACAAGTAAATCTGTTCTTGTTCGCCGCCGAAGGCGTAGGCGCAGCTTTTGTGGTTATTTTCCTAGCTGCCTATTTGGCAGGTTTACCTACGACGGCGGTCTACCATTCGGAGCCTGTTTTCAGGATACCATTAACGATACTTGGCGCGGTGTTTTTGGTTATGATTCTTTCAGCTTTTGTTCTCGCAATTCTTTCAAAGAAAGAATAAGCCAAAGTTTGATGTCTAATAATAAACCAACATAGGTTTAATCTTCAAGCAAACTAAATATAAAAAACGCGGGTTCAGGGGAAAAAAACTTATTTCTGTGTGCACACGCTAAATTTTTTAATTCAAAGAGGAATATATCCATATGGCAAAGGAGAAAAAAGGACAAACTGAAAACCTTGAACAGCTGCTAGAAGCCGAGAAGAAGCGCTCAGAGGATTACCTGACGCGATTGAAGTATTTGCAGGCGGATTTCGAGAATTTGAAGAAACGCTGCGATCGCCAAATAGAAGAAACAAAAAACTACTGCACTGAACGCTTAATCATCGAGCTTTTAGATGTTCAAGACGAGCTAGAAATGGCACTCAAGAGTGCGCAGTCAACGGATTCTGCGCAATCGCTAATTGAGGGTATTCAGATGACTCTTAAGAAACTCAAGAAAACGCTTGAAAATGAAGGAGTTTCTTTAATAGAATGTGAAGCAGGCAAAGTTTTTAACCCGTCATGCCATAATGCTGTTGCCGTATCTGAACGGGACGATGTTGAAGCCTGCGTTGTAACAGAAGAAGTGAGAAAAGGCTATATCATGAAAGATAAAATTGTCAGACCTAGCATCGTCAAAGTGGCAGTTAAATCATCAAATACAAAAAAGGAGAAAGAAAAAAATGAGTAAAGAAAAAACAAGTGAAAAAGTCTTAGGAATAGACTTGGGAACAACGAACTCCGCAGCCGCCATCTATGAAGGCGGACGAGCAACCGTAGTTCCAAGTGCTGAAGGACAAACTATGGCGGGAAAAATGTTCCCCTCAGTAGTCGCCTTCACAAAGGATGGCCAACTCTTGATAGGGGAGCCGGCGAAACGCCAAGCAACAACCAACCCCGAAGGAACAATTTTTGAAATAAAAAGGAAAATGGGAACAAACTACAAAGCAAAAGTTTACGGAAAAGAATACACGCCACACCAGATTTCAGCGTTCATTCTGCAGAAAATTAAAAAAGACGCGGAAACCTACTTGGGCGGTGCAATACGGAAAGCAGTCATAACGGTTCCAGCACATTTTGACGACAACCAGCGCCAAGCAACGAAAGACGCGGGTGAAATCGCAGGTTTAGAAGTTACGCGCATAGTTAATGAGCCCACTGCTGCCTGCCTCGCCTACGGTATAGACAAGCTAGAGAAAGAAATGAAAATACTGGTTTTCAGCTTCGGAGGTGGCACCCACGACGTTACCCTAATGGACTTTGGCAAAGGCGTATTCCAAGTGCTCTCCACAAGCGGTGACACCAAAATAGGTGGAACCGATATAGACAAAGCAGTAATGGATTATATGGTAGAAGAGTTCAAAAGGCAAACAAGCATAGACCTCACCAACGACAAAATGGCCGCCGCAAGGCTGAAGGAATCAGCGGAAAAAGCAAAGATAGAACTGACAACGCTGATGAGCACAGACGTTGACCTGCCATTCATAGCATCTGACACCTCGGGACCCAAACATTTGCATCTCTCAGTTACGAGAACCAAACTTGAAAGTTTAGCTCAACCAATCGTCCAAAAAACTCAGAAAACCATACTCAAAGCGCTTGAAGACGCCAAGCTGACACCTAACGACGTGGATAAGATAATCCTCATCGGCGGCATGACGCGAATGCCACTTGTGCAGCACTTCGTTGAAAAGATTTTGAGCAAAACTGTAGAACGCGGCGTTGACCCCATGGAATGCGTCGCCATAGGTGCAGCCATACAAGGGGCAGTCATCACAGGCGAAGTCAAAGACCTGCTCCTGCTAGATGTTACGCCTTTATCACTAGGGGTAGAAACGCTGGGCGGCGTATTCACCAAGATCATCGAAAAGAACACGACAATTCCCACCAAGAGAACTCAGGTGTTCACGACGGCAGCTGACTTTCAAACAGCCGTGACAATTCACGTGCTTCAAGGAGAGAGAGCAATGGCAACCGATAACGTTTCTCTCGGCACATTTAACCTCGTAGACTTGCCGCCAGCGCCTAGAGGCGTCCCGCAAATTGAGGTTACATTCGATATAGACGCTAACGGCATCTTGAATGTAACCGCAAAGGATCTAGGCACAGGAAAACAAGCTAAAATTACGATCACAGCGTCCACGAAACTATCACAAGAAGAGAAGGAACGAATGGTCAAAGAAGCCGAGCAGTTCTCGGAGCAAGACAAGAAAAAACGAGAAGAAGTCGAATTGAGGAACAACGCGGACGGTTTGATTTACACTGCAGACCGAACTAAAAAGGACTTGGCGGACAAGCTGACGGAAGAGCAAAAGGGCAAGATAGACGCTGCCGTTTCTGCTTTGAAGGACGCTTTAGCAAGCAACGACATGGTACAAATAAAAGCAAAAACTGAGGAACTACAGAAAGTTCTGCAGGAAGTTGGAACGGTGATTTATCAGCAGGCAGCTGCTGAACAAGCTAAACAGGCGCAAGCTGGCAAAACAGGTCCAACAGGTCAAGCAAGCCAAGGACCTTCAGCTTCAAAGGGTAGTGGCGATAAGAAAGTTGTGGATTCGGAAGATTACGAAGTGAAGTGACAGCCGAAAGAGTTTTGATTAGGAAGTTGCATTTCGAATTTAGCGGTAAAGTGAATGGCTGAAAAACGAGATTACTACGAAGTTCTAGGCGTATCCAAAAACGCGTCAAAAGAAGAAGTCAAAGACGCCTATAGAAAATTGGCGATGCGGTATCATCCTGATAGGAACAAGGCTGCTGATGCAGAAGACAAATTTAAGGAAATTTCCGAGGCATACGCCGTTCTATCAGACAACCAAAAAAGAAGACAGTATGATACGCTAGGTCACGTGGGATTTGACCAACGCTATACTGCAGAAGATATTTTCCGCGGCGCAGATTTTGAATCAATATTCAGAGACATAGGCTTCGGCTTTGGAGACCTTTTCCGCACTTTCTTCGGCGGAGGCTTCGGCGGAGGCGGTTTTAGAGAAAGAATCAACAGAGGCCAAGACCTCGGCTACGAAATTGAAATAACATTAGAAGAAGCCGCAAAAGGAACCGAAAAAGTGATTCTAGTCCCTCGAACTGAAAAGTGTGAAGTCTGCGACGGTTCAGGCGCAAGCCCCGGCACTTCACCTAAAACTTGTCCAAAATGCAATGGCACGGGTAAAATTAGGAACATGAAAAAAAACAGTTTCCTAACGTACGTGCAAGTAACGCCTTGCTCTGAATGCAGAGGAAGCGGTAAATTGATAGAAGCCCCCTGCAAAAAATGCCATGGCACAGGACTAACGAAAAAGCGCAGAAGAATACATGTGAAAATACCAGAAGGCATAGATGAGGGCTACCAGCTTAGACTCAGAGGCGAAGGCGAAATGGCGCCAAACGGAGGCCAACCCGGCGACCTCTACGTTCTCGTTCATTTAGCGCAACACAAATTCTTCATGCGAGAAGGAGACGACCTCTGGCACGTGCTGATGATCGGTTACCCACAAGCAGCCCTAGGCACAGAACTCTCCGTGCCCACTCTAGACGGCCCAACCACAGTGAAGATTAAACCAGGAACACAAGCAGGCGAAACCATTAGGCTTAAAGGGAAAGGAATGCCGCGGTTTAGAGGTTACGGCAAAGGCGACCTACTAGTCCGCGTTGGAATTACGGTGCCAGAAAGATTGACCGCTAAGCAACGAGAGCTTCTGGAGCAGTTGGCAGAAGAGTTCGATCAGAATGTCAAGCATAAGAAAAGCAGGTTCGGATTCTAACCTCCAAAATTCAAACATACGCTATCTATGTTTCGTTTCTAGGTTTTAATTTTTAAAACATCATTTTAGACGGTTTCTTATTCGAATTCTATAGTTGAAGGGGGCTTATCCGTTATGTCATAAAGGCATCTTACAACGCTAGGTATTTCCCCTGTAATCCTCTCAGAAATACGCCGCAACACTTCATATGGAACTTGTCTAGCTTTAGCGGTAACCGCATCTGTTGAGTCCACAATTCGGACGGTGATTATGTTTCCGTAGACTCTTTCGCCATTTTTAATTCCAGTGGCCTTATCATTATGAAGGACTGCGAAGTTCTGAAAAGTGGATAGATTCCTGGTTTCTTCTTCCACGATTTCTGTAGCTTTCCGTACAATTGCGACTCTCTCGCGAGTAACCTCGCCAAGAACTCTCAGCGATAAAGCTGGACCTGGAAAAGGCATTCTTTTAGAGATTTCCTCTGTTAGACCCAATTCGCGAGCTACCTTGCGTACATCTGGCTTGAAAAGTTCCCTCAGCGGCTCAAGTATCTTGTAGCCGTAAATCTCAGGGTTTATACCTATCTGCTCCAAAACGTTGTGCTGGGATTTTATGCCCTTCACTGTTTCTATAACATCAGCTTTAATTGTTCCTTGGGCGATAAATTCAATTTGCTCTTCCTTGGCGGCTTTTCCCAAAGTCTTGTAGAATTTGTCTCTGAAAGCCTTCCGTTTCTCTTCAGCATCAGTCTTCCCTTTGAAAATCGCAAAGAATTCCGCTTTTGCGTCAATATATTTGGTTCTTACGTTCATACTCCTTAGCGTTCTTATTACAAACTCAGGTTCTCCTTCTCTCCGAAGCCCATCATCGATGAAAACCGCAACTAACTTGTCGCCAACAGCCTTGTAAACCAAGGCTGTTGTAACAGTGCTATCAACACCGCCAGAACAGGCTGAGATTACCTTTTTGTCATTAACAGTTTTTCGGATATCTATCAGAGAGTTTTCAACAAACTTTTTTGCATCAAACACTTCATTTTTCCCTCTAAAACCTTCAGGTTTTTGATGCTAATCTAAGCTTTTTCCCTTTTTTAGCTTTGTCATAAACATGCTTCAATGAGTTAGGGTCTATATTTTTCAGATGAACCCAGAAAAAGCTGTTGAAGTATTTGTTTGACGATATAAAAGGACAAGAAAATGAGAAGAGAGAGGCTATTGCGAAAGTTGTTTTCGCAAGTCTTCGTATGCTGCTTTTATGTCTTCTATACAGGCTGCGTCTTCTATAGTTGACGTGTCTCCTATTGGCCCGCCAATGATTATGGCTTTAAGTATTCTACGCATGATTTTACCGCTGCGTGTCTTTGGCAATTTGTTGACAATAGCAATGGCTGCGAGTGTGGCTATTGGGCCTATTGTGGTTCTGACATGTTTTATGAGTTCAGTGCGTAGTTCTTCTGAAGGCGAAAAACCGCTACGCAATACTATGAAGGCAACCGGCACTTCACCTTTCACTGGATCTTCTTTGCCCATAACTGCTGCTTCTGAGACTGCAGGATGTGAAACCAAGGCACTTTCGAGCTCGACGGTACCTATCCTGTGCCCTGCTACCTTAAGGACTTCGTCTGCTCTGCCCAGTAGCCATAGATAACCCTCATGGTCTTGGATAGCGTAGTCTCCGGTATAGTAGACGTGGGGCCATCTTCCAAAGTATGTCTGCTTGAACCTTTCAGGATCTTTCCAGAGAGTCTGCAGCATTCCTGGCCATTGTGATTTAATTACTAGGAAGCCTTTTTTTCCTGCTGGTGCAGGTTGTCCTTTGTCGTCGTAGACTTCAGCTTTAATGCTTGGAAGCGGATATGTTGCTGAGCCTGGTTTAAGTGGAACAAGTTCTATTCCTGGTAGGGGTGAAATCATAAAACCGCCTGTTTCGGTCTGCCACCAAGTATCGACTATTGCAAGTTTCTCTTTTCCGATTACACGGTAGAACCATTTCCACGCCTCAGGGTTTATAGGTTCACCCACTGTTCCCAGAAGCCTAAGAGTGCTGAGATCATGTTTGTTGATCCACTCTTCACCGAACTTCATGAACATTCGGACTGCTGTCGGGGTTGAATAGAGTATTGTTACACCATGCCTTTCAATCATGTCCCACCAACGGTCTTGCGCTGGGTAATCAGGAGTGCCCTCAAAAAGCAGCGAGGTTATCCCGAGTGAAAGCGGCGCATAAACGTTATAGGTGTGTCCAGTGATCCAACCTATGTCAGCAGTGCACCACCAGATGTCATCTTCGCTCGGGTTGAAAGCCCATTTAAGAGTCCAGTACGCCCAAACGTTGTATCCCCCTGTTGCGTGTTGGACTCCTTTTGGTTTTCCTGTTGTGCCAGAAGTGTATAGTATAAATAGGGGGTCTGTTGATTGCATTGGTTCGGGTGAAACATATGCGGATGCTCCTGCTTGCATGAGTACATCGGTGTACCATACGTCTCGTCCTTCTTTCATTTTGATTTCTTGACCTGTTCTTCTTACTACTATGACCTTTTCCACAGTTGGTGTGATTTGCAATGCACGGTCGGCGTTATCCTTTATTTTTACTATTTTTCCACGTCTGTATGATCCGTCAGCTGTGACGAGGATTTTTGCTTCACAATCATTTATTCTGTCTGCTAATGCTTCAGAGCTGAAGCCTGAGAAGACAACTGTATGTATTCCGCCTATTCGAGCTGTTGCAAGAAGTGTAATTGGGAGTTCGGGGATTACGGGTAGGTAAACGGCTACTCGGTCTCCTTTTTTGAGTCCTGCGTTTTTGAAGGCTTTAGCGAGTTTGTTGACTTCTGTGTAGAGTTGAGAATAAGTATAGGTTTTGACCTCGCTCATTTCTCCTTCCCAAATGTAGGCGATTTTGTTTTTACGTTGGGTTTTTATGTGTCTGTCTAGTGCGTTGTGTGATATGTTGAGAATTCCATCGGGGAACCATTTGTAGAAGGGCGGGTTTGAGTCGTCTAGCACTGTGCTGTATGGTTTAAACCAGTCTATGGCTTTTCCTTTTTCAGCCCAGAACTCTTGCGGGTTGTTTATTGATTTTTCCCATTCTTGCCTTAGTTTTTCTCCAGAGGAAGGTTTTTTGTTATTTGGATAGAATTTTTCATTAAACGGCAAGTTAGTTTCAGACATTTCTTTTTCATTCCATTGATTTGGGGGAAGGAGTTTAACCTAGAAGATATAAAGTTTTTCAGTCATTTATCCAATAATAAACGGAGAAATGAGGTATGTTGTGTGTGCTGAATCACCAACCAAAATTTTTCATTGTCGATTCAGCTTAGATTGTTTACTCGACATTATCCCTTTACTGCAATTTTTGTCTATATCAACTCATCAAAGGAATTAAAGTTTTGATAGCAACGCCTTTGGGCGGATTCTCTTCAAATTAGATAACGCATTAGCGCTGCCTCATGCTTAAGAAAAGAAAAAAGAGTGAGTCTTATCTGGTGGGAAAAATTGGCAGGACTGTTTTCTTGTGTGCTTCGTTCAGCACTTCCGCGAATGCTAGGTAGACTGCGCTTAATCCGCAGATTACGCCTTCGATTCCTGTTAAATTGTTGAAAGTGAATGTCCCAAATAGCGTTGGGTTGCCACTCAACTCTCTTATGGTCAACATGAAGAATAGGATTGCCAAGCTCATAAACACGAATTGTAAGGCACGGTTCGTCTTAAGTGTGCCAAAGAACATGGTAAAGGTGAACAAACCCCACATAAAGAAGTACGCAGCCATCGCCGTCTCTGTGGGAGCACTTAGCCCTGTGAATATTGCATTGTTGGGCAAGACAAGAAGAAGCACAAGAGACCACCAGAAAAGCCCATACGAAGTGAAGGCTACTGTGCCAAAAGTGTTGCCTTTCCTGAACTCCATTATTCCCACGATAACTTGTGCCAATCCGCCGTAAGCTAAGCCCATCGCCAATATCATAGTGTCAAGCGGGAATAAACCAGTGTTGTGCAGGTTGAGTAGAACAGTTGTCATTCCGAAGCCCAGTAATCCCAGTGGGGCAGGATTTGCGAATTTTTCAGTCATGCTTACACGCTCTTGAGCTTAGAGTTGCCTCTTTTGAAAGTTTGGCATATTAAGCTTTTCTTCAAATCATCGCCATTTCCAGATCTTTCTACCATAAAAAACCTCTGGCAATATAAACAAACCTGAAAGCGATGCCGCAATTATTATTCCCCAGTCTAGAGGATTATAGATTGGCTCCGTACCCATTCCAGGTCCAAGCAAAGGTATGAAAGGTATTGCCACTGTTATCGCTGCCGAAATCAAGACAGACCATAAGAGGTATTTGTTTGAGAAGAATCCAACTCTGAAAGCGTTACGTTTTTCAGATCGGCAGTTCCATACTACTAGAAGTTCCTGCAAGGTTGCACGCATAAAAGCCATTGTCCTTGCATACACCAACGGTTGACCCAAGATATAATATTGCCAATAAAATATGCCTCCAGTTAAGGCAAACTGCAACGTAAAAGTGGCAAGTATTGACGCAAATCTACCATATAGCACACCTTCGTTTGGATTACGTGGAGGCCGTTTCATTACATCTTCTTCAGGAGGATCCATAGTCAATGCCAAAGCAGGTAATCCATCGGTCATCAAGTTGAGCCAAAGTATCATGCTTGGAAGAAGCGGAAGCTCCAAACCCATCAAGGCAAAAAGAGCTATGATTCCCAACTCATCAAAATTTGAACGTAACAAGAAGAATGAGAATTTGCGAATATTGTCATAGATGCTGCGACCACCTTCAACCGCACTAACAATTGTCGCAAAGTTGTCATCTGCTAGCACAACATCAGCCGCTTCTCTAGTCACGTCTGTGCCAGTGATCCCCATCGCAACCCCAATGTCAGCCTGTTTCAAGGCAGGGGCATCATTTACCCCGTCGCCTGTCATGGCAACGATTTCACCTTTTTCCTTAAGCGCCCTCACAATTCTCAATTTATGTTCGGGAGATACTCTCGCGTATACAGAAACTTCCTCTACAACCTTCTTGAATTCGTCCTCATCAAGATTATCCAGCTCCTTGCCTGTGAGTACTTTGTCACTATGCAACATTTCCAGCTCTTTCGCTATGGCAACAGCAGTAAGTTTGTGATCTCCCGTAATCATTACGGTCTTTATGCCTGCCTGTCTACATTTCGCGTTTGCCTCTTTCGCTTCGACTCTCGGTGGATCGATCATGCCAGAAAGACCCAAGAATATTAGGCTTGTCTCATACTCTTCTTCCTCAAACTTGTCGATGGGACGGTTCGGCAATTCTTTGAAGGCAGTCCCAAGTACACGTAAGGCACCACTAGCCATTTCTTCGTTAGCTTTAAGAACTTCTTGTTTTTCTTTAGAGGATAATTTTTTAATCTGTCCGTCTCTTAAAATATGAGTGCTTCGTTCTAAGACGATTTCAGGGGCTCCTTTTACAAATGCGACCATATTTTTCTCTGGGTTCTCGTGGACTGTTGTCATGAGTTTTCTTTCGGAGGTAAATGGTATCTCATGAATCCTAGGATAGGACTCTTCTAGTTTTTTCTTTGTAAGACCTGCCTTAGTTCCAGCAACAATAAGGGCTCCTTCTGTGGTGTCGCCAATTACTCTTTTTTCATCATAGTGTGCATTAGTACATAATACATTGGCTTCCAGTAGCAATTTGAGTTCGGCAATATCTTGCGGGTTGACGGAAACCCCATTTTCTAAGAATTCGCCTTTTGGTTCATAACCCGCTCCGGTAACTTCGTAAAATTTTCCCTGTGTGTAGAGCTTGCGAACAGTCATCTCTCCCTTCGTCAAGGTTCCAGTTTTGTCCGAACAGATGAAAGTTGTAGCGCCCAAGGTTTCAGCAGAAGTAAGTTTCCTCAAGATAGCGTTGCGTCGGGCAAGTTCTCTGGCACCTAGAGCAAGAGAAACCGTAACTACTGCTGGTAGCCCTTCCGGAACCGCAGAAACCGCGAGAGCAATAGATACTTCAAATGCATCTAAGATATTGGCCATTATATCGCCAGGACTAATCATCACCCCGAGAACGAGAATTTCGTATAGCTCGAGAGCTAATATTACCACGCTGATAGCGACAATTACGATGCCTAATTTCCTTGCGAATCTCGCGAGTTTTTGCTTGAGAGGGCTTTCCTCCTCCTGCATGGTTTGAACCATTTCTGCGATTTTACCAAATTCCGTTTTCATTCCAGTAGATGTGACTACGGCCTTTCCTCGACCGTAGGTCATGTGGGTAGCCATAAAAACTGAGTTTTTCCTATCCGCGACTGGGGTGTTTTCACTGACTACATCTAAGTTTTTAGTAATATCTGTAGACTCACCCGTCAAGACTGCTTCATCAGCTTTTAAATCCACTACTTCGAGTAGTCTGGCGTCGGCTGGAACTCTGTCGCCTGCTTCTAGAATCACAACATCTCCAGGTACTATCTCTCTGGCAGCAATTTTTTGCTCCAACCCTTCTCGCATTACACGGGCTTTGGGCGCGGTTAATTTTCTCATGGCTTCCATAGCCTTTTCTGACCGATATTCCATGACAAAACCTAAAACTGAATTGAGAATTACAATGACGGCTATTATAATCGCGTCAATTGTTTCCCCAATTAAGAAAGAAATGGCAGTGGCTATCAGAAGCATGATCACGAAAACGTCTTTGAATTGACGTAGAAAAATCTTAAGAGGTGTTACTTTTTTCTTTTCTATGAGCTCGTTATAACCGAACTCTTCCAGCCTGCGTTTCGCTTCTTCACTTTCTAATCCTTTTTGGTCAACCTGTAAATCGCCTAAGACTTCTTCGATTTTTTTGCTGTGCCAAGCTTCAGCCATAGCAACCGCCTAGTTTCACCATGAAGTTACATTTTTGCCTTGGGATACTTGCGCCCTCGGTCAGGTTATGCGCTAGCTCACTAATCATAAAAATAAGGGTTATAATGTTTTCCCTTTAGATTTCAGAAAACAAAGCCTAATAAACAAGTTTATACAATTTCCCACTTCAATTTAAAAGGAAAACAAGATACTGAAAGGAGAAGGAAAAAATGCTCGAGATATTTGAACCGTGGTTATTAGCACCAATAGCAGCGTTAATTTCAATTCTAGCCGGATTATATTTTTACCGTTACGTTGATAAACAAGACTCTGGAACTGAACGAATGAAGGAAATCTCTGAGGCAATCAAAGAAGGTTCAAAGGCTTTTCTGAAAAGAGAATACACAATACTAGCAATCTTCGTAGTAGTTGTAGGAACGCTTGTGGGCATATTTCTACCTTCACCTGTATGGACAAGCGCTGAACCTATCAAAAACCTAAGTTTATCTCTTTCATACTTCTTCGGCGCCTTTCTATCAGCTTTAGCAGGCTACGTGGGAATGGATATAGCTACAAAAGCAAATGCCAAAGCCGCTTACGCAGCCCGCGGCGGCTTAAACAAAGCGTTCCCAGTAGGATTCCGCGGTGGAGCAGTAATGGGACTTGCAGTAGTCGGTTTTTCTCTGTTAGGAATAAGCATCGTTTACGTCATAACTAGAGATGCGGGAGCAGTTCTCGGGTTCAGTTTCGGCGCATCCGCATTGGCCCTTTTCGCTAAGGCCGGTGGAGGGATTTACACAAAAACTGCAGACATAAGCGCAGACCTCGTCGGAAAAGTCGAACTCGGCATTCCTGAAGACGACCCCAGAAACCCAGCAGTAATAGCAGACAACGTAGGCGACAACGTAGGTGACGTCGCAGGCATGGGTGCAGATTTAGCTGACTCGTACATAGCTAGTATAGTAGCAGTAATGATACTTGGCACAGCCTTGGGACTTATCGAAATAGCTCTGGTTTTCGCAGGTTTAGGCATATTTGCTTCAATCATAGGCGCCGCAACCCTAAGAATCGGAGCAAGAGGCAACCCTGGAAAATCACTAAACATGGGAACTTACATAACCTGCATAATTTTCGGGATACTAACGCTGGTTGCATCCTACTACATTGGGTATGACTTGCGATTATGGGGTGCTTCAATAGTTGGTTTGGGTGCGGGAATCGTAATCGGTACAACCTCAGACTACTTCACCTCAGAAAGCAAAAAACCCGTTCTTAAAACTGCAGAAGCTTCAACAACTGGAACAGCGACAAACATTATCACTGGCTTCTCTTACGGACTTCAAAGTGTCTTTCCTCCACTACTTGGAATAGGTATAGCAGCAGTAATCGCCTATTTCCTATGTGAACCTTTAGGCGCAGGCTACTCTGTATTCGGGATAGGAATGGCCGCAATCGGCATGCTTTCAATCGTCGGACTAATAATCTCCAACGATGCATATGGTCCAATAGTTGACAACTCAAGAGGAATAGCCGAGCAAGCAGGATTAGGCGACGAAGTAATACGGATAACCGACGAACTTGACGCGGCTGGAAATACAGCTAAAGCCATCACCAAAGGCTTTGCCATAGGCGCAGCTGGCCTAACCGTCATCGCGTTGCTTGCCACATTCCAAAGTGAAGCCGCAGCAGCTCTAGTAGAAGCAGGAAGAACACAAGCAGAAATCGCCACCCTTTTAGATTTCAACCTTTTGAATCCAAAAGTTATACTAGGCGCTTTTGTAGGGTTAGCTATGCCAGCCCTGTTCTCAGCAATGGTTATGCTAGGTGTTGGACGAAACGCTGAAAGAATGATCGCAGAAGTCCGTAGACAATTCAAGGAAATCCCAGGCTTGAAAGAAGGAAAAGAAGGAACAAAACCTGACTACGCACGATGCGTTGATATTGCCACTACAGGCGCGTTGCGCGAACTGTTACCTGCAAGCACTATTACGATAGGTGTAACCTTAGTTGTGGGTTTCATAGGAGGAGCCCAAGCTCTAGGCGGATACTTGGCAGGAGCAATATTCTCAGGTTTGCTGTTAGCATTGTTAATGTCAAATTCAGGCGGATTATGGGATAACGCAAAGAAATACATTGAAACAGGCGTCCACGGCGGAAAAGGTTCAGACGCACACAAAGCTGCTGTAGTCGGTGACACAGTTGGCGACCCATTTAAAGACACAGCAGGACCTTCACTGAACACAATGATCACGGTGATGTCGCTGGTTGCTTCATTATTTGCTGCGCTAGTTGTCCAGTACAACCTACTAGGTATGCTAGGTCTATAAACAAACACCATTTTCTTTTTTCGAATTTCTCACACGATTTTTGAACCAAATTCTATAAAGGAAAAGCACCAGACCGATGACACATCAGATACTTTCTTGACAAAGTCTGCAGAAAGGAGGTATGGTGCTCCGGCCGGGATTCGGACCCGGGTCCACGGCTCGAGAGGCCGTTATACTTGACCGGACTATACTACCGGAGCTCTAGACTATACTACTTTGGCTTCTTGTAAATCGCTACCTCGTCTCGTTCGCTGTAGCGCAGATATTCAAATCCAGCTTCTATTAATTTATTTTCCTATTCCAGTTTTGATGTGCTCGTCTTGGACCGCTGTCTTACTGAATAATACAACCTTACAAAGAACAATAAATCTGGAGCTAGATACAGAATAAACGTTTGGAGATCGCAGCTCTTGTTTTGATCAACTATTAACTCTCAATTTGTGTTCTTACTTTTTTCGAGGGGCTCCGCATTTTGGACAAAACGATGCAGTCTGTGCCATAAGAGATTCGCAATATATGCATGGAATCATCGCTATTTCTTTTTCTTTGGTCTTCGATACTGCACTAGTCCTGATTACTTGAATTTCAATAGTTTGACTTGTAATGTCAGGACGATTGTCAACTGCCACCACTCCCTTTACAAACCAAGTAACGTTGGCGTCCATTCCGTCAAATGATTCACGACCTGCTACAGGAATGCTCAAGACTATTGGAAACTCTTTCTTGAATCCAGGAACTATGTGTATTTGCCCACAGGCTTTAGGATCAGACGAATGCAAAGTGGCTTGATCCCAATATACTTGTCTAATATTTCGTTTCAATCGCTTATTATATACCCATCTCTCTTTCCTTCGCTTTTCTATGCATCTGAGCTCAGCCCTTACCTCGGTTGCATCAAATTCCTCTTTCGCAACTACAGTGATAACACCTTCAAGATTCTCTCCTAATTCCACATGATCAGTCTGAGTCTTTAGAGTAACAGTTGCTTTCGGTGTTTTAAATCGTGAAAGAAAGCCCAATGGCATCGAATCTCCTTAGGATAGTTTTTTATATTGCACGGACTTTAGGTAGAATTCTTATATATATTTTTCAACGTTAGAATACTTAGGAGCAATTCAGAAATGAGTGAACATGAAACCATTGAAAAGGTCAAAAACAAGCAGGGAATCCTCGATAGAATTCAAAATTTCTTCACTTTAGGCTATGGAACAAAGGAAGATCTAAGAGAATTAGATAAAAAACTCAGAGACTTGATGTACGAAGATTTTCGTGACATACGTCACAAATGGGAAGACATCTATATGGAAGCCATAAATCAAAATATCTCAATCCCTAGTCCAAAGTTCAAAAAAATCATTCAACTTACAGACCGTGTTATGGAAAAAGTTCGACATGCAGATTATGGATATGCAGGTCTGATGGATAGAAAAGGACATATAAGAGAAGAAGAACTAGCAAGAGTACTCAATTTTGACCAAACGCTAAACAAAAATGTAGAAGACATAAAACAAATCGTAACCCAAACTTATAATAATATGGAAGATGAAAACTGGACAACTATATCTGCAGAAATTAAGAAGATACAGGGTCTATTAACGGACTTTGAGGAAAAACTGCAGCAACGTAAAGAAAGCTTTAGACCAATAGACATATAGGAGAAAATTAAATGCCAATTATTGAAAAAGCTGCTTGGGATTTTGGAGGCGATCAAGACATTGCCTACAGATTTCCCAAGCTATCGCTTAAATATGGAAGCCAAGTTATTGTGAAAGAAAACCAATGGGCGGTTTTTTTCCGCGATGGAAAAGCTTATGATGTTTTTGGACCTGGTAGACATACCATCACAAGCAAAAATATTCCTTTTCTCACTGCAGCCCTTCGCAAATTAGGCATAATTGGCGACATATTTGAATGCGAAGTTGTGTTTGTAAGCAACAGTCAATTCAGAGGTAACTTTGGTGGACAAGCCTACTCCGCACCAAGTGGTAATATACAATACCAAGCAGAAATAGGCTTCTTCGGTTACCTGCTTTACAAAGTTGAAGACGCCAAATTATTCGTTGTCGAGTTCTTTGGAAACAGGGGTGCGAGCACATCGAAAGATGTTGAACGCTATATTAGGGGTTTCATTAACGAGCGGGTAATAGACGAGTTCGCCAATTTTGACACATTCAATTTGGTTAAGAATGTTGACGAAACTACTGACAAAGTTTCCCTGATAATCAGAGATGAAGCTGCACGTATAGGTCTGAAAATCATAGATTGCGTATTTGAAGGAGTGAAGATACCCGAAGAAGCTAGAAGGTTTGCTTCAGGAATGGGACAAAAAGCGATGGCAATGCAATATATGAAGGAAACGACGGCAGAGCTACCTCCTGGAGGAGGAGCCGCTGCAGCTGGAGTAGGGGCTGGAGTTGGAATAGCGATGGGAACAACAATAGCAAAAGGAATGGAATCCAAAGGTCCAGAACAAATAGTAATCTGCCAAAACTGCAACGCTCAAAATCCCTTGGGAACAAAATTCTGTGGAAACTGCGGAAAAAAACTTGGAGCCCTAAAAAAAGTAAAATGCCCAAAATGTGGAGTCGAAATGCCTTCAGACATGAAATTCTGTGGCAATTGTGGAAACCCGCTTGAAACTGTAGAAAAAGAATGCCCAAAGTGCAAAACAAAAAATCCGCCCAACAGCAAATTCTGTGGAAACTGTGGCAAAAAACTTTAGTTCTTTACCTGAGCTTCCTTAATATTTCCAAAAATCCATATTCAAAAGTGTTAATATCTAATCACAATCCTTGCTTAATCTAAAACTGATTATGCCGAATAAGATACCACTAACTATATGACAGCACATTTCGCATTAACCTAGTGGAAAAATATTTTCAATAAGTGATTTCTTCTAATTTTTTAGTTTCAAAATAATCTAAGTGGTTGGTATTTCTGGGAATAGGATTTTTTTAGTGTTTGCCTTGCAATTTGGGCATTCAATTCTATTTGCAGAATAAATTGTTCTGCAATATGGACATTCAATTCTAAGCAATTCATTGAAATGTTTGTCTATTATGCTCATCCTTTTTTCTTGCAATTCTTTTTTATGTTTTAGTTTTGAGGCTGAAAATGCAAACCATAAAGCGGCAATCGTTACAACTATGAACATTGTTGAAAAAACCAGAATAATTTCCACAGCAATTGATGTTGCCATTTCTTTTCCCATAATAGATTGCTTATTTCAGCAACTACTCGCGTAATTAGCCTTTGGAAAGGTTAGCGTAAGAGTGAAACTTAACGTTTATGAATTAGGAATCAAGACGGGAAGAAAGAGATTCTTCAAAAATGATAAGAAAAATCCGAAAGAGATTCTAGTAGAAGCGAGTCAAAATATGGCAAAAACTAAAAGCTGTTCAAAATATACCGTCTAATTATCAAGTAATAGTTTCCGGGAATGGCTATGAAAGTTGTGATCCATACAGATCAGTTATCCAAGTATTATGGTAAGGGAGATGAGATTAAAGCGGTAGATGAGCTTGGCCTAGAGATTTATGAGGGAGAAACCTTTGGTCTCCTTGGTCCAAACGGAGCAGGCAAGACAACTACTGTTCGCTTGTTAAATTGCATCATAAAACCCACTAGAGGTACAGCCACAGTGAACGGCTATGACATCCTCAAGAATGAAACGGAAGTAAAAAGGGTCACAGGTCTGCTTGCTGAGTCGCCTGGATTGTACGAGAAGCTCAGTGCCTATGAGTTTTTGGAGTTTATGGGAGCCCTTTACGATGTCCCAAGTGATATTCTAACTGAGAGAATAGAAAATTTACTAAAACTGTTCGGCCTTCACGAGAGACGTGACTATCTGCTTGAAGGCTACAGCCGAGGCATGAAACAGAAGATTTTGATCGCCTCAGCTCTGATTCATGACCCCCCCATTCTGTTCTTTGACGAGCCCACCTCCATGCTAGATCCGCGCGCTGCGCTTATGGTGAAGGATCTGATAAAGAAGTTGGCCGACACTGCTGGGAAAACTATCTTCATTTGCAGCCACATTCTTCCTGTTGTGGAGGAGTTGTGTGATCGCATAGGCGTAATAAATCAAGGCAAACTCATCGCAATAGGTACAGTGGAAGAAATCATTGCTCAGACAAGAACGAAGACGTTGGAAAAGGCGTTCATTGCCATAACTGGAGGCGTCGAAGAGAAGGAGCTATTGGCGTGGAGGGACCAGAAGAGTGGCAACCCCTAAGTGGCTCATGGTTGCAAGGAACCACTATCGAATTACCACAAGTGCAATACGGAGAATTAGAGCCTACTTCCTCTATCTGGCTACTGGATTGGTGGCAGTTTATGTTGGGCTTATCGCTCCTGCAATTGTCAGTCCATTTATCGACGACTTTCTCGCGTTCATAATAACCCAAGCTGCAGTACCATTAGTACAGATTATACTTTTCATGTTCTTTTTCTTTATGATACTGTTTCCAATTAGCAACACGTTGAGGGAACCGCAAACAGGGCAACTAGAGATCTTCTTGGCAGCTCCGATAAAGCCTAGTGACGTGCTTTTGGGTGAATTTCTAGGCAAAATGCCTTTCTACGCCATCGCAATTGCAGTAGTTACTGGCACTTTCACAGCTTTTCTGACTCCACTGGGGTTAGATATTGCTCAGATTGCTATAATCATCGCAGTTTTTGTCATAACGTTTCTATCCGCCTTCTGGATAGGAGTTGTTATTGCAGCAGTATTAGGAACAAAGCTTGGAAAAATCGCCCGGGGAAAAGATATTGGAAGAGCTCTTGCAGTAGTCATCGTTCTACCCATGATTGCAGTATTGTATGCGATTATTGGAGGCGGATTGCCTGAAGCTCTCACCAATCCGGGAATGAGTCAAATAGTTAGAACAGCGCTTGGAGTATTGCCTAGTTCTTGGGGCGCTGAAATCTTCGTTGGTTTTGCCACCAATCCTGGGAATATCGGTGCTGTTGGCTTTGAGACCTTGACCCTATTCGGAGGACTTCTCATTTTCTTGGCAACTTCCTTATGGGTGGGTACTAAAGTAGCCAATCGTGCCTACAGCCTTGACCCCTCTAAATTCACATCTTCTACAGCAAAGCCTGACGGTTTCTTCTACAAAGCAATTAGATTTGTGGGAGGCGGCAGGTCATTTGGGTCTCTCTTGTCTTCTATCTTCAAGGATTACAGTAGAAGACTTGAAAACCTATCGTGGATCATCTATGCTGTAGGTCTGGTAACCTTAATAAGAATATTCATTTCAGATACTTCGTCGGAGCCCATCGATCAATTAGTGTTCTTGAGCCAGATGGCAATCCCATTTCTTGCTGCTTTTGTTGTTGGAACAGTAAGCAGAGGAAAGGACACTCTCTTCATATTCAAGAAATCACCGTTTGGAATTAAGAAGTTTGTGAAGGCTAGACTCGTACAAGGTTGGTTGGTAGCAGTTCCAATCGCTGCAGCGTTGATTGCTGTCTCAACAATCTTGCTTCCTCAGATTAGGGTGGAATCCTTATTGATCAATATAGTGTGGGGTTCACTGAGAACTTTTACTTTAGTGGCTGTAGTTCTAGGTCTATCTATTATTAACCCGATCTTCGCTGAAGAATCACGAGAACGCAACATGGGAATCATAATAAACCTGATGGTGGTCCTTTTCGCCACGATAATACTTGAAATTGGTTTACGTAGGATAGGACTGAGTTTTGGAAAAATGCTGCCAGATATAGACTCGTTCACCGTTATCTTATATGATCATCTCTTCTTGACCATGGTTTTTTCGCTAGTAGGAATTTTCCTACTTTATAATGGGATCAGAAAGCTAAACAGAATCGAATAAAAAAAAGAAAAGTAGGGGCTTAATATTCGTCTGAAGGACCGCCTGGAGGCGCTCCACCGCCTGGTCCTTCTTTTGGTTTTGTGGATGCGATCACGTCATCAATTCGTAGAATCATGGCTGCTGCTTCAGCTGCTGATTTTATGGCTTGTTCTTTTACGACTGCGGGTTCGATTATACCTTTATCTATGCTGTCTTCGACTTCGCCATTAAAGACGTTAACGCCTTTGTATTGACCTTTTGCCTTTTCGTGTGCAGATCTTAGTTCTACGATAATGTCAATGGCATCCAAACCTGCGTTTTCTGCTAGAGTCTTCGGTATTATTTCAACTGCTTCTGCAAAGGCTTCTATGGCAAGTTGTTCTCTGCCGCCGACGTTTGTTGCGTATTTGCGAAGTTCCTTGGCAACTTGAATTTCAACTGCGCCACCACCAGCAACTATTTTGCTATTTTCGACAACGTCTGAGACCACTGATAGTGAGTCATTCATTGCTCTTTCGGCTTCATCCACCATGCGTTCCAAGCCTGCGCGTATAAGTACCGCAACGCTGTGAGGATCACTGCATCTTTCGACAAATATCATTTTGTCTTCGCCAATTTTCCGTTCTTCAACTAAACCCGCTTTCCCTAAGTCTTTGGCTGTTAGGTCTTCTAAATCGGAGACTATTCTCCCTCCTGTTGCACGTGAAAGTTTTTCCATATCTGATTGTTTTACTCGTCTAACCGCCATTATGCCTGCTTTTGCGAGGAAGTGTTGCACCATGTCATCTATACCTTTCTGACAGAAGACAACATCTGCTTTTGCGGCTTTGATTTTGTCAACCATGGCTTGCATCATTTTGGTTTCTTGATCCAGAAAAGCCTGCATTTGTGTTGGGTCGCGAATGCGGATTTCAGCACTCATTTCGGTTTTCTCTATTTCCAATGCAGAATCTATAAGCGCAATTTTCGCCTTTTCTCTCTTTTTTGGCATTCCTGAGTGAACGACTTCTTTGTCGATGATTACCCCACTTATAAGTTGTGTTTCGAGAAGGCTTTTACCTGTTTTCTTTACGAGTTGGATATTTTCGATGTCGGCTAGTTTTCTGTCTCCACGTTGCTCAGTGATTTGCTTGACTGCATCTATTGAAATTTCAGCTAAGTGTTCTCGAGCTGCGCCAACTGCTTTGCTGCTCATTGAGGTTAATGCTACTTTAAGCAGTGTTTTACGGTCGTTAATGTCCACAGGAACTGCAACTTTGCTTATTGTTTCGATTGCCTTTTGCGCCGCCTTCCGGTATCCGCTTACCAGTATGGTTGGGTGAATATTCTGATCGAGGAGCTCCTCAGCTTTCTTCAGCAGTTCGCTTGACAAAACTACTGTAGTTGTTGTTCCGTCGCCAACCATATCATCTTGGGTCTTGGCGATTTCAACCATCATTTTTGCTGCTGGATGTTCCACATCCATTTCGTCTAGAATTGCGGCGCCGTCGTTTGTTATGGTTATGTCTCCTAAACTGTCGATGAGCATTTTATCCATGCCACGAGGACCAAGTGTAGTCTTTAAGACTTCGCCGATTACGCGTGCAGCCATTATGTTGTTTCGTTGAGCTTCTTTTCCTCTACTTCGCGATGTACCTTCTTTTAATATTAGAACCGGCTGTCCTGAACCAGTTGTTGTTAAATACGCCATATCGTCAAACCTCTCATTAATCGTTAAAGCTATTTTTCAACCGGAAATATGCAAGAACCCAAAAATATAAACTTTTACCCTA
>JABAOC010010239.1_pt1 | contig 31218 bp, 24 predicted proteins | sample 7062161 | NCBI WGS metagenome assembly JABAOC01 (sample SAMN14538625, study PRJNA623070) | marine sediment metagenome | biome: marine biome [ENVO:00000428]; feature: marine pelagic biome [ENVO:01000023]; material: deep marine sediment [ENVO:00002113] | place: India: Gulf of Khambhat ... | reverse complement strand
TCGAACCCCCAACCTCTGGATCCACAGTCCAGTGCTCTAACCAGTTGAGCTACACTCACCATAAAAACAGGAATCAAATTTTCGCATCAAATCGTTTTCTTGTCAACATTGTACGGGGTTTGCCCCTATTTTTATCAGAGAGCCCAGTTGGTCTTGTCCAAAAATTGCCGATTGAACCAATGATGTGCACATACCAGTGTCAATCGAGATGGCCACGCTTCGCTCGCCATGACATTCTAAAGCAGCAATTTTGATGCAGTCAAAGGGTCCAAATGATTGGCTAATAGGCTGGACAGACAAGAACAGGGGAAGGCAATAATGATTGTTCTGGAATTCAATAATCTAACTGGCAGTTATAAAGAATGGATTTTTCGCGATTTTTATTGCACAGAGTTATAAAAGTAAGGTTCAGTAAGATCTGCTCTCTATCCTTTCTGGCCGCTATCCCTCTTTTTGGCCTTCGATCAAATCGAGGACATCAGGGGAGTCGCGCCACTTTTCCTTCACTCTTACCACCAGGTCCAAAAACACCTTGGCCTCTAAGATATCCTCCATTTCCTGACGGGCCTCTGTCCCTATAGTTTTAATCAAATGACCGCGGCGTCCGATAACGATTCGTCTATGGGTGTCTTTTTCCACGAATATTCGAGCCTTGATGTACTTTTTCGGCCTTTCTTTACTCGAATCACCACCCCGCGTCCGGTCTTCTATCCTGTCGATGTATACGGCCGTGACAAAAGGAAGCTCCTCCCGAACGTGATTGAGCACCTTTTCCCGAATGATTTCAGATAAAAGGAAACGAAGTGACTGGTCGGATATCTCGTCTTCACCATAGAGTTTTTCAGCCTCTGGCAGGTACTCATAGATTTTTTCCTCCAGGATGTCCAGATTCGTCCCTTTGAGCGCTGAAATGGGAATGATTTCTTTGAATCCCAAAAGATCCTTGTATCGGTCTATGAGAGGCAGCACTTTCTCTTTTTTGACGATATCCACTTTATTGATCAGGAGAATGGCCGGAGTGGAGATGTTTTTGAGTGTGTCGATAACGAATTGATCCCCATGCCCGAACTTCAATGTGGCGTCTATCAGCAGGCAGATGAGGTCGGAGGTTTCCAGAGCCGAATACACGAAGTTCATCATCCTCTTGTTGAGATGATGGAGCGGCCGGTGTATGCCGGGATTGTCCACGAAGATGATCTGTCCCTGATCGGTCGTTTTTATTCCGAGTATGCTGGTTCGGGTTGTCTGTGGTTTATCGGAAATGATCGCCACTTTCTGGCCGATCAGCTTGTTCAGCAGGGTGGATTTTCCCACATTTGGTCGTCCGACAAGCGCCACATAGCCGACTTTCATTGTATTTTTTTTGTCTTATCTATCATGAACGCATTAAGCCCTGTGTCATCGCGAGAAGTGGAGCATGGCCACGCTCCCTTTGGTCACTCGCCATGACAATGTATTATTGCTCAATGGGTTTACATTGGCCGGTCTGTTTGCATTGGTCGGTCCGTTCAAGAAGCTCCCCCTATTTCGCTGCCTTGGTGATGCGAAGTTTTTTGATTCTCTTTTGGTCCACCTCGAGGATTTCGAGCTGAAGGCCCTTGAGTTCGATCTTTTCTCCCTTATCTGGGAGCCTTCCGAGCGAGTGCGTGATCAGACCGCTTACCGTGATATAGTCATCCTCGGCCAGATCCAGGTCGAAGAGCTCTTCCAACTCTTCCACTTCTGCATCTCCCAGGACGATAAAATCGAACGGCCCCTGCTCGATGAACTGGACCTCTTCTCTGTCGTATTCATCCTGAATTTCACCCACTATTTCTTCCACCAGGTCTTCCATGGTCACCAATCCTGACACGCCTCCGTGTTCGTCGACCACGATGGCCAACTTCTCTCTCCGGTTTTGAAGTTCCTTGAGGAGCTCAGACACCCTCATGGACTCGGGAACAAAATGCACCGGCCGGATCAAAGGCTCGATCGAGCTGGCTTTGTGGGCTTCATCGGTATACTCCAGAAGATCCTTGGCCAGAATGATGCCCTCGAGATTGTCCACCCTGTCTTTATAGACAGGAATACGGGAGTGCTTTTCCTTTATGACCAGCTCTCTGAGCTTGCTGATCGACGCGTCCTTCCGGATGCATATCATCTCCACCCTGGGCGTCATGATTTCCTTGGCTTTGGTATCTCCGAATTCGACCACACTCTTCAGGAGCAGTCCCTCTTCCTTTTCGATGATACCTTCTTCCTTTGCCTCTTCGATCAGTGCCTGGATCTCTTCCTCAGAGGCTTCCCGCTGGAGCTCCTCCTGCTCGCTCACGAATGATTTGGCCTTGGAAAGCAAAAGCAGCGGCTTGGAAAGGATATACGGAATGCGATAAGAGGGAAGAAAAGCGGTGAGGATTTTGTCTCTGAATCTCAGTGAAATCAATCGAGGCACAATGTCAAAGGCCACGATATATATCCCGAGAGAAATCAGAAAAAGCCAGAGCGGCCAGAACCTCAGCCGGGGAAAAACCATGTAAATGTAAACCAGAAAAGCGACGAGAAAAAGCATTCGGATGAATTCGATGGCGACTTTCAGTTCGTCATAGATATCCAGGATTTTCTGGCGGTAGTCCTTATTCTTATCCTCGAGGAGGCGGCTTATGGAGATTTTAGAAGAAGATCCGAGCGAGATGTGAAAAAGAGAGACCAGAAAGGTGACGATGAAGCTCAATCCGAATCCAATCCACTTCTCCAATTCGACTTCCATGTCAACCGCCGAATAAAAGTTTCCTGGCCTTGGCTTCTTCTCTTTCCAGACCTCTTGAATGTTCGAAGCCCATGAGGTGCAAAAACCCGTGTATGACCAGAATGTCCAGCTCCCTCTCCAGGCTGTGATTTTGTGCCGCAGATTGATCCAGGGCCCTTGGCACGGAAATAAGGATGTCTCCCAGATAATATTTTCCGTCGGCTCCTTTTTCCCGCACCGGGAAGCTCAACACGTCGGTAGGCGCGTCTCTGTTCAGGAATCTCTTGTTCAATTCCTTTATGGCTTTGTCGTTTGTAAAGACGAGTGCGACCTCGGGATGATCCAACTGATACTGGTCTGCCAATTTCTCCAACAGGCCTTTATATCTGTTCTTGTTTATTTTGTGTTTTTTTTGTCTGTTGATGATTTCTATCATTGGCGGATTTTTTATTGCTCTTTTTCTTCTTTTTCATCTCGAACTCAAATCCGGGATACTCGACCCTGGGATGGTAGATGGTGTAGAGGGTCTCGAGGAAAGAATCTGCTGTGATCCTCAACTCCTTGATGGAAATGTTGCAGTCGTCGAGCTGACCGTCCTGGAGGGAGTTGTTGAAGATTTCCGATATGACTCTTTTCAGGTTTGCTTTTGACGGCGATTTCAGGCTTCGGGAAGCGGCTTCGACGGCGTCTGCGAGCATGATCAGCCCTGCCTCTTTTTTCTTGGGAAGAGGGCCGGGGTATCTGTAGCTGTCTTCTCCGATCTCCTGCATTTCCGGGTCATAGGTATCCTTCGCTTTCTCGAAGAAATACCTCACCAGGGACTTGCCGTGATGTGTTTCGATGATCTCCCGGATCTTCCGCGGAAGTTTCAGTCTTTTGGCCATTTCCACGCCTTCCTTGACATGGTTGAGGATGACCAGGGCGCTCATGGCGGGCTTGAGGTCTTTGTGCATGTCGGGATTTCTGGTCCGGTTTTCGATGAAATATTCCGGCCTCTTGATCTTGCCGATGTCATGGTAGAGGGCGCCGGCTTTTACCAGCAGCGGATCCAGCTTCAACTCTTCTGCGGCCGTTTCGGTCAAGGAGGCTACGATCAATGAATGATGGTAGGATCCAGGGGCTTCCATGGCCATTTGCCTGAAAATCGGAAGGTCGGAGTTTGTCAGCTCATGCAGCCGCGCCTGAGTGACGAAGCCAAAAAGTTGTTCGAACACGGGGAGAAACAGGAAGGCGATGGCAGCGCTCAGAAGTCCGCCCAACAACCCCATCAGAAGGTCGCTGCTGAATTGGCCGATCGGGATGAGTTTTTCTTTGATCAGATGAAAAGTGATGATGACAAACATATTTATGGGGGCAATCAGGAACAGGCCGGTGCGGAATGTCGAGGTCCTGTCTTGTCTGCCGTAATATTTGATTCCGTAGATCGCAGCAAAACCTCCGATGAGGCAGAAGATCATGATCTCGATGTTGGTTTTGAACAGATAACCCACCAGCAGGCTGTTGATGACAGCGTATATGAGAGCCACAGGACTCGAGATCAGAAAGGCAAACAGGAGCACACCGAACTGAAAAGGGAAGGCATATCTGTAACTTTCGGCCGAGGAGAGGAGGAAAAAGTCGGAACTTTGGCTGAAGATATCGGCCAGGAATATTGAGAGCTTATAGAAAAGGAGGCTTACTACGAGGAGCAGCCCCGTCATCAGATAACTGGTGAACGCTTCTTTCGATCCCATGAAAGATTTCAGATAGTACCAGAGGGTGAGGAAAAGGAGTCCGAACAGCAGAAAAGTGCCGGTGAAGTTGATCCACCAACTGGGTATGGAACGCAGATTCTGATTGATGATTTCGATCTGTTTGAGGGCGTCTTGGGTGACTTCGTCTCCTTTACGGACGATGACTTTACCCTTCTTTATGGTGTAAAAAATATCCTCCTCGCTTGCTCTGGCTTGTTCTTTTTTGGCCTGAGTCTCGACCTGGTCATAGAAGATGTTTTGTGATATGAAAAGATGAGAGAGATCCTGAAGAAGGGTCTTTTCACCCTGAGGAAGGTCCAGTTTTTCGATCTCGTCGTTAAGGTTCTCTTTTGCTTCTTTCAAGTCCAGGACATCCGAAACATTCAAATAGCTTTCCGTGCCCTCGCCCGTCATAATGGTCAAGCCTTTCTCCGGCTCTCCCCGGAGGAAGAGATTTTTCGAGGTTATGATGAAGTTCATGGAGACTTTACCGATGAGATTGATCAAATTTTCTTCAATTGCAGTGGAAAATTCATATTTTATAAGTGCATCGAGAGCATTGGGAGGGATCTCGAGCCCGTAAATTTCAAACACCTCGTTCAGAAAATTCGTCTTGCTTTGAGCTGTAACACGGCTTTTAAGGAGTTCTCTTCCTTCGTTGAAGAATTCGCGGATTTTTTCCTCGGTGTTGGGGAAGACGTTGGCATTGAATGCATACACAGGGGGAACGGCGTCTGCAGCTTGTTTTCTTCTTTTTTCCGTGGTTTCCTTATCTACGATGGTTAGGGTTTCTGGGGCGATGATATCAGATGAGGCGATCTCTCCCTGTTCAGGGACCTGGAGGGTTTTGGAAGGGACATAGGAGAGAAGATAGGAAAGGAAAAGGACGAAAACGAACAGATAGAGAAAAGGATTTTGTGTCAGCTTCTGCCAGCCATTTTTTTCTTCCTCTACTCTTTCCTTGGCAGCATTTTTTTTGGGCGTTTTGGCAGGGGTTTCCTTGCTTTTGAAAAATTTCAAGTTTTTAAATGAAATCGGTTTCATTTATCTCTTGGCAGCTTTGGATTCAGCCTTGTCATAGGCCTTTATGATTTTTTGAACCAGAGGATGGCGCACCACATCCTTGTCGTTGAAATGTATGAAAGAAATCTCTTTGATATGAGCGAGGATCTGTATGGCATGGAGCACTCCTGATTTTCGAGGCTGGGGAAGATCGATTTGAGTGATGTCAGCCGTCACCACTAATTTTGAATCGAATCCTGCCCGCGTGAGGATCATTTTCATCTGTTCTTTGGTGGTGTTTTGGGCTTCGTCCAGGATGATGAACGCGCTGTTGAGAGTCCTGCCTCTCATGTAAGCCAGGGGAGCGATTTCGATGATCCCGTTTTCGATCAGACGATTGGCTTGGTCGGTTTGGGCGAGATCGAAGAGGGCATCATACAGAGGACGGAGATAAGGATTGATCTTCTGCTGCAAATCGCCAGGCAAAAATCCCAGCTTCTCGCCCGCTTCGACTGCAGGCCGGGTAAGGATGATCCGGGTAACAGATTTATTCTGCAGGAAAGAGAGCGCTACGGCCATGGCGAGATAGGTTTTCCCGGTTCCGGCCGGTCCGATTCCAAAAACCAGGTCATGAGTTTTTATCGCTTGTATGTACTCCTGTTGGTTGAGAGACTTGGGGGTTATGGATTTTCTTGAAAGGTTCAGAGGCCTGGCGGGGAAAAAATCTCCGACGCGGTCCCCCTGTCCTTCTTCTAACAGGTCAAGAGCGATATGGAAATCTTCCTCTCTGAGAGAGTTTCCTTTCTCTTCCAGCTCTTTGATTATATCGAAGTAGCGTCTGGCGAAATCCACCCTGTTTTGGGGGCCATCGATCAAAAGGCTGTCGCCCCGTACCGCAAGAGTCACTCCCAGACGTTTTTCGAGTTTCTTTAGATTTTTGTCCAGCACGCCGGAAAAGGCACTTTTACGGATATAGGGATGTTCGATTTTTTCCATTATCAAATGGCAGGAAGATAGTGTTTCGTCATTAATACATAATAAACAACAAACACTCCCCTTTGTCAAGCACCCCTAGACTCTGTTACGAAAAGTGGGGCTCTTTTCCATTTTGTATGCGTTAGTTCTGAGGGAAAAGACATCAGGCGTGTCCGCAGCGGCATTGAGGATCTAGCCTTACCGAACCTCTTTGGAGGGGGAACTGACTTCCCCCTTCCAACGCTCGCTGTGCTCCCTGCCTCCCCTTCTCGGGCTCCGCCCTGCGACCAAAGGGGCATACCCCCTTGGAACCCCCACCAGCGTTTCTCCAAACGCTGTTGTTCTTCGAGGGAACCCGGCAGAGCCGGGCAGCGAGGATGTATTGAGCACGACTTTGCTAAAAGATCAGAGATCCGGACAAGCACGGGAACAAGGGATAGAGTTGTTGGAGTAAAAAGTTAACGGGCGCAGTTCCGGAGCTGCCGAGAAGGGCGATGAGGGAATGGCGTTAAAGATCCGAACTAGAGCGGAGGACATGCCTGATGGTAAAGACAGGCTCGAGAGTTATGCCTGTACAAAATGGAAAAGAGCCCCACTTTTTAGCATAAAGCCACACCCCTAATGGATAGTCAAGGGGAGATCATCCCCTTGAAAAAAAGAGGAAGCTGATGTATAAATCTAATTCCTGTACAGAAGGGATAAAAGATCCGACGAAATAAGGAGAAAGACAATGGGCAGCGAGTTCACGAATATCTCGATTCCTACGACTTTGTACAAGCAGATCGAGGAAAAGATAAAAGATACGGAGATTACCTCTGTGGCAAGTTACGTGACCAAGGTTTTAAGAGAAAGCCTCTCTCAAAAGCAAGAGGCAGAAGAGCCCTTTAGTAAAGAGGATGAAGAAAAAGTCAAAGAGAGGCTCAAGGCACTCGGCTATATCGATTGATAATCGAGATCAAGTTCAACGATCGATCAGTTCTGGGCTTTGATGAGTTTGATAAATCAACTATTATGAATGTATCAATTCCTGGGTCATCGCGAGGAGTGTGGCGGTATGGCGATCCGTTGTTGCGAATGAAATGAAGCCTTGTTGCGAGCATAGCGAAGCAAACCCCTATGAGATGGCCACGCGACCCTTGGTCACTCGCCATGACAATGTCACGTTGTTTAATGCGTTGATATCAGCTTGAGAGGACATTTATGTCATTGCGCGCGGAACGAAACGATCCCAATTTATAAGGAGATTCGATGGATAAGAAAGTGGTGGTTGTCGGATTGGACTCTTCGCCGGCAGAAATTGTGTTTGACCGGAAGAAGGAACTGCCTGTCCTCGGTGAATTGATCGATAACGGTGTCTACGGCAATTTGCGGAGTTCAGATCCCCCTATAACCATACCCGCGTGGATGGTGATGTGTACGGGAAAGGATGCAGGGAGATTAGGACTTTATGGGTTCCGTCACAGGAAAGACTATTCATATAAAGATATCTGGATTGCCACATCCCAATCCATTAGAGAAAAAACTGTCTGGGACATACTCGGGGAGAAGGGCGGCCAGAGCTGCCTGGTCAGCGTTCCCCCCAGTTATCCTCCCAAGCCGGTCAAAGGGAATCTGATTTCCTGTTTCATCACGCCTGGTAACGAGAAAGAATACACCTATCCTCCCGAACTCAGAGCAGAGCTCGAGGAGAAATTCGGCCAGTACATCTTCGATGTGGTCTTTCGTACAGACGACAAAGATAAACTCCTCCAGCAGACCTATGAGATGACAGCGAAGAGATTCGAAGTGATGAACTACCTCATCACCAATAAACCCTGGGATTTCTTCATGTTCGTCGAGATCGGTGTGGACAGAATCCAGCATGCGTTCTGGAAATACATGGATCCCGAACATCATCTCTATGTCGAAGGGAATCCTTATGAGAACGCTATCATGGAGTATTACAAGGACCTGGATAAAAAGCTAGGAGAGTTCCTCTCGAATGTCGACAAAAACACCGTCGTTCTTGTTGCCTCCGATCACGGTGCCAAAAGGATGAAGGGTGCTTTTTGTATCAACGAATGGCTGATCGAGCAGGGGGATCTTGTGGTCAAAGAAACGCCCCAATCCCAGGTCAGCCTGGAAAAGGTGGACGTGGATTGGTCCCGGACAAGGTCATGGGGATGGGGAGGGTATTATGCCCGTATCTTCCTCAACATCGAAGGGAGAGAAATGCAGGGTGTGGTCAAGCCTGAAGATTATGAGAAGGAACGGGGATCTCTGATAGAGAGACTGTCTTCATTAAAAGGCCCCGGCGAGGAGGAGTGGATAACGCGCATCATCAAACCTCAGGAATATTTTCAGGAACTTAACGGTGATTACCCGGACCTGATGATCTATTTCGATGACCTTTATTGGCGCTCGGCCGGAACTCTCGGGCACGGCACAAAATATCTTCTGGAGAACGACACAGGTCCGGATGATGCCGTTCATGCCCAGGATGGAATCTATATTCTGTATGATCCTCAAAATAAGATGAATCTGAGAAAAGATGCCAATATATTGGACATCGCTCCGACCATTCTGAGTGAAATGGGCCTTCCGGTTCCAAAGGATATGAGGGGAACGCCAATCAGAACATGACAATATCAGATGTTAAGACTCAAGGGAATGATTATAATGGGCATTGTTCCAAATTGACAGAATGCAGGCACGATAAAAAAAGAATGCTCTATGTTGTCATTGCGGGCGACTGAAAGGAGTGCGGCAATCTCTTATGAGGAAAGATTCCATTTTCCGAATGGGATTGCTTTGCTGTTCCCCAACCTGCAATGACATTGCTTCCCAGCATTTTGGGACAAAGCCTCGTATTTAGGAGCTGTGAGCAGGAATTGAAGGGCAAATACTTGGTCACAGGAGGAGCCGGATTTATCGGCTCCCATCTCGTCGAAAACCTGGTGAAGCAAGGACATGAGGTCAGGGTCCTGGACAACTTCTTGACAGGCAAAAGGGAGAATATTGCCGAATTTCTGGCAGAGATAGACCTTATCGAGGGGGACATCAGAGACCTCGACACCTGCAGGAAGGCTGTGGAAGGAATGGACTTTGTGCTCCATGAGGCAGCCCTGCCGTCAGTGCCCCGCTCGATCGAAGATCCTGTCCTGACCCATGCAATCAATACCGGAGGGACGCTGAACCTGCTCTGGGCATCTAAAGAAAACAAGGTCCGGAAGTTTGTTTTCGCCTCCTCTTCATCAGTCTATGGAGACGATGAGATTCTCCCCAAGAAAGAGGGATTGGAGGGCGTGCCTCTATCCCCGTATGCTGTGACCAAACTTGCCGGAGAAAAATTCTGTCAGGTGTTCAGCCGCGTTTTCGGCCTTCCGACCGCCTCTCTGAGGTATTTCAATATTTTCGGACCGCGGCAGAACCCCCTCTCCCAGTATGCGGCCGTTATTCCTCTTTTTATCACCAAGATCATCCAGGGAGAAAGACCTGTCATTTTCGGAGACGGGAAACAGTCCAGAGATTTCACCTATGTGGCCAACATCGTGGAAGCCAACAGGTTAGCCATCCAAGCGCCCGAAATATCTGGAGAGATCATCAATGTAGCCTGTGGAGATAAAACCACGGTCAACCAGCTTTTCGAGAGCATCAGACAGATTCTGCAAAAAGACATCCGTCCTATCCACGAGGAACCCCGCCCTGGAGATATCCGTCATTCCTATGCGGATATCGCCAAGGCGCAGGAGGTGCTCGAATATGAACCGAAAATTTCCTTGAGCGAGGGACTGCGGGAAACCATCAGATGGTACCAGGAAAGGGAGTGACCATTGGAAAAAAAGGGATCAGATTTAGAGAAGAGGATCAAAAACAGAGAAGCGTGTATCGGAGTTATAGGACTAGGATACGTGGGCCTTCCTCTGGTGAAAACGTTTCTGAATGCAGGCTTTCGGGTCATAGGCTTTGACGTGGATAAGGAAAAAGTGAGTTCCCTGAACAAAGCGAGGAGCTACATAAAACATGTCACCGGCGAAGACCTGAAATCCTTCATCAAAGGGAAAAAATTCGAAGCCACCTCTGATTTCAAGAACCTCTCCGAGGCCGACGTGATCGTCATCTGTGTTCCTACACCCCTGGATGCACACAAGAATCCGGACCTCTCTTTTGTCCTGAACACCACCCAGGTCATTGCCGAAAACCTCAGAAGAGGCCAGTTGGTGGTGCTCGAAAGCACCACTTATCCAGGAACCACAGAGGAGGAGATGCTCCCGATCCTCGAAACCACGGGGCTGAAGGTGGGAAGAGATTTTTATCTGGCTTATTCTCCCGAAAGAGAGAACCCAGGAGATGAAGTCTTCACCACATCGAGGATACCCAAGGTTCTGGGAGGTGTAACCTCCTCATGTAAGAGAGTGGCCAAGGCTCTTTATGATCAGATCGTGGTCTTGACCATTCCGGTCAGTGCTCCCCGGGTTGCAGAAGCCACCAAGCTTCTCGAAAATATTTTTCGTTCTGTAAACATCGCCCTGGTCAATGAGATGAAGATGATTCTCGAGCGCATGAATATCGATGTCTGGGAAGTGATCCAGGCTGCTTCCAGCAAGCCTTTTGGCTTCATGCCCTTTTTTCCAGGACCGGGATATGGCGGCCACTGCATCCCTGTCGATCCTTTTTATTTGACCTGGAAAGCGAAAGAAGTGGATTACGCCACCAAATTCATCGAGCTGGCCGGAGAGATCAACACGCTGATGCCTTACTATGTGGTATCCAAGACCATCGAGACGCTGAATGAACGGGGCAAATCCATCAAAGGAGCAAAAATCTTGATCCTGGGTGTAGCCTATAAAAAGGATGTGGATGACCAGCGGGAGTCTCCCTCTCTCAAAATCATCAGCCTTCTTCGAGAGAAAGGAGCCAAGATCTCTTATAATGATCCTTATGTTCCAGAATCCAAAGGACACAGGGATTATCCAGGCCTGGATTTGAGGTCGGTCTCCCTCTCTGAGAAGGTGCTGAAAAAGGCGGACGCTGTCATCATCGCCACCGACCATTCTGTGTATGACTTCGACTGGATCGTGAAGAATGCATCTCTGGTCATCGATACACGAAACGCCGTGAAGCGGAAAAGAAAAAACGTCATCAAAGCCTGAGGAATTCAAAGGAGAGAGCCATGAAGATTGGAGTGATCGGCACTGGCTATGTCGGCCTGGTCACGGCCGCTGGCTTGGCAGAACTGGGCCACCAGGTCATCGGAACGGATGTGGTTCCCGATAAAGTCGAAAAAGCCTCTCAAGGGAAAGCGCATTTTTATGAACCCGGTCTGGAAGAAATGCTCAAGACCAATCTGGAGAAAGCCAGACTTTCATTCAGTCATGATCTGGACAAAACAATCCAATCCTCTGAGGTCTTGTTCGTCTGCGTGAATACTCCCCAAAGAGAGGATGGCAGCGCAGATATGTGCTATGTGGAGGCCGTTTCCCGGGACATCGCCAAAAACCTCAATGGATACAAGCTCGTCGTCGAGAAGAGTACGGTCCCGGTACAAACATCTTCCTGGATCAAACGAACCATCAATCTCTACAAAAAGAAAGACGTGGATTTCGATGTAGCTTCGAATCCCGAATTTCTGAGGGAAGGATCGGCAGTGTCGGATTTTTTGAATCCGGACCGCATCATCATCGGAGTGGAAACGGATAAAGCCAGAGATCTGCTCGTAAAAATTTATAAAAAATATAAGGATAAAATCGTCATCACCAATATCGACACGGCAGAGCTGATCAAGCATGCGTCCAATTCTTTTTTGGCCATGAAGATCTCGTTTATCAATCTCATGGCTAATTTGTGTGAAAGGACGGATGCAGATGTGGAGCTTGTGGCTGAAGGGATGGGGCTCGATTCCCGGATCGGATCCCGCTTTCTGCGCGCAGGACTGGGCTATGGAGGCTCCTGTTTTCCCAAGGATGTCCGGGCATTGATCAAAATCGGAGAGGACCTGGGAGTCAATCTCGACCTTTTGAAGGAGGTCGACAGGATCAACACGGGCCGGGTGGCAGCGTTCATCGATAAAATAAAAAAAGCGCTGTGGATCCTCAAGGATAAAAAAATCGCGGTGCTGGGTCTTTCCTTCAAGCCCGAGACCGATGATATCCGGAATGCGCCGAGCATCCATCTGGTCAAGGCGCTGCTCGAGGAGGGAGCATTCCTTTCTCTCTACGACCCTCAGGCAGCGGAAAATATGAAGAAATTGTTTCCTGATAAGCTTCCCGCGGTTCATTACGTCTCTTCCCCATACGAGGCAGCGGATGGTGCCAATGCCCTTCTTATCGTCACCGAGTGGGAGGAGTTCAAAGAGCTGGATTTGAACAGGATCAGGGAAGAAATGGACAACCCTATCATCGTGGATGGGAGGAATATCTTCGACCCTGTGAGGGTCAGAGATCTGGGCTTCGAGTATTATTCGATCGGACGGAAATAGGCTGTCATGCGAGTGAGCGAAGCGAGTGTGGCAATCTCATAAAGCGAAATGAGAATCCTGGTCACCGGTGCAAGGGGAATGTTGGGAACAGACCTGGTCTGCATCCTGGAGGAAAATGAGCATGAGGTGTTTGCGACCGATGTCGAAGAATTGGACATCACCCAGTTGGAAGGGCTCCAAAAAACGGTCAGGGATATTGACCCGGACGTCCTCATCAACTGTGCGGCCTATACTGATGTCGACAAGGCAGAAGAAGAACCGGACAAAGCCTTCCTAATAAACGGAGTAGGCGCCCAAAATTTAGCCCTTGTCTGTAAAGATTCTGACATCGATTTATGCCACATCAGCACCGACTATGTGTTCGACGGGACCAAGAAGGATCCTTACACGACTGATGATCTCCCGAATCCCATTAATACCTACGGAAGGTCCAAACTGGCGGGCGAAGAGTACATCCAGCAGATTGGGCATAAATTCTACATCGTCCGGACAAGCTGGCTTTACGGGAAGTACGGGAAAAACTTTGTGTACAAGATCCTCGACCTGGCGAAAAAACAGAAAGAACTGCGGGTGGTGGATGACCAGAAAGGATCTCCCACTTGGACTGTGACGCTGGCCCGAGTGATCGACAGGCTCATCCAAACAAAGAAGTTCGGAATTTATCATGTAACAGACAGCACTCCAGGTGGGATCAGCTGGTGTGAGTTCGCTAAAGAGATTACAGAGAAGAGCGGGCTGACTGTTAGGATCATTCCAATTAGTGCAGCAGAATTCTCTCAACCTGCCCGGCGACCCAAATACTCAGTTTTGGACCTTATAGAGATTAAGTCGATCCTTAACCAGGAGCTTCCTTCATGGAAGGATTCTCTGGGCAGGTGTCTTTCTGATTTACGACTTCAATGACCGTTATCCTTGACTATTTCGAGCGAAACATTTAAAAGGATTTAAGTATCAATATTTGGAAATAGGTGCCAAAATGGAAAAGAAAGAATTGGAATTGATCGACTATTTAAATATTTTATGGAAGAGAAAATGGATTATCATCATTGGAACTCTTCTGTGTATGATTATAACTGGCATTGTGAGTTTTATTATAAAACCTGTCTATGAGGTCGATGCCATTATTCAACCAGGGAAGTTTTTCGTTGAGGATCAATCTGGAAATATTGAAGAAATTGTTGTTGAAACTCCTGAACAGATTGCGAATAAAGTTATACATAAATCATATAATGCTGTAATTGCGGCGCAATTAAACGTCAGAGAAGAGCAACTGCCTAGATTTAGGGCTGAAAACATAAGGGATACATTGTTAACCCGAATTTGGGTAAATGAAGAGGATATTTCCCTGGGAAAACGGATTTTACAATCTCTTTTAGAGTTTATTAAGGAGGAAATGGATGAGAAGATTGAGGTGGAATTCAATAACATAGACGCAAAGATCAAAGCGAATGAAATTGAAAGAGAGAGAAGAATAAGGGAGATTCAGATTCTAAATAAGAGGTTGAAAATAATCGACCAAAGGAAGAAAGATATTACTGCAGAAATAAAATCTGTCAGGGATAAGATAAACGAGCTTGAAAAAGAACAGTTGACAGTCTTAAGAAAGGAGAACCGGAGCGATATTGAAAGTCTTGGATTGCTTTTGTATTCCAACGAAATCCAGCAGAGCTTACAGTACTATGATATTCTAAATGAAAAATTAAGCGAAGAAAGGCTGCAGGAGGAAGATGTTCATTCAAGTGTGCAAGAAGAGGAGGCAACCATTTCAAAAATAGATAATATGATCGCGAACCTAAAAGAGAGGAAGGGGAGAATAGACAGAGCAAAGATTATAAAGGAGCCTGCTTCTTCGATTTCACCGGTTTATCCAAAAAAGAAACTAAGTATTTTAATCGCTGGGATATTAAGCTTTATGGTATTCACGATATTGGCATTTTTCTTCGATTATATAAAAAAAGCAAAATAAGAGGGACCTTTACCGATATTAAGAAAATGCTAAAGTTACTCCTTTTCTGATATGACGAAAATGTATAATAAAATATTTGTCCTGGGCTTAGACGGTGCGACTTTCGATTTAATCATACCATGGATTAAAAATGGAGAACTGCCAACGTTCAAAAAATTGATGGATTCGGGAAGCTATGGTTATCTTGGGTCGACTATACATCCTTTGACTGCTCCTGCTTGGAGCTCTTTTATGACAGGAATGAATCCTGGCAAACATGGAGTGTACGATTTTGTCAGGCGTCGTATAGGGAGCTACAAAAGAGATCTGGTAAATGCTTCTATGCGATCGGGAAAGACTTTTTGGAAGATTTTAAGCGAACGAGGAAAAAGGGTTTGCGTGGTAAATGTTCCAATGACGTATCCGCCGGAAATTGTCAATGGCTTTCTGGTGTCAGGAATTGATACACCTGATATCCATTCGAATTACACCTATCCTGAGAGTCTAGCCGAAGAGATTTCTGACAGGCATCTAATAGCTGTTGATACTTCTGGAAAGAATCATAGAAAATATTTAGAAGATTCACTTGAAGCCGTGGAAAGACGTTTTGAAATAATGGATAGGCTTTTTATAAAGGAGGAATTTGATTTTTTCATGGAGGTCATAAATGAGACTGATGCTGTCCAGCATTGCTTCTGGGAGTTTACAGGGAAAGATGGCCCTTTTTCTAATGCTATTTTTAAAATATATGAAAAGATTGATAATTTGCTGGAAAAATTCTTAAGAATTTTTCCTCATGATTATACTTTGATGATCATGTCTGATCATGGCGCTGGACCGATTGAAAAAATATTTTATCTTGACACGTATTTAAACAAGTTAGGTCTTTTGAATTATAAAAATACAGATTCCAGTGGATTGGTAAAGAAATTATCCAAAAAGTATATGAAAAATTTAATTTATTTCTCACAAAGATATCTTCCTTCGGCTATAAAAGGAAGGTTGAAAAGAATGAAAGATTTGCGGTCAGGTCTAGAATCTTTTTTAGAATTTTCAGAGATAGAATGGTCAAACACTAAAGCTTACTCGATCGGCAACCAAGGCAATATCTGCATTAATCTCAGAGGGAGAGAACCACAGGGTATCATTAAACCAGGCAAAGAGTATGAAGAACTATGCAAAATGATTATATCTGGATTGGAGGGATTAAAGGATCCTGATACGAATGAAAAAGCAGTCGATAAAGTCTATAGAAGAGAGGAACTTTATCACGGCCCAAATTTGGAGCTGGCCCCTGATTTATTGATTAGATGGAAGGATGATCTTTATCTTTCAAAAAAAGAATTTTCATATTCCTGTGAAGTTTTATGGGGGAAATATCCTAAATTTGGGAGATACAGTTCAAAATATGATATGTATCAGACAGGTACACATAAGTTAAATGGGATAGCCATCTTTTACGGAAAAAATATTCAGAAAGGAGCGAATCTTAGAGGAGCCGAGATTATTGATTTAGCACCCACAGTACTTTATCTCATGAATGAAGAAATTCCGAGAAACATGGATGGAAAGGTCCTGACATCTGTGGTTGATCATAATTTTTTAAAGATGAATCCAATAAAGTACCGGGATGATGAAACGGGAATAAAAATAAAGGAAGACGCCGTTTCTCTATCAAAAAAAGAAGAAGAAAGAATCAGAGAGAGACTGGAAGGTTTAGGTTATATAGATGAATAAGCAAGAATTGAGACGTTGAAAAATTCGTTTATCCCCATTCAATTATCAATCATAATTGTAAATTGGAATACTAAAAATCTGCTCTATGGATGTCTTAAGTCAATTTTTGAAAAGATCTCCGGACTCTCATATGAAGTTATAGTTGTCGATAATGCCTCCAGCGATGGAAGTGTTGAGATGATTCATCAAAGATTTCCACAGGTTAGATTGATAGAAAATAGACATAATTTTGGTTTTGCCAAAGCGAACAATCAGGCCATTCAATTAATCAGGAACAGCAAATATGTTTTATTTTTGAATTCAGATGTGGTTATAAAAAAAAATGCAGTCCAGAAATTGATTATATTTTTAGAAAAATATTCTGAAGCTGGGATTGTAGGCCCTGCGCTAAGACTTCCGGATGGAAAATTGCAAAAAGGAGGAGTTGGCGGATATTTCCCCTCTTTGTTAACTGCATTTAATTACTTTTTTTTCCTTTCGATTTTTTTCCCCAAGATATTCAAGGGAATATACATCCAACAGGATGCTTTTAAAAAAAGTGAGAAAGAGGTTGATTTAGATTGGATCGCAGGGACCTGTTTAATGACACGGTTTGAAATTATTAATAGTGTCGGTGGATTAGATGAATCAATTTTTATGTACACTGAAGATATGGAATGGAGTGAGAGAGTTAAAAAAGCAGGGTGGAGAAATTTCTACCTGTCTTCTGCAGAAGTCATTCATTATCTCTGGGGAAGCCAGAAGAAAGTTTCTGGAAAAGGAATCAATGCATTGATACAATACATTTCCCGAAAACATGGAATATGTGCCTCGATCGCCTTTAGATTCATCGCTTTTGCAGGATTGGGCATGAGATTTTTGTTCTATGTTCTTTTATTCCTCTTTGGCGGCGGCCAAAGATACCGGGAAAAATCGCGGCAGATGTTTGCGTTTGCATTGAGCACATTAAAATGAAAATATTTCAAAAAAATAAATACTGATGTCGAAAATTAATGTGCTTTTTGTTCATTCTGGAGCGGATTTATATGGGTCAGATGTAGTTTTAACAAAGCTGGTATATGGAATCGATAGGTCCAAATTCAATCCATTTGTGATTTTACCTCAGAAGGGCCCCTTGGTAGATCAGATAGAAAAATTTGGAGTTCCAGTTCAAGTCATGAAAATGGGAGTTTTGAGGAGAAAATTCTACGATTTTAAAGGAATTGTAAGCTATTTTTTTCTTCTTATGATCTCCGTAATAAAATTAATTGTCATTATCAGAAAAAAAAAAATCAAGATTGTCTACAGTAACACATGCAGCGTTTTAGCAGGAGCTGTCGCCGCCAGGATATCGAGAGCGCATCATATCTGGCATATCCATGAGATCATAGTCAAACCGAGCTTCCTCTGGAGGATTTTATCCATCATTATATTTTTATGCTCCGATAGAGTGATTGCAATCTCTGATGCAGTGAAAACCCATCTTATTAAAGGATACAGTGGAAATAAGAAAAAGATTGCACTCATCCATAACGGAATTGATACTGCAAAATTTGATCCGGGTATAAACGGGGAAAAAATAAGACAGGAATTAAATATATCAGCCAATGCAATTGTCATCGGCATGGTTGGCCGGGTCAGCCGCTGGAAAGGACAGGAGTATTTCCTGGATGGGGCGGTCGAGATTCATAAAAAATATCCTGAGGTAAAATATTTAATCGTCGGAGATCCTTATTCAGGGGAAGAATACCGCATGGAGAAATTGCAAAAGAANNGCAATGGATATTTTTGTTCTTCCATCTCAATGGCCCGAACCTTTTGGACTGGTTATTTTAGAAGCAATGGCTATGGAAAAACCAGTAGTGGCCACTAATCACGGAGGCCCAAGGGATATCGTCCTGGATGGCTTAACTGGATATTTAGTGCCTCCTCATGATGTTATTCAAATGGCTTGTGCTGTTATCAGGCTGATTCAAGAAAAAAGTCTGCGTATATCTATGGGAGAAGCTGGCCGAAGAAGAGTGATAGAGACATTTACGCTTGAAAAGCAGATGGATAATGTTAATAAAATTCATGAGGAGGCTTTGAAGAGGAAATTGTAATATTCTTAATAGATGAATAATATCAAAAAAATTAACAGAAAGTGTGAAATCTGTTCATCCGGGAATATTTCTGTATATTTGTAAGCAAAATCATTAGACGATAGAGAAAGCCAGAAATATAGGTATTTTAAATGCAGAGAATGTGGTTTTGTTTTTTTAGATGACAAATTTTATTTTTCGAAAAAATCTGATATCTACGACAGAAGCGGTTATTACAGCAGGGAAAGAGAAAAATTTGGAATATTCGTAAATCCTTTGATGAGATTTTTTAATAGATTTCGGTATCGCATTGTTTTAAAAAACGTTCATAGTAAAAAGAGAGGGAAGGCTGCTGGATATAGGATGCGGTAAAGAAAAATTTCTGGTTGAAGCGAGAAAAGATGGCTGGGCAGTGTTCGGTATAGAACCAATAAAGAGAAGTTCAGATATTGCTGTTAATAAGTTCGGTTTAAATGTGGTTCAAGGATATCTTTCTCCTGAATTGTTCGCATCAAATTTTTTCGATGTAATCACTATGTGGCATGTTCTTGAACATATTCCTGATCCAAATAATGTTCTCCAGACCGCTTCTTATTGGCTCAAAGATGAGGGAATAATCTTTATAGCCACTCAAAATATTGACAGCAATCAGGCACGATTCGGAAAGGATCTTTGGTTTAATCTCGATCCACCGAGGCATGTCCATCACTTTTCATCAAAAACTCTAGAACGAATTCTAAGAAAGAATGGATTTAAAGTTGAATATATCTCTTACTTCTATCCAGAATTGAACTGTTTTAGCCAGATTCAGACATTCCTCAATAAAATCGGGTGCACCCCTAATTTTATATTTAATTTTTTTAAAAAAAACAAAAGAGGATTGCCAGACTCACCATTTCTGCTGTTCAAGGATGCAATTATGACTGTTTTGTTCTTAGTCATATTTGGTTTTTCTTTTTTATGCCTCTCTATGATAGAAGAATTGTTTGGGAAGGGTGGTTCTCTAGTAATCGTTGCTCGAAAGATAAAAAGATGAATAGAGTATGAGCTAAACTTATTCGATCCCTAAAATTTTCAGGGGTGGACTTCGATCAAAAAATTTATTGACATTTTTGAATATTTGTACAAAGATATCAAGAAATATATGGAACTAAGGAAGGAAGCACTTATTCCCCTTATAATTTCTTTCCAGAGAAAAGCGGAAAGGAGGTGGTAAATGAGGTAGGATTAAAAAGTGCAGGATTAAAAGAATAAGGATTCTGATGAAAATTTTTAAAAAAGGAGAAAATAATGATTAAAAAATCCAGTTTGGTATTAGGGGTAATGGCTTTGTTTCTTTTACTTCCCACAGCGGTTCAGGCTCAGCAATTCCTTACCATGCCTTCCTGTGCTTTCAGGCCCAATGATGAAGATGTGACTTATACCTATTGGTGGGATTATTCATATGCAGACTCGGATTCTCCTAGCGCTACCTTTTATGCTCCGGTCTATCTTCCCCAGGACGCGACGATAATAAGTGTGACATTGTCTTTTTATGATAATTCCGCTAGCGATATTTATTTTGATGTAACGAGAACAAATCTCTATACAAATTCATATCAAACGCTCTTTTCAGGAAGCAGTTCAGGAACTCCAAGCTATGATACCATAGTTGACAGTTCTCTAAACGCCGGTTCGAGAGTTGTGAAAAACAATTCTTTTCACTATATTGCTCGAATTTCAGTCCCTGCTGGTGTTGGCAGTGATTTGATGTTTTTTACCCTTAAGATCAAATATCAATAAGAAAGAGACTTTAAAGAATAAGCAGGCCTCTCTCGCTGCTCCAGGTTGAATTTTACCATAAGAAATAACTGCGAAAATTTTCTTCGTTAGTGTTAGGTATTAGGACAGGCTTTGGAGGCTTCGGTCATTTTCTAAAAACACAGAGTATTCAGCTGAGCTTATTCGATCCCAAAATTTTCAGGGCTGGACTTCGATCAAAAAACTTATTGACATTTTTCAATATTTGTACAAAGATACTAAGAAATATATGGAACTAAGGAAGGAAGCGCTTATTCCCCTTATAATTTCTTTCCAGAGAAAAGCGGAAAGGAGGTGGGATTAATAAGGTGCAGGATTAAAAGAATAAGGGTTCGGATGAAAATCTTTTAAAAAAGGAGAAAACAATGATTAAAAAATCCAGTTTGGTGTTAGGGGTAATGGCTTTATTTCTTTTACTTCCGACAGCGGTTCAGGCTCAGCAATTCCTCAGTATGCCTTCTTGTGCTTTCAGACCTCATGATGAAGATGTGACTTATACCTATTGGTGGGATTATTCGTATACGGATTCGGATTCACCGACGACCGGGACTTTTTATGCTCCGATCTATCTTCCTCAGGATGCGACGATAATAAGTGTGACATTGTCTTTCTACGATAGTTCCACCAGTGATATATCTTTTAGTGTAAGGAGAACAAATCTCTACACCAAATCATATCAAACGCTCTTTTCAGAAAGCAGCACAGGGACTCCAGGCTCTGATACTATAGTTGACAGTTCTCTTAACAGCGGTTCGAGAGTTGTGAAAAACAATTCTTTTCACTATGCCGCTTATATTACTTGCCCTGCTATTGGTAGTAGCCTAAGATTTTATACTCTTAAGATCAAATATCAATAAAAAGAGACTTTAAAGAATCAGCAAGCCTCTCTTTCGTTGCTCGAGGTTGAATTCCACCATTTAGGAATAAATGGCGAAAATATTTTCCAGAAAGTTATGGCAAGTGAGGGGACTTCATTCCGCAAGTACACAGATAGTAGGTTTCTTTAAGAAAAAGAGAGTATTTCTTTCTTATCCTGTCGGGTATGCTACTTACAGAGGATGAGATAAACCAGGATAACCTAAAAGTATCAGCAGGTTCGAACTCGACGGAGTATGAATTCTATTTACTGAAAAAGAGGGACGTCTTTTTATCCTCTGGCTCCAGGTTCCGCGCATATTTACATCAACCATCTGGCAGTGAAGTTTGGGAGTCGTCTCTAAAGGTAGTTTTGAGATGGTTTTTACCCTCCTGAGAAGATAATACTCTTTAAGTAATACCGTCTTTTCTGGTTTGGGTGTGGCTTCGTGAACGATTTTCAGGATAATTTTTCAGGTCAAGTTTTTTTCCTCGCAAAGAAATGAATAATGGTGAGTAAAATGAGGGTCCAGATAATCACAAAATTGAGATAGTTTGACCTCACCGCTATCAGCATCTGCCCCAATACGACGCCGTAGATGAGGATTTGAAGAGGACTAGGGGAAACGCGTGCCTTAAAGTACAGATGAGATAGAATAAAACCAACAAAAAACATCCCTACAAATATCCCCATAATCCCAAAATCTGCGTATTGCGGCGCCAACATAGTAGATGCCAGGCCAAATCCCACCCATTCCATACCTAATTTTCTTTTGAAAAACATATCCGGCTGCTCCTGTTCACCCGGAAGGGGCATAAGAAGGGGAGAGATGTGAAGTTTCCCCTTTTGATAGCTTATTTTTTTTGGAAAAGTCTCCAGGATTATTGCCAGACCTTCCGGAGCCAACTTTAGCTCACGCACGGCAAACGGAGCCCAGAAGAGAAACGGATTATAATTATATTCTGTGAGGGATGCTTCCATTGTTGATTGCACTAGAACATGTCGCCTGTAAAATCCAATACTCCCTATGAATACTGCAATGATTATGAAAGCAACAACAAAGGCCTTAGCCGATATTTTTTTTCTATAATAGTGAAAGAAAACCAAACAGGGAAATATCATTCTTATGAAAGACTGACGGCTGCCAGTTAAGATGGAAAACGCCAGAGAAAAGATCATGAAGAAAAAGAAAAGTTTTCGGTTGTGCTTATATTTCAGAACGGCTACAAAGGAGACCATGAAGACGATTTCTGTAGACAATGCAATCATTCCCAGATACCCATTCTCGGCCGCTTGTTGCCTGGCCAGATTGACGTTTGATGCCAACAAAGGAATTCCCGTCGATACGTATATTAGTGACCGAGCTGCCACAGCAAGAATAAAAATCAAGGAAGTTATCTGTAAGAGCTTGGACTTATCCCACTTGCACTTGGCAGGGCGTGCTTTCGGTTTGATCCTTTCATAAAGGAGAAAGGGGATAATAGTTCCCAAGAAGAAAAAGAGCAGAGCCAAGGCGTACAGAATCCATTGCTTTCCTGTTATTTCCTGTTCATGAGCTATGAATTCTGAGGCGGATCCTATTGATAGATACAGAATGAAGAAAAGGGGGAAGATGTAAAATGGCGAAAACAGGTCGATTTTTTTTTGCTTAAATATAGTATAGAGTAGATAAAAAAGCACAATTCCGGCAAAAATGATTTTAATGTAAATAATTTTCCCGATAGCTCCTTTTATATTGTCTTACTCTTTAAAAATATTCCTCAGTTCTTTTCCATCCATATAACGAGGCCTGTTGATGTCAAGTAAATGAAGAACAGTGGGAGCAATATCTGCAAGATGTGCCTCTCTCATTGGAGACTCTTTTTTTATGGAGTTTCCGGAAAATATAAATATCCCGTCCTGATCATGGGTGCCGACGCTGTCTCTGCCTATTACTGTTTCAGACAGAATCTTTTTTCCAGATAAAGCTTTTTTGAATGCGTAGCCGCTTGCGGGCTGGACAATAAGGTCAGGAGCGTGATCGATAAAAGGGCCATGGAAAATCTCTTCTTTCCTGAAAACTCTTTTAATGATATTTTTTCCATCCTCAGGATTTTTGAAATCCATCAGGCCTTCGATTATCTTTTTCCTGATTTCTTCATATTCTTTGCCCTCAGTTACGATTCCCAGGCCTTCTCTTCCTTTACGGTTTATATGGATCAGTCCGCCTCCTTGGCCGCTGAAAGCCTTTGTCTTGCTCCAATCCAGGAGCCATCCCTGGTAAAGCTTTGCTTTAACTTTTTCTTTGGTTATAAAACTGAGTTTTTTTCTTATTTGGAACACATCCAACTTTTTAAGAGAAGAGAATAATTGCGAGGGCAGTCTCTCTTTTTTAAAACTTAAAAATCCGTTCAGTTCCAGCCATTTGTTGAGATTTACTGTGTGATCGAGATTACAGAAGCCATGATCGGAAATTATGATCACAGTGGTTTGCTTGTCGAGCTTACTAAGAAGCTCTCCGATGTGACTGTCCATGGCTTGAAAAAATGGCGAGATCGGGCGCCATTTTTTCTCATCGAAGCGTGGATGCTCCTTAAATATGTAGGGCCAGAATCTGTGCTGGAGGATATCCAGACATTGGTTGTGAATCATGAACAGATCCCAATCGAAGCGCTGCATCAGATAGAGTGCTGCATCTTTTCTTCTTTTTTCTATATCGATAAAGCTGTAAACGATCTTCTCTTCATCATCTGAAAAAAATAACTCCGGGGAAGGGAATATGGTGTATTCTCCAATATGGTCTTTCAATTCTTTGTACAAATCAGGTGGATAAGTAAAATTGGCTTGCACACTCGGAGACATCATTCCAGCTACGAGTGCGCCGTTAACCACTTTAGGAGGATACGTCATGGGTACATTGATGGAAACAACCGTTTTTTGGACTTCGCTCACTATTTCCCATATTGTCTTCAGTTTTATGCTCTTAGAGCTGTGTAGAGGAAATTGATAAGATTCCGGCCTATAACCCAAAAAATCGAAGAGGCCGTGCTTGCCAGGATTGACTCCTGTTTGAAACGTGGTCCAGGCCGGGGCTGTGATCGGTGGAAGGGTGGATTCTAAAATTCCCGACGATCCTCTTTCTATAAGGATGGAGAGGTTCGGCATCAAGTTTTCTTTCATGATTGGCTGGAGGACTCTCCAGCTTGCCCCATCTAAACCTATTATAAACACTCTCTTTTTCATTTCTAGTATTCTCGAAATTCATCTCCCGAAGAAAAAAGCCTCTTCTCTGCCTTATTTGATTATCTTATATATCCAAGAGCTTCTAATCTCTTTCGCAGCTCATGTTCCAGATTCTCTTCCATCTGCTTCTTCGCCCTCTCGATTTCTTTTGCCTTCAAGTAGTAAGGCTCCAATTCTTTTAACATTTCGCGCACTTTCATTTTGTTTATCTCTGCAATGCTGTTCAGTTCCATAGGATCTTTTTCCAAATTGAAGAGTTCCACTTCGTCAACGGAGAAGGGAGGGCCGCCAGGAATCTTGAATCCTGCTGGACTCAAATCAGCAGGATATTCGTGATTTAAGATAAGTTTGAATGCGTTAGAGATTGTAGAGATTTTGATTAGCTTGGTATCGAAGGTAAGGTCGGGATTTATCAAGTAAACGAAACGGAAGGCGTAGGTTGCTCGGTCACCCCTTTCGCTTTCGTCAATCAGTTTCATGACGCTTTTCCCATCGAACCGCTTTTTTGAGAATCCAATTCCTAATTCTTCCAGAATGGTGGGAATTATGTCAAGGATACTCACCGTTCCGCTTATTTTCTTGCCTTTGTGTTTTGCATTCGGAAATTTTATGATAAGTGGAATCCTGATCAGCTCATTGTACAGAGCGTGCTCATGCAGCCATCCCTTATGCTCGTACAATTCTTCACCGTGGTCAGAAGTGAAGATCAGCATTGTGCTGTCAAAGATATTAAGTCTTTTTAATTCGTCGATCAGAGGCTTTATGAAGCATTCATCGGTGTAGCGGATTTCGCTATCATAAAGGGAAATCAAATTTTGTCTTTCCGATTCAGGCAATTTTCTGTATTTGAAATATCCGAGAATTTCCCTCATATGTGCTTCTTTGTATTTGGCGCTTTCATCCAGAAATTTCAGATTGTATGGCTCTGGGCAGTAATAGGGTGCATGGACCTGATAAGTGTGCAGAAATAGGAAGAATTTCTTATCCTTGTTGTTTCTCAACCATTTTGAAGTGAGTCTAAAAAGCCTGGCTGCAGAATCCTTCCGTATTGTGCTGCCTTCATCTTCTAAGTAGAAATCGAAGCCTTTGGAGAATCCGAATTTGGCACTAACAAAAGCCCCTCCTGCAAAAGCGCCGGTAAAATAATCGTGTGTTCTTAGGATGTCGGCCAGTGTAAGAATTGATGGATCTAATGCCTGGATGATTCCCAATCTTTGAGAATAGAATTCGTTATGGATGGGATATAGAGATGTCAACATCGACATATGTGAAGGGAGTGTTGAGGAAGTAGGGGCAAAACTATCAGAAAAAAGGACACTCTCTTTGGCGAGGGCATCAACGGCAGGACTCGTATCCCTTTGATACCCATAGCATCCAAGATGATCGGCTCTCAAGGTATCGATGGAGATCAGGATTACATTGAAATCTTTACTGTCTCTTGGTGGATCTTTTTGCCTTGTTGGATAGATGACCGGATTGAACCAGACCGCATAGTCGTTTATTTTCTCATCGTTACCTTTTTCATCCTGAGACTTCTGACCAATGTTTTCTGTTATAAAGCAAATGTTGATCTGTTTTCCATAGTAAGGGGAAAGGTCGATTTTTTCATGCTGCACAGTATATGCGTTCTTCTGGTTTCTAGGATTTACGGACTTTATGAATATATTTTCGGTCTCGTCGTTTTCTTCTAAAAGGATTGAAAATTTAACACCTCTTCTTTTTGTATCCTGTCCGCGTCTTGAATTCTCTAGTAGCCCATATCCAAATTCTAGATGTCCTGATTCTGGAATTTTCACTTTGAAATCAAACCTGCTTTTTGGCGGGGCGAGGAAAGCGTTTATGGAAATATTTTTTAATTCCATCTTTTTTTTTATCGAATAAGGATTTTTTCCGATATTATGGTCATGGATTTCAAAGTCATCCTTATATTTATAGAGTTCAGCGAGATCATTCTGAATGCTTGGCATCATGTTTATGTGGTGGATTATTACCTGTCTTTCCAAGAATTTTTTGGCATTCTGTGGTTTTTTGCATTCAACTTTCAGCCTGTGTTTTCCTTCGGTTGCAGCAACCTGAAAGAGATAAGATTTTCTCTCCCATGGTGTTATCCACTTTCTTCCCACATTTTTTCCATCGAGCCATAATATGAGCAAGGCTCCTTTTGGCTGGGCATGGCACATGATTTCAAACATGTTTTCTTTTGCAATCAGCTCAATATCTGTTTCGACGGACTCTCCGATTTTGAGAGAGAGATCATTTGTGAAATTATCTGCTTTACTATTGAAGAAGAACCCCGGGAAGAGTGTTTTCTTTGTTGGCAGAGTAGAGTAAACCGCTTTGAAGTTGTCATTTTTAGTTAGTGGAGAATCCCTTTCGGTATGAGAAATCAGTATGAGATCTTGGCTGCTTTTGATTTCAAATGTGTCTAAATAGAGCTTCTCCTTTTCCGAATACGAATCAAGCTTAAAAACATTGGAGAATCCTGCTTTGATTTTATACATCCCTGCATTCTTTTTTTGTAAAAATGCGTATTTCTTGTATTTTCTTATGGGAACTTGACCAACCAGCTCGTCGTTTAAATAAAGAGTTAGATTGGGCAGGTATTTCATTTGTCGACCGCTTCTTGCGGTAATTTCAATAAGTATCTCTCCTTCAGGTATGAAAAATTCATTGCTGACAAAGTATTCGTTTTTAGACAGGATAATGGCGCCTGCGTCACTTTTGTATCCTTTGTAATGCACCGGTTCTATGACTTCAGATATTCTTTTCCACATCCAAGAGTTCTTTTCATCAGATGGAAGTTTGGAGAATTCAATTTCTTTTCCGTTTTTTAGTAACTTCATCCCGATGGGTTTTTCCGTGTCATCATAACTGAGAATCTTTGCTTGGGTGGGGACACATAAGAATCGATTGTTCTGTAATTCAAAGGGGAACATTTGATTACCAGTCCAATTCTGTTCGATGGCCTCAAACTTTTGCTCAATGTTTTTCAAGGGAGAGGTGGTGACGTTCGCTTCCTCAAGGTGGTCGATAAAACGATAGAACTCAGATTTTTCCCTGCAATTTGAGGACAGAATCACAATGGAAAACAAAAAAAAGAAGGTTTTTATAGAAATATGATTTTTTTTCATGCTTTCCAGGAAGTCTTCAGTTTAGCTTTGATTGTTCCTAAAATAGATTTTTCTTCTTCATTAATTCCTAAAAGGTAGAGTATTAAACCATACAACCCGATATAAGTCAAAGAGCCAAGCACCAGAGAAAGCAGGTAATTTACGTTGGTTAGAATAGTATTTTTAGCGATACAGAGAACAGCAATCGGTAGAGCAGAACCGGCAAGGGATTTTAAAAAATCGAGCCTGTAAGGATGGATTCGATATATTATATAGACTTCCGCCACGCTCAATATATTAATCAGACTGATGGAAACAGCGGTAGCCACGGCAGCTCCTATGATCCCGTGTTTTGGAATAAGGATAATATTGAGGACTATATTCATGAGTAATGTTGTAACCGTGTTGAAAAGGTTTATCTTCGAGCGGCCTGTCATCGATATCATGAATTGCGATGAACCTGTTCCTGAATTGACAAGCTGAGCGATACTCAAGATGATTAAACACGAGGCACCTCGCACAAATTCTTTCCCGAAAAGGGTCAGGATCTCTTTGGCGAATATTACCATGATGAGAAAAAGGGGAAGGCTCAGTGAGAGCACCCATTTGGCTGTTATCTTGTAGAGATTCTCAAGCTGGCGAGTTTCTTTTCGATCGAAAAGATCGGATATGAAAGGTGCGAAAATGGAACTGAAAGAGAAGAGAACAATTTGGCCGAGCAATGCTGTTCTATATGCGGCGTTATATAATCCGACCTCCTGAGAAGTCCTGAAATATCCGATCAGAAGAGTGCTCGTCCAGAGAAACAGCAGATTCAGGAAGCCCACAAAAAAGAGGGGCCAGGAGTATTTAAAAATTTCTCGAGATTGATAGATGGGCTGAATTCTGCGGTCAAATAATTGAGGAAGAAGTTTTCGCAGGTAATGATAAGCGGCGATGGTTCCCACAACAATGGACAGGACAAAAGCAGCAATAACACCCAGGAGTGACCATCCCAGCAGAATGATGATGATCACAAACAGTATTCTTGAGAAGGGCTCTAATAAATCCTTTACATACACCTTGTATTTGATTGACTTGATGGCCTGAAAAGAAAAGACAGATATGGTTGTGATGACAGAAAAAGGAATAGCAACAGCCAAGGCTTTGAGCACAGAAGATAGCTCAGTTTTATGGAATATATTCACTGAGATCCCTTTAGCAAAAAAAATAAAACTCCCTGAGGTGATCAAGCAAGACAAAATGACAATTCTCAAAACAAACAATACTGTTCCTCGTATTCTCTGCCAGTCTCCTCTTCCGTAAAAGATAGAGACATATCTTAAGATCCCGCTCTGCATACCCGCCGCAGCCAGAATTTCGCCTATTCTGAAGACAGCCAATCCCAAAAAGAAAAGTCCGAAAAGATTGACACCTAGATAACGGGCGGTGATCAATTCGAATAGATATTTCAGCCCGGTTCCTATGATCGTTCCCAGGAAGACGATTCCTGCGCCTTTGGCAATAATAGTGAGTTCATGAGTATGAACACGTGATTGATGGTCTGTACTATTTGAGTTCATTATTGACTCTTTAGGATTGAACACATTGTGTGGACTGAAATGATATTGAAAAAAAATTTGTTGGAGCATTTCTTTTATTCATTGCTCAGGAATTACGATTTTTTTATTGTGTGTTGAATGGTCTCAACCAGCTCGTTTTCCTTCTTTTAAAATTTTCATTTATGATATCCAAAAATTCAACCAAAGCCAAATGAAATCTGCTGGATTTTTACTCTCAGGACGACTTAGATGACTCCAGTCAGAAGGCGAGCAGATAAGCGACCGAGTAGATTCGATCCGATGATTTTTGATGAAAATCCAGAGTAATCGAGGTAGGGAAATGAAATATTGTATTATTTACTGCGATTCTATATAATTTCGGGGTGGATGGATGTGTGAAAGAATTTGCCAATTAGTTTAGTAGATGATTTATAGGTTCATTTTTAATAGAACTTTTGAAATTGCTTAGACCAAAGAAGAAAATTTTCGTAATCGCGCAAATAATTTTCGATATAGCTGCCATTATTTTTTCGATCTATTTAACTTTTTGGCTCCGAATAGAACTTAATCCTGTTTTCCATAAAAAATTCGATTTTGCTACAATTCGAGCTTTAATTCCACCCTTCTATGTAATTATTCCGTTTTTTATTTTTATTCTTAACTACTTTGGTCTTTATAAATTTCACAAGAGAGAAAATTTTTTGGATATCTTGTTCACGATAATAAAATCTGTCGTTTTTACAGTAATGATTCTTATGCTTTTTGCCTTTCTCTTTAAAGCAGAGAATTATTCAAGATCAATAATAATAATGTTTTCTGGACTAAGTGTAATCTTTCTCAGCTTGAGCCATTTGCTTTGCAGAAACCTCTTAAAATGGTCTAGGGCAAAAGGATTTGGAATCGAGAGGATTGTCCTCATTGGTTTTGATAAAAATACCAGGAGAATTGCGAATAAAATAGAGAGTATGAATAACTCAGTTTTTCAATTAGCCGGATACATTCAGACTAGCAATGAAGAACGACAGCCTTTGCCTGAAGACAATTCTCCTTTTTTAGGAAAATTGGAGGATATTGTTAGCATAATCAATGATCATATGATCGAAAGGATCATAGTTTCTGAATCCTCTCTTACTCAAGAGGAGTTTCTCCAGTTGGTTCAAACATGCGAGAAAATGGAGGTTCAATTAGACAGAATTCCTGATTTTATTGGTTTTACTTCTGGCAAAATACATTTATCTGAAATTGATGGAGTTGTTCTGCTGGGTGTCCGTAAAATAATATTGACTCAATGGGATCATATATTGAAAAGGATTTTCGATTTAATTGTGGCGATTATAGCCACTGTTGTTCTTTTTCCTCTTCTAATAATAATAGCTTTCCTGATCAAATTAGATTCAAAAGGGCCTGTTTTTTTCAGGCAAAAGAGAATAGGCAAGGGAGAAAGAAGTTTTTATTTTATCAAGTTTCGTTCAATGGAAGAAGATGCCGAAAAAAAACGTGAGAAACTGTCTGCTTTGAATGAAGCTGAAGGATTTCTATTCAAAATAAAAAACGACCCAAGAATTACCAGGATAGGAAAATTTATCAGAAAATTCAGTATCGATGAGTTAGCGTCTTTATGGAACGTTTTGATCGGGGAGATGAGTTTAGTTGGGCCTCGTCCTCTTGTATATTCAGATATGAAAAATGAACTTGAAAATCCTAAATACAAATATTGGAAAGAAAAAAGAGCAGAAGTTCCGCCAGGAATGACTGGTTTATGGCAAACCAGCGGAAGAAGTGATTTGAGCTTTGACGATATGGTTAGACTTGATCTTTATTATGTTGAAAATTGGTCGCTTTTGTTAGATCTAAAAATTCTATTGAAGACTATTCCCTTAGTTTTTAGCGGAAAAGGTTCTTATTGATCTGGGAAAATAAATTCATTCTCAAAGCAATTTTGTCCCGATTTCTTTGAATTGCCCATTACCCGATAATCCGTGAAGGGGCGTGTGCTACCCTTTGTTTAGAGAATATTTTTATTCACGGTAGATACCGTAGTTGGTGGATCCATCT
>JABAOC010010222.1_pt3 | contig 31235 bp, 35 predicted proteins | sample 7062161 | NCBI WGS metagenome assembly JABAOC01 (sample SAMN14538625, study PRJNA623070) | marine sediment metagenome | biome: marine biome [ENVO:00000428]; feature: marine pelagic biome [ENVO:01000023]; material: deep marine sediment [ENVO:00002113] | place: India: Gulf of Khambhat ... | reverse complement strand
TACTCAAGCGCCTCAAAAAACACGGTTAGTCCTTTGACGTATAGGCAATCTTTTAAAACACAATGTCCCTAAAGTAACCCTTCAACACAGAGGTGAACCCAAACAATGGTAAAAGTAAAGGACGTAGAAGTTCCTGAAGGACTCTACTACACAAAGGAGTACGAATGGGTTAAGATCGAAGGGGACAAAGCTCGCATAGGCATAACAGACTATGCTCAGAAACAACTGCGCGAAATAGTATACGTAGAACTACCGTCAGAAGGCGATGCAATTGAGCAGAATGAACCGTATGGCACAGTGGAATCGGTTAAAGCCGTTTCAGACCTAGTGGCCCCTTTAACCGGCAAGATCGAACAAGTAAACGCTGAGGTGCAAAACAGCCCAGAACTCCTCAACGAGGACCCTTACAACAAGGGTTGGCTCCTCGTGATAGCCCCCGCCAACACAGATGAACTGAAAAGCATTATGGACCACTCTAAAGCTGTAGAATGGCATAAAACTCTCTAAGAAGAAGGCTACTAAACATGCCCCCAAAAATAGTCATAATCGGCGCCCACGCTGCAGGCGTTGACGCAGCTTCAGCTGCCAGAAAGACCGAACGCACCGCTGAAATCACACTCATAACCAAAGAAAAGCACACCGGCTATTCACGCTGCGGCCTCCCCTTCGTCATAGGCGACCACATACCCAAGTTCAACGACCTGATAGTCTTCCCCCCAAGCTTCTATCAAATGATGAAACTGAAGCTGATAACAGAAACAACAGTCACGAAAATCAACCCAGACGACAAAACAATCGACACAACCGACAAAACAGGCAAAGCCGAAACAATCCCTTACGACAGCCTAATCCTCACCACGGGGGCTTACGCGTTTGTTCCTCCAATAAAAGGCAGAGAAAAGGAAGGCGTCTACTCCCTCCGCACAATTCCAGACGGTCAAAAAATCGACCAAGCCATCAAAAACGGTGCAAGAAACGCCGTGGTCATCGGCGGTGGCCTAATAGGCCTCGAGACAGCAGTGGCTCTAAAAGAAAGAGGGTTAGACACCACAGTCGTCGAACTCATACCGCAAGTCCTTCCCGTCATGTTAGATAAGGAAATGGCAAAGATCGTCCACGAGATGCTACTGGAAAAAGGACTAAAAATAATCGTGGGAAAAGGAGTCAACGAAATTCTCGGAGGAGAAAAGGCAACGGCGGTTTCAGTGGCGGGCGAGCAGATTCCCGCAGACATCGTAGTGGTTGCAACAGGTGTAAGAGCAAACACAGAACTTGCTGCGAAGGCAGGTATAGCTATAGGAGATACAAGAGCCATCAAGACAAACGCAAGGATGGAAACTAACGTGAAGGATATCTACGCGGCGGGCGATTGTGCTGAAAGCATCAACATGGTTACCAAAAAGCCTGTATGCCCCCAGCTAGGCACCGTAGCCGTGAGACATGGAAAGGTTGCAGGAATCAACGCTGCAGGTGGATATGCTCTGTTCAAAGGTGTTCTAGGATCGGCAGTGACTCAACTCTTTGACACTCAGATCGGCGTCACAGGGTTGACAGAGTTCTTTGCTAAGAGAGAAGGAATAGAAACCGTAACTGGAACGATCACCTCGAAGACAAGAGCCGACTATTATCCCGGCGCCAAACCAATCAAGGTAAAATTGGTTGTTGAAAAAGAGTCGCAGCGAGTCATTGGAGCGCAAATCATAGGAGGAGAGGAAGCCACACAACGCATAAACGCGTTGTCCTTTGCAATTCAGAAACAGATGACTATCCGAGAATTGGCGAAAGTGGACACGGCATATGCGCCACCGCTTTGTGAGACTTGGGAGCCCATGGTCTTAGCCGCTGAGATGGCACTGATGAAACTCCGCTGAGATCCCAATTTCCCTCTTTTCATTTCAAATTGATGTGTAGTAGGAAAATTAATATGGAAAGTGCTGTTAGAGTATTGCAAATCTAAGACGAATTGGTGATTTGGAATGGCAACAAAAGTAGCTATAAACGGATTTGGCAGAATAGGAAGACTATTGTATCGAGCAGCTCTAGAAACTGGAACCGAAATTGACTTTGCAGTGGTTAACGACCTAACAGACGCTAAGACACTTGCTCACCTCCTTAAACATGACACGGTGCATGGCAGGCTGCCCTTTGATGTAGAAGCTCAGGCAGACGCTTTGATCATCAAGAAAGACGGCGCTGTCAAGCAGAAACTGAAAGTTATGGCACAACCGGACCCGGCGAAGCTACCTTGGAAGGAAATGGGGGTCTATCTAGCAGTGGAGTCCACGGGAAGATTCCGAAAAAGGGACGATGCCTCAAAGCACTTGCAAGCTGGAGCAAAGAAAGTTCTGGTTTCAGCGCCGATGAGCCCTGCTCCCAGCGCAGATCTAACTGTAGTTTACGGTGTCAACGACAACAAATACGATCCTGAAAAACATCATATAATTTCCCTTGCATCCTGTACAACAAACTGTGTGTCGCCTGTGGCAAAGGTGTTAAATGACAAATTTGGCATCAAAGCAGGACTCATGAATACAATACACTCGGTCACTAATGACCAAAGACTACTCGACATGCAGCATAGAGACCTGCGGCGAGCAAGGTCAGCTGCTTTCAACATGATACCGACAACAACCGGTGCAGCAGTAGCAGCCACATTGACGCTACCAGAACTCGAAGGAAGAATGAACGGGCTAGCCCTGCGTGTTCCAACCCCTACAGTATCCATAGTTGACTTCGTAGCCACTTTGAACAGAGAAGTCACAGTAGATGAAGTCAACGCAGCTTTCAAAGAAGCAGCAAACAAGGGACTTAAGGGGATTTTAGATTACAGCGAAGAGCCTCTAGTATCCTCAGACCTGATTCACAACCCATACTCCGCGATCGTAGACGGCCTCTCAACAATGGCTATCGGAAACCTAGTCAAAGTGCTAGCATGGTACGACAACGAGTGGGGCTACTCAGTTAAGATGGTGCGGATGATAGAGAAAATCTGCAGAATGGCTAGTTCCTAGCGCTCAGCATAATAATCTAGCAGCATCTTTCCGATTCCCTATGTTTTTCTGTGATAAGGAGGTGTGAGAATGTCAAAAATATTGACCATTGATGATTTTAACTTCAGGGATAAGACAGTTCTCGTCAGAGTGGACTTCAACTCCCCTATTGACCCTCAGACAAAGAAAATCCTTGAAGACGTAAGGATTAGAGCACATGGAGAGACAACGATCAAAGAGCTTGCACAAAAAGGAGCTAAAGTGGTTGTGCTAGCTCATCAAGGACGACCAGGAGAACCTGACTTCATTCCGCTTGATCAGCATGCAGAGATATTAGGCAGGATATTAAACAGACCTGTTAAATACGTCGATGACCTTTTTGGAGAAAAATCAAAGAAAACCATAAAGACCCTCAAAAGCGGAGAAACACTGGTTCTAAAGAACGTCAGGACATACGCCGATGAACGCAAGAAGGGAACACCAGAAGAACACGCAGAGACAGAATTTGTCAAAGCCCTAGCCCCGTTAGCAGACGTATTCGTCAATGACGCTTTTGCCGCAGCTCACCGCTCTCACATTTCCATAGTGGGCTTCACTGCAGTACTGCCAAGCGTCGCGGGCCGGATAATGGAGAGAGAACTCACCGCTCTGAGCAGAGCCCTCGAATCACCAGAGAAGCCCTGCATCTACATTCTCGGTGGAGCCAAGGCAGACGATGCACTTCGAATATCAAGATACGTGTTGGATAACAACATCTCCGACGCCGTTTTAACAGGAGGCGTAGCAGGCCACCTGTTCTTGGTTGCAAAGGGCCTAGACCTTGGAAGACCTAACGTGGAATTTCTGGAGAAGAAGGAATTAACGGGCTTCGTTTCGGGAATCAAAGAACTGATAAAGACATATCCGGACCAAGTTAAGACGCCTTTAGACTTAGCAATAGACGTAGATGGTAAGCGCAGAGAGATCAAAATTGAGGAGCTGCCGACAAACTATCCTATCTGTGACATTGGAACAAAAACAATTCAACACTATACCGAAGCTGTACGAAAAGCTAGATCCATCGTAATCAGTGGACCCGTAGGAATCTTCGAAAACAAGGAATTCATGAAAGGAACCAAAGAAATCCTAGAAGCTATAGGGGAATCGAAAGCCTTCTCTCTTGTCGGAGGAGGCCACACAGTTGCGGCCGTTGAACAACTGGGTTTAGAAGAAGAGATGGGGTACGTAAGCACAGCTGGCGGCGCATTAATCGAGTTCCTAATGGGCGAAAAATTGCCTGGAGTAGCTGCTTTAGAAGCAGCAGCAAAACGACAGCTTTAGCTCCTCCTTCCTTCATTAAACCAAACGGACTTTCAACAAGGTGTGCTCTGTGAACTTGGCCGATTCAATATCCTTTGATGGTACAGTGTTTCTTAAGGTAGTCTTCCAATCTGTCACCTAACGTTCGTTTTAGGAGATTGTCTCGTAGTTTCAGGTACTCCTCTCGAAGAATGTCGAAGTGGAAACCATCCCATTTTCGTCCGTTAACGAAGGCGGCCTTCCTCACAGCTCCTCCTTTCTTGAAGCCACACGATTCTAGGGCTTTGTGAGCACGATGGTTGTATTCTACGCTCCAAGCTTCACAGCGTTCTGCATTCAGCTGATTGAAGGACATCTCTAGCAAAGCCACAGTGATCTGCTTACCTAGTCCCTGCCCCCAGAGCTCTTTCTCGCCGATATAAGTTCCTATGTCCGCAGTCTTCACATTTCCCCATTCCTCTCGCCGTATACGAGCGATTCCAATAGCCTCTTTTGAATCAAGGAGTTCCACTATAAACCGAAGTTCCTTCTCATCCTTCACCCACTCCTCGTACTGCTTTTCTAACTGAGCCATGTTCGCAAAGTTCATAGGCTTGCTTCTTGAATACATTATGAGCTCAAAGTCATTTTCCCACTTATGTAGCATCTTCAGGTCTTCTCTTTCGATAGGTCGGAACCGCAGGCTTCCAAACTCAAACATAGTTTTCTCGCCCCACAGATTCACACTGCTTTATTCAAATACTTATTAACTTTGAGGGTAAGGCGTGCTCATGAAATAAGCTGTTATACTGAGAAGACGTTTAATCTGACCTCTTCTACACCTTTCCTCGCTTTCAACGTCGCCACTAAACGCTTGATCTTCCCTGCTTCGCCCCTCACTGCAATTGTTTCAAGACATTTATCCTTGCTCAAATGCACATGCATCGACGCATAAATCATCGATTCAAAGTGGTGTTGAGCATCAGTCAAATCAGACTCTAACTCTTTAGTTTCCCTGTCATATACCATTGTGATTGACCCTGTCTTTGTTCCTTTTACGTCAGAAAGCCACTTCTGATCATTGACAAACGTGCGAACCGTGTCTTGAACTGCCTTGGACCGACTTTCGTAGCCCATGTCCTTGATTATTCTGTCAAAGTCTGAAAGAAGTTTTGATGGAAAGGTGACACCCACACGGACAATATTCCCCATGGTTCTTCACCACAACATAAGAGGTTTTTAAGCTTATTTTTGCTTCTATGTCTTTTGCTTCGTTAACGCATCGCATTGATCGAAGGTAACACTTCGAAATGGTTTGGTTGGCTTAGTCAATTTCCTTGATCAAAGGCTCTTCGGGCTTTTCTTTTTCTTTTTTCTTTTCATGCTTTGATTTCTTTGTAGATATTTCTTTTATCAGTGGTTCATCATCTAATCCTTCAACTTTTGCATCCGGATACTTCTTTTTCAACTTGTCTCTCAATGCAGTTTTGTCCACGTTTCCTTGCGTTTGTACTTTGACGAGGGGTTTTCCGTTGTTTCCGTAGGTGATGGAGATAGAGTATCCAGAACCGGACGCAGAGTTGAAGCTATCATCAAGCAGCATTCTGTCTTCGAACAGATCAGAAAAGTCAAAGCCACGTTTCTTGCGCTTTTTAGGCATGTTTTTCCCTCATTTCAAAGAAGAAAACAGCGTAATTAAAATCTTCCGTATCTTTCTGATCAAATGTCAAGAAAACCAGTTTTGGTAGCGGGGAGTAGATTTGAACTACCGATCTCTGGGTTATGAGCCCAGCGGGTTAAACCTGGCTACCCCACCCCGCTTCTCTTTCCAATCTGATATTATGGCGCGCTTTAAATGTTTTGAGGCTAAGCTTTACGAAAGACATTAAAACATCCGCAGTGTTCCCTTTAGCTGTGCACCGATTTGCAGAACTCTTATATCCGCCAGCTGTCTCAACCAGAACTCAAGAGCCCCTTTTTCGTAGAAGGACTACCCGGGTTTGGAAACGTGGGGAAAATCGCGGCCCAATTGTCAATTCAGTTTGCTGAGGCTAAGCTGTTTGCGGAATATTACTCACCATATTTTCCTGACTACGTTGTTGTCAACCGTCAAGGAATCTGCAGCCCTCCACGTTACAAGTTCTATGCACCGCTCTCAGGGAAAAAGCTGAACGCAGTTATATTAACAGGAAACTCACAACCTCAATTGGACAATGTTGTAGCTCACTATGAGATTTGTGACGAAATTCTGAATTTTGCCCAGAAGTTGGGTTGCGATTTCATTGTAACTATCGGCGGCGTACCAGTCTCTACTGATAAGAAAGACGTTTACGTAGCAGCTACGTCAAATCAGTTAGCTACAGAGATTATGGCGAAAGGCGGTATCATATACGGTAAGGGGAGAATCATGGGGGCTACTGGACTGCTATTAGGTCTAGCTAAGGAACGAGGCCTAGAGGGGATCTGCCTCTTAGGTGCAACAAGCGGGATCCGCTCTGATAAAGATGCGGGGTTTGCAGTGTTCGATTTGCTGACGAAGATTTTGGGGACAAGGCAAGAGAGGAAAGGCGAGAACGAAAAAAGTTAATAGCGAAGTTATCCGTATGTTCTGCGATTGGAGGCTCTAACTCTGTGAAAGCAGCTAGCAGGTTTGGAAAGAAGGAGATTAGGCAAATGCTGTACGCTGTCTTAGCCGCACTGCTGTGTTTTGTTGGGCCAACATACCTGGTAGTTGTGGTAAGTAGGGTGATCCCTCAGACGTATGCAATGGCTTTGGGATTCGTTTGCTTCCTAATTGGAATCGTTTTTGTCTCTAAACTAGTTAAAGAATGAAACCAAGGCTGTCTTTGGCGCGCGCATTTGTCATCGTGACATGTTCTCTTTCTCACTTTAAATCTGATTATTTTCTCTGCTTCTGCATTGCAGTCGTATGATCCCTAACAGGAAATTCACGCTGGGCACCTTCTGAATGTAATGCTTGTAGTCATTTCCGAACTTCTCGATGAGATCTTTATCTTCCTGTAGCACAACATAGGGAAACCAAATGAACAAAGGAAGGCCAAGAATTAGGGTTAGCCAGTGCTGCGAAACTAGAACAGAGCCGAAGACCATAAGCACACCCCCCAGGTACATGGGATGCCGAACCACAGCGTAAACTCCACTATCAATGAGTACTGCGGTCAACAAAAAACTCTCTCCCTCTGAAGCCTTGCCCTTTTTCTGAAACTCTTGTAAAGCCAGAACCTGGAAGACGAAGCCAATCAGGCCAACAACCCACCCAACAACTGCTAGAGTTACGATTCCCAAATTGCCGTGAACTAACAAGCTATATAAGAAAACAATTACGCCAGCTATAATCTGCACTCTTGCCAGCAGCCTGAATGCCTTGAAATAAGTGGACGGTTCCCATTGCTTCAAGTTCAGTTCTCTCTTTCATCATACATCATAAGACCAGCCATAAATTTCTCGCTTTCAAGGAACGAAAGACATGCGCGCGCGACTACTTGACGATTTAAGGATAGACAGCTCTTATTATCTCCTCCACAAGTCTTAAAAGCTGAAGAATTCATGTTCTTAATTTCATAACAGATAGGTGAGTTTTATGGAAACAATGATGAAGAATATGATGAAAAACATGAGCCCCGAAGATAAGAAGAAGATGATCGGCGAAATGATGGGAGAAATGTTTCAGAACATGACTCCGGAAGACATGAAGGCGATGATGTCGGAAATGATGCCTGAGCTGATGGACAACTGCTTCTCCTCTATGAACGCTGACGAAATGAATGAAATGATGCATGAAACCATGCCCAAAATGATGGAGAAATGTTTTTCAAAGATGAACAATGAACAGCGAAAGAAAATGATGACAATGTGCAGAACAATGTTAGACAAGATAGAAAAGAAGTTCTTGCCAAAACAACAAACATAAAGCGGGCACGCTAATCAAAAAGCGCCAATTATCGCTATGGTCTCACAATAGTGCGTGCATATGAGATTCTATGGAGTTTCTGTCACTCCAATTGCCCAAGAGCGCACACTTTTGTTCAGTAAATTTTATTAATGCTTTCATTTGATATGTTGCCCGTTGGAGTCGATTTCTTGGTCTATTGCTCTAAATGTGGTTTCAAAAACAAAGACGATGCTGTGAATTGTGCAGAATGCGGGGCGCCTCTGCAGATGCCCAGATCCGAAAGAAGAGGTGGTAGACGTGTAGAAGATGAATGTTTTGGTTTGCCTCATGGAGGTGCAATCGTAGGCCTAATTATCGGAATAATAATCATAATCGTTGGACTTTCTCTCGTGCCTGGAATTATCCCACCTGAGACACGGGAAGCAACTGAACCATACTTCTGGGCAATCATAGTAATCGTCTTTGGGGTATTGCTTATCGCAGGAGCCTTGTACCGATTTAGTCGCAGATGAAAAGACTGGGGCGGAAGCGCAGGCGGGCCCAAAATGAAAACATGCTTACTATCTTCCTTATTACGGATGTATTTTCTCTATTGGCAAACTCTGATTCAGACTTGATCCGCGCGTGAAAAAAGAGAGAATATGGCGTTCACTTAACTGTGACCTTTTTCGCTTTTCCTTCCCACAAGCCATGAAGATTGCAGAATGACCTAGCACGCAGTGTTGCCGATTTTTCCAAGGTTACGCTAAGTCTTACCTTGTAGCCATCACTAACTACTGGAGCAAATTCAATCTTTCCGAGGTAACGGTCGCCAGCATAAAGCTCAATCCAAGTGATGTAGTGAGAAAGCTGGTTGGGGTGTTCGACGCCTTCGATTCCCCCGACCTTCAATTGCACTTCGAAAGGTTTGCCTGATGCGACATCGTCTGGCGCGTTTATAATGGGTACGTGTTTCTTGTCCATGACGGTTAAGTTGTTCCAGTCTTCTGGTTTGTTAAGCTCAGTCAACGAATAGCTCTCTTCGCTCAAGATGTCATGCCTCCTAAACAGCTGATACGCTAGTTATAGATCTCTTAAAAATATTTCTAAACTAAGCTTCTGTTTTCTCCTCTCTTCCTCTAATGCAGAAAACGTTCAGTTTTGAACCTTAATTCTCAACATTCTACGGGAAAACAGAGTACTTCACGCTTGGCAAATAGGTTAAAATAGCTTGCTTTCTAAGCAATAGGCTATAGAGGAAAAAAGTATGTCTTGTTGTGGATCTAGCAAGAAGAAGACAACAAAGAAGAAGAAAGAGAAAGAAGAATAGAAGTTCAAGTGCAACGCTGTAGTTCTCTCTCCTTTTTTTGTGTCTCTGAAGAGTGTTCTATTCTTTTTCTCGCACAAACGATAACAGCAAAGTTGCCAGACACGTTAGGATAAAGGAGAAGTAGAAGGAGCTATGAACACCGAAATTAGTCCACAAGGTCCCGGCGATAACAGAGGCTGGCAATGCAAACAACCCTACCACCAATTGGTAGGCACCAAGCACGCTTGCTCTGTATCTTTCTGGGGCAAGCTCCGAAACGAAGGCTCTTTGGATAGGTTCTGCAGCTGCCTTGTGTAAACCGTACAGAACGAACAGAAGCACGATTCCCAAAAGAGAATTGACGTACAAGAATCCCAGACATAATGCCCCCCAAAAGATATAGGAGAGAACCAAAACTGCCTTTCGCCCTACCACATCAGCTAGCTTTCCAAAAGGTAGCGACATAAGTGATGCAATCACCGTGAAAATAAGGTAAAAAACAGCTATACCGGGAATCTCAAAAAGCGTGAAAGGAAGTTTGAAGCCAAAAGAATCTGCGTAGAGAACCAAAAAGGAGTAGCTGAAAGCACCGAGGGCAAATACGGCGCTGAGAAAAAGAAGCAGTTTAAGGTCAAAGGACAAGTCTTTCAGCGAGAGTCCTTTGAAGAGCTTTCCAGCTTTTCTATCTTTAATAAAGCCGAGTATAAGCAAAGCACCGACGAGTGAGGGTACAGAGGCAAGTAGGAACAGGTTCGTGTAGCCCAAGAAGCTGAATAATAGAATACATGTTACTATGCCGCATACAGCGCCTAGGTTGTCCATCGCCCTTAACACGCCAAAGTTTCTCCCACGGTTTTCTTGGGTGGAAATGTCTGCAACAATTGCATCACGAGGCGCTCCTCTGATTTTTCCAAATCTGTCAAAGATTCGAAAGGGAATGAGATGTTGCCAAACAGTGGATAGGGCATAGCCGATTCTTGATGCAGATCCGAACGAGTATCCTGTCCAGATGAAGATTTTCCTCTTTCCGATGCGATCAGAGATGTATCCTGAGAGCGCCTGTGAAATGGAGACCAAGGCGTCACCTAGACCGTCAAGCAAACCTAACACAGCCATGTTTGCACCTGAGAATAGTAACACGTATTTGGGCCAGATTGGGTATATCATGTCTGATCCGAAATCGTTTAGAAATGAGGCTAACGAGAAGACTGCTAAGAATCCCCTGCTTTCCTTCTCACCATATCGCAGCATATGGTCATCCTTCCTTCTTAGCAAGTTGACCATGCTTTTAAGTATTGCACGGCGCTGAGGGAAAGGATGCTGCGCGGATGATTATCCTATGATGACAGCTTGAAAGAGAATGTACGTCAGTATCAAGACTATGCCGCCAATTTGGGATATCCCGCCTTTTGTCAGAAAACGCCAGAAGATTATGGTTGTTATTATTAGGAATGGAAGAATCTCAGTAAAGATTGTCATGTCAACCGCAAAGGGTGAAGAGAGAAGAACCAGCCCCAAGACGAGGGTCAGATTCGTTAGATTAGAACCAATAATGTCTCCAATCGCCAACTGAACTCGTCCACGCCTGACAGCAGTGAAATCCAGCGTCAGCTCCGGAAGAGATGTACCTATCGCAACGACTTTCGCTCCAATCAAAATTGGAGGAGCACCAAGACTAAAAGCGATTTCAATCGCAGATAGAACCGCTAGACGCGCCGCTATTACGACACCAGTCATGCTCAGAATCAGCTTTGCGACAACCAATTTCACGTTTTTCTTTTCAACTACTTCAGACATGGTTACCCTAACTTGTGGAGTCCTCGTTCTAGCCATGAAGTAAACGCTGACCACGAAGATTCCCAACAGAATAGCTCCTACAATTGGGCTTGCAACATCAAATATGTGATAGTGAGAGATGACAAGGAGCAACGGGATTGCAGATGTTATGAAAAGAATGTCGGTTAATTCTACTAAAAGGTCAGTGCTACATGTTGTGAGATAACCTAGCACCCCTAGTATGCCTAGAACCGCTCCTACGTTGAACATGTTTGATCCGAGAATGTCTCCAACGCTGATCCCGGGGTTTCCTTGAAGAATCGAAAAAACGGCTACGATCAATTCAGGTGTTGAAGTTATCACAGCGAGAATTATGAACCCTGCAGAGGCATCACTCAGTCCAGTGAGCTCGATTAATCTCTCTATGGACTTTATGGCAAAATGACTTGCTGAAGCCAAAACAATCAGTGAAACTGCAAGAAGCAGCATCATTAGCACGAGGTCAATCATAGACTTTCACGCTCGTTAATTCACACTGTAAAGATATTCCTTTGCCCCAACTCACAGAATGTCACATCTAAGAATTGGCCATAATCCTCTTCAAAGTTTCCATGTTAAACGACGTGTTCGCACACCCATTCTTTGTAAGGGGAACTGCCTGTCCGCTTATGCCTAATTGACTGAGATGATCTCCGCCCATTTTTAACTCGTGGCTACACGCGATGCCTATGGCGCCTTTGTAACCGTTTTTCTTCAATACCTTGGGAACGCAAGAGCTTCCCGCGAGGACAAATACGTCATAACCGTTCTTCTCAGCTAGCTTTGTAGCCCTGTTGACTAAACAGTCTTCTGAGCAGTGGCCACAACTGTAAGACGGAATTTCCGGGTTGAAGTTCGCTTGGCAGCGGTTGTCCATGTACTTTCGGGCACAATGGGGTAGAAGGAGAGCCCGCTTTTTGGTTCCGTTGAACCTTTGTGTTTCAGAGATGTTTTTTACGTATATGTCGACGAGGTCTTCTACAAGCATTAAAGCGTCAGAAACTTCTAGACCGGTCATTTCTTCAATTTTGAATTTCTCAGCCAAATGCCTAGCTTGACCACCAAGTTTTCTATGAAGGCTCTTTTCCCTAGCTATGTTTGCGAGTTCTCTGAAGAATTTCTTCGATATTCTTGACAGGTCGAAGCTAAACTTGTATGGCATAGTTAAGATTGACGTGCTTTTCCTTTTAATGTTTTAGCTTCTTTCTGTTCAATGTGCAGGGAGTTCCAGAGAAACTGTCTCGTTAGGCGGCAGACATACCTCTTTTCTCAGCTTTCTACAAGCAGATGATTTGATGAGATGGTGCTTATGAAGAATACAGATTGGGTATTCCTAAGTCAGGTTATGAGTTTGGATTCTGAAGGGATATAAGGTTAGATAGCGATATCGAGAAGCGAGTCTGTTCAATATGCGAAGGTCAAAGCTTGAGATACACATTGACATTCTCAAAGTTTTAGCTCGTCATGGGCCATTGAAGCTTACTCATATTATGTACAAGGCCAACGTGAACTGTAGTGTCCTGAAACAATACCTGAGCCTCTTGATCCAACAAGAGGTCGTTGAAGAACAAGCAGTACGCAAAAGGGGAAGCAAGACAGGAACTGTTTACGCCATCACAGAGAGAGGTAAAGCCCTGCTCAAATACTTCAAGGAACTCGATATCGCGCTCCAAATAACTGAAGAAGCTCAAAACGCACCAGCATTGCCATACTAGCGAGACAGAGCCTAAAGCCGCTTTTCAACTGACATATTAGCTCTCGTGCTGGTCCAAATCTTATAAGAATTGATCTACTGAGATGCGTTTTTGGAACATGGACGATCAACGGTTATCCAGCACGAGATTTGGAGCAAAGTTTATATTTTTGATGAAAATTGCATAGTCTAGAATTTAGTACAAAAGAGGACATGAGAAATGGCTTATTTAACTACTCAAGGCGGACAACCAGTGCTAATCCTCAAAGAGGGAACTGGTCGGAGACGAGGACGAGAGGCTCAGAGAAACAACATCATGGCGGCGCGGATAATAGGCGAAGTACTTCGCACTACGCTTGGTCCCCGAGGAATGGACAAGATGCTCATTGACTCTCTGGGAGATATCACAATCACCAACGACGGTGCAGCTATCCTTGATGAAGTAGACGTAGAGCATCCCGCAGCAAAGATGATGGTGGAGGTAGCTAAAACCCAAGACGACATGGTCGGCGATGGAACAACCACGGCTGTGGTCTTGGCAAGTGAACTCCTTAAGCGCGCAGAGGAACTACTGGACCAAAATATCCATCCCTTAATTGTTGTCAGTGGCTTCCGCAAAGCCGCGCAGAAAGCAGTGGAACTACTCGACAGAGTCGGCACACCTGTGGACATAGAGGATCGAGCAACACTTCGAAAGGTTGCATTGACAAGCATGGGAAGCAAAGCAGTAGGTGCGGCAAGAGAGATACTTGCAGACATCGCCATCGACGCGGTGAAGCAAATCGCTGAAAAACGCGGGGACAGATGGATAGCAGACATCGACAACATCCAAGTCACAAAGAAGGAGGGAAAAAGCCTCTTCGACAGCCAACTCATCAAAGGCATCATAATCGACAAAGAAGTAGTCCACGCAGGAATGCCGAAAACCATAAAAAACGCAAAAATAGCCTTACTAGACTGCCCCCTAGAAGTTGAAAAGACTGAATTTAGCGCCGAAATACGCATCAAAGACCCTACGCAGATGCAAGCCTTCCTCGACCAAGAAACGCGCATGCTGCAAGACATGGTGAAGAAGATTACCTCTTCAGGCACAAACGTACTCTTCTGCCAAAAAGGCATCGATGACATGGCACAACACTTCCTAGCCAAAAAAGGCGTTCTCGCCGCAAGAAGAGTGAAACAATCGGACATGGAAAAACTCGCCAGAGCCACAGGAGCAAAAATCGTCACAAACCTAGACGACCTCAAACGAAGGGACTTAGGCGCAGCGGGCACCGTAGAAGAACGCAAAGTCGGCGACGACAAGATGATATTCATAGAGAAGTGTAAGACACCTCACTCAGTAGCCATCCTGATTCGCGCAGGACTGGAAAGAATGGTAGATGAGGCTGAACGTGCAATGCATGACGCCCTATCAGTCGTCTCAGATGTTGTTGAAAACAACAAGATAGTTCCTGGAGGCGGAGCCATAGAATCAGAAGTAGCAAAGGAAATCCGTGAATACGCCACAAAGGTAGGTGGAAGAGAGCAGCTGGCCATAGAAGCCTTCGCAGACTCTCTCGAAATCGTGCCAAAGACGCTGGCAGAGAACGCGGGACTTGAACCAATCGACATCCTTGTAGGCCTGAGGTCAGCCCACGAAAAGCGGAAAGGCCACCTCAACGGAGTAGACGTTTTCACAGGCAAAATAGTGAACATGGAGCGCAGCGGCGTAATAGAACCAATGGCGGTAAAAGAACAAGCCATAAAATCTGCCACAGAAGCCGCATCTATGATTCTACGCATAGACGACGTGATCGCCTCAACAAAGCCCAAAGAAGAGAAAGGCCCAGGCGGAATGCCTGAAGGCGAAGAATACTAAACACCTCTCCATCTTTTTTTTGTCCCCAAAATTTCAGCAAAGAGCTGAGGTTCCAGTTTCAAAGGCTCCAGTTAGAACCATCAAGGTGGAGATTTCTCCATCAGAAGCCCTGTTCTTTTTCTATGCCTATTTCGATTGTTCCGCTCTTCCCGAAACATAAGGTTTATATGAAACGAAAATTCCCACTCTATCGGAGAACGATTTTGTCGATCTATTCGGGCAACATCAAACTTGACGAAGTAGAAAAAGCACTGCTGGAAAATCTCATCGAATTCAAAGAAATGAATCTGTCCGAACTCAGCAGAAGACTAAGTGAACCCAAAACTAACGTCCATCGAAGAGTGGAGCGATTAGAGGAAGAAAGAATAATTGAGTCTCAGCAAATTGGAAGACAGCGCATCCTGTCGATTAATCCTGCAGCAATTGACAAGGTTCGAGGAGTACTCGGTGTCATCCCCGCCTCAAGAGTACTTGTACTGGTTTCAAAAGAACACGCTACCAAAATCATGGACTATTTCAAGCCTCACAGAACATTCTTCTTAACCACGGATCCTGATGCTGAACTTAAATTGGAAAATGTGCAGCGAATACAGTTGCCCGAGAGCCTTAGGGCTTGCTATGAGCGTATCCGTGAATTCATTCGTGAAGAAAAGTCATTGAAGAACGCATACGTAGCGATCGCAATTACAGGTAATGGAGTAGCAGCGATAGCTGCCGGGATGGTTGCACGAGATACTCTGACACCCATACTTTTCGTGGAATCCAAAGAAATAAGGCAAGCAGTCTAGAAGGTAGATCTATGTGGAAGCAGTAGAGAAACATTACAACAGAAAATCAGAGAGTTACGAGTCTGTCCGAGAGAGCTTAGTTTTTCGAATCTATGATGCTATCACTTGGAAATACTTGGAACCTTATGTTCCCACAAGCCCGAATAGCCTTGTCCTGGACGCAGGTGGAGGAACAGGGCGCTGGGCAATTCCAATGGCTAAGAAAGGCAGTAAGGTGATTCTATTGGACATTTCAGAAGAAATGCTCAACATTGCCAGACAAAGGATCGAAGCTGAAGGATTGGCAGACAGAATTAAGATTGAGAAAGGTGACATGAGACGATTGGATTACCCAAATGACACGTTTGATCTCGTTCTTTCAGAGCATACTCTCTTCCTGTTTGATCAACCAGACCAAATGGTAAGTGAGCTAGTTAGAGTCTTAAAACGAGGTGCACCTATCGTCTTATCCGCTCAGAATAGGTTGGTGCAGGCTCTAGCCCATCTCCCAGATGACGCTACTGCAAACCCCGAGATTCTGCAGAAGGCACACAAAGTGTTTCACAGGCAGCATTACAGCATGCTATCTGAAGACCCTCCAATCAAGATTCACACGTTAACACCCGACGAGTTTCGAGATTTACTTGAGAGAAGCGGTCTCACCGTAAAGAGAATGGTATGCAAAGGGGCTACAATGCCCTTGAGGTTCTCACAGCAATTCCTGATGAGAACGGATGTCCCTGACCAGACTGTCGCTGATATACTCCAACTTGAACTTGCCTTTTCAGAACAACCGGACACGATCGCCATGGGAGGACATATACAAGCTATCGCACGCAAAAAGTAGCCCGCACAGACAACCGCAATCACAAAAACGTCTTTCGTATAAACATTCAGAACCAAAGCGCATGCACGTGCTTTAATATCATATAAATTCCATACCCGCGAGAGGAACAAAAAAGGAGAAATGAATGAAACTATCCGAAAGTGTTGCGGCGTGAATGTTCAATTGCAATTGACCGCAGGCGCGCAACTTTGATTTGGTAGGCATTACGAGCCTTTTTCTCTTCAGTGGCAAACGAAGCAGCAAGGTTGTGAGGGGCAATTCTCGAATGCCTTCTCAACGTGGTTATCGCTTTGCTGAAAGTGTTAGGTTTTGATGCTTTCCTGTGGCTCACAGCACACTCTGGGCATGACGTCTTTTCACGTTTCCATTCCATACCAATCACCTCTTTTACTATTAAAGTCTCTGTTTTAATAATAAAACATACATCTCTTATAAAGTTTTTGCTTTACTATAGAAATCTTTATATGGCTACTATGGTATTGTTTTATTAGGTAAAGCAAAATGAAATCAGTGAAATCAATACATCCTGAGGCGTTCAGATTATTAGGCGATGAGACGAGGAAGAAAATAGTGTTCTTACTTCGTGTTAAGGAGATGACGGTAAGTCAATTAGCCGCGGAGCTCAACGTAACTCCCCAAGCAGTCTATCACCACATAAAGAAACTTCTAAAGGCTGAAATGGTTGAGGTAGCAAGAGAAGAACGCGTTGACCATCTGATAGAAAGTTACTACCGGGCGACCGCTGAAGCTTTTATCTCAACTGTCGGACCGGCATGCTGCAGCGTAAAGGTTGGCAAGGAGCAGATGGTGAACGTTTTGAACGCTTTGAAGAGGCTTGGATTTCAAGTCGAGTTTGATGAGAGTAGAATCTCTGAGTTGGTTGATGTCCAAGCTGAGCTTGACGAGTGTTGTGGCTCTGGAAAGTTTGAGAACGCTGTCTTGGAATTAGAGGATGTTGACTTCCTTACGAAGCAGATTGTTGTAGATTACGCCGAGACTCTTTCGATGTCAAATGAAGACTTTGCACGACAACAGGAAACTAGAAAGAAGTTTAGGGATTTATTGAAGTCACTCGTAAAGAATTGAAAAGGAGGTGGATATATGAGAGATCAACAGATAAAGAAAATTGTGCGAGAAGGATACAGTAAAGCAGCCAAGAGAGACGTTTCTTGTTGCGGTTCAACAGCATCATGCTGCGGTTCTGGTTCATTGAAAGAAACTAGCAGAAAGATCGGCTATACGGAACAAGAACTCAACTCCATTCCTGACAGCGCTAATCTTGGGCTTGGATGCGGAAACCCTGTTGCACTAGCTTCTCTTAGAGAAGGTGAGGTTGTTCTTGACCTAGGTTCAGGCGCAGGCCTGGACTGTTTCTTAGCGGCAAAGAAGGTGGGAGAAAAGGGAAGAGTTATCGGTGTGGACATGACGCCAGAGATGATTGACAAGGCAAGAGAAAACGCCGGTAAAGGCAATTACGAGAACGTGGAGTTTAGGCTTGGAGAGATCGAGAACCTACCGGTTGCAGATAACACTGCTGATGTGATCATCTCAAACTGTGTAATCAACCTGTCACCAGATAAAAAGAGGACCTTTGAGGAGGCCTACAGAGCGCTGAAACCAGGTGGGAGATTGATGGTTTCAGACCTTGTTCTACTGAAAGAGCTTCCTGAGGAAATAAAGAACAGCCCAGGAGCATACGTAGGCTGCGTCGCCGGAGCACTGATGAGAGACAAGTACATTGAAGCAATAAAGCAGGCTGGTTTTCAAGAAGTGAGAATAGTCAAAGAGACGAAATACGACAGTGAAGACATACCTGATGACCCCGCTGCGAAAGCTGCCATGGAAAAGTCCACAAAAACCTGTGAAGAAATCGATGAAATCTTGAGTTCAATTATAAGCATTCAAGTTTCCGGGAAAAAACCGCAGACTGATACATAACATGGCCTCGTTGGAGTTCTAATTCGCTGCAGTTTGAACCCATATTGCTTTCGGGCAACTTTACTGGGTCCTTTCCTATTTCTAGGTTACTTGTGGAGAAAAGTTCTCTCCATGTAGGATAGAGCATAACGACGGCTGGTTGAATAGTTTTGCGGCTCTGATTTCCTGCCTTCTATAATACTATACTATTACTTTTCGCGCCATACTTTGAAGTATATGATAGTCAGGATTATCGCTGCTGGGATGCCGAAAATTACGAGCAGCCAAGCTAAAGTCAGGAACCATGAATACACCCAATAGGTATAAGGATAGTCTCCAAATGGGGTGAAAAAGTCTCCTTTGATATACATGTAAATTGAATACGCAATGAACATAGCAAACCCGAAACCCCCACCTTCAGCTGTTCTCCGAGCCCGCCATCTGCCTTTGAACTCCGCTTTCTCCTCAGTAGGTAATCTCTTCCACCAGAAATGCCAACCTAGCCCCAAAGCAACTCCTAAAGGTATCCCGACAATCAATAACTCCCACAGCATAAGATATATGAGAAACTCCCAAATCCACGCTAAGGTCCATTCTCCGATGGTTGCGGTGCCCATCGCTCCGATGGGAGAAGTCTCGATGAACCAGAAAAGAACCAGTAGAGCTCCCGCGATGGCGGCTACACCAGCAATAATAGAGATTATAAATACTTTCCAGTGTTCCTGGATCTTGCGCTTCCAAAACTCTCCGTCGCTATACCTGTCATCTTCTTTCATCTTTGTTCACCCTATTCTCAGTCTTCAACAAGAGGGCGACTAGCCTAGAAAACCTATTCCTGCACCAGTATAAAAGATGTTTCATCAAAACACTAGTGCAAATCTAAACTCCGTGGGCATGATGCTCAGAAGACGAAGTGGCTATATATCGCAAGCGCAAATGAGAAAAGTAGTATTATTCGAGCTCCGGTAGTATAGTCCGGCTACAACGGTCTTCAGTGGAGATATCTCCCGAAACACCCTTACAAAACCTCTCTTTTCTAGGAATGTAACAAGAAATGGTCAGCGTAAGGTAGTTTAGTCCAAGGTAGAATGTCCCCTACGAACCTCATTTTTTAGGCACGCGGGTATACGGCCCATGCTTGCTATTCTTGACTTCTTCGCATGAAGATTTCTGGAATCACGAGGAATCCTAGGGCGGAGAGTGATATGACAATGATCCATTCAACTAGGTTCAATGGCACGGTCTGAAATACAGCCGGCAATGGCGGAATGTAGACTACAGCTATGGTTGACAAAACAGAGACAATAACAGCTATGACTAGAGACTTGTTGGTTAGGAACCCTACTCTGAAGGCGTTTCGTCTTTCGGACCGGCAATTCCACACGACGATTAATTCGAAGAGACAAGCAGTTAGAAACACCATGGTTCTCGCCTTCTCTACCGAACCCACAAACCCCCATCCATACCAGAAGACTGCCATTTCGGCGACTAATTGAATTAGTGAGGAAGCAAGGATGAAAATGACCATTCCATGCATTATGCTTTCCTTCGGGCTGCGAGGTGGCTCTTGCATCACGTCCTCAGCAGGCGGATCCATACTTAAAGCCACAGCAGGTGGACCATCAGTGACCAGGTTTAGCCATAGAATCATTGCGGGGAGCAAAGGAACCGGCAAGCCAATTATGGCGAAAGATCCTATCAGAATAAGTTCCGTGAAGTTGAGGGCTAGTAGAAATCGGATGAACTTGCGGATGTTATCATAAATGATTCTTCCGCCTTTGACAGCATTGACAATCGAAGTAAAGTTATCGTCTGCAAGAATCATGTCAGATGCTTCCTTGGTAACATCGGTTCCCGTGATGCCCATGGCCACACCGATGTCTGCCTGCTTAAGTGCAGGTGCATCATTAACTCCATCACCCGTCATGGCTACTATGTTTCCTTTACTTTTCAGCGCTTTGACAATACGGAGCTTGTGTTCAGGCGAAACCCTTGCATAAACAGAAACATTGTCAACGACTTGGTGAAGATCCTCCTCATCAATTCCATCGAGTTCGTCACCCGTAAGGCTCATTCCATTTCCTAGAATTCCAAGTTCTTTTGCGATTGTGACTGCTGTTGATTTGTGGTCGCCCGTGATCATTACCACCTTTATCCCGCCTTGTACACATAACTTGACTGCTTCTCTTGCCTCGCTACGCGGAGGGTCAATCATTCCTATAAGGCCCACAAAAACGAGTTCTTTTTCCACACGGTCTTCATCCAGAGCAGTAGGGGTCTGAGCCAGAGTTTTGTATGCAATTCCCAAAACCCTCAAAGCTTGTCCGGCCATTTCCTCAGCTTTCGTGAGTATCTCTTTTCGTTGAGCCTCCTCAAGCTTAGCTTCGTCTTTGTTCTGGTAGATGTATTTGCATAACCGTAGAACTGTCTCCGGAGACCCCTTGACACAAGCAATTTGCTGTCCTTCTGGCGTGTCATGTATTGTTGTCATACGTCTTCTTTCTGAACTGAACGGAATCTCACTTTTGCGTGGATACAGACTCTCCAGCTCGTCTTCTTGCATTCCCGCTTTGGCCGCAACTACAATTAACGCTCCCTCCGTAGGGTCTCCAATGATGGCTGTCCTATCATAGCTGGCATTATTACACAATACACCTATCCTCAGGAGCAAGATGAGATGCGGATCCTTGGTTGGGTCAATTCTTTCGTCTCCCGAATAGAATTCGCCCCTGGGTTCATAGCCGCTGCCTGTGACCTTGACCATTTGATTGTTGGCAAAGATTTGTCGGACAGTCATTTCACCCTTAGTTAAGGTGCCCGTTTTGTCGGTGCAGATGACTGTTGTAGATCCTAAGGTTTCTACGGATCCGAGTCTTCTGACAACTGCGTTGCGTTTTGCCAATTCGCGAGCACCGAGAGCTAGGGTTACGGTGACTATGGTTGGCAATCCTTCAGGAACGGCAGACACTGCTAGGGCTACCGCTGTCATGAGTACCTCGAGTTCGACTTTCCCTATTCTAGCCAGATCTAGAAGCAGTATTGTGACAACAACAATGGCGACGATGAATCCTAGTTTCCTGGCAAACTGGTCAAGCTTGAGATTAAGTGGTATCTCTTCCTTCTCGACCACTTGCACCATTTCAGCGATTTTGCCGAACTGTGTTTTCATGCCCGTCGATATGACGATGGCCTTTCCTCTTCCGTAGGTTGCATGTGTCCCTGTGAAAATCATGTTCTTTCTATCCGCGATCTGGGTTTCAGCTGGGAGGATGCGAGTATTTTTATCGACAGGGGCGGATTCACCTGTCAAGATTGCTTCATCAACGCTCAAGTCTACAGTTTCCAATAATCGTGCATCAGCAGCTACGCGGTCTCCTGCTTCTAGAAGAAGAATGTCTCCAGGAACAATTTCTCTCGCAGGAATGATGGTTTCCCTTCCGCCTCTTAGCACTCGTGCTTTTGGGGCAGTTAGTTTTTCCATGGCTTCCATGGCTTTTTCAGAACGGTACTCTTGGACAAAGCCAATAACCGCATTTAGAGCGACAATCGCTCCTATTGCTAATGCATCCGCGTAAGTCTCCAGCACTATGTGCGGGTCAGCTGCAGCTTGAGACTCCACGAAACCGATTATGGCAGAAATTATAATGGCGACTATTAGCATCAACATAAAAAGGTTCTTAAACTGATTCAAGAAAATCTGCAACAAGGATGCTTTCTTATGCTTCTTCAACTCGTTGTATCCGAACTTGGTCAGTCTCTGCTTGGCTTCTTCTGTAGTTAAACCTTTGAGGCTGGATTCCAGGCTGAGTATGACCTCTTCCTTCTCGATTGCGTGCCATTGAGAAGACATTACAACTCAATCGAAGTCCTGCATCCTCAGTAAAAAATGTTGCCAATCCACATGCACGCAGTGTGTATTCGTCTTTGATGGTCGAAAAAGGTCGCGCGCATAGAAAGATCCAGCACAGATGATTCTACAGCAAATGTTTACACTCCAAAATTAGTCCTTACGTTTGTAAATAACTAGGTCTGGAGACATCTCCCGCAAACCCCGCGAGGTATATAGAATCGTAGAAGCTGTCAAAGGCAGTCTTGCCAGAGTAGTCAAGGTGTCACCAAAAACCATCGCTATGGTAAAGGCTCTACCAAGAACCAAAGAGTACATATTCAACACGAACATGAACACAACTCGCAAATGCTTCATGAAACAGCGAAAACGCATAGCCAGAACCCTTCAAAACCCACGACTGCGACAAATACACTTCCACACCTTACGCCACTGAAAAACAACCATGGAACATCACAGAACCAAAGACATACTGCATGTCAAGAGAATGCTCGGACACAAAAAGCTTGAAAACACAGAAATCTACACGCATCTCATAAACTTTGAAAGCGACGAATGGCATGTAGCACACGCCAAAAATCTGGACGAAGAGACAAAACTCATAGAAGCAGGATTTGAACATGTTCGCTACAGTGGCAAGGACGAAGTTGCTATATACCGAAAACGAAAGTAGAGTAGACTAGTCCAGGGCTCCGGTAGTATAGTCCGGTTAAGTATAGTGGCCTCTCGACCTCCCAAGAGGGAAAGCCACCGACCCGGGTTCAAATCCCGGCCGGAGCACCAAAACACCCAAATTACGTTTGAATCCTTAGTGGGGAGACAAGTGTAGGAGCCATAGATGTGCATAGTTAAGTCTTAAATCAAAGTATTTTAGTATAAAATATTCTGGATCCTAGATGAGAAAGATTAAAGTTTATGTTTGCAGCGTCTCTGACATCCCCACAGCGGGTTTTGTGGACAAAGAAGGAGCTATGCACGCCTGCGCACGAGCTGGAAACATGCCCTTCGAAGCTTTGAGGAATTACCCCGGCGGCATGGATGGGAAACTCATCTCCAGTGAAGAGAAAAGCGCCATTATCTCAGTGGAGTTATTCTGCAAAAGGAACGATTACCAGTTTGATATCGTAGATTTCGCGAAGCTAAGCTTTTGGTCAAGAAGAAGACTGAGAAAGGACGTGAAAAGCTTTCCAGCAATCTCTTGCGGTGAAAGATTTCTCTGCGCAGTCCCTACCGAAGATGACTTGAGAGATTTAGTGAAAGCTTGAAAGGGCAAGCTGTATGGCTGAAGCAGCTGAGGTGTTCATGCAGGCGCGTCTTAATTTAAGAAAGATCTAAGTCCATGTAGGAACAGGAATTTTAGCCTTGGTTCAAATTGCCGTTTCAGCTGACTGTAGATGCGTAAAGCTGTGTCATCGGTCTTCCATGATTAGACTTAAGAAACATGCGGATTGATTCTATATATGAGCAAATTCCTTACGAAAGGCTAGTTGAAGGTGTGTTACTATGAGGAAGAATCTAAGGAGAGTTTTGAGTAGCTGGCGTTTCTATCGAAGCCATACTCTAGATTTCCTCGAGATCTTAACAGAAGAAGAAATCCGCCGCAAGTTGCCTCGTCCGGGCCTTGATACCTTCGGGAAGCATTTCTTGGAAATGGCAGAAGTGCAGAAGTCTTACGTTAGGGCTTTGGAAACTGGCAAGATTGACTTTTCAGTGGGGAATTATGACCAACCAGAAATATATGACACGAAATCGAAACTTAGGGCACACTTCAAGAAGATGGATGACTACATGGTTAAGGTTCTAGAAAATGTGGAAGATGTTGATAGGGAAATAGATTGGGAGCTGGGAAAAGAGAACCCGAACATACTTGAACATCTTCAGTTTCTTATTCAACATGAGATTCTGCATCATGGGCAGCTAATTGCTTTTGCCTATGTATGTGACTTTCCAATTCCAAAAAGCATGGTTAAGACTTGGGCCTTTCCACTCAAGGAAACACAGGAAAATGCACTTAAGAAGCAGGACAAGATAACATAGATAATAAACCTCAAACTGTGCCCTAACTCGTGCGCAATGGTAGCTCGCGGTAGGTTCAAATATCGGTTCAAAATATCGGGGGGAGCTGATTGAAGATTCGTGGTGTGTACGCAAAATCTTGCTAAAAGCTGCGTATCTAAGGTTTGACTTCTAACTATCTCAATTGGTTTCCCAAAATGAATTCGGTACTTGTTGTCAAAGGCGAAGAAGTTTATGAGCAGAACAGAGAGAAATTATGACTGGGTCATAGACTGATGACGAATTTTCAGCTTGCACGGCTAACCAGTGTGTATTTAATGGATGTATTCTGAGAGATCTTTCTGGCTTTTCGTTTCAAGCCATCTTTCCTCTATTCTTTTAATTCTGCTCACGAAGTAGTTTAGCTGTTCTAGTCTAAGGTCTCTGGGTGTCACGGCTTTATCGTTTCTAAGTCTTGGTCTGTAAGGACGTAGTGAGACTGCCATCCTTGCACCGACCTTGGTGTAGAATCCTTTCTCATATCGGTAAACTGGTCTAAGCCTGTCTAGGTAGAGATCTTGGTAGGATACTTCGACTACGATTTCAGGCTTCACCCACAGATAGCCTTGTGCCTCATAAAGAGGTTTCACCATATCATGAACTGGCGAAAGCGGTGAGAACTGAACTCCATCGGCTATATCTAGGAAGTCACCATCAGAGGTCATCAAAGCAATCTTCGCCCCAAGGATAGGTCCCGAAGTGTTGGAAATAGATCCACCGCATATTGGGCATGAATCAAGATCCTTACTCCACACGTCGTTCTTTCCATTCAGCAGACGACCATCATGGTCAAACCACTCGGACCTCTCTATGACTCCTTCTTTAGCAAGTTTCCGTAGCCAAAAACCGTCAAACTTAGCTCCACACTCTTTGCACACAGGTCGACCACTTCCAGCTTTCCTGAAGGCAATGATGGCGGCATCTAGAGTGTCTCTGAATTTAATCTTGAATGTTTTACCATCGCTGACGTGCATCACTAAGCCTTCAAACCCTCGTTCTTTGATGAATTCATCCCAGAACGCTTGGATTTCAACGTGAGACTCTTGAAGACTTCCATCTGTCTGAAAGAAGTCTGGGATATGAACAACACCGCTGTCGCATCCCACAGGCAGCTTAAAATCACGTTCTAACCTTCTGAAGCGTTCGATGTACTCCGGAACATCTGTGTCAATCTCATCGTTTCCTTTCTTTTTGCCATAATCAAAGACAGCAAGCCTGATCCTTTCTACATCCACAGTCGATCTGGGATTCTTGATTATACTCATGGACTTGTTGAACTCAGTCATGTAATTCTTACGATCCACGTTCCGCACTACATAGGTTTCTCCAACGAAAACCGTTTCTCTAGACATGGAAAAGCGTTGATTAAAGTACTCAGTCACAGGATGTTTCCGGTTATCATCCAGTGAATAGTAACATCGCCCTCTAGTGCTCCAAGCTACAAAGCCTCCTCTCTCATCGTCCCACACGACAGTCGACAACATCCCGTTATACTTCACCTGTAAGATTCCATCTCTATCCGACGGGAGCTCTGGTAGACGATCTTTCAACGCGAATTCGTACTGCGCCATGACTGGTTTTAAGACCGCTAGCCGGGTGCAAAACTCTCTCTCAGCAGTACCCTCCTCAAAGAGCTCTTGACCAAAGAATTTCTGATTGCATCGCATCGCTTTCCCTTAACCATAACCAATATGTGCGCGCCTTCTAAAAAGTACTTGACTAATTTTGCTGCAACACTTAGAAATTCATTCGACCTCTGCCCATCCGAGCTTATCAGTCCAGAAAAGCCCACCACAATCTGTGGCAAGCCGCCAAGTTGCCCCAAATGTATGTCGCGAAAAACCTGTGAGAAATGCTTCGTTCAATTCCGTCGATGTTCGAACTGTTTAGACAAAGGAACAGACGGAGATTAGCGTTTGGGGCCCTTAAGCCAGCCTTTGATTCCGATTCCCTCTTCCTTCTTCTTCTCTTTCGGTTTGGTCGCCGCAGCTTTTGAGTGGAGAGTAATTCCCCAGCAGCTGAAGGCGTGGAAGTAGGGCTCCTGCATAAGATGAGTGAATGACATCTCACCATACGCCAAGAACCCGGCTACTTGTGTTGATGAAAGCCCTTCTTTCAACACTTCAGCCTCAGTTCCCGTGCTCCTTCCAGCCATCAGCTCAACCAGTCTCCTGTTGATGCAGGAGACGAGGAATGTAGCATCGTTTCTGCGGAAGCCTTGATCTTCTCTCAGCATATCATATACGCGGCTAGCTCCTTTTCGCACCTTCTCATGGTCACCCATCATGATGTAGCCTGGCATCTCAGGAGTATAACTTCTAATGGGAAACATAAGCTCAACATCGTCTTCCACCACTCGCATTCCAGCAACACACGTATAGTTGCCAAAAGGAAAAGCGAAAGCATATCTGGCTACAACTGGATTGAAAATCAGTAGCCTTTTCTGTGCTCGAGAAAGTTGCACCGCTTCCAGAATCGCGTCTTTACTGGGCATAGGAAGCCCTTTTTCCTTCGAAAGTTTGACTTCGTGGTCATAAACTACTTCAGCATACAAGGTCATGGGATCTTTATCGCCAATGCGCTTGACATACTTATAACGCGGTTCCTTTTCACTGTCAAAATGAAAAACGTGTTGCTGTCCAATTTTAGTTATAGCACTCACGTCGAGACCTATGGAGGTTTCACACAAGTTGGGAATCAAGGCACACACAGCCTCTCCATCAAGGACCTTCAACTGCGGATGCTCTTTCAGTCTCCCATAGAACTGTCGACAAAGCTGAGCATTCAACCCATCACCGCTGCTTCCGCCAACAACATTCATTATTCTTGCCTCGCGGGTGCTACCCATGAAATGGGCGATTCCCTCTGCCAAGAAATGCTCGTAGCCTGGAGTGTCAACCTTCGACCCCTGGGTCAACACAAGTAGGGCTTTCCTCGTGTGAAGATGTTCTTTGCTCGCGGTCTGTCGGCCAAAGTCAACCCATGCGTCATGAGCCATCTCCCTTCCTTGCTCTCCCGCTTCCGCCGCTGTTCGTAGACCCCAAGTGCGTCCGACGCCTATCGGGAGGTTTGTAACTAAAGCTAAGAGAGACAAACCGTTGTAGCCTACTCCCGAAATCTCCTTAAGGACAAGGTCTTCGTTCTCTAATTCCCCAGCGGTTGTGTGACCGATGAGTCTGAGCTGGTTTGCAGCGGCCTTTCTAAACCTGTCTTCAATCGTTCTCAAAATCGAACAACATATCAGCGTGTCCTTTTCTATGGGCTCTCCTCTGTAACTTAGATACAAGGTCAACAGCTTCACATCTTCAAGACTGTAGCCGCTGTCTGAGAGGTCCTTCTCAAGCTTTTCGAGAGTCAACCCTGTTAGTTTCTGGGCTTCTTCTGGACTGTTTCTTCGCCTCAGCTCTAACTCTTTCTGTTGGTCAATTTCCAACTCGTTCATGGTGTGTGCATGGGCGGCAAAGCCTAAGAAAAAATCGTCCGTCATAGCGTAATCCAACTTTGGGCGTTTAACAAAGGAGATAAGACAACCACGTCTTATAAACGTAGTCGCCCGCGAATTTGCATATATAATGCTGCTCAACAGCGCTGAAAACCATCGAATCTTCAGAGAGCGAAAAAACAACCTTGCCTGCTTAACCAGTGTGCTACGAACCAGACGATGCCAATTAAACTGCTTCTTATTAACCATTATTGACGTCTAAAGGAGAAGTGGTACGCACGCTTCTCTAGAGCTCTCTCTTGAGAACACCGGTAAGGCAACCGATACCTCCAGCTGCCTTGTGGATTTCGCTCAAATCAACTGTGACACATTCAATCCCCATATCTTCGTAGAACAACTGAGTTTTTGGATTGCCAGTCGGCATGAGGATCTTCCTAGGACCCAGTGTGACGAAATTGAGAGCCATACCCTGCACTGCTTCCGTTTCATCAGGAATAAACTCTACTGTGTACCCATGAGCCTGAAGCATTTTAACAGTTGAACGAGACATTCGAGACCTCCAGCCAATCGCAGAGTCTTGATCAAAAAATCGCAGTGTCCCCATGAGATGCATCACTGTTTCAGGCAAGTCAACCCTGATAACATCAACACCCATCTCTTCCAGAATACCTGCAACTTGAGATGCGCCTTCACTGTTGGTACGCAGACCGGTCCCAAGAATCACCGTATCAGAATCAACCCAAGAAGCGTCCGCCCCTTCAAAGACGCCATTCCCACGTACACACCGCAAAATCGGAACATTCAGGCTGGCCAGCCTTTGCGCTGTGAAGCGCTCCTCGCCGGCACGAACAGTAGATGCTGGTCGAGCCAAGATGGCTCCTTCAGGGGTCATGAAGAACAAGTCAGCGACGTACATCTGGTTAGGAGGAGGCACGTCACATGGTTCAACGTAGAACACCTTCACACCCGCATTTTGATAGGCTTTGACGAGGTCATCGTGCTGGAGTCTAGCTAACGCTGCATTAGGGATAGTATGCATCAGGGCCTTGTTGGCGTCGGTGACCAACTCAATCTCAGGTCCAGGTCTGTGCATCAGAACAGCTTCAAGCCATGACCATTCATTCGAGATTCCACAGATTCCCCACACGTTTCCAATCTCCTGGCGCAGCGATTTCACTCGTGGGGACCAACCAAACCCGCCGTGCGCCGCATCTTTGTTCATCTCTGCCACCCAACCCATTTTTTGCATCTTATCTGATCAGGGTAATATTAGCCTATCTGCGGGCGTGTTTCAGCATATCGCACTCCTTTGCCCCTATGTCTCTCTGCATCCTTCAAGATAGTATGAGAAAGAAGCCAAGAAGGTCAAGAGTCATAGTCTATCTTTTGCGTGAACGCAGGAGAGTACCCATCAAACTTACACTTGAAAGGTTTATGTAGCCAAGAATAGCTCTAGTTGAGCTTAAGTGAGAGATCATGGCTGACATCGCACTGTTAATCATTGATATGCAAGTAGGGAATTTCTCAGGATCGAATCCGATTTACAGTGGAGATGGGCTTCTCGCAAAAGTGGAAAGCCTAATCTCTAAGGCACGCGCAGCTCAACTTCCCGTATTCTATGTCCAAAACAATGGTGGTAGTGGTGATCCCGATGAACATGGCACTCCAGGATGGAAAATCCACCGTTCTATCGCGCCCGTTGAAGGCGACGTGATCGTTCAAAAGCAAACTCCGGACGCCTTTCATAGAACGAATCTGCACCTTGAACTGGAGTCCAGAGGGATCAAGAAACTGGTCATCGCAGGACTGCAAACTGAGTATTGTGTAGACACAACTTGCCGTCGAGCATTCAGCCTGGGCTACGAGGTTGTTCTTGTCAAAGATGCACACAGTACGTGGGATTCCTCTCTTCTTAGCGCTCAACAAATCATCGACCATCATAACCATGTTTTAGGAGGCTTCTTCGTCGACTTGAGACAGGAGGAAGATGCTAGGTTCAGTTCTGGTCACTAATCATGGAGGATCTTAGAGTTTAGTGGAGAAGACTATGCCTCGGAGTCCAAAGGAAGTGCAGATTTCTGTTTCAAGTGCACCCATTGCTAAATTTGGTGACAAAAGGTACTATGATCTCCTTGGTTCTGTTGAAGTTATGAAGAATGTCTATCGGGAATCCATTGTTGATGGTTTTGAGCTACAGCTTCAACCAGAATGGGACAGCGAAAGTCCGCCGTTAACTGACGGACAATTCGCGGATTGGACAGAGACTCCGAAGTTCACTGTCGCAGAAATATCAACACTTCTTCAGAACCAAGAACTGCCGATCCTATCCGTCCACGCAAGCAGAGACATAGGACCCTATCTTTGCTCAAGTCGAGAACGAGATATTGAAAAAGGAAAACGTTTGATCCGTGACGCCTTGTCTCTTGCCTCCGATTTGGGAGCAAAGATCTGTGTATTCCATCTGTGGGACACTTGGAAGACGAAATTTGATGTCCGTGAATTGAAGAAAAATCTTCTTGACATAGCAGCTCAATTTGCCGAGGTCAAAGCGTCTGTCGAGAATATTCCTACTCACCTAGGAGGAGTTACACCTTTTTCGTTGGTTAAACAGTTTGATTACGTAACGCTGGACACGAAGTGGGCTGCTCTGTATAATGAGCTAAATCTGTTTGAATCAGTGGTCAGCAAGGTCGTGAACGTGCATTTACGCGGAAGTCTAAGAGGAGGCAGATGGGCTCTCAACTGCTCAGATTTCGGCTTCTACGAGGCTTTGGACTTGATTAGGGATCGATGGGGATACTCAGGGTTGTTTACAGTGGAACCTGAAGGTAATAGAGATAAGTCTCTTTTCGGTAGTTTCGTGAAGGCTATGCGATCATTGAGAACATAACTGCACCCTTTCCTGCCCACTCTAACGTGCAAAAGTGCGGAAATGAGAGAAAGGGAATAGTCAGGGTTCAAAGTTGCTGCACACCTATGCTGAGAGCATTTTCATTCTTCCTTTATCAGAGTCTTCAGCTTCGCAATCTCCTCGGCCGAGTATTTCGATAAGTCCTTGTTGTGCACCTTTTTGAGATGTTCGGCCCCGACCTTCATTAGTTCCTCCTCTGTTTTGCCCCGAGCTACGAAATCACAATCGACTCCAGCGTCTCTGCAAGCAAGCGTCTTCAACATACATCACCTCCTTTTCGGTTTCTAAGATTCGCAGAACCACTATCCCGGTCTCCTCATTCGGGCTGAGCCTATCTCACGCACCTCGGATGCTTATGTGACCCCATTCGTGATTTTGGTTGGTTCGTCTACAACTTCAAACTGTTTGATGGTTACATCGATTATAGGGCTGAATACCCGTTTTCCGTCTCCGAATTTGCCTTGCTTTCTCTGAGTCATGATTGGCCCATTAAGGTAAGCTTTCAGGGATGCTTCATCTTCGAATAGATAGATACCTCCTACCTCACCCTTTTCTGGGTTCTGCAAGTAGATCTTCCAGCGGAGACCCGGGACAGTGGCGATATGTTTGGC
>JABAOC010000445.1_pt3 | contig 31253 bp, 37 predicted proteins | sample 7062161 | NCBI WGS metagenome assembly JABAOC01 (sample SAMN14538625, study PRJNA623070) | marine sediment metagenome | biome: marine biome [ENVO:00000428]; feature: marine pelagic biome [ENVO:01000023]; material: deep marine sediment [ENVO:00002113] | place: India: Gulf of Khambhat ... | reverse complement strand
TGGAGAGAAGCTGATTGTTTATGAAGCGGGCAACGAACAAGAAGAGGCTCAATACATTATTAATAGTATTGTCAGCCGGGGGGGTGATTATGCTGACTATGTGGTGCTTTACCGAACCAATGCCCAATCGAGAGTCATAGAAGAAGCCTTTCTGCATGCGGGCTTGCCCTATATCTTGGTTGGGGGGACTCGATTCTATGAGAGAAAGGAGATTAAGGATTGTTTGGCTTATTTAAGACTCTTGGCCAATCCCAAAGACATGGCTTCTTACAAAAGGATTCAGAAATCGGGAAAAAGGAGAATGAAGAAGTTTTTGGATTTTACCAAGGAGTTTGACAAGAAAAAAGAGAAAGCTAAGCTAACTACCTTGGAAATCTTGGACAAGGTTTTGGAGGCAACGGATTATTTAGCTCTTTATGATAAGAAGGATGAAAAGGGTCTGGCGAGATTGGAGAACATTAAGGAATTGCGTTCGGTGGCGACGGAATTTCCCCAGTTGGTGGGTTTTTTAGAAAATGTGGCCCTAGTTCAGCAGGAATATTTACCCCAGCATCCAAAAGGAAACAAAAAGAAGAATGCGGTCACTTTGATGACAACCCATGCCGCCAAAGGGACTGAGTTTCCCGTGGTTTTTATGGTGGGGATGGAAGAGGGGTTGTTTCCTCATTCGAGAAGCATGATGGATAAAGAGGAGCTGGAAGAGGAAAGAAGATTATGTTATGTAGGCATGACCAGGGCCAAGGAGAAATTGCATCTGCTTTATACTAGGCAAAGGCTCTATTTTGGCCAGAGGTCGGCTAATCCCCCTTCGAGGTTTTTAAGTGATATACCTGGGGAGCTCGTGGAAAATGTTTAATCTAGAAATTTAAAAGTTGAGAGCATGAGGTTGAAATAGTTTAAAGATTCAGGCAATAATTGTGGCAAATCTTTTGGTGAATAAGGGGCGAGCATAAAATTATAAACATGTGAATCTTTTTTAGTATAAATGTTATAAACCCCCGCTTGGGAAGGCTCTTCCAACACTTTTTCTCCTTCAAAATCATTTAAAACAATTTTTTCTCTTGTTATTAACTCTTTTATTTCGTTTGGGTAGCTTTCAATTTTTTGGTCTAACCAAGATTTTAATGTAATATCAAAGTCCACTTCGTTTACAATTATTGAAATTTGATAATCCACCCCGTCAAGACTTCTCTCTCGCCAAGGATGAAAATTTATTCTTTTTCCTTCCTCTGGACCTCCCTCTGGTTCGCTGGTATTCCAATCTTTGGGGTACTTAATCGAAAACCCATATTTTGTATTGGTATAAGTCTGCCAATCTTGTGTTTCTGAAACCTCCAAAAACTTAAAAGTTGAAAGCATCGCCCCCAAGATTGGTAAATCTGCCAAAAAGTTTATTTTCTCCTCAGCAAATTTGTCTTGATAAAGAATAATCTCTAGTGACAACTCATCATTAACTTTTATTAAATAGCCCTGAAAACGCCCCTGGCCTTCGCTTAATAAAAGCAAGTCGCTGCTGATTGGTCCTGAAAGTTCACCTCTAAAGTCAATCGCTGTTAAACCTGAGATCGCAATCTCTTTTGGAATAAAATTGTTTTTCTCAACAACTTGGCTAATTAATTCTTTCCAGTTCAAATCATATCCTTGGCCGGAACCAACCGGAATAATCGCTAAAGTGGAGAATCCTGGAAAAAGAGTTTTTTGATAGTAACAACCGGCGTTGGCACAAACTGGCTTTTCAACAAAACCAGGCAATTTATAAGTAATGTTCAAAGGTGATTTATCTGCTCCAATTAATTCATAAGTCTGCCAATCAGCGGTTGGATCGGGGCTTGGGGAAATAATTGCTTCAGGAGTGGGGCTTGGTTGAGGTTGGGATTGCCTTTGGCCAAATTTGTAGGCACTGAGGATTCCACTTGAGAAAACTAAAACTGCCAAAACGCCAACTATTATCTTGAATTTGTGGGTTTTGAGTTTATCTATGAGAGATGGGGTTGGCAATTCTGTCTCAGGTTGCTCAAGCGTTGGCGGGGTTGGTTTTTGCTCTTCTATGCTGGCAGGTTTCTCCTCCATTATCTTTATGATACCATAAAGCCATGATTATCCGCGAAGTTTTTCCTGAAGAAAAAGGCCAATTCAATTCGGTGGTTAACCATCCTCTCCAGTCTTGGGAATGGGGGGAGTTTCGGAAGAAAACGGGTCGGGAGGTGATTCGTTTGGCTTTGCTGGATAAGAAAAAGCTTAAGGCGGGTTATCAATTGACGATTCATCCCATACCCAAGCTTGGTTACAACGTCGTTTATTTTCCCAAAGGACCAATGCCCAACAAAATGTTGATTGATGCTTTGACTAAGTTGGGTAAAAAAGAAAGGGCAGTTTTGGTTAAGTTAGAACCCAACGTCTTGGCTGATGAAAAGAATTCAAAGCCTGAGGTTTGGCAAGGCCTTGGTTTGCGTTCGGGTGAACCCATTTTTACGAAACACACTTTTCATCTGGATTTGACTAAGAGCGACGATGAGTTGATGTCTCTGATGAAATCTAAAACCCGTTATAATTTCCGCCTTTCTCAGAAACATGGGGTTAAGGTGGTTGAAGATAATTCTGATAAGGCTTTTGCGGCTTATTTAAAACTGATGGAAGAAACCACTAAGAGACAGGGTTTTTATGCTCATACTCCAGATTATCATCGAAAAATGTGGGCCACCTTGAAACCGAGTGGGATGGCCCATCTTTTGGTGGCCAAATACAAGGACAAGTCCTTGGTCACTTGGGTTTTGTTTAATTTTAATCGGGTCCTTTATTATCCTTATGGCTGGTCCACTCGAGAACATCAGAATGTGATGGCTTCTTACGCGATGATGTGGGAATCAATTCAGTTTGGCAAAAGACAAGGTTGTAAACTTTTTGATCTTTGGGGTACTCCTGGGCCTGACCCTCGTCCGGATGATCCTTGGTTTGGCTTTCATCGGTTTAAAGTGGGTTTTGGGGCTAAGGTAGTGGAATTTGTTGGCACTTATGATTTGGTGATTGATTACCGCCTCTATCCTTTTTTCAATTTGGGGAATGCTTTGCGTTGGAAAATGCTTCGCTTAAAGGCCAAACTGCCCTTCTGAAATGGATTTAAGACAATCAAAAGAGTTTGCTCGATACATGAAGTCGTCTGGTTGGGTGGTGGAAAAGGTTAATGCTTGCTACGTCTATCTTCGCAAGCTTCCTCTTTTACCACCTCTGATTATGAAGCTCCAATATCCTGACCCCCCAGTTCCTTTTGGAAAAGTGGAGAAATTGGTTAAGAAATACAAACCTTTGAAAGTTGAAATTCAGCCCTTAAAAAAAGAATCTGGTTTTGAAAAACACGCTTACAAATTGGGTGGGGGTGGGCATGTAACCAAGACTTTGCTTATTGATTTAACTCAGTCTGAGAAAAAAATTCTTTCTCAAATGAAAAAAGATGCTCGTTATGGCATTAGAAAAGCGGAAAAAGAGAAGCTTCAAATTATTGAAGTGATTGATTTGGAAAAGTTCCATGGAATATGGCGGCAGTCAGTTGGTTGGAGGAAGTATGTGCCATCTCTAAAAACCTTAAATCGTTTAAAAAAGGCTTTTGGGAAAAGGGCGGTGTTTTTAGCGGCCAATGATTTGGCGGGAACGGTTATTCTTCTTACTGGTGATTCGGCTTACTATTACTATGCTTTTACTTCTAAAAAAGGAAGAAGGGAGATGGCTCAATATCTTTTGGTTTGGAAAGGAATTAAGCTAAGTAAAAAAAGAGGGTGTCGGCTTTTTGATTTTGAGGGGATTTATGACAAACGCTTTCCGGTTAAAGCCTGGCAAGGGTTCTCTCATTTTAAAAAAAGTTTTGGGGGGAAAGAGATCGAATATCCGGGATGTTTTACTAGGTCCAGGCTTCGCAAATAAGCCTGTATTCACAGAAATCACACCAAACTCCTGGTTTGGCAGGAAATTGGCTTTTTTCCATTTCCTTGGCTTTTTCTATAATCTCTTTTCTTGCTTGAATTAGTTGCTCCTTGGTTCTTTGGGTGGTTTTTTTCTTGCCCGTATCGAGGAAATAAAAAGAGAGGATGACGTCTTCTGGGTTTTGTTTGAGAACGCCGGGGTCGGTGGCGGCCAGGGCATAGACGCTCATTTGGAGGGATTTATCTAACTCTTTTTGGTCCATTTCTTTACCAGTTTTGTAGTCAATGATTTCCATGCCGGATTTGGCTTCATCAATCCGGTCAATCTTCCCTCCGATTCTCAGGCCTTGCTTTGCTTTGGTAGTAAATTGTTGTTCTAGATATTTGGGCAATCTGTCAGGGTCATAGCTTCTGTCATAGAATTTCCTCAGCATCCTCTGGCCTTCTTTTTTCATTCGGTTCTCATGAGCTTTGGAGGCATAGCCCTCATCTGACCAATTGTTTTCTAAGATGGCTAATAAATCTTTTTTGGTGGGTTTTTTGCCTTCGAGGGCTTGTTGGTAAAAATCTCTCAGGGTTTCGTGGATGGTGTTGCCGAAGACGGCCGCCGCTGACGGCGGGGCGGGAATTCTTTGGATATAGCGGTAGCGGTAAAGGAGGGGGCATTTGTCATAAGCATCTATTTGGGAATAGGAAAGATAGGTAATTGGCTGACGAACTATTTTCGCTTTTTTCTCTAAGGCGGGTTTAAAATCAAAAATGGTCAATTGGTCGGTTGGTTTTATTGGCTTTTTTATGGCTTCCTCTCCCAAAGCCTCAATGACAAAAGGAGAAATCTTTTTTTCTCTTTTAGCTTCGCCATAGTAGTTGGCGGCGGTGAGGAAAAGCTGGTCACAGGCCCGGGTCATGCCGACGTAGAAAAGCCTTCTCTCTTCTTGTTCATGGTAGTCACCCAATGGGAGAATTTCTTTGATGAGTTTTTCGGGAATGGGGATTTGTTCTTTTCTTTCCCGGGTGGGAAAACGGGCAGTGACCAGATTGATCAGGAATACTACCGGAAATTCTAGGCCTTTGGCGGAATGAACCGTGAGGAGATTGACTCGGTTTTCTTCGGTCCAGTCAAGGTTGCTGGCCAAAGGTGATTCGCCTAAGTCCATAGAAAGGTTAATCCAGTCAACCACGGCCCTGACCGTAGCGTCTTCGTGTTCCACCTCATAAGTTTTTAAGCGATCAAAAAAGCGGGAAATATTTTGGGCTTGTTTTTCTTCGGTCGGAGATTTGTAATCCGTTAGACTTTTTAACATTCCCGTGTCTTCAAGAAAATAGTAAAGGATTTGGCCCGCGGTTTCTTTGAGAAGAAGTTCTAAATGGCCGTGAACCATTTTGACGAACCTTTCTATCTGGTTCTTGGTTTTTTTGGCAATCCGTAATCTGTTTGCTTGCTCACAGGCCTCGAAAAAAGAAAGATTTTTTCGTTTGGCATAGTTATTAATAGCCGCCAAGTCTCGGGCATTAATGTTGAAAAGCTCCATGGATAGAACTCGGTAAAGGGCGATATCATCGTCAAAGTTGTAAAGAATCTTGAGATAGGCAATTAAGTCTTTAACTTCGGCTTGGCGAAAGAGTTGACCGGGTCCAAGGAATTGAAAAGGCAGGCCGTGGCGAGATAGAGCTCTGATAAAAGGGTCGGCGTGACTATTAGCTCTGACTAAAATGGCAATGTCTTTATAATCATAGTTTTCCCCAGTTAGTCTTTTGATGGTTTTGGCCACGGCTTCGGCTTCGTTCTCCACTCGGTCGGTGTTGATAAAATCAATTTTTTTGCCTCTTAATTTCTTGACTGCTTTTAATTTTTTGTTGATTTTTTCTTTTGTTTCTAAACGATCAGGGTTGTTGTTTTGGATTAAGTGATAGGCGTGGTCAAGAATTAATTGGGTGGAGCGATAGTTTTGGGAGAGAACCACAATTTTGGCTTTGGGGTAGTTTTTTCTAAATTGGATGATGTTGGAAACAGCCGCACCTCGGAAACGGTAGATACTTTGGTCGTCATCTCCAGTAACCGTGATGTTGGCTTTTTTGCCTGCCAAAAGCATGGCTAATTCATTTTGGGCATAGTTGGTATCTTGGAATTCATCGACGAGAATATAATTGAATTGGTTTTGGTATTGTTGAAGAATGTTTCTTCTGGTTCGGAAAAGCTTGAGGGTATTGGAGATTAGGTCAGCGAAATCCATCACTCCTTCTTTAATTTTTAGCTCTTCATAGGTGCGGTAGGCATTGGCTAGTTCTAGGGTTTTGGCGGCTTCATCTTTTTCTTCTTTAGCTTTGGCTTTCTTTTTTATCTTCCGGGCATATTTTAGATACTCCTCAGGAGAAATGTCTTCATCTTTCAGCCTGGAGAAGTGTTGGAGGAGGCCGTCGACAAATTTGGTGGGGTTACCTAGGGGGCGGAAATATTTGAGTTTGAATTTGAAAAGATTGTCTATTAAAAATTGGGTGGTTTCCGCTTGGGCCATAAGTTTGTAACCCGGGTCAAGGCCAATTTGGAGGGCTTCTTGACGGAGGATTCGGTCACAAAAAGAATGGAAAGTAGATATCCACATGTCAGTATAGCCATAGGGCATGGCAATATCAACTCGCTCTTCCATCTCTCTGGCCGCTTTGTCAGTGAAAGTGAGGGCCAGAATTTCTGAAGCTTTGGCCTTTTCAGAGGAAACCAGCCATTTGATTCTTTCAGTGATGACCGTGGTTTTGCCAGTGCCGGCACCGGCAATAATGAGTAAGGGGCCTTGGCCATGTTGGACGGCTTCTTTTTGCTCTTTATTGAGTTTCTTTTCTTCGGAATTTGCCATTGAAGAGCCCTATTTCTCTTTAATTTCTAGTTGTTCGATTTCTTCTTTGGTTCCCTCTCCTAGCGCTTGGGTTGAGGATAGTTTTTGGCCTAAGAGGGTGAAGCCGGAGAGGACGTTAGACATTTGATTATAGGAATTCTGAATGTGTTTACTGAGGACGGAGAGATTGTCGCCCATTTTGTTGTAGTCTCTTTGAATGGCTCTGAGGGAGCTGAGGATTTGCCTGGCCTTGGCCTCTATTTTCTGGCCTTCGAAGGACATGAGGATGGCTCGGAGATAAGCATAGAAAGTCATCGGCGAGACCGGGAGAACTCTTTTTTTGCCAGAATAATCAAAAAGGGTGCTGTTGTTGACCACTTCGTAATAAACGGCTTCGCTGGGAAGATACATTAAAGCATAGTCTATTGTACCTTCGTCAGTGAGAATGTATTTGGCGGCAATATCATCAATGTGTTTTTTGACATCTTTGACAAAGGCTTTCTCGTGGGTTTTCTTTTCTGCTTCGGTTTCCGCCGCCGTCATTTTTCTGAAGTTTTCCATGGGGAATTTGGCGTCCACCGGGATAATGCCTGCCCCGGTCTTGATGGCGGCATCGACTTTGGCCCCTGATTTAAAAGAATACTGAAGATTAAAGGCTTGCTTGGGAAGCATTTGGCCCAGGAGTTCTTTGAGAACTTGCTCGCCGATGTTGCCCCGGAGTTTGGGACTGCGGAGAAATTCTTGAAGGTCTCTCATTCCCCTGCCTATTTCTGACATTTCCCCAATGCTCTTTTGGACTCCGGAGATGACTCGAGCGGCTCGGTCTAGCCTCTCATTTATCTGTTTTGAGGTTTCTTGGCTGTCTTTCTGCTGGGTTTTTAACCATTCCATTAAGGTTTCATCGGCTTTGCTTTTTTCTTCAATTTGGGAAAGTTTTTTGTTAATTAGAAAAACTGCCAAGGCAATGGCACCAATAATCAAAGCCGTAAGAAGATAAAATTCATTGGGCATAGCTTTGATTTTAGCACAAATTAGGCTAAAATTGAATTATGATTAAACGACGCAAAAATTTCTTTCCCACTTTGGTTTTGGCGGTTCTTTCTTGGCTTGGTTGGGCTTTTACTTTGTTTAAAATTCCTCCAGAATCTACTTTTTCCTTGTTTGCTTTTTTCTTTTTACTTTTCTCTGCTCTCTTCCTTACCAGTGCTCTGCTTTTCGCCAATTCCCGAAGAGGCTTGATGGCTGCTCTATTTGTCGTTCTTGTTTTAACCTTTCGCTATTATCAAATCGGCAATTTTCTTAATTTGGCTCTTTTGTTCGCTATTTTTACCGCTTTAGAACTCTTCTTCTCTAGGAAATGATTTGACTTTTTGCATAACTTTTGCTATTACTTTAAATAGTTAAACTATTGCCGCCCTGCCCACTTTAATGATTTGAAGTGGGCAACTTGCTTTATCATGCAGGTCTCAAAAAAACAGATTAATCCTCATCTCAAAGCCCAGATTTATCAATTGCTCTATCAAGTCTTGGCCGATATTCGTTCTAAAAAAGAGGTTGAAATTTTTCTCAAGGAAGCCTTAACCAAAAACGAATTGGAAATTTTTGCCAAGCGTTTAGGAACCGCTTACTACCTTGATAAAGGCAGAAGTTATTCCAACATTAAAGCCAACCTTAGGCTCTCAAGCGCCACTATTTCTGGCGTGGCCGAGCAGATGAAAAAAGGCAAGGGCTTCGAAATTGCCCTAAGCAAGATAAGGGCAGAAGAGTGGGCAAATAAGTGGGCAAAAAAAATTAGTCAGGGATTTAAAAGAAAGTAATCATGTCTAAAGAAGGATTTAAGCCTGGTGATAAAGTTAGGGTTGCCAGTTGTGAGAGAAATCCTGAGTCTTGCACTGTCTCGCCTCACGTTGTAGAAAGAGAAGATGATAACGTCCCCCTGAGGGGCGCCGCTTGTGGTTGTGTTCGTTCCCCTGAAAAATTGGAGCTTCTCGCTCTAGAAAACCAGTCTCCTCTTCAAACTCAAGGCTAAATTAGATATAATAGGCTTATTATGGCTAAAAAGTTCTATGTGACCACGCCTATTTACTATGTTAATGCCTTGCCCCATATTGGTCATGCCTCAACCACGATTGCTACTGACGCCTTGGCTCGATATCACAAACTTCTTGGTGAAAGAACCTATTTCCTCACCGGGACTGATGAGCATGGTTCCACTGTGGCTGAGGCTGCAGAAAAAGCGGGTAAATCTCCCCGGAAATATGTTGACGAGGTAACCAGAAAATATCGAAAAACTTGGCCCAAACTCAACATTGAATATGATTATTTCATCCGCACCACTGATCCTAAGCACGAAAAATTAGTCCAAGAGTTTATCACCAAGATTTACAAAAAGGGGGATATTTACAAGGGCCGATACGAAGGGCTTTATTGCATTGGCTGTGAAAAATTCCTCACCGAATCCGATTTAGTCGAGGGCAAATGTCCTCTTCATCCGAACCGCAAGCCAGAAAAACAGAGCGAAGAAAATTATTTTTTCAAACTCAAAAAATATCAGCCTCTGCTGATTAAGGCCTTAGAAAACAAAAGTGATCCCCGCCACTATGAAATTTATCCTCGGGAAAGATACAACGAGGTTATCAAAACACTCAAGGGAGGCATCGAAGACACGAGTATCTCTCGAGCCAAAGTGGAATGGGGCATTCCCCTACCTTGGGATAAAAAACAAACAATTTATGTTTGGATCGACGCTCTTTTAAACTACATCACCGCTCTTAAAATCACCGGCAATCAGTGGGCTTGGCCGGCGGAGGTTCACGTCATTGCCAAGGATATTCTTTGGTTCCACTGCATTATCTGGCAAGCCTTACTCATCTCGGCTGGCATTAAGTTACCAAAGAAGATTTTTGTTCACAGTTATTACACCATCGATGGCCGGAAGATGTCCAAATCAGTGGGTAATGTCATTAGTGTCGATGATTTGGTCAAGCGTTACGGAGCTGACGGCGCCAGATACTTAATTCTTTCTACTTTTCCCGCTTCCTCTGATGGCGACGTCGGTTATTCTAAGTTTGATATAAAATATAACGCCGATCTGGCCAATGGTCTGGGCAATCTAGTCGCTCGGGTGGCCAAACTTTGCGAAAAGTCAGGCTTCGATTTTAAACCCACCAAGAGCCAGCTTTATCCCCAAATCAAAAAACCCCTTGGCCAGTTCCAATTCGAAGAGACCCTCGGTTTTATTTGGCAAAAGAAAATTGCTGCCGGCGATAAATTAGTTGACCAAGAAAAGCCTTGGGAACTCTCCGGGAAAAAATTAGAAACGGTTTTGAAAAAATTGGTCAAAGAGATTCGCCAAATTAGTTTTAATCTTCAACCCTTCCTGCCGAAAACGGCTGAAAAAATCGAAAAGCAGTTTGCCGGACCGAAAATTAAATCAGAAAAGCCATTGTTTCCCCGGCTTTAATTCATGCTGGTTGACACCCACGCCCATCTCAATTTCAAAGATTATCAAGATGACCTCGACGAAGTGGTCAAGCGGTCAATCAAAAACGGGGTTAACAAGATCATTTGCGTCAGTAGTAATCTAGCCGAGTCAGAAAAGGCAATTGAAATTGCCCAGCAATACCAAGGCGTTGTTTTCCCTGCCGTGGGCATTCACCCCCAACAAACTGACCCGGAAACTAAATTATCTTCAGAAGAACAAATTAGAAAATTGGCTGAATTGGCTAAGCAAAAAGAGGTGGTGGCCATTGGTGAGTGTGGTTTTGATTATTCACCGGCTCCACCGGGTGAAAAAGACCGAACCAAAAAAGAGCAGATTTTTCTTTTTGAAAAACAAATCGAATTGGCCTCGAAATTAAACTTACCCACTAATGTTCATTCTCGAGAGGCTTCTTCAGATACACTGGAAATGTTAGAAAGATATGCTAATAAAGAATTAAAAGGCATTTGGCACTGTTACGCTGCGGGGAAAAAAAGAATCGAAAGAATCAAACAAATGGGCTTTTATTTTGGCGTTGACGGCAACATTACCTATGACCCTGGCTTGCAAAATGTTTTTCAACAAATTCCTCTTGAAAAAATCCTCCTTGAAACTGACTGCCCTTTCCTTGCTCCAGAACCTCATCGGGGTACTCGGAGTGAGCCGGCCCATGTTAAAATTATTACTGAACATTTGGCTAAGTTAAAAGGCACCAGCTTTGAAAAAGTGGCCAAAATCACGACTGATAATGCCAAAAGCCTCTTTAAAATCTAAAAAACCGCTTGTTTCGATCATCATCCGTACCTTGAACGAGCAAAGGACAATTGGCAAATTGCTCAAGACCCTTATTAAACAAACTTTCCAAGACTTTGAAATTATTTTGGTTGATTACAATTCTACCGACAAAACATTAAAGATAGTCAAAAGTTTTTCCCAGAAGTTGCCCATTAAAATCGTTAAGGTCGAACCGGGCGAGCTTAATTACTCCTATGGCCTAAATCTGGGTGCCTCTAGGGCTGGAGGGAAATACCTCTGTCTTCTCACTGGCCACAGTTTACCTTTTTCTAAAACATGGCTGACTAATGGTCTCTCCAATTTCAATGATAAAAAGGTTGCTGGTGTTAGCGGTGTCTACAATGAAATTCCAATTAGTTATATCTTTCCTAAAATTGGCAGGCTCATTTTTCGACGAGAGGATAAAAAAAGAGTCAATTTTTATCGCAACATGACTAACACTTGCTCTCTTATTAGAAAAGCTCTTTGGAAAGAATATCCTTTTGACGAAAAACTCCCTGGATGTGAAGACTATGATTGGGCGAGCGAGATGCTTGCTCGGGGCTATAATGTCGTCAGGGATCCTAAATTTAATATTTTTCATTCTCATCTGTTTCTTGGCCAAAGAATTAACTGGCTGACTCGAAAAAAAGAATGGAAGTCTATCATTTCTCAAATTGATAAACGCAAGCGCCCCCGCCACTCTTACACTCGACTCAGGCTTGATTAGCTGTTATAATACCCTCCGATGAAAGAATTTGTTGAGAAGTACGATCCTCGAGTTCAACGATTTTTAGAAATCCTGCCGGGGGTTTTGGCGTGGACGATTATTCTCTTCCCTCTATGGGGAGCTTTTTTCATTCCCCGGATAGTTGCTTATTTTACTGTCGCTTTCTTAGTTTTTTGGTTTTACCGCTCTTTCCAAGCGGCTTTTTTAGGTTTGGCCGGTTACATCAAGATTAAGCGAGCGGTGAAAACCAATTGGCAGTCTCAATATAAAAAAGACCGAGATGAGAACTCTCTTGAGTGGGAAGAGATTAGGCATTTGATTATTATTCCTAACTACAACGAATCGGTGGAAAAGCTATCCATTACGCTTGATTGTTTGGCCAGGCAGAAACACATTGATAAGGAACAGTTGTTTGTCGTTTTGGCCATGGAGGAAAGGGCTGAAGATTTTCGGGAAAGAGCAAGGGAGTTGGAGAGAAAATATCAGGGTCAATTTGGTGAATTAATCATCACTTTCCATCCTGACAAACTCCCGGGTGAGGTTCGGGGCAAGGCTGCTAATGAGGCTTGGGGAGCCAAGCAGGCGAAGAAGATTTTGCTGAAAAAGAAAAAGTTTGATTTAGAGAAAATGACCATTACCAGTAGTGATGCTGATGCCTGCTTCCATCCTCAATATTTCTCGGCTTTGACTTATGCTTTTGCTTTAAATCCTGAACGAGATTATCGCTTCTGGCAATCACCCATTGTTTGGCACAATAATTATTGGCGGGTGCCCGCTTTTATCAGAATTGTGGGCACCATGGGCAACGTCACCCACCTTTCTCACTGTTTGGAACCAGAGAATCTTTATCTTAACTATTCTACCTATTCGGCTTCTTTAAAAATGGTTGACGGCGTGGATTACTGGCACACGGATATTATTCCTGAAGACTGGCACATTTTCCTTCAGTGTTTTTTCCACAATCAAGGCAAGGTGGAAGTTGAGGCCATTTTTTTACCCACAAGCATTGATGCCCCCGAAGGCCGCAGTTATCTTGGTTCTCTTAACAATCGTTACCAACAGTGCCGCCGTCACGCTTGGGGCTGTACTGACATTCCTTACGCCATTAAGCAGGCCTTAAAACACCCGGAAATTCCCTTTTGGACCAAATTCTTCCGGATTTACAAATTGGTCGAGACGCACGTTATTTGGTCGACTAACTGGTTCATTCTTACCTTGGGGGCTTGGTTGCCTGCTTTGGTTAATCCGGTTTTTAAACAAACCGCCCTCGGTTACAACCTGCCTCGGATTTCTCGGATTATCTTAACCGCTTGTTTACTTTTTCTCTTTGTCGTTATTGTTCTTGATTATTCTCTTCGGCCCAAAAAACCCAAAGGCATACCCCGCTGGAAGTCTGCTCTTGAATACGTTCAGTGGATTCTCATGCCCGTGGCGGCTCTTTTTATGTCCGTCATCCCTGGGCTTCATTCCCAAACTCAATTAATGGTGGGTAAAAGAATGGAATATCGGGTTACCGAAAAGGTTTAACCCCCTACGACTCTCTCTGCAATCTGCTATACTCAAATTAATGACCCAGTTTTCCGTTAGTCTTTGGGGTGACGAGGCCTGGGCGGCCACTTTGGCCATCAAGCCCTATTGGCAGATTATTACTACTGTCGCCCGAGATACTTCCCCTCCGCTTTATTACCTTATTTACCATACTTGGATCAAATTCATGGGCATCTCGGAAGTTTCGATTCGCCTCCTCTCCTTTCTTTTTTTTCTGGGCACGGTTATCACCGTTTTTTTTATTGGTAAGCACCTTTGGGACAAAAAAACCGGTGTTTTAGCCGCTCTTTTTGCTTTTACCAATCCCTTTCTTTTTACTTATGCTTTTGAGGGAAGGATGTATGCCATTCTCGCTTTAACTTCGACTCTATCAATTTACTTCTTTTTAAAAAAGAGCCGTCTCGGTTTCATTCTTGCCAGTGCCGCCGCTCTTTATTCCCATCACTTTGCTATCTTTATTCTTATTTTTGAGGGCATTTGGCGGCTTTTTGAGATTCGACATCAGTCGATTAAGAAGGTCATTAAAAGCTATCTTGACTTTTTCATCATTGGCCTTCTCTATCTTCCCTGGCTTTATCCTCTCTACTACCAAACCTCCCTCATTGGCAGTGGTTTTTGGCTAGGTAAGCCTACTCCGGAAGTCTTTCTTACCACCGTGCTTAAATTCCTGGTGGGTGAAGGTCTCGAACCAACCCGACAACTGGCCCTGCTCGCCATCATCATCACCCTCTCTCTCAGAAACTGGCTTAAGGACAAGGAAAAATCGCTTTTTCTCTTAGGCTGGTTTTTTACTCCCCTCGTTCTTACCTATCTCATTTCTCAGGCTTTCCAGTCAATCTTTTTTGATCGCTATATGCTCCTCGTCATTCCGGCCAGCTCCCTCCTAATTGCCTCCCTAAGAAGGAGGTTTTCTTTGATCTTCATCTTGGTGGCCGTCTTTTTGCTCGGCACCCTCAATTATCATTATTTTACTCACCCCACTAAAAGGCCCCTTAGAGAACTGGCCAACTACATCAAATCAGAGGCCGCTGATTTAACCTTGGTCAATTACAACGCCGCCTCTCACCATCTTTTCGAGAGCAAGTATTATGGCTTGAGGGCGCCGATTTATGCCCCGGAGCCGCTGCCTTATTACACCGGGACCGCCCTCATGGAAGAAGAAGACACCATTACTCAACTCCCTAATGAGGAAAAAATCGGCTTAATCACCAGCGCCCCGCCTGAAGAGGTAAGTCTCCCTGGATACAGCATCGAAAAAACTAAAAAATTTGACGGTCTTTATTTTCTATGGATGGAAAAAGACTGAAAAGTCTTGATTCCTCCTTATTTCTTCCTTATTTTTCTCGCAATCCCTATCTTTCCTGTGGCATCTATCTCTATAAAATCGTCATCTTTTAAAGCCTGGGTGGCTATTTTTGTTCCCACAATACAGGGAATGCCAAATTCTCTGGAAACAATTGCTGCATGGCAAGTTATCCCTCCCTCGTCGGTGATAATCGCAGCGGCTCTGTGAATAGCCATCATGAAATCAGGAGAAGTCATTTTGGTAACCAAAATATCGCCCTTTTTCATTTTAGTAACTTGTTGAGGATCAAAAATGATTTTCACTCGTCCTCTTGCTTTTCCTAATTGTGCTGTAGCGCCCTTCAAAACCCGCCTTTCTTTGATTATTTTTTTGACTTTCGGTTTTCTCACTTTCAAAGTAACCTGGCCACCTTCCATAAAAATATCATATCCCCTTTTCCTAGCTTGAAAATCTGGGAGATTTTTACCTTTAAGTGAATCAACAATCTCCTCTGGAGTAAAATAAACAAGATTTTCTAAAGTTACATCTAATCTTTGAGCTATTTCTTTCAATAATGGTTTAACTAACAGCAGGGCGTGAACGATATACTCTCCTCTAAGATTTTTTTGATATAAATATTCTTGAAGCAAATTAGTCTTTTTAATCAATTCAGGTTTAGCTTCTTTCATATTTGCCACCTTTTTATAGTCTTTTTTTTGTTTAAGAATCTGGCTGTCTATTTCATGTAATTTTTCTTCTGGATTCTCCTTGGCAAGTTTTTTAATCATATTTCTATAATGCTTCAGATTATAATCATCTCTAAGGTAAGTCCAGCCCACTCTCACTGCCCCAAGCCAGGAATACTTTTTGTAAATTCCCTTAATTTGTTTTTCTATCTGGGGGGTAAATCTACCCATTTTTTTATAAATATCGGCTACTTGTAAAAGAGCCTTAAATTCCTTGGCAGAATTGGTCTCTTTTTGAGGCGTGGTTAAAATTGTGAAATATTTACTCCTTTGATCTTCCGCTAGGTCAGAAAAGTTTTTTTTAAGAAAATCATTAATTTCTTTGCTCAATAATTTCGCTGCAACATAGGTTATACTTACAAAGGGCATAAATTTTTCGAGCGAAAGATGAAATTGCCAAAAGGAATCAGTAAGATTTTTATTACTTTTATTTTTTAAGTTTAAACTAGTTTTAGAAGCAATTCTCAGTAATTTCTCTCCTAAAACAGCTGTCTTTTTGACTAAATTAAGAAGAAATTTTGGATCCTGTTTATATTTTTTATTAATAGCATGATATTCTCGGAGCGTATCTTCCTCCCATAAAAGAATCCATTCTTCTTGGTATTTCATCCTTTTAGGCTCAAAGTCGATGCCGATCACTTCAGGATAAAACTTTTGCCCATCAATGTACTGATAAATCATCAATACTTCAGTGTCTCTCTCAATCAGTTTTATCCATTTGGTCTTTTTTCCCATAGATTAGCCCTTTTTTACCAAAGCTTAACAATGTTGTTGCTAATTTAATTTAAAAATGTTAAAATCGGCGCGTAAAAGAAGACATCTATGGCGAATTTTGACTCGAAAGTCTCACAAAATTTTGTTAAATTAGGCCTCTCAAAAATGGAAGCAATTTCCTACCTTACCCTTCTTAAAGAAGGCTCTTTAACTGCCAAAGAAATTGCCCAAAGGGCAAAAATTTTACCCAATGCCACCTATCGCCTACTGAAAAGCCTTAACCAAAAGGGATATGTGGTTGAACTTGGAGGACATCCCAAAAGATTTCAAGCTCGCCCACTACAACCAGCTCTTGAAACTTACTTGGCTAAAAAGACCCACAAGATGGAAAAGCTTAAAGAGCGAACTATCAGAACTCTGCTTAAGCCAGCAGACAAATTTCCTCCAACCCAAGTATCTCTAATTACTGGCCGGAATGAAGTCTTTTCTGTCTTCAACCAGATGGCTAAAAAAGCTAAAAAAGAAATACTTATTATTTCCATTGGTGAATCAATACCGGATGAGTCAGTTCTAAGCATGAGAGACGTCCTCAATAAAAAAATAGTAATAAAAATGATTGTTCATAAATATGATAAAGAAAACAAAGATCTTCTTTTTGCCAGAAAGAAAATGGGGATAAAAATCCGTCATTATCCTGGATGGGGTTTCCATTTAGTAGTCTGTGATGGCCAAAGAAGTCTTCTGGCAGTTAATAACCCAGAGGAAACCAGAGAAAGAACGGGAATGATTATTGAGAGCGAGGCTCTATCAAAAGCACTAAGAGATTACTTTTATGCCACTTGGGAAAAAGCCAAAGAAATTTAGTAAAATCAAATTATCTGTTATGAAGCTAAAAAAATTCCTGACTACCCATTGGCTTATTTTTGTCTTTATTTTCGTTTTGTTGTTGCGCCTGCCTTCTCTGTTTGAGCCCTTTACTTATGGCGATGAGGGGGTTTACCTTACTCTTGGCCAGGCGGCAAGAAGGGGCCTGGTTTTTTATCGAGACATCCACGACAACAAGCCGCCGATGCTCTACCTGGTAGCAGCTCTGGCCGAAAACTTTTCTGCCTATCGCCTCATTTTCTTTGCCTGGAGTTTCGCCACTCTCTTCGCCTTTTACCGCCTTAGCCAGGCTCTTTTTAAGAAAAACCTGCTTGCTATTATCACGACCACCACTGCCTTTGCCCTTCTCACCAACCTCCATACATTTGAAGGTAACGTGGCCAACGCAGAAAATTTTATGCTTCTTCCCACCATCGCTGCCTTTTACCTGGTTTTTCGCTCAAAAAATCCCTCTCCTATTATTTTCTTTGTTGCGAGTGTCTTTCTTTCTCTCGCCACTCTCTTCAAGGTTCCGGCTGCCTTTGACTTCGCCGCCCTGTGTTTCCTCTTGCTTCTTACTTTGGAAAGGAGCAATTTGTTGCCCACCGTTCGCAATTTATTCCTTGCCATTTTTGGTTTTCTTCTCCCTATCCTTTCCACCATCATTTTTTACGCCTTCCAAGGAGCCCTTCAGCAATATCTCCACGCCGCTTTCTTCCAAAACATTCCCTATCTTTCCTCTTGGACGGCAAATCAAGCCCAGGCTGGCGGTTTACCTCTGGCTCTTTTGACCCGAGGCTTAATGGTCTCCTTTTTGGTCATTCTTCTCCTTCTTCTCAGAAAAAAAGTCTCTCTCGTTGCCAAAATCGTCCTTGTTTGGTTCGCTTTTTCCTGGTTTGCTGCCTTGCTTTCCTCAAGGCCCTACCCCCATTATTTGATCCAGCTTCTTCCGGCTTTATCTCTTTCTTTTGGCCTGTTTTTCAGTTATCAAAAAAGGGCGGCCAAAGAAAAAATCATCCCCGTCATCCTCCTCCTCGTCTTCGTTGCCTCTTTTAACCTTTTCCACTTTTGGAGTTACAAAAACCTACCTTATTACTCCAACTTCTATCAGTTTGCTCTAAGAATGAAAAGTCGGGAAGAATATTTTGCCGATTTTGATGGCCGGGCTAATGATATTTACCAGGTGGCCAATTACTTAAAAACTCATACCTTGCCTTCAGAAAAAATCTTTATCTGGGGAAGCGACCCTTTTATCTACGCCCTCGCTCAGCGCCTGCCTGTGGGCCGTTACACCGCTTCCTACCACATCATTGATTTCAATGGCTATCAGGAAACTCTGGACGAGCTTGAAAAACAAAAACCCAAATACTTAGTCATTGACCTAGAGGAAAAGCGCCCCTTTCCTGAGCTTTACCCTTTTGTTGAGCGCGAGTACATTTTCGAAGAACAAATTAATGACTTTCAAATTTTCCACCGCCTTTTTAACCTTACCATGCTAGAATAAGGAGTGCCCATGAAGCGTTTAAGCATCACTCAATTAAATTTAATTCTATTGACGGCTCAAATTGTTATCATTGCCTCAATTTGGCGTTTTTTACCACCGGAGATTCCCCTTTTTTACTCTCGACCCTGGGGACAAGACCAGTTGGTTATCTACCCAGGAATCGCTCTTTTACCGATAATTTGTTTAATTGTTTTTCTCGCCAATACCGCCATCGCCCGCGCCGCCGCTCAAGAGGAAGTTCTCATTAAAAAAACTCTAAACATTACCAGCTTCGCTTTTGCCCTTTTGATATTAATTACCTTAATTCAAATTATCCGTCTCGTTATCTAGATGGACCCTCTTTTGTTAAAAAATTTAATTGGCTTGCCCCTTTTAGCCGCTTTTCTTGTTTCTTCACTGGTTACCCCCATCGTCATTCTTCTCTACCGAAGCCTCGGCTGGGTGGAGGATCCGGTCAAACACAGAACTCCTAAAACTACCCACACTCGGCCCGTTCCTCGAGGTGGGGGAATTCCCATTTTTTTTGCCCTTTTGGCTGGCTCACTCATTTTTCTTCCTTTAGATAAACATTTGAAAGGAATTCTTCTCGGGGCGACGATTATGACCATCACCGGTGTTTTGGACGACCACTACAATCTCAGTCCTTATCTTCGCCTCGCCCTTAATTTTTTGGCTGCCGGGGCCGTGGTTGGAGCGGGGATTGGGATTGCTTTTATTACCAACCCTTTTAACGGCATTATTCATTTGGATCAGCCCCAAATCCAATTTCAGTTCTGGGGAGAAGCACGTAGCATTTGGCTCATCGCCGATCTTTTTGCTCTTTTTTGGATTGTTGGCTTAAGCAATATTGTCAATTGGACCAAAGGTTTTGATGGCCAGCTACCAGGAATCGTGGTCATTGCGGCCTTAACCATTGCTCTTTTGGCCTTGAGGTTTTCGGCTGACATTACTCAGTGGTCGGTGGTTATTCTGGCCTCGGTTACGACCGGCGCTTATCTTGGTTTTTTGCCTTTCAATTTTTATCCCCAGAAGATTATGCCGGGTTATGGTGGGGGCGCTCTCGCCGGCTTTATGTTGGCCGTCCTCGCCATTCTTTCTACCACCAAAGTGGGCACGGCCATTGTCGTTCTGGGAGTCCCGATTATTGACGCTCTTTACACCATCACCCGCCGGCTTCTTGCTGGTCGTTCCCCCGTTTGGGGAGACCGGGGCCATCTTCACCACAAACTCTTGGATGAATGGCATTGGGGAAAACGAAGGGCGGCAATTTTCTACTGGGCTTTGACCGCCATTCTTGGTCTTCTTGCTCTCAGCTTGAATAGTCAGGGTAAATTCTATACAATAGTGATGTTGGGAGTGTTTATCGGAGGGCTTTTTCTGTGGTTCAATTTCTTATCAACCTTTTCTACTCCGCCCGGCCGCGGCAATCACTCAAAAACCTCGCCCTAGCCGGACCTTTGATTTTTTCCGGTCAACTTTTACTGGCCGCCCCTTTTTGGCTAACGGTCAAGTGCATTATTATCTTCACCATTCTCACTTCCGCCATTTATTTTTTTAATGACGTCATTGATATTCCTCGAGACAAACTTCACCCAATCAAAAAGAAACGACCCATTGCCAGTGGTCAAATCTCGGTTCCGGTGGCTCTTTTTGTCTTTATTGCTGGCGCCCTTATTAGTTTCTATTTTGCCTACATGGTTAATCTCTTCTTCTTCCTGGCTTGTTTTACTTATTTTCTTCTCCAAATCAGTTACTCTTTGGCTTTGAAGAAAATCGTTCTTATTGATATTCTGGCGATTGCCGGAGGCTTCATCATCCGGGTCTATGCCGGCGCTTTGGCTATTAATGTCCACATGAACGTCTGGTTTCTGCTCTGCGTTATCTCCCTGGCCCTATTCCTTGCCGCGGGTAAAAGAAGAACAGAACTGGCCATTCTCGAACAGCAAGCTACCCGCCATCGAAAAACCCTCACTTTCTACACCCCAGCACTTTTGGATTCTTATCTGGCCATGTTTGCCAGTTCTGCCTGGATGTCTTATGCCCTTTTTACTTTCTTTGTTCCCCCGCCACCGCTTGGCCAGAGACTTACCTCTTTTATTGACCTGCCTTTAACTTTTGCGGGGATTAACAAGTGGCTCATGATTACCATCCCGGTGGTCATCTTCGGGATTATGAGGTATTTAAAGGTTATTCATGAAGGGACTCTGGCGGAATCACCAGAGAGAGTTCTTTTAGGTGACAAGACTTTGTTGACCACAATAATCATTTGGACGCTTCTGGTGGTGGTGATTTTGTATGGAGTGACGCCTTAATTACTCGACTAAGTCACAATAAACACCGCTGACCCAACCCTCTTCACCCTCCTCATATTCAATCTTATACCAGCCACTTTGTTCCTCCTCAAGATAAGGATACATTTCGCCGGTATTGACTTTGGTTAACTCTTCTGATTCGGTTGAGGGTTCGGCCCGAACCCGGAGCCAGCCATAAGGAGTTTCTTTAATTTCGACATAGGGTTTGGCTGGTGGAGTGGCGCTAGGTTTGGGAGAGGGCGAAGCTTCCTCCTCCTCTTCTTCCTCTTCCTCCTCTTCCTCTTCTTCTTCAGCGCTTGGCGTGGCCTCGGCAATGCCCTCAATTTCCTGCGCCAGTTTGGCATTGACGGTCAATTTGTAGCCAGCAACGGTTTGGGCGGTGATTGATTTCTCCTCAAAGCCGGCCGAACTAACCACCACTTGGTAGTCCCCGGGGGTTAAATTTTCTCTTAAAACCGGAGCAAAGCCAGCTGGCTCGCCGTTAATTTTTACCATTGCCCCATCAGGAACAGAAACAACCGCCAATGAGGCGGTGTTACGACTGGCAATTTTTTCCAATGATAAGATTTCTCCTGAAGATTCGGCTTCGGTCGCCCCCAAGGTTCGGTTAATGGCGGTGATAATCCCTGGGGCCAAATTAACCTTGCCCTCCCAGGTTACTAAACTGTCAACCGTTGATTCGGGAACTAATCTGACCAGATGTTCACCGGCTTCAATTTTGTCATCAAAAAAGGGAGTGACTCCTTTTTGCTCACCATCGAGAAAAACCGTGGCTCTAGGGGTAGAAGAAATTTGGAGGGCGCCGGTGCCCGGACGAGAAAAGAATTTGTTTTTGATGATTAGGCCGCCGAGAATGACGGCTAAAACAACAACGGCGATGATCAGATAATTTCTTTTCATCAGAGGGATGATAGCACAGAAAATCAATAGAAGCAAGAAAAAAAGCGGATTTTCAAATTGACTTTTAAAGAAATCTGTGCTATATTATGGGATACATAAAGGTTTTCCTGCACTTTTGGACAAAAGCGCCAAAAGAGGCAGCTCACTCTTTAGAACATTGGCATCGCTGCAAAAGGAGGAAGAAATGAGAAAAACGTTTTTGGCCGGTATTCTGGTGACCGCCCTCGTCTTCTTGATAACCCAGGGTTGTCCTCAAGCAGCCAACAGCGTGGACTTGGGTTCCTTGGTGATCAAGGTGCTCGAATGCTGGGCGGCGGGAACATTCCTATCTGGAGCGGCTCTCATCTCCCTGCTCTGCTTTGTCGGAGTTAGGGAAAGACGGCGATGATGCCAAAGAACAGGGGGGTCGACGCAAAGCCGCGTCTTGCGACAAAGCTGTGTGATCGGCCCCTTCTTTTTTGGTTAAAAATTGCTTTTTGAGGCTGAAAATGAGATAATCTGGTTGAGGTTTTGACCCCGTGGCAGAGTAGATATGCACTGGTCTGCAAAACCAGTTACGCCGGTGCGATCCCGGCCGGGGTCTCAAAAGTTGCTCATTTATGCTATAATATATACAGATCCTCTCTCGTTTATCGGAGAGGATTTTTTTTGTGGGCGAAAGCCCATGTATTTATGAATCACTCAATCAACATCGGACGATATCAACTAGCGGTTTCTTTGGACCGCAAGCGAGGTCGTCCTAAAGAGACTTCTATTGGTCATGCATATGACTTCCTTGTCTATCTTGTGAAAGTAGGAACGAGTAAGCGTTTTGCTGGCAACCCGGTCAGTCGAGTTCTGCGTCGGGTTTTTGAGCAAAGTCAGGCTAGAAAAATGCTTGGTTTTAACCTGGCCACGATTGCCCTGGTGGTGGGAATGGTTATTCCCCCTATTTCTGCTTTTAACCCTGACCAGCCTGACCAGCCCAATACGATTATGGCGACAGAGGATTCGCTGATCACCGAGGAATCGGTGCGTGTGCCGGTGGATTCTTTCAATGTTTCTCAGGGCTACAATGGCCTTCACCGGGGTATTGACTTAAACGAAGTTGAAGGTGCTCCTGTCTATCCCCTCATGGAAGGAAAAGCGGAGAGGGTTTTCTATGCTCGCTTTTCTTATGGTAACCACATTCTTGTTAATCACGGTTCGGGTTTTAAATCTCTTTATGCTCACTTGGCCAAAATTGTGGTTGAGGAAGGTGAAGAAGTGGATAAAAACACGGTCATTGGGACCGTGGGCCACACTGGTTGGGCGACCGGTTCACACCTCCACTTGGAGGTTTATGACAACGGTCATACCTTCAACCCGCTAACGATTCTTAAGTAATTTTTCTTTCCTCTTTTTCGGCCACTTGTAAACGACCAGAGGGAAAACAAGGGCTAAAACATAGCCCAAAGGGGCTAAGACGGCAATAAGAAGAGGATTGATGGTCAAGATTCTATCGAGAAAATAGACGTTGAGGAAAATCATGGGAATGGCGGCAAAAACGCTGATGATGAGATAGGGCTTGAATTCCATGGAAGTCAGACCGGCGGCATAAGAGACATAATCAGCAGAGGCACCGCCAAAAAGTCGGGCAATAAAAAGCATTTTCAAACCAATGATTTTCGTCACTTCGTCAATCTGCTCAATTCCTTTCTTACCCACTAATTTAGCCACGATGGGGCGGCCCCACTTTTGGGCAATTTTGAAATTAATGGCAGAGCCAAAACAATGAGCGGCGAAAATAATTAGAAAGGTAACGAGATAGCCAAACAAAGCTAAACTGACGAACCAAAAAGGCAAGGAGGCAATCGGAGAAATAACAATCGTCAGAGTGATAAGGGCGGTTAGAACCAAGGGACCCAAAATGCCAAAGGAGTTAACAAAAGCCTTTATTTCCTCAATGTTAAGGCTAATGATATTTCTTTGAAGGTAATAAAGAGCCAGGATAAGAAGAATGGCGCCAGTCACTAGCAAGGTGGCTTTTTTCTTGGCTTTCATAAGCCTATCTTAGCATATTAAAAACCCGCTCTCGCGGGTTGTTTCTCGCCTTATTTTTTTAAATTTTCCTACTCTTCTCTATCTGAATCCGCTTCTTCACCTGAAGTCTCAACTTTTCCGGCTGCAGGCGCTTCTGCTTCATCTTCAGTTTCTCTCTCGGCTGGTTCTTGTTCCCCAGACTCCCTTCTGGCAGCCTCCATCACTGCGACAAAATTCCTCACATCTAATGGTACTTCAGGTTGTGCGCTCATTATTTTACATTCCCATTCCCCCGCCTTGAGGCATGGGAGGAGCGGGTTCTTCTTTTTCGGGTATATCAGTCACTAGTCCTTCGGTGGTGAGAATCATGGTGGCCACGGAAACAGCGTTTTGGAGGGCGGTTCTGGTGACTTTGGCGGGGTCAATGATGCCGGCCCTAATCATGTCTACGTATTGGTTGGTGAGAACATTGAAGCCGACGCCTTTGCCTTTTTTCTTGATGTTGGCGACGACGACGCTGCCGTCTGACCCGGCGTTTTCGGCGAGGAGATAGGTGGGAGCTTCTAAGGCTTCCCGGACGATTTCGGCGCCCGTTAATTCATCTCCCTTGAGGCCTTCGGTTTTAATTATCTTTGCTGCCGCCAGTAAGGCTACGCCTCCACCAGGGACAATGCCTTCTTCAATGGCAGCTTTGGTAGCAGAGACGGCATCTTTAACTCTTTCTTGTTTTTCCTTCATCTCTGTTTCTGAAGCAGCCCCGACCTCAATGACCGCCACTCCGCCGGTCAATTTGGCTAATCTTTCCTCAAGTTTTTCTTTGTCAAATTCTGAAGTGGTTCGGTCTAATTCTGTCTTGATTTGCTTAATTCTGCCTTCAATGGCTCTTTTGCTCCCTTTACCTCCCACAATGACGGTGTTATCCTTGTCAGAAGTGACTCGGTCAGCCTGGCCCAAATCCTCGATGGTGACTTCTTCTAGTTTCCTGCCGACGTCTTCAGAGATAACCGTTCCTCCAGTGAGAATGGCAATGTCTTCAAGCATTTCCTTTCTTCGGTCACCAAAGCCAGGGGCTTCAACTGCCAGAACATTGAAAGTGCCCCTAAGTTTGTTCACGACAATGGTGGCTAGGGCTTCACCTTCGAGTTCGTCAGCGACAATCACTAGGTTTTTAGAAGTTTTGACCAAGTTCTCTAAAAAAGGTAAAAGTTCTTGGAGAGAAGAGATTTTCTTGTCGGTTAAAAGAAGATAGGGATTTTCGATTGTTGCTTCCATTGAATCTGGGTCAGTGACAAAATAAGGAGAGATGTAGCCTTTGTCAAATTCCATTCCTTCTTTGTAGCCAATTACCAGTTCTAAACCTTTGCCTTCTTCAACGGTGACAACGCCATTAGGGCCAACTTTGTTTAGAGCTTCAGCAATTTTTTTGCCAATTTCTTCATTTTGGGCGGAGATGGTGGCCACCTGGACAATTTTTTCGCTATTGCCTCTTACTGGCTGGGCTTGTTTGCCGATTGACTTGACCACTTGCTGGGCTGCCTTTTCAATCCCTTTGTTAAGAATCATGGGATTGGCGCCAGCAGAGAGGTTTTTGATGCCTTCGTGAACAATTGCCTGAGCCAGAATGGTGGCGGTGGTAGTGCCGTCTCCGGTGGCATCATTGGTTTTGTCAGCCGCCTCTTTAATTAATTGGGCACCCATGTTTTCAAAAGGATCTTCTAAATCAATTTCTTTTGCCACGGAAACGCCGTCATGAACTACTGAAGGAGCGCCCCACTTCTTGTCTAAAGCAATGTTTCTGCCTTTGGGGCCAAGAGTGACCCCTACTGCTTTAGCCACGGAATCAACTCCGGCTTTTAATTTTTCTCTTGCTTCGGCTGAATATTTGAGTTGTTTTGCCATGCTAGCCTACGATTGCGAGAACGTCCTCAAATTTAACAAAAATTAATTCTTTGCCAGAAAGACCAAGTTTGACTTCATCTCCACCCCATTTTTTGAAAATGACGGTCTGGCCGATTTTAAACTCGGGCTTTATTTCTTTACCTGAATCGGTTATTTGAGAAGCACCAATAGCAATGACTTTACCTCGCTGGGATTTTTCATTATGAGTGTCAGGAAGAACAATGCCGGTGGCAGTTCTTTTTTCTGCTTCGACTGGTTCAATTAAGGCATAGCCTGCCATGGGCTTGAGTTTTGGGACAGAGGCTTTCTTCTTTTTTGGTTTTGCCATTGATTGAATCTTATCAAAAAAAATTGTCACTTTCAAGCGACGACTGCTATTCTAATAGCTTATAGCAGATTTGTCAAGTCTTTACTTTTTTGCTATAATTCGGAAAGAATTATCGAGGTGCAAAACACCGAAGTATAATTCCGCCCATGCGACCACAGGAATTCGCTCCTTAAATAGGTCGCAACAATCTTTAGGATAGGAGGAGAGGCGAAAGGTGAAGGGTAGAAGAGGGCCCACCCGCAGGAAGGATTGGGACAAACGTAGTGGTGCTCCTGGACACAAAGACTGTAAGCCAGGGAGGCGCCTTTGTCAGTGCACACCAACGAAGCTCTTTCTGAAAATAACAGAAAGGGTAGGCGGACCAAGGGGATAGCGTTCCTCCCTCCTTTTGGAGATGGCTGGGAAGTGGGGTGACTGTGCGGTGCCAAGCGCGCTGAGGTGATCGGTGGCGGCTTAGCACGCTGAAGCACAAGCACTTTCTTCCCGGCCTTCTTCCTTTTCTTCAAACTAGTCCCATAGCATTGACTTTCATTCATTTTTGTGTTATTATAGGCTTGCCTCGCAAGAGGCATTTTCATTCTTGCGCACCTAACAATACTGATTTAAGGAGGGAAAAATGGAGATCTTCTCTGGAGTCTCTGAGACGCTCTATCACGTCGGTGGAGTGATCCTCCTACACTTGGGCGCCCTTGGCCAAGGGCTATTGGTGCTCCTAATAGGATCTATCCTTGCAAGGGGCCTCAACCGAGTTGCTACCGGCAGCCCTGAAGACGTTCAGTTTGGCAATGGGATTTACTTCGGGATCAAGAAATCCCTAATCGGTGCCATAATTCAAGGAGCGGTGCCGATTGCCCTAGCAGGGATATCCCTTTGGGTGGCCAACCGAATTATCCAGGTGAACTTTCCTGGGTTCTCACTGTTCTAAGCGAAGCGCAAGCGCAAGAATGAACGGACCTGTTAAAAGAGCCGATCTGGAATTGAAGGCGCAGCAATATATTCATCATATATTGTTCCAGATCCTCCGCTGACAGGTCCTTTCTTTTGACTAAAAGTTACTTTCTTTTTAAATACTTAAGCGTCAAGGCGGGAATAATAATCGTCTCTAGCCAACCTAGCCAGAGAGTCCACTGGCCGAAAAAAGAATAGCCCTTGACAAAAAGGGGCACGGTCACCAACAAATCAAGCACGGTTCCCAAAATGACCCAATAAATGCCTAAAATTAGGGCGTCGTTGATCTTGCCTTTGACCCCCTTGAAATACATGTAGGCGCAAAAACCAATCAGGAAGGGATTAACAATTAAAGGACACCAGTTTTGATAAAGACCCGGCAGACCAAACATCATCACCGTCACGGCGACAAAAATCAATACCCAAAGAATTGCTCCCCAAACCGTCGCCATTTTCCAGTCTTTAATCAGTTTTTGAGCGTCTTTCATTACTCCTCACCCCCTTTCTAATTTCAGTGTAGAATATTCCAAGCCGTCCAGACAAGGACCAATCCGCCAACGACAATAAAAGCCCGGTCCTTCTTTTTTATATTTTTAATCCCTTTCCTAAAAATCTGAACCATTTTGTAGACAAACCAGCCCAAAAAAGCCAAAGCGGTGGGCCAGGCAAAGAGGTCCACCACGATTTCCACTTCTCGGCGATAATCTCCCAGAAAATAGCCCACCGGACCCCAAATCGTCACCCAGAAGACGATCGAAAGGCTGATAAAGACTAAATAACTTTTATAGCTCATGCCCAATGCTCCCGCGGCGGTGGAGACAAAAGTGGCAAAGGCGGGAATGGCATGCCCTAGAAAAAGGGCTATGTTTCCGTGTTTCTTCATCCATTCCTCCCCTTTTTTCAACCCCTCTTTCATTTCCATCCAAAGCAAGAAACGATACCAGCCATATTTTCCCAAGAAATAATTGATATTATCTCCGATGAACCAGCCGATCATAGCCAAAATCAAAACATAGGGAAGATAAAGAACGCCCTGGCGGGCATAAAAGGTAGCCAAAATGACAATGAAGGTTCCTGGCAGTTGCCAGGAGATGCCAAAAATGGTTTCGAGAATGGAAAAAAGGAGAACTAAGGGATAACCATAAGCGGCGTAATATTGTTCAAAAAAGGCAATAATCTCTGTGCCAGTAGGCATCTTTTACTCAACCCATTGAAAACTTTCTGCTAATTCAGTTAAAGTCTCATCATTGACCAGCTGTTTATAATCCCCCTCAGGGGCTTTTTTCGCCGGTGTTGAGAGAGTTAAAACATAGTTGCCCTTTCGGAAAGCAATCGCCCCAATCCCAGTGAGGGCGGTGTCACTCTTGGGAATGACAAACTGGAGGACCTCTTGTTCATTAATGAAGACTTCATTACTCCAGCTCACCCCGTCCTCAATGTCCTTAAAAAAGGTGCGAACAAAACTGCCGAGAGAAACAGGAGAAGGTTGGTCATAGATATTGACCATGTAGCTCATTCCTGTAGGATTAAGCGTGATTTGGTAAAGATGCTGTTGGGAAGGAGTGATTTTCTCTTCTTGAGGCAGATCCCAGTCAACGGGATAGCAAAGCGAAAAGCCATATTCTTCATTGGTGTAAAGAGTGCAACGATGAGTCGTCTCTGGGACGGACTCAGGGGTAGCGGGTCCTGAAGACTCTTTTGGCCCAAGAAGGAACCAACCTGCTCTGGTGGCCAAAAAGAAACCAGCAAAAGCCAAAACCAAAACTATTAACCCAATAAAAACTCCCGGTTTCTTTGTCATTTTTTAATTTATCCCGTGGTCGTCCCGCCAGGCTTTTCTTCGGTTGGCTTAGGAGACAGGGGCGTCTCTGGTTCGGTCGAAGGTTCTGCTGTTGACGCTGGTGGTTGAGTTGTAGGCGCTGGTCCGGGAGGGGGTGGCTCTGAAACTGGAGGCGTCTCTGGCTTCGGTTCTGGCTTCGGCTCTGGCTTCGGTGGGCCCCCTGCTGCTGGTCCTGGGGTAACAGAAGGTTCAGCAGGGGTAGCCGCCGCTCCCCCTTTCCACGCCGGCATCGCTCCCATTAGTTGATCCGCCAATTTTCCTGCTTCTTCCTGAGTTTTGCCCTGTTTCTGAACATAAAACTGAATCATTTTGTTTCTTACCTGCTCGCGGGGTAAAAGATTGCCCGTTGGGTCGGTGCAATATTTGCAATGGGGATTGTTGGCGTCGCCACCACCATGGTCTTCAGGTTTATCCATCGGCATGCCACATGATTGACAATTCATTTAATCACCCCCTTTCTATCCAAGTAGGAGTAAAGTAAACATCGTGCAAATTCCTAAAATTAATCCTAACATTTAAAGCAAGGGCTTCGCAAGGTTGTTCTTAAATGTTTTAAAAAGGCAAAGAGACTACCCATCGGTGTCAGCGACTAACAGGTAGTCTCCTTTGTCTCTTTGTCTTCACTACTTGAGTCAGTTTTCACTCTCTCATTGGGGTTGCTTCTCGACCATGGCTGCTATTCCTGCAGCAACAAGGATGCAAGCCGGTAGAAAAGCGGCGATGTAGAGCCCCCTTTCCTGGAGAGTGAAGAGGCCAGGCCAGGTTTGGATGGCGACCCGGTCGAACCAGTAGGTTCCTCCGAATCCTGGAATGACCCAACCCAAGGTTCCGGCGGTAAACGCAAAGAGCATCCCAAATCTAAAGCCAGGAAGGGCACCGATTATCATCAGGGTGCCGGTGAGGGCGCCTATCGTCGCTCCTCCAAGAAGGTTGATGAAGGCAATCTCCCTCTGAAGCTCAGACTTGCCAGCAAAGGCAGCGATAGCGACGATCAGTAGCAAGACGAGGCTGATGATCATCTGGCCCAGATACCTGGGGATCCTCCGTTTCTCCATCGCCATTCGCCTCTCTGCTTTCTCGACCCCATCGATAAGCTCCACCGAGAGGAAAAACCAGAGAGGCCCAGAAACAACCAAGGCAAGAGTCAGATGCCTCTTCAGCCAAAAGATGGCCACTCCAACTATGGCAGGAAGAAAGAACTTGTGGAAGTAATCCTGCACCCTGTCGGAGACCATCCACTTACCTCCTTCGAACGCGATCATGTAGTAGATGAACCACAAGACGCCCAGCACGATCAGCCCGGCCATCACCTTAAGTAACAAAACCGCCATCTCATCCTCCTTTCTCTTTCCTTCTTTCGCAGTGATGACAGTGATGACAAAGAGCTATATGTTCAAACAGTTATCTTGAGACGCTTTTGTCTAGATAACTGGAGTTGTCCTGATATCTTATAGCAAAAACTCTGGGATTAATCAAGCAGGTTGAGATTCTTCAGTCGGACTTTATATTCTTTTAAAACCCACTTTCTTGCGTCTTGGGGATGAAAGCGGATTCGGCCAGGTTCAACTATCTCGGTTGTTCTTCGAGGTTGCATGTATTTTAATTGGGCCCACCTGGCTAGGGCTTCCAATTTGGCAAGTATTGCTTCACCCATTTATTTTTTTGAATGAATTTCTGATAAGTCCCTTTTTTGTCCCAAATGGGTTTTAATTGGCAAACTTCATGAGCAGAGAACAAATCTTGTTCTTTTTTAGGAATACCGAGGCGCTTTTCATCCAATAGCATGTTGGGACAAATTTTGTTCTTTATTTTCCCTGGGCGCCAGTAGAGTCCGGTGGTGCGCAAGAAAGTAACCACCAATCCCCGACTGAGCCAGAGTCGATTAGCCGAGGTAACAATGAAGAGGTCAATATCATCCCCCTCTTTTGAATTGTTCATCGCCAGGGCTCCGGTGACGGCCACCATTTTAACCGTGGGAATTAACTTTAACCACCGGCTTACTTTTTTGGCTATCTCTAGCTTCTCTTGGCTCCAATGTTGGCGTTTTTTTCGAATCGCGGCAATTTTATCCCTGCCTTTAAGGAAAAAGAGATCATTTTTTTGAGAAACTTGGGTAATTTCTTTTAGGGCTTGGTTTATGTTTGGCGTTGGCTTTTCCGCAATCAGAAATCTTTCAATCTCTTTTTCTTTTAGGGGATAGTCAAAGATGTCGGCGTAGGCAAGGGTTTTAAGAATGGCTTTTTTCATCAAGCCAATTCTATCATCTTTAGTAGGTCATCGCTGAAGAGAGGCCATATTGAGAAAGAAGTTGGGCAACTCCTGAGGCAACCGTTTTGAGGGCTTTATCCGGATCTTCGTTGGCGTTGACGGCGTTGACGGCATCCTTAAAATAGTTAATCATTTTGTCATTGATGCCGTTGTCATCAGTGCGAGAACAGAGATACCAGGTCTGCGCTTGGGGGGCTTGTTCTACAAAAGGGGCTACCATGGGATTGTCTTTAAGAAGGCCGGCCATTTCCACCCGAGAGTAGGGCTCGCCAAATAGCCGCAGTTGCGATTCTGCTTGATAGAGCTTAACTAAGGTATCCTTGCTCGAAAGATATTTGAGGAACTCCCAAGCTTCCTCCTTGTTCT
>JABAOC010007817.1_pt3 | contig 31325 bp, 36 predicted proteins | sample 7062161 | NCBI WGS metagenome assembly JABAOC01 (sample SAMN14538625, study PRJNA623070) | marine sediment metagenome | biome: marine biome [ENVO:00000428]; feature: marine pelagic biome [ENVO:01000023]; material: deep marine sediment [ENVO:00002113] | place: India: Gulf of Khambhat ... | reverse complement strand
AAGTCAATTTAATCATTCTTTCTTCCAGTATCTCTTTCGAAGGTGGAGAGGTCTTTAAATCCATTGGAATGTTAGGCTGAATCAATCCAATATTTATTTTTTTACTTTTTTGATTATTTTTATACCAAGCGATCTGGAGGTAGCCGTAACTTGTTACAGCAATCATTATCAAAAACAAAACTACTCCAAATGAAATCAATACTCTTCGTTTTTCAAATTTTCTCTCTAAAAGAATGAATAAAAAACTATTTATCATTACAATGAGAAAGGATAGGCCGAAAACACCAATTAGGCTTGCTGCTTGGACAATTGGTAAAAAAGACAGCAATCCATAACCCAAAAGACCCCAGCTCAAACCAAAAATTCCAAATGATTTAATTATTTCCAAGCTGGACCATAACAAGGGTATCCCCAACAAAATACCCCAAAAATCACCTTTGTTGTGGAAAACTTTAAAACCAACCGCAAATAGTGACCAAAATAATGCTTGGTATAAAACTAACGAAAAAAAAGCTAAATTCCCGAAGATCAATATCCAATAAAAAAGATAACCGTAATAAAAAAAACCGGCTATTAAGCCTAAAAGCGCTTGCCTTTTATATGTATTACCCTTAAATGCGAAAAATAATGGAACTAAGGCAACCCACAGTATAAAATGCCAGTATAAAGGTGGTAAAGACAAGATTAGGAAAAATATGGAAACTAGTATCGCCAATAAATTTCGAATAAATTTACTATTAATAANNTTTCTTCCATCTATTCCTTTCGGCCAGAGTTAATTTAAATATATTTTCCTTATTCTTTTAAACATGAGAATAAATATTCGAAAATCTTTTATGCAAGTTTTCCACAATTTCCACAAGCTATCTATAATTAATTCTTAGTTAATTTTTAAAGTCTTTTGAGGGCGTGGCCTCTAAATACAGGTCTTTTTTAAATCCCTTTTTCCATTTTAGAAAGCCGGCTCCAGCAATCATGGCTGCATTATCAGTGCATAGTTCAACTGGAGGAATGAATATTTTCAGGTTTGAACTTCGGGCCCTTTCTTCAAAAGTTTTTCGTAAACCTAAATTTGCTGTAACGCCACCGGCAAGAATTATCTCTTTAAGATTTAATTTTTCAGCAGCGGAGAAGGTTTTTTCTACTAATATATCAATAATCGCCTTCTGAAAGCTGGCACATAGATCATTCATAGAAAATTCTCTCTGCCATTCGGGATTATCACGTATAAAATAAATCAAAGCTGTCTTTAATCCACTGAAGCTAAAATTAAAATCACCTGAAAAACGTAAACCTTGAGGAAAATCAATCGCCTGTTCATCACCCTCTCTAGCTAACTTCTCGATTATAGGCCCACCGGGATATCCAAGATTTAAAAATTTGGCAATTTTATCCAAAGCCTCTCCGGCTGCATCGTCTAAGGTTTGACCAACAACTTCATATTCGCTAATCTCGTTTACTTTAATCAACGATGTATGGCCTCCGGATACAACTAAAGCTAAAAAGGGAAACTTGGGTTTCAAGCCAACCAGAAGAGGTGCAAAAAAATGTCCTTCCAAATGATTGACTCCTATCAAATCAATATTCTTAGCCAAGGCAATAGATTTTGCAGCTGATATCCCGACCATCAATGCCCCGATCAATCCAGGACCATAGGTAACAGCAACTCCATTTATGCTACTCCATTTAAGGCCACTTTTATTGAAAGCCTCATCAATAACAATATTGATTTTTTCAAGATGGTTACGAGAGGCGATTTCAGGAACAACGCCACCATAACGGCGATGCAAATCGACTTGTGAAAAAATAATACTTGACTCAATATTCATTTTCTCATTTACAATAGCCGCCGCTGTTTCATCACAGCTAGTCTCAATTCCAAGAATCACTAAAAATCCTTTCCCCAAGCGTATATCTCTCTCAATTTTTTCTCTTCTTTTTCTAAGATGTTAATAAAAAAATTACTTTCTAATGAGTTATGGCAATAAATTATGGCATCCTCCCCCTGCTCAACATAGTACTTTTTCCTTTTACCGACATTTACAAATAAAAACTTTTCATAAAGGTTAATAGCTTTATAATTAGATGGCCTGACTTCCAGCCAGATTAAATCGATCTTCAACTCTAATGTTTTATGTAATAATTGGATTAATATTAGCTTGCCAAAACCCTTACCTTGATAATCAGGATCCACTGCTAAGTTAGTAATATGAGCTTCGTCTAGATAATAGTTCAGCCCACCATATCCTATCAATTTATCTTTTTTTACAACTATATAATAAGCCCCGATCTTCTTCCTGATTTCGGATATGAACATCACATCAGTCCAAGGAGTCGGAAAGACAGATTCTTCAATTTTCACAACTTCTTTAATATCATCAAAAGTCATTGCCGAGATATTTAATTTTTCCTCTGCCATTTTATCCCTACTTTGCTTTCAGCATCACTAACCCGAAGATAGAGAGGGAAGGCTGGTTTAATAAATTTATTCTCAGGATTTTCTTCTACCATCTCAAAATATGATGCCGCTTTCGGATACCAAAAGTCTTTTTCAGCTATTCTGAAATTGACTAATTTTTCTCTGAAGAAGGATGAATATTTAGCGATAGCGTCTCCGGTAAAAAATATTTCACCTTCGAGTTTTTTTAGCTCATTTATTAAGTTTTCAGGCTGGTATACATCAGGCGAAAGGATTTCAATCAGATTATTATTATATGAATAAGCAGCCGCATATATTTCATTTCTCAAAGCATCGATTACCGGACAATAAATCAAGTTTTCTTCTTTTGCTTTTAAGCTTTTGGCAATCCCAGCTAAAGATGAAACACCTTCAACCGGGATATCTAATGTTTGAGCAATTGTATTGCCGGCTGTAACTCCTATTCGCAGGCCGGTAAAAGATCCTGGGCCAAGGCCAACTATAACCCGATTAAGCTGGCTAATATTAAGGTTGGCCAGACTTAAAAGTTCACTAATTAAAGGGTGAAGTACTCTCAAGTGATCGCGGTGGGCAAAATCATTTTTCTGAAAAACTTTTCCCCCGTTTAACTTTACAGCAATTGAGCAAAGAGAGGTCGATGTATCTATAGCTAGGGCTGCAGACTTTTTTCCCATTCTTTCCTCCTATCTTTCCACTTAGATCCGTATTCTTTGAATATGATTTTTCTTTCATTGAGTTTATCTTGGTAGTAAAAAGAAATCTCCAGAATATCTTCTGGAAGTATTTTCTGTATCTTCTCGCCCCATTCAATCAAACTAACCCCGCCTCCATATAGAAACTCTTTGTATCCAATCTCTTCAAATTCTTCAGTATTATTTATTCTATACGCATCAAAATGATATAGAGGGAGCCTGCCTTGATAAGTCCTAAGTATGATAAAAGTTGGACTGATAATATTATCATCTATACCCAAACCAATGGCGATTCCTTTGCTAAATACAGTTTTCCCGGCACCTAGCTGACCGCTTAAAGATATTACATCCCCCTTCATCAGATAGCCAGCAATAGTGCGGCCTAATTCAACCGTTTCTTCTGGAGAGGAGGTTACTAATTCAAAGCTTGATTCTTTAGACAAGGGGCACCCCAAATAAATCAAATCAGTTCAAATTTTTTCATTGTTTCTATCAACAACTTGGCACTCATGCCAGAAATATGGCTGCATTTTTTAATGTGCTCGGGGCTGGTGAAATCTCCGATGTTTAATTCTTTGCACTTTGTCGATTTTAATTCATTAATGAAATTTTGATAGTAGTCATTAACAATCTTATAGCATTTTTTCCTTTTTTCATTCGGCGAAGATGTCCCGCAAGCCAAGCTCAGGGCAATTATTCCTCCGGCTAAAGCTCCGCATAATTCTTCATTCATTGATATACCACCACCAAAACCGGTAGTCATTTTTATAAAATTCGATGATTCAACTTCACAAATTTCAAGAAATGCTTTCATCACTGATTGAGCGCAATTATTACCTGAACGATAATTCTCAGCTGCCAACTCATAAGCTAAATTTTTATCTATTTTAAAAACCGCCTTTCAATAAATCTATATATAAAAGGTAAATTGTAGCTTCAAAAAATTAAAAAAGCTCCATTTGCTGAGGATCATTTGGGGGAGCTTCCAAAGCTGAATTCAAGGTTTCGCTTATTATTAGAAAGTCCTTCTTTAGTGAGTTAAGTGTGCCAGGATTATACAAGGCTGCTGCTGGATGATAGGTGGGTAAAATATAATAGCCATCGCCTGGAAACTTTTTCCCATGCACTTTGGTAATACCTATATTTTTCCCAAGAATAAGCTTGGTGGAAAAATTTCCCAAAGTCACAACTAATTTTGGATTTATAATCTCTATCTGCTTCATTAAGTATGGTTTGCATAACTCAATTTCATCCAGCATTGGGTCTCTATTTTCAGGTGGTCTGCACTTTAAAACATTGGCAATATAGACATCTTGTCTTTTTAATCCTATATCGGCCAGTAGTTGATCTAAAAGCTTCCCTGCCTGACCAACAAATGGTTCCCCTTGAACGTCTTCATGATAACCAGGCGCTTCACCAATAAAAAGTAAGTCAGCTTGGGATGAACCTACCCCAAAAACTAAGTTAGTCCTGTAATGAGCTAGAGGGCACTTTTGACAATCTTTTATTTCCTTATAATACTCTTCCAATGTTATATTCATTCTTCTATTATGAACATGAATTACAGTCAGAAGAGCTGCACGAGTTGCAGCTTGAATTTCCAGCGATTTTTTGTCCGTCGGCAGACCGGGCACTAAAACTTGAAAATAACCGNNACCGTGTTACGTCCTTAGAAGTGCATTTCATACAAGAAATACTATCCTGGCCTACTTTAACCAGGGCTTCAAATTTTTCCTGGCATTTATTACATTTATATTCATAAATAGGCACTTTAATTCACTCCGATTTAAAAATTGTATCAACTAAACTAAAAGGCTTCAATATCTTTTCCCAATTAAACAGTTTACTTATGTCTGTTAAAAATAAATAATTGACCATTTTAAAGAACAATTCTTATTTTAAGCAGAATCATTTTGATAATATATCACTTTACCTAGACAATTAATCTAAGAACTTAAATAATTCCTATTGCTGCAAATAATTTATAAATCAGAAACAATAATTTCAGTCAATATATTTAGTAACATCTTCAATAGGTTTCCTGGGTCTTTTTTTTGAAGTTGTATTCGAATAACCTATCGGGATTATAGCCATTGGTCTTTGATATGCTGGCAGATTAAGTGCATGGCTAACCATCGCTTCATCAAAAGCACCAACCCAGCAGGCGGCCAGCCCAATATCTACAGATCCAAGCAGAATATTCTGTATAGCTGCAGAAGTATCCTGAATTGAGTAAAGATCCTTGCCTCTTGATCCATAAGCTCCAAGAGATTTTTCAAGGTCAGCACAGACTATAATTACTACCGGAGCTTGAGATATAAAACTTTGGTAACCGGCAGCAGCTACCAGCTTTTGCTTGATAGCTATGTCTTGTACAATATAAAAAATCCAAGGTTGAACATTTCCAGCCGAAGGAGCTTTTATAGCCAGTTCTAAAAGTTGGTTAATCTGTTCCTTTGAAACCGATTTCGCCGAATCAAAATTTCGACAGCTCCATCTTTTGCTTATCACTTCTTTTAATTCCAAATAATTCTCCGATCAAACTTTAGGCTAGCATATATCAAAAATCTTACTATACTCTTCCACTTTAGCCAGTTTATTGCCCTCTTTTACAAAGACCACTTTTGGTATATGGCTTTCAATCTCATTTTCAGTTAATGAGCAATAAGAAATAATAATTATATTATCTCCTTCGCTTATTAATCTAGCTGCGGCTCCATTAAGGCAAATCATGCCTGAATCTTTTTCTCCAGCTATGGCATAAGTCCATAACCTGGCTCCGTTTGCTACATCAACTACTTGAACTTTTTCATATGGATTAATCTCAGCCGCTTCCATCAACCGAGAATCAATTGTAATGCTACCCATATAATCAGCATTTGCCTCTGTAACTTTNNACATAACCTGCAACAGCCACAATTGCCTTCTTGCTTATCTCGTTAATATTTTCAAGATTTTCAGCATCACAGATATCTAAATATTCAAGCTTAAATGCCGGTTCATTATTTAATACTTTTTCAGCTTTCTCCAGAATTACCCCAGTATGGCGCTGGCCTTGTAAAAATGTTTCTTTTGTCTCTCGTAAAGCTTTACTTATAACTAGGGCAACCTGCCGTTCCTCGGGGTTAAGATATTCATTCCTGGAACTCATGGCCAGTCCATCTTTCTCTCGGACTATAGGTACCTCTCGAATTTCAATACCAAAATTCAAATCTTTAACCATTCTCTTTATAATAACAAGCTGCTGATAATCCTTGGCACCAAAATAGGCTCTATCCGGCCTAACGATATTAAATAATATAGCCACTACAGTAGTGACTCCCCGAAAATGACCGCGGCGATATTTACCGCAGAGTAAATTGCTCATCCCTTCTACTTTTACATATGTTGAAAAATCTTCTGGATAAATCTCATCAGCACTAGGCGTGAAAATGTAGTCAACTCCGATTTGGGAAGCCATTTTTTTATCTTTTTTTAGATTACGAGGATATTTTTTATAATCTTCATTGGGCCCAAACTGAGTCGGATTAACAAAAATACTAACAACAACCAAGTCATTTTCTGCCCTGGCTTTTTTTATTAATTCCAAGTGGCCTCTATGAAAAAATCCCATAGTTGGAACAAAACCAATCGTTTGGCCTTTTTCCCGTTCCAAAGATAATCTTTTTCTTAAATCACCAATTGAATTTATGGTCTCCATCTCAATCTTTCTTAATTTGCTCAATTACTGATTGTTCAATCGAATAAGAATGGCTTTCACTAGGAAAGTCACCATCTTTAACCTCATCCCGGAAGCTCTTTATTGCTCCTTCAATATTGATTCCTAGATGTGCATAAAGCTTGACAAACTTAGCCACTTTTTCAGTCAGGCCGAGCAAATCATTCGTTACCAAGACCTGGCCATCGCAATAAGGACCGGCACCAATTCCTATGGTGGGAATATTTACTTCTTTGGTAATAACCTTGGATAATTCTGATGGTATGCATTCAAGAACAATCGAAAAAACGCCGGCCTCTTCTAAGGCCTTGGCATCATCTAATAACTTGCGAGCTTTCTCTACATCTTTACCCTGTACTTTATAACCGCCTAATTGATGAATTGATTGTGGGGTTAATCCAATATGTCCCATTACCGGGATACCAGCATTTACAATCTTTTTTACTTTTTTCGCTACTTCGACGCCACCCTCCACTTTCACAGCTTGAGCCCCGGCTTCCTGGATAAATCGCCCGGCATTTTTTAAAGCTTGTTTTTTGTCTAAGTGATAAGTCAAAAAGGGCATATCTCCAACAACAAGGCACTTTTTAACTCCACCGGAAACCGCTCTTGTGTGATAGAGCATATCATCCAAAGTAACTTTGAGGGTATCATCATATCCAAGAACTACCATTCCCAGAGAATCCCCTACCAGAATGATATCAATTTCGCTCCGGTCAATAATTCCGGCTATAAAAAAATCATAAGCCGTAAGCATGGTTATTTTTTCTTGTTTAGCTTTCTTCTCGATAATTGTCTTAATTGTTATTCTTTCCTCCATCAGTTCTCCTTTCTTAAAAGTTCCTGCATTTCTATTAACCTCTGGTTTGAAATATCATTTCTTTTTTCAACAATTTTACATGTAGCCAATCCCAAATTCTTATAGAAATCAAGCCATTCAGGAGCATTTTCTTTGATTGCTGCCAAGTGTTGGCGGATAGTATTTATGTCTCCCCTGGCCAGAGGACCGGTCAGAGCTTGAACTGGCCCTCTTCTTGCTAAATTTGAAACAGTACCTTCAACAAGAGGAATAAAATCTTCAAAATTACTTATATTCTGGCTGGTAGAAATATTATAAAGCTCTGCAGCAGCATAAGAAATTGCTACCAGATAGTTAGAAGCGATACAGGCTGATGCATGATAGAGAGCCTTTTTTTCATCTTTTACAATTACAACTTTCCCTTTAATCTTATCTACTATCTCAATTAAGACCTCGAGCGCTTTTCCCTCTGCTGTAATTCCGAATGATGAACCGGGTAAATTAGATATTGCGTTATCCACATCTGAAAGAGTCTGGATTGGATGCAATGAGCCAACTAAACAGCTTCTTTCTCTTGCTGGCTCCAAAACATCTAACCCCAAGGCTCCACTAAGATGAATGACAATTGCCTTTTTCTTAAAGGAATCTTTGGCAGCCAGCTCGGCGCATACGGAAGCTATATTATCATCATTTACTGAAATAATAACCAGGTCGCCTTTTCGAGCAGCTGCATCATTATCAAGAATGAAATGAGATTCAATGTATTTTTTCGCTCTTATAAGAGACTCCTGGCTCCGGCTGGAAACAGCTTTTATATTATAACCATTTTTTTGCAGTAAATAAGCTAGAGCTGAACCAGCTCTTCCGGCACCTATAATGGCTACATCCATAACCCAATCCTCTTTTCTTGACTTTCTATTGTCAAAATAAAAGATTATTTATAAAAAAACCTTCTGCCGCAAGACAGAAGGCTTAAAAATCAATCAATTAGCCAACCGTCCCGGTCTATTTTAAAGATCCAAGCGGCCATATCAGTATACCATAAACAATAATCAAATATTTTCCTTTTGGCACTCAAATCTGAAGGCAAAACAATTAACTGATTCTGGTTTCAGAACTCTAACTTTTAACAGTCAAGCTACTAAATCAAAGAAAAAACAATTAATCGAATGACATATGTTTTCCGATAAAAATCGTATCATCATGCAGGTATATAAACCTGTAAACAGAATAAAATAATAGGATAAGGAGGACAAAATGGAGCGCAATCCTGATATTAATGATGAAGATATTGGTATACGTACTTTTCAGCTTAAAAAAGAGCAAGCTTCAGAAAGAGCAATTGAAAAAATTCGTCATAACCTAAGAAAAGAGTGGCCTACAATATTCTCTGATGATGTTGAATTGCTTCGGTGGGTTCTTGGTGAAATATGGGCCTTGATGGGGCATTATGAATGGGACCAACTTACTTTTAGTGCTTTGAGCCTGGATAATATTAAAAAGATTATTTTAATTAGCAAAGATATTACAGCTCACAAAATCAAAGGCAATGAGGGATTTGAAGAGATTGAAGGAATTCTGAGATCATCTTAATTTTGAAGATTCCTTTAATTTCTTTTTTGCTTCTATTGAGCCTTTAACTTTTTTCAATCGAAAAAGATCCTCTCTAGCTCTCTCTTCAAGAGTCATCTCAATATATTTCTTTTGTTCCATCAGCTGTGGTAATACAACATAATCAAGAGCATTTACCCTTCTTCTTGTCTTCTGTATCTCTTCTCCCAAACGCTTTAGTTTTGTTTCAATAGCAGCGATCTCAATAATTGCATCAATCTCTTTCTCAAATTTTTCAGCTGTTTCATCTATTCTTGAGCTAACTCCAGTTGGGCTATAACCTCTAGTTAAAGTTGTTCGGGAAACACTTTTCTTTTCAACCTCAGGAACAGGTACACCCATAATATAAGAGCCGCCAATATCAATGGTTACATCACCTTGAGTTGCAAAAGCTGCTGATCTTAAAGTTACTGCCCCGTCAACTGCTTTGGCTGTAGCTAAAGCATAGCTGGCTTCAGCCGAGATCTCCTGCAACTTGGCACTGGACCGTAAGACCATGTCCATAACACTCATAAATTCTATGAGCAGAGCGTCTCTCTTCTCTTTTAACAGATCTCGACCCTGCTCAGCCATTTTAATCTGGTTTTTCTTTTGCAGTAATTCGGTTCTGGTAGGGTATACTTCTTCCAAATTATTTCACTGCCTTTACTGCTCTTCTTCTACCTCTTCTTCTTTATGAGGCATATATTTATCTATATACTCACGCTTGACTCTCTTTAATTCTTCTTTTGGAAGCATTGAGAGAAGCTCCCATCCAATTTCAAATGTTTCTTCGATTTCTCTATTTGTTCTTTGAGCTAGATAATCATTCTCAAAATCATCTGCAAACTTTAAATATTTTCGATCAGCTTCTGATAAAGCTTCTTCTCCAATAATGCTGACCAGCTTTCTTAAGTCACGTCCCTGAGCATAGGCAGCATATAATTGATCAGCCAGATTACGATGATCTTCCCTGGTCTTTTCTTCACCTATTCCCATATTCATCAATCTTGATAGGCAAGGAAGAGAATCAATCGGAGGATAGATTCCTCTACGATGAAGGTGACGCCCAAGTACAATCTGCCCTTCAGTAATATATCCAGTTAAATCCGGGATTGGATGAGTAATATCATCATCTGGCATTGTTAAGATAGGAAGCTGGGTAATCGATCCTTTTCGTCCCTTGATTCTACCGGCTCGTTCATAGACTGTTGCCAAGTCTGTATACATATATCCTGGATACCCGCGTCTCCCAGGAACTTCTTCACGAGCTGTTGAAATCTCCCTTAAAGCTTCACAGTAGTTAGTCATATCAGTTAAAACAACCAGGACTTGCATATCATGATGATAAGCAAGAAATTCTGCGGCAGTTAAGGCACATCTGGGAGTGAGAATCCTTTCAATCGTAGGATCGTCTGCGAGATTTAAAAAGAAAACAACTTTTTCCAGAGCTCCGGTCTTTTCAAAGTCTGTACGGAAAAATGAGGCTTCACGGTGAGTAATGCCCATGGCCGCAAAGACAATGGCAAACTCCTCTCCTCCACGGACCTTGGCCTGTCTAATAATCTGAGCTGTTAATTCGTTTGCCGGAAGACCAGAGCCAGAGAATATAGGTAGCTTCTGACCACGGACTAGAGTATTCAGTCCATCAATAGCCGATATTCCTGTCTGGATAAAATCTGACGGTTTATCCCTTGAAACCGGATTGATAGGTGAACCGATAATCTCTAACCTCAGTTCCGGGATAATGTCGGGGCCATCATCAATCGGCATACCCTTGCCGTTCAATATTCTTCCTAATAAATCAATTGATACATCAATTTTTGCTACTTCTTCTTGAAACCTAACACCTGTTGTAGCAACATCGATACCTTCAGAGCCTTCAAAAACTTGAATAACAGCATGCTCTTCGGTGCATTCAAGTACCTGTCCTGAACGGACATCACCATTTTTTGAATATATTGATACCATTTCCCCAAATGAGACATTATGAACATTTTCAACAAAAATAAGCGGTCCAGAAATATAATTGATTGTCTTATAATCTTTCTGGATTAATGAAATAGGTTTTTCTTCCATAACTACAACACCTCAATTGCGCTAATATCTTTATTAATTCTTTCGATAAGATCTTTGATCTTATCGGTAGCTTCATCATAAGGCAGCTCTTTTAGTCTGGAAATTTCTTCCTTAAATGGGAGTTTTGAAATTTGGGATAAAGTAATCCCTCTATTAAGAGCTTCTGTAGAAGAATGATAAAAATGTATAATTGCTTTTATCATCCAGAACTGTTTTTCCAGTGGGCAGTAACCATCTATTTCATGAAAAGCAAACTGTTGAAGATAGTCTTCACGTATCATTCTAGTAGTCTCGAGAATAACCTTTTCTGATTCTGGTAAAGCGTCAGGCCCAACTAATTGGACTATTTCTTCAAGTTCGGATTCCTTCTGAAGTAAGGTCATTGCTTCTTCTCTCAAACTCTTCATTTCTGTTGAAATATTTTCTGTAAACCAGTCTTCAATTTGATCAAGATAGAGTGTATAACTTTTTATCCAGTTAATTGCCGGAAAATGCCGGCGATGAGCTAAATCAGTATCTAATGCCCAAAAAGCACCGCTTATACGTAATGAATTTTGAGTCATAGGTTCTGAAAAATCCCCTCCGGGAGGTGAGACTGCTCCAATAACGGTTACCGAACCGATTCTTTCCTCAGTACCGTTACAGATCACTCGTCCAGTCCTTTCATAAAAACTTGCCAGTCTTGTTGCCAGATAGGCTGGATAACCTTCTTCTCCGGGCATCTCTTCTAATCTTCCTGAAACTTCACGCAGAGCTTCCCCCCATCGGGATGTACTATCAGCCATCATAGCTACGTTATACCCCATATCCCGGTAATACTCAGCTAAAGTAATCCCCGTATAGATTGATGCTTCCCTAGCTGCAACCGGCATATTTGAGGTATTGGCAATTAGAATTGTCCTATCCATTAATGGAGCTCCTGTTCGCGGATCTTCAAGTTCCGGAAATTCAGTTAATACTTCGGTCATCTCATTGCCACGTTCACCGCAACCAACATAAACAATAACATCAGCATTGGCCCATTTAGCTAAGGTTTGTTCAGTTACAGTTTTTCCTGTTCCGAATCCACCTGGGATAATGGCACTTCCACCCATCGGAATAGGAAAAAATGTATCAAAAATCCGCTGCCCTGTAACCAGTGGAATTTCAGGATCTAATTTTCTTAAATACGGCCGGCTTACTCTTACTGGCCACTCATGTGACATTTTTATTTCATGTTTTTTATCAATAACAGCAACTACATCTTTGACCGTCATCTGTCCAGTTTTAATCTTTGTAACTTTTCCTTGAATTTTCGGCGGAACCATAACCCTATGTTGGGTACTCTCCGTTTCCTGGACAATACCTAATATATCACCAGGATTGACATAGTCGCCTATTGAGGCGATAGCCTTAAACTTCCATTTTTTCTCCTGGTCTAATGCCGGTATTATCATACCCCGAGATATAAAAGAGCCTGCTTGCTTTTCGATGACCGGTAAAGGCCTCAGAATACCGTCATAGATTGATGAAAGTAAACCGGGACCTAGTTCGACAACCAATGGATTGCCTGTACTTATCACAGGCTCACCTACCCTTAATCCCGATGTTTCCTCATAAACCTGCACAACCGCAGTTTCTTCCTCAAGTCGGATAATCTCTCCAATAAGCCCCATTTCCCCTACTTTTACAACATCATACATCCGCGAGCCTAACATTTGCTTGGCTTCAACGACCGGACCTGTAATTTTGGAAATAAAACCTTCAATCATTTTCTTATTCCTCTCTTAATCTAATATCAAACCCTATAGCTCGACGTATTAAACCTGCCAGATATTGTCGCCTATCCTCAGTCATTTGCAGCTTTTTCTTTGAAGGAATGGAGACAACAATTGGCCGGTAGATACTATCAATCTTTGCTTTAGTCCTTTCATCTACTACATTCATAAAATCCTCATTAATGGCAACAATTCCGGAGGTATCGTCATTAATCAAAGAGATAAGCTTTTTGCGGGCATCTTCTCCGTTAAAAGCCTCTTGTACCTCAACGCCAGCTAGTTTAAATCCATATGCACTCTCGGGATCAGTTAAGACTATAAGCTTATACAAAAACCAAAGCCTCCCTTATCTTATCCTCTGGCATACCAACACTTTTACCCCTTACAATTATTCGAAGATTAACTATTTCATTATATTTTGCCCAAATATAACCAATAATTATAGCAATACTTAAAGGGTCAGCTTTAAACATATTTACACATTTCTTAATAAGCATTTCTTCAAGTAATCGTTCTAGAAAAGATATATTCTGAATTTCATAAAATTCTTTTAAATTTTCTTTTAACAGTTTCCCAAAAGATGTGCCTCCCATTTCCTCAATGATGCCTTCGATATCTTCTTCCCTGGCGAGCAATAGATATTTTTCAAGACTAATTTCTTTACCACCTTCAATAAAATAATCAGTCATTTCTTCAACCGTCATCTCTTCCTTAATTAAGCGTAGAATCGTCATAATATTAACTGAATCAATTTCTCTCGATAGAATTTCCTTTACTAACCTATAACTAAGAGAACGGCGCCTAGAAATCTTAATGCTCCTATTGTAGTAATATTTGTCAACTTCTAATTCGAGAGTAGCAAGTCTTTGATTCTTGCTGAATTCTGAAAATTTTCTAGTTAAGACAACTGCGTAAGGAATATTCCAAAGAGCTAAGATATCTATGCATGAACGAATATCTTTTTGGCGTGCCAGCTCAATAAGTAATGCTTCTTCTAAACTTCCAGCAGGAATATAACTGTTAACAATCTCATCTTCAGAAGCACCAACATTTTTTGCCCTTAATACAGTCTTTATGTTATGTACATCAAATCTACCAAGCAAAACATCAAGAAGCTGCTTCTGTTCATCTTGAACCATTTTCTCGATCTTTCGGAAAGTGGAAGATATATTTCGCCTTAGGCCTTCATCTACACCCGATGCCCCAGGATATTTTATAATTCCTTCTTCAATATCTTTTTTATACTGAGTGTTTTCTAAAGCCGAGATTATCTCACTTACATCCTCCATATCAAGAAGCTTTTGGTAAAAACCTCTATCAAAGAGGTAGCTTTTCATGGCTCTTATTCTTGCGTTCGGGTATCCATAATCTGCGACCATACTACTCTTCATATACCATTCTCATTAAATCAGCTTTAATATACTGCTTAGCCTTTTCTAACCTGGATTCGAGAGTATTATGGATAACTACCCTGCCTTCATCAGTGACTACAACTACTCCTCCTAATGATTCAAGACCACCTTTAATTGTAGCTTTAGTTCCAAGATTTGATAGTATTTTTTCAGTCAATTTAATGTCTCTATCATTTACTTGAATTTCAAAATGACTGTTAGTTCCGATAATTGCTTCAGATATCATCTTCTCCATAATCTGAGAGTATTTCTTACTTTTTCTTAATTTAGCCAGCTCTTTCTCAACTTTCGTATATAACTCCTTAATTCCTTCTTCTTTAGCCGAAACAACCTCTTTTTTAACTTGAAGGCGAGCCTCATTAATCAACCTAGCTTTCTCTCCCGAAAGTGAATAGAGTGCTTTATCTACCTCTTCCTGCTTTAGATGTTTTGCCTCTTCTTTTGATTTTTCAATTATTGCTTTTCCCCTCTTTTTTGCTTCCTCAATAATCGATTGCTGCTCTTTCTTTCCCTCAGATTCAAGGGTTTTGAGCATATCTTCCAATGCCAATTTGGACCATCCTTAGTTTGAATTACTTAACCATGATAATAATCATAAGTGCTACAACAAAACCTAGAACAACCATAAGCTCAGGCAATGCCTCAAGAGCAATGATCATTCCGGCAACTTCTGGCTTTTCAGCAATTGCTCCTGCTCCAGCCGAACCAATCTTACCTTGTGCGTAAGATGTACCTAAGGCAGAAATAGCTACTGCTATAGCCGCTGAAAGCGCTTTCCAGGCTGCTACCTCCAAATTATTCACCTCCTGTTCGGTGAAAAGGTTTATATTCTTCTCCGCCAGATTCATAGAACTGGCCGAAAAATTCAATCACATTAAGACGAATTGAGTGAATTGTCGGGCTAAATGCACCGANNACCACGATTCCAACTGCAATACTGCCTAACTCACCTGCCAGTTGATTCGCGACCATTGCCAGGACAACAGAAGCTAGCCCTAGGGCCATAAGCCGGGCATAAGAGAATATTTTTCCTATAAGACTGAAAATCTCAAATGGCCCAATAAATCCAGCACCAATAATAGTTAATACAACCCCGATAAGTATAGTCAAAATACCCCAATTTGTAGTTAGTGTCGGTGCTATCTTTATGCCGCCTAGTATCATCAGTCCAATGCCTCCCAGGACTGTTAGAAATCCCCATTTTTCGATAAAGTGCTTCTTGCTCCTGTGGCGGACAGCATTAACCATTCCCAGAATTAAACCTAAGACAATATGAGCAACTCCGACTCCTAAACAAAACAATAGAAATGGAGCTATAGAATCTTCTGCCATCCTGTCAAAAGGTAAAATCAATTTTCCAAGATGAACTTCTTTGATTAAATGAAATCTATGAGGTAAATTTCCAAAAAACTCACCAAATAAAAAGCCAAATACTATTGCTGAACCAGATGAAATTAGAAAGATAAACGAAATGGCTTGAATTATTTCCATATTCCTATACTTATATCTTAAAAGTAAGGCCACTGCTCCAATTACCAATCCGTAGCCCATATCACCAATTATTAACCCAAAAAAGATGGGGATGAATAAAGCTAAAAATGGCGTCGGGTCGACAGTACCATAACGAGGAACGCCGAAAAGTTTAAGTATGCTTTCGAACGGTTTAACAAAACCTGGATTCTGCAGTTTAATGGGCGCTTGTTCCAACTCATGTTCGCTAACTTTTACTTCAGATAAAATAACATCTTCTTTAAATTCTTTCCTAAGAGACTTATCAACATTCTTAATATACTTACGGGGCATCCATCCAGTTATAACAAATGTAAAATCTGTCTGTCCAAAATGATTGATTTGTTGTAGTTCTTCAATTTTGTCAGTTAAAACCATATTGACCGATACAAGCTTGACATACCATTCCTTGGATAGTTCTTTAAGCTTCTCGACAACTTCAGCCAACTTCGCTGGAATTTCTTCACTCTCCTGCTTCATTTTCTCAAGAGCAACGTCAAAAGGTTCGTCAGCAAGTTCTTCTGGTAATCTCACCTGATTTACATTTTCCGACCATAAGAATGAATGTACCTGTTCAGTATATATCTTGTTAAAGATGACCAGGGCAGCAGTCGTTTCGTCATCCACATCTGCTGAAACTACTTCAAACTGGTCTTTGGTTATATTGCTCAGCTCTTCTCTTATTACATCCAAGACAGCTTTATATTTTTTCTCAATCAAGAGGGCGACTGTCTCAAACCCTTCCAGATCTACAAGTTTTTTAGCTAAAGGCTTAATCTTATCAACTACAGTGTGATACTTTGAGATGGAAGCAAGCTTTAATTCCAGATCACTTTTCTCTTTAGCTAAGTCTCTTGTTTTTAATTCCAGTTCAGCTGTGAAATCCTCAACCTCTTTTGCTATTTCATTAACGTCTTCGCGCCAGAATGAATTATAATAATGATTTTTTTCCTCTGTGGGAATTACCACCTTCTCTGAAGGTTTAAGGGTGGTAATGATTGCACTGACTTTAACCTGTAATTCTTCAAGTAAACGGCGCTGTTCAACTACCTCTTCATCAACTACCATCTTCCTAATTATCATGTCGCCCGGCTTGAGCTCTTTAGACATATCCTCTATGTGGAGAACTCCCAAACTGTGGATTGAAGAAAGTACATCATAAAAGTATTTCTTCGGACCAATAATCTCAATTTTGGCCATTGGCAGAAGCATTTTTTTAGCCCTCTACTTAATAATTTTTTTATTTTTTTTATGAAAGTATAAAATTATAAAGCTTTTCAACTGCTTTATCGATATTTTTCTTATATTGTTTTTGAACTTTTTTAATCTGTTCTTTTGAAGTTTTTCTAATCTCCTCAGCTTCAAGTTTGGCTTTTTCCATCTCAGATTTGTATATTTCTTTTCCTTTTTTTATTCCCTCTTTTTGAGCATCTTCCTTGATTTTAATTGTCTTTTGGCGAGAATCGGCAATAATTTTTTCAGCTTTCTTGCGAGCTTCAAGAATCATCGAATTAATCTCAAGCTCTTTTTCTTTAATCAATTGAAGTGGAGAAGAATCTTTTATGGTTTTCTGATGCAATTTAAGCTCCTCAAATTCTTTGGTTTCTTTTTGAACCATCTGGCAAACCTTTTTAAATTTTTCTGTTAATTATGCGCCCATTAATAATTAAAATATGCTCCTAACATAATTTCTACATTTTTATCAAATTTCCTGCAAAAAAATCAATTATTGCGTCTCCAATCTACCCTAACAAAATCTGCTCCTTCAAGCCAGGCGATATTTAGATTTCCCGAGAAGGCTTTTTCAAGTTCTTTTCCAATTCTTTCAGCTAAAGTCTTTTCGGTCGTTTCTACTGTTAGATTGTCTTTNNAAACGAATTATCTTGGCAGCAATATTTTTATTTCTTTTTTTGCCTTCAACATTCAGAATTAGATTATGGACTTCCTGGCGATGGCTCTTGTAAAAATTACCTTGTACTTTGACAATTCCGTCAATACGATTATTTCTTTGTCTCTCACAGCCTGGGCAGCATTCTTTTTGATAATCAGAATTATCAATTAACGGCGCAAACTTCTTCGGGTCATAGTGCCAGTTTCTACCGTTAAAGAAGGAAAAGCACCTGGGACAGACTATCAATTATGTCCTCCCTTTAGAATAGATCCAAAACTTTTTTTAAAATATCTTCCTTATTTTCTAAGGATACCTTATAAANNTCACTATTTTGCCTGATTTTATTTAAAAATGGATGATTTTGAAGGCCCAGAGTCGCCAAAAGTTGGGTATCTGAACTGATTATCTCTTCAACCAGTCGGCAAAATAGTTTAGAAAAACACTCCATCTTTCCAATTTCATCAACTATAATCAATTCATCTTTTATGTATGGAGGAAAAATCTCTGGAAGAATTAAATTCTCAAAATCTTTTAAAAACAAACCATAACTGCCTAATCTTTTTTCTGTTTTTATACCTTTTTGGGCTAATATTGTTTTCTTATTAGAGAGCGACCTGGCTAAAAATCCTACTCTGCGATCATTTTCTTTTAATTCTTCGGTGATAAATCCTCTTGCCGTAATGCTTGTCCTGGATAATATATTCTTTATTAATGTGGTCTTTCCACATCCGGGGGGACCGGTTAAAGCTACTTTTTTCATTTAAAATCTATTCCAAAGTTAAGGTTATCCTATAAACATTTAGAACATAATCCTATTCTTTATAAAAACGGGGAACACGTTCTGAAATTCGGCTTGTAACTTCGTAATTTATTGTCCCTATATGGCTGGCTATTTCTTCGGCAGTTATTCGCTCTGAACCTTGGCCACCAATTAACACAGCTTCTTCCCCAATAGTTACGTCTGCCTTTCCCAAATCAACCATAAACTGATCCATGCAAATATTTCCAATAACTTTTTTTCTCTGCCCCTTAATCAAAACTTCAGCTTTATTAGATAACAATCTGAAATAGCCGTCCGCATAACCCAGAGGAATTGTAGCTACTTTTGTCGGCTTTGGGGCAATAAATGTATGTCCGTAACTTACCCCTTCCCCGGCAGGAATCTCTTTAATAAACGATATTCTTGATTTCCAAGCTAAAACAGGCTTAAGTCCTTCCGGTAAGCCAATTTCTGCATTGGGTGCTAATCCATAAATCGATATCCCGGGGCGAACTAGATTATAATGAGAATTAGAATGATAGATTATACCTGCACTGTTTGCAGTATGATAATAGGCAACATTTATTCCTTTAACATTCAAAGTTTCAACGACTTTACTAAATTTTCCAAGTTGAATTTGGGTTAATTCCGCTTCCGGTTGATCCGCAGCCGCTAAATGAGTAAAAACCCCCTCAAGAGTTAAGTTTTTATAGGATAAGGCTCTCTCTAAAAAGGGGGCAGCCTGCTCTGGTAGGATGCCAATTCTATTCATGCCGGTATCGACTTTAAGATGAAATTTAACTTGTTTACCAGCTTTTTCTGATTGACTGGCCAATTCATCTATAAATTGTCGAGTGCAGACAGTGGGGATTAAGCCGTACTCCAAAATTTCCGGAATTCCATCCACCGGTGGTTCATTAAGTATTTGGATCTCAGCTTCAATCCCATTTTTGATAAGTTTTATACCTTCCTCAATAAGAGCTACCCCTAAGCGGCTTGCTCCACCCTCTAAAGCCGCCCGGCTTACTTGAACAGAGCCATGGCCATACGCCTCAGCTTTGACTACAGCCATTATTTCAGTATTGATAGATATTTTTCCTTTTAGAAACNNGGGCCTTTGATATCTCATATCAATCCAGTCAAGATTTACTTATAGAACGGACAATATCTGCTTTGGTGATTATTCCTAATAATCTATCTCCTTCCATAACTGGAACCCGGTCTATTTGTTTGTCTACTAATAATGTAGCCACATCCTCAATAGATTGATCTTTGGTTACTGAAATAATTTCCTTACTCATCACATCTTTTACTTTTGCCCCGATTGCTTTTTTAAGATTTTTTTCAAATTTTTTAATACTTCCGAGATAGATAAATCCATCGAGTAGATGAAGGTAGGTTGGAAAATGTATTTTTGCATCCTGCATAATTAAATCAGTGTCAGTTACAATACCTATAACTTTTCCCTTTTTATTAACCACCGGAGCTCCGCTTATTTTATTTTCGATTAATTTCTTGGCTGCTTCTTTGACACTAGTCTCAGGCGTAAAAGTAATTACCTTTGTTTTCATAATATCTTTGGCTAGTTTTTCGTTCATATCTATCCTTCCTCAATTATTATTTCATGAATCGCATCAGGCAGGTGATTTATAATATCTTCTGCTAGAAGACATAATTCCGATTTAAAATCAGCAGCTATGTCTCCGGCTAAACCATGCAGATATGTACCCAGCATCGAGGCATCAAAAAGATCTATTCCTTGGGCAACTAGACCAGAGACAAAACCGGTCAAAACATCTCCAGAACCTGCTGTAGCCATTCCAGGGTTTCCAGTAAAGTTAATTGCAGTTTTTTCTCCATCAGAAATAATTGACCTGGCCCCTTTTAGAATTACTGTCAAACCCCAATCTTGAGCAGCTTTCTGGGCATAATTCAGCCTTTGCTGTTGAATCTCTTCAGTAGATATTGAAAAAAGCCTGGCCAGTTCACCCGGATGCGGTGTAATTATTAAAGGTGCCTCCCTTTGCTTTAAAATCTTAATCTTACCGACAACAGAATTAATCCCATCCGCATCTAGTATTATGGGAATCTTAAGCTCGCTTATTAATCTCTGAACCAGTTTAACCGTACTATTATCTAGTGATAATCCGGGGCCAATTGCACAGACATCAAAAGAAGGCTCGACCTCCAAAATCCTTTCATAAGCTTCAGTATCTATAGAGCCATTAATAGTTTCTGGCAGAGGTAGTGTCATAACTTCATTTAACTTGATTTCCATTATTTCGTTTAAACTAGTTGGAATACCTAAGGTTACAATCCCAGCTCCAATCCTGATAGCTCCCAAGGAAGTTAAATAAGCTGCCCCAGTCATACCGGTAGAACCTGCAAGAACTAAAATCCTTCCGCAAAGATTTTTATGTATATCTTTATCTCTCTTTGGTAGAAGCCCGGCCGCTACTTCACGGTTAATTAAAAGTATACTGCTCATTTTTTCAATTATTTCTTGAGGCACATCAAGGTTAGAAACTATTAGATTACCCGTATTAGAAGCCCCCGGATATATTAATGTTCCTATCTTTGGAGCTATAAATGTTACAGTTGTCGAAGCCATGACTGCTTGTCCACCGATCTGGCCAGTATCAGATTCTACTCCAGAGGGTATATCGACAGATATCACTTTCTTGTCTGACTCGTTTATTATTGATATCACATCTTCGGCTGAGCCCCTCACCTGTCCATTTAGGCCAATTCCCAAAATTGAATCTATAATAAGGTCTGAGTTAAGGACCGACTTTTCGAGATGATCGTAAAATCCTTCACTCAAGAGGTTTATAGTAACGCTTTCAGGAATATTATCAAATGCATTACGGCTGTCTGAGGGTAGGTCCTGTTTGGAGCAGAGACAAAAAACTTCAACTTTGTAACCAGCTTCAGCTATGTACCTGGCAGCCACAAATCCATCACCGCCGTTGTTTCCCTTGCCGGAAATTACCAGAACCTTCATCCCTTTTTCAAGTCCCTTTATTGCTTCTTCAGCAATTGACTTACCAGCTTTTTCCATCAAATCTCTGAGAGTAATACCTTGCTGCCTAACAGCTTCCTCTTCAATATTACGTATTTGATTGGCACTGGCAACCCAGTACACAGTTATCCCTCCAACAAACAAAAAGCAAGAGCATAATCTTGGTCATGAGATATGCTTAAGTGTATATCTTTTATTTTCTTTATATCAATACTACCATCTATTTTTCCTTTAAATGAAATTGAAGGCCGGCCATTGGTATCATTAAAAACTTCAATATTCTTCCAGCTGATTCCTCTACCGATACCTATGCCTAAAGCTTTAACCAAAGCTTCTTTAGCTGCAAATCGGGCTGAAAAATTTATATCAGGATCTGNNTCTCGCTTTCAGTAAATACTTTTTGTACAAAGCGCGGGTAACGCTGGCGAAGCCTTCGAATTCTTTCAATTCTTATGATATCGATACCTATGCCTAAAGTCTTTTCCATCTTCTTGCCTGGTGAAATTGATATATAAAGATTTAAATTATTCGACAGTTACACTCTTAGCCAAGTTCCTGGGTTGATCCACATTACAACCTCTTAATTTGGCAATGTAATATGCCATTAGCTGTAAAGGTACCACCGCAATAACAGGAGATAGCTCTTCCAGTGTCTCAGGAATAATAAATAAAGTCTCGGCTAATTTTTCTATCTGGCCGTCTCCTGGATTAGCCACTGCGATTACTGGAGCATTCCTTGCTCTTACTTCTTGAGTGTTGCTAATAACTTTTTCATGGACTTGCCCCTTGGTTGCAATAACTACTACCGGAACATTTTGATCGAGTAATGCAATAGGGCCGTGTTTCATTTCTCCAGCTGGATAAGCTTCAGCATGTATATAAGAAATCTCCTTTAGCTTTAAGGCTCCTTCCAGGGCAACCGGATAACCTGAACTCCTTCCCAGAAATAAGAAATTTTCTTTATCATAATATTTTTTGGCATTTTCTTTTATAGAATCCTTGTTCTTTAGAATATCATCTAATTTATTAGGAATTTTCCTTATTTCATTTACAATATTTTCTATTTCTTCTTTATTTATTGAATTTCTGGCCTGAGCTAGATATAAAGACAATAATAACAGAGCAGTCATCTGTGAGGTTAAAGTCTTAGTAGCCGCTACGCCAATTTCCGGTCCGGCATGAGTATAAATGATGCCATCAGCCTCTCTGGTGATTGTTGAGCCTACTACATTGGTTATGGCAATGATTTTGCTCTTATTATTTTTAGCCGATTTAATTCCAGCCAGTGTATCAGCTGTTTCACCAGATTGAGATATCGCTACAACCAAAGTCTTATCGTTTATAATCGGCTTTCGGTATCTAAACTCTGACGAGATATCAATTTCAACAGGCAGCCTGGCCCATCTCTCTAAAGCAATTTTAGCAGTCAAACCGGCATGGTAGGATGTTCCACAAGCAATAATAAACACTTTGTCGAGATCTTTAATCTCTTCGTCAGAGAGGATCATCTCTTCTAAGATTATCCGGCTATCAGTTATTCTCCCCCTTAGGGTATCTTGAACAGCAACTGGTTGTTCATGAATTTCTTTTAACATAAAGTCTTCATAGCCGCCTTTTTCAGCAGATTCAGCGTCCCATTTGACCTCAAAGACTTCTCTGTCAATCGGTTCCAAATCCTGATTATAGATTTTTATTTTATCTTTAGTTACTTCTGCAATCTCATTATTATCAAGAATCAATACTTCCCTGGTATGATTAATAACCGCTGGAATATCGGAAGCGATAAAATTCTCTCCTCGGCCGATTCCTATAATCAATGGGCTGTCTTTACGCGCAGCAACCAGCAAATCTGGCTTATTACTCACCATTACAGCAATAGCATATGAACCTTCTACCCGGCTCAAGCCATCTTTCACCGCTTTAACCAGATCATCTTGATAATGGTCCTCTATTAGATGAGCCAGGACTTCTGTATCAGTCTCGGATGCAAAACGGTGTCCTTTACTCTTAAGGTCTTCTTTCAACTGATTGAAATTTTCAATTATTCCGTTATGAACCAAAACAATATTACCCCGGCAATCAATATGTGGATGGGCGTTTATCCGGGAGGGAGACCCATGAGTTGCCCAGCGAGTGTGANNTGTGACCTATCCCGATAAAGCTTTCTACGATCTGTCCATTTACTTTCGGAATTAATTCTTTTAGCTTTCCTTTTTCTTTAACTACTTCTATCTTTTTATCACATACAAATGCCAGTCCAGCTGAGTCATAACCCCTATATTCAAGTTTCTGCAAGCCTTCAATTAATATTGGTGCTGCTTTTTGTTGGCCTATATAACCAACAATTCCACACATATGAATTCATCCTCCAAGTTAAAATTGTTGTTTTTCAATTAAACTGGCCATCTCTTCTGCTATTTTTTGAATCTCTTCCATTGACTTGCCTTCAACCATAATTCGTATCAACGGCTCGGTCCCAGAAGCCCTGACCAGTATTCTTCCCTGGCCAGCAAGCCTCTCCTCAATTTCAGCAATTTTTTTATTAACTACATCTGAATAATCCATTTTTTTAGTATCATTTACTTTTACGTTTAATAAAACTTGCGGTAAGCGGGTAAGAATTTTACGTAATTCAGATAATGGTTCTTCCCTGTCTTTCATAACTTGAATTAATTGAAGAGCGGTAACCAGGCCATCTCCAGAATTTACATATTCAGAGAAGATAATATGACCGGATTGCTCGCCGCCAATTATACTGCCAGTTTTAAGCATTTCTTCAAGAACAAACTTGTCACCGACAGGAGTTTTATCCACCTTAATTCCATACTTTTGCATAGCCAGGTCAAAACCTAAATTAGTCATAACTGTAGTTACAACCATATCATTTTTTAGCAAGCCCTTTTCTTCAAGATGACGAGCACAAATAGCCAATATGTAGTCTCCGTCAACAATTTCCCCTTTTTCATCAACAGCAATAACTCTATCAGCATCACCGTCATGGGCTAACCCAAGATCAACAGAGTGAGAGCGAACAATTTCCTGAAGATATTCTGGATAAGTTGAACCACAATTTTTATTTATATTTATCCCGTCAGGTTCTGCCGCAAATATCAGGACATTGGCCCCGAGTTCCCTTAAAACGGAAGGGCTTACCCGGCTGGCTGAGCCGTTAGCGCAATCAAGAGCTATTGTAAAACCATCCAAATCACCCTGTATAGTTTGAATTACATGGTTAAAATAGAGGTCTAGGCCTTCATCTTCTTTATTATTTAACATACCGATATGTTCACCGGAAGGGCGTTGGTCACCCCAGGGGCAACCGTTTTCTACATTTTTTTCGATAGCCTCTTCCAGCTCATCTGACAGTTTATAGCCATCTTTGTCGAAGAATTTAATGCCATTATATTCCATCGGATTATGTGAAGCTGATATTACAACTCCGCCATCTGCGTTAAATGCCTTGGTTAAAAAGGCAATTGCTGGGGTGGGCATGACCTCGACATTAAACACATCTACTCCTTGTGAGCATATACCAGAAACAAGAGATGATTCTAATAAATCGCCTGAAATTCTGGTATCCCGGCCGACAACTAATTTGCCTTTTTTCTGAGGAGAGAGTACAGCAGCCCCTGCTTGGCCTAGATGAAAAGCAAGTTCAGGAGATAAATCCTTGTTGGCAATGCCCCTGACGCCATCTGTACCGAATAATTTTCCCAATAAACTACCGCCTTCCTGAGAATAATTAAATATTAATAACTGTATTTTATATAAACAGTAAAGGTTTGACTATTTAGTTTAATATTTTTGTCTTGATTTTTAAATTTTCCCTGCTTGAAAAATAGCGTTTTTTAACAGTTCGGCATCCTGACAGGGCCAATAAAGCAAAATAATCAGGAATAAAATCTATTGCATCTCCAGCTTTTGTAGTTAAAAACCTCTTTTCAGACAGAAATTCTATAACTAAGTGGTCACTTGATACCCGGCCAATTTTTATGTCTTTGTAGACAGGTTTTAAGCTGCCAGCCCCAAGTTCCTGGATTCCTATAGCCAAAACTGCCATTTTTTTCTGCTTCTTCCTGACTTCAAGAACTTCCGCTTTAACTTTGATAGCATCCTGAAAAGTTCCATTAATCGGCAGATAATCAACTGTTTCCTGGCCAAGAAGAATAGCCTCACCTATCCGGAGCTGGTTTACGCCTGATGGTATTTTCTCGTTTTCAATCAAGTTCCAGGCACTTGAATTCCCCCCGGATACAATATCAAGTTTATATTCTATTTGTTCCTCGGCAGATATTTTTAAATCAACCAGGCCTTTCAACCGATCCGGAGTTGGTTTGACCCCTCCCAGACAGGCAATATTAGTACCAATGCCGCTGATCTTCAATCCAGGTAGATCATTAATTTCCCTAACTACATAAATAAAATCGTCAGCATTAAATCCTTCACGGCCGTCGCCAAGCTCTATCATCATGATAATCTTAGCTTGTTTATTTGATTTAACAGCTTCAGAGGAAAGCCATTTTGCCGCAGTTATTTCCGATATTAAAAAGTATTCAACAATATTTATTAAACTCTTGACTTCAGAATACATAGGCTGCCTTAACATCATAAGCGGGCTAAAGCCAGCTTGGTGCAACTTTTCCAGATTATCAAGGCGGGAATCGGCTATAACCTTTATTCCCCCATTACTGAATGATGAAGCTATCTTGGGATTTCCGTAACAGCCCTTGGTAACCCCGACCGCTTCGATGCCCATACTTCGGCATTTTTCATATATATAAGAAGCATTCTCTTCTATTTTGAATAAATCAATTGATAATAAGGGATAAGTCAAGACAGCCTCCTATAAAAAAAGGCAGAAAGTTTTCCTTTCTGCCATAAAAATCTATCTCTTTGAGAATTGTGGCCTTTTTCTTGCCTTTTTTAGGCCATATTTTCTTCTTTCCTTCATTCTCTGATCCCGGGTTAATAAACCTGCCTTCTTCAGTTCATCCCGGAAGTCCTCATTTATCTCAACTAATGCCCGAGCGATTCCTAGTGTCAGGGCACCCGCTTGGCCGTTTATTCCTCCTCCTTGAAGTTTAGCAATTACATCATACTTTCCTATGGTTCCGGTGACTTCAAACGGCTTGCGGATACGTATAGATAATCTCTCCTGGCCAAAGTAATCTTTGTCATCTTTTCCATCAAGCATAAAGTTGCCTTCACCAGGTACTAACCTAACCCTGGCTANNCCTAACCCTGGCTATCGCATTTTTTCTTCTGCCAGTCCCCATATATTCAGCCTTGTTTTTTGCCACTATTACTTAGCTCCTCTTCTAAAATTAAGTTCGTAGACCTCAGGTTTTTGCGAAAGATGGGGATGCTCTTGGCCAGCATAAACTTTTAACTTTTTATATATTTTTCTTCCCAGCCTACTTTTAGGTAACATTCCTTTTATAGCCTTTTTTATAATAAAAGCGGGGTCTTTTTCTCTTAAATTCTCGTACTTTACTTTCTTTACTCCTCCGATAAATCCGCTATGCCTAAAATATTCTTTTTGCTCCCATTTCTTTCCGGTCAGCTTGACCTTTTCAGCGTTTATAATGATAACATAATCACCTGTATCAACATGTGGCGTATAGATCGGCCTATGCTTTCCCCTTAAGATCTGAGCAACTTGAGTCGCTAAACGTCCAAGGGGAATATCAGCAGCATCAATCAGGTACCACTTTTTTTCAATATTATCTTTTTTGGCCATAAATGTATTAGTCATAATAGATATCTATGCTTTCATTGGAATCTTAGTCTGACAATAACCTATGTATTGTAAGATATCAACTTTACCCTGTCAAGGAAAAACCAGCGTTCATTAGTATATTTACCTAGCTGGTTTAACTAAATGCATTTTTCAAAATGAAATTAGATAATAATTATTTTGTTATTCTAAATGAGGTTTGAAATGAGTTCATTAAGAAAGAAAATATATATAATTTTAATACCTTTTTTAATAATAGCCTTGGCCATCGTCGGAATAATCTGGTGGCTATTCCTAGCTAAAAGAGCAAAGGATGTACCCAAAACCACGCTTACAANNATTCCGGCCAGGTCAGGATAATCGAACCAGATAAAGGATTAATAAACAAGCCTATTCTTTCTCTATCTGACTTTAGCCCCAGCGGCGAAGGAGGATTGCTAGGTATTTCAGTACACCCAAATTTTGAGGCAAATGGTTATATTTACCTTTACTATACATATCGATCGAAAGATGAGCTAAAAAACAAAGTTGAAAGATATGTTTACAAAGATAAAAAATTGAAAGATGGCCAAATTATAATCGAAGATATTCCTGGAGAAAGTATACATAACGGTGGCCGAATTAAGTTCGGGCCTGATGGATACCTTTATATAACTACTGGTGATGCCGGGCAATCTGACCTAAGCCAGGATAAAAATTCATTAGCCGGTAAGATTCTAAGATTATCGGATCAGGGCAAAATACCGGAAGATAACCCTTTTCCAAATTCACCAGTTTACTCATATGGCCATAGAAATCCTCAGGGCCTGGCTTGGGATAGAATGAATAGGCTTTGGTCTACCGAACACGGCCAGTCAGCAACAGATGAAGTAAACCTAATCAATCCAGGGGAAAATTATGGCTGGCCAATTATACAGGGAGATGAGATAAGATCAGAGTTATTGGGGCCTTATCTCCATAGCGGCAAAAAAACATGGGCTCCATCGGGCACTGCTATTTATAATAATTCGCTTTTATTTGTAGGGTTAAGAGGCCAGGCATTGTTTCAAGTTGATTTGGATAACGACAAAAAAACTTTGAAAATACATCTTCAAAGAAGATTAGGCAGGCTTCGCGACGTAGTCATCGGCTCTGACGGTTTTATCTATCTTTCAACGAGCAACAGAGATGGGCGAGCCCTGCCCGCATTCGATGATGATCAAATATTGAGAGTCAACCCAGAAAGGTTGGGTTTAAATGATTAATCTCAAAAAAGCCTTATTGATAATATCTTTAATGTCAATTTTTTTGATAACCATTTGCTCTTGCGGTCAAAATAACCAGCCAATTGAGCTAGATTCGACTGAAGTAAAAGAATACAAAGGAAAAAAATTATCTTCGATAAATGATTTTAGAGAAAACTCTATAAAAGGGCCGCAATACATCAAAGAAGAAAATTATAATTTGAAGATAACTGGCTTAGTCAATAAACCACAGGCTTATTCTTATAATAAAGTTATAGAAGAGTACCAAAACTATAAAAAAGTAGTCACCCTAAAATGCGTTGAAGGCTGGAGCGTAACTATTCTCTGGGAAGGATTTCTGGTAAGAGATTTACTTAAGGAAGCTGATATTAAACCAGAGGCCAAAATAGTTATTTTTAAAGCTTTTGACGGCTATTCTTCTTCACTGCCTTTAGATTATCTAATTGAAAATGACATAATCATAGCCTATAAGATGAATGAAGTAATACTTCCTCCGGAAAGAGGTTTTCCTTTTCAATTAGTGGCAGAAAAGAAATGGGGTTATAAATGGGTCAAGTGGATTACCGAAATAGAGCTTTCAGATAAAGAAGATTATAAAGGTTATTGGGAAAACCGGGGTTATTCAAATGAAGCTGATTTAGACAAGAATTTCTTTAATAATAATTAGCATTTAAATCAATATATTATCAACAGCAGTCCTTGGCCAATAAACCCGGTCCTAAAAAAAGAAAGATGAATAAAAATAACAGCCAAGATAAAAAATCAAACAGATTGATAAATGAAAAAAGCCCGTATCTTCTTCAGCATGCATATAATCCTGTTAATTGGTACCCCTGGGGCGATGAGGCTTTTCAAAAAGCAAAAGAAGAAAACAAGCCTATCTTTCTTTCAATTGGCTACTCAACCTGCCACTGGTGTCATGTAATGGAGAAAGAGTCCTTTGAAGACCAGGTAGTAGCTGCCAAATTAAATGACTCTTTTATATCCATAAAAGTTGACAGGGAAGAAAGGCCGGATATCGACCATACTTATATGACCGCTTGCCAGGTGTTGACCGGAAGCGGAGGATGGCCTCTGACAATTATAATGACCCCTGACCGAGAGCCCTTTTTTGCAACCACCTATGTTCCTAAAGAGAGCAGTTCAGGAAGAGCTGGAATGTTAGACCTCATTCCGCGGCTAAAGCAACTATGGAATGATGAGCAATCCAGAGTTGATAATATTGCCAAGCAGACCGCTGAATTCCTCAAGCAGACTGAAATTATTAATTCCGGAGAAAGTTTGAAAGAGGAACTACTGGAAGATGCTTTTAATTATTTTGACCGCATATATGATCCAAACAATGGTGGTTTCGGACAAGCGCCTAAATTTCCGGCGCCCCATAATCTAATATTCCTGCTTAGGTACTGGTACAGATACGGTAATGAACAAGCCTTAGTTATGGTGGAAACTACACTTAAAAAAATGAGGCTTGGTGGTATATATGATCATTTGGGTTATGGATTTCATCGCTATTCGACTGATCAAAACTGGCTGCTGCCTCATTTTGAAAAAATGCTATACGACCAGGCTATGATGGTCATGGCTTATAGCGAAGCATACCAAATAACTGAAAAGAAAGAATATATCGATACTGCCCAGGAGATTTTGGATTATATCTTAAGAGACTTAAAGGCTCCGTCTGGGGGTTTTTATTCCGCAGTAGACGCTGATAGCGAAGGTCAGGAAGGAAAATTCTATACCTGGTCAATGGATGAAATAGAAAAAACCTTATCTAAGGAAGAAGCAGATCTTTGCAGAAAAGTTTTCAACTTGAAAGATGAAGGTAACTTTTTAGACGAAGCAACCGGAAAATTGACAGGTAAGAATATTTTGTTTCTTTCAAAACCGCTAAACGAGCTGGCAGATATTTTGGGAATAAATTATGTAAATCTCAAAACCAGAATATCGGAAGCAAAGAAAAGTTTATTCCTTTACCGGGAAAAGCGGATTCATCCCCACAAAGATGACAAGATTCTTACAGACTGGAACGGGCTTTCAATTGCCGCACTGGCTAAATTTTTTCAAATAACAAATAAAAAAAGATACCTGGAAGAGGCTGAAAAAAGTACTGAATTCATTCTTTCAGAATTAATGTCAGCCGAGGGTTTTCTGCTCCATCGCTATCGACAAGGCCAGGCCGTAATTCCAGCCTTTCTTAATGATTATGCCTTTCTGGTTTGGGGCTTAATTGAACTTTACGAAACGACTTTCAAGCCAAACTATCTAAAGAAAGCTCTGGACCTAACTGAAACATGCCTAAAATATTTTTGGGATAGTGGCAATGGAGGCTTTTTTTTCAGCGCTGATAATTCTGAAAGGCTAATTATCCGCCATAAAGAAATATATGACGGTGCTCTTCCTTCAGGCAATTCTGTCTTTATGTTTAACCTGCTTCGCTTATCAAGATTGACTGGGAATACAGATTTAGAAAAATATTCTAATCAGATCGGAAAAGCCTTTTCCAAGCAAGTGAATCAAGATCCCCATGTTTATGCTTTTTTATTGACAGCCCTGGATTTCTCCCTAGGCCCCAGCAAAGAAATTGTTATCACCGGCCAAGAAGAAGCCGCTGATGCAAAAAAGATAATTAAAATTATTAGAAAGCAATATTTGCCCAGAAAAGTTATTCTCTT